>Ga0315906_10003948_pt1 | contig 19389 bp, 14 predicted proteins | sample LakEriMetagenome_4_FD_203526 | JGI IMG/M metagenome (GOLD analysis project Ga0315906, IMG submission 203526) | Freshwater fungal communities from buoy surface, Lake Erie, Ohio, United States - Buoy 2 MA122 | ecosystem: Environmental > Aquatic > Freshwater > Lake > Lake biofilm | place: USA... | reverse complement strand
GGTGTTCGACGCCGGCGCCACCAGCGCGCAAGCCGTTGCCTTTTTAATCCTTTTCGTGGGCGTTATGGTGGTGGTGATCCTGGTGGGGAAAGCACTGACCTTGGCCTTAAAATGGGTCTGGTTGGGTTGGGCCAACCGGGCCGTTGGCGGTTTGCTGGGCGCAGTAAAGTACTTTTTATTAGCCGCCGTATTGACGCATTACGCTGATCGCATGCTTGAATGGCTTCCTTTGGTGGAAAAAACGACGCTGTCGGACAGTTTCTTTTACGGCAAATTTTGCCGGGCAGGAGCTTGGATCACGAGCGAATCTGCCCGCTGGATCCGCGTTTAAAGCGCTTCCCTAACGGGAGGGTTCGCGCCTGTAACGCTCCCCCCGGTTGCTGCGACGATTAAGCTTCTGCCTTCAAAACCGCCTCAATTCCTGGCAGAACGCGTCCCTCCAAATACTCCAACATCGCGCCGCCGCCCGTGCTCACGTAGCTGACGCGCGCCGCCAATCCAAATTGGTTCACCGCAGAAACGCTGTCTCCACCGCCCACCAACGAGAACAATTTACCGGCTTCCGTCCGCTCTGCAATGCGTTCGCCCAAGACCCGTGTGCCGTTGGCAAATGCCTCCATTTCAAACACGCCCAACGGGCCGTTCCACAGCAGCGTGGCCGACTGATCCACTACGGCGCTGAAGGCCTCCAACGTCTTGGGACCAACGTCCAACCCCATCCATCCGTCGGGGATGGCTAAAGCAGGGGCGATCTGCGTGTGGGCGTCGGCCGCAAAACGATCCGCACACACCACATCCGTGGGCAAATGCACGGAAACACCGCGGGATTTTGCCTCTTCCAGCAAAGACAAGGCGAGTTCCAGCTTGTCTTCCTCCACCAAGCTGCTGCCGGTGGTGCCGCCTTGCGCACGCAAAAACGTAAACGCCATGCCGCCACCAATAACCAAATGATCTACGCGCTGCATCAGCTGGCGCAAAATGTCGATTTTCGAGGATACTTTGGAACCGCCCACAACAGCGGTCACGGGCTTGGCCCCTCCATTCAGTACTTTGTCAACGTTCTCGATTTCACGAGCCATGACGTACCCAAAACAAGCTTTTCCTTGGAAATAGTGCGCAATAACGGCCGTGCTGGCGTGAGCGCGGTGCGCGGTGCCGAAGGCGTCGTTGATGTAGCAATCGCCGTGCTGTGCCAGGGCTTGAGCAAACTCCGGGTTGCCGGCTTCCTCTTCCGAATGAAAGCGCAAATTTTCCAACAAAACCACCGTGTTGGGAACGCAAACGCGGGTATGCTTTTCCGCTTCCAACCCCACGCAATCTGAGGCAAACACCACCGACACACCCAGCGCTCGTTCCAAGTAGGGAACCAAGTGGCGGAGGGACAGACTGTCCGACGGTCCCTTGGGGCGGCCCAAGTGGGACATGACCACGGGCATGCCGCCGTCGGCCAAAATCTTTTTCAAGGAGGGAAGTGTGGCGTCAATGCGGGTGCCGTCGGCCACCTGAAAATCAGCCGTGAGCGGCACGTTAAAATCCACACGAATCAGGGCGCGCTGTCCCTTAAAGGAAAAGTTGTCCAACGTAAGCATGGCACAAAGGTACTGCCTTAACTTCGCATCCATGCGGTATGCAGACATCCCCTTTGGCTTAACGCCCGGTCACGCTTGGCTTCACGAAGGTGCGGCCGGACGGATTCCCCATGCGCAATTGTTGGTTGGCGCTGAAGGATCTGCGGCACTGCCCTTGGCGTTGGCCTATGCCCAGAGAGTTCTCTGTTCCACAAATGCTGGAGATGATTCCTGCGGAACCTGCCCTTCTTGCACAATGGCCAATAAGTTGGCTCACCCAGATCTGCATTTTTCCTTTCCCGTCATCAAGCGCGACGGCGATTCTTCCGCGCCCATCTCGGACCATTTTTTGCCGGACTGGCGGAACTTCTTGGCCGAAAACAGCCACCCGGTATTCGCCCATTGGCTGGACTTTCTGCGGGCAGACAACAAGCAGGCCACGTTTTATGTGGAAGAGGCCAAGTCCGTACTCACCGCATTGGCTTTAAAACCCCACCAGGGCGGAAAAAAGGTGCTCATTCTGTGGATGCCGGAGAAAATGCCGGACGCCTTTGCCAATAAGTTGCTGAAAACCATTGAAGAACCAGAGGGAGATGCCGTGTTGCTGCTCGTCACGCACGACGAAGAGTCCGTATTGCCCACCATCACCAGCCGGTGCCAACGTCTGTTTGTTCCGCCCGTTTCGCGCCTAAACCTGGAAAATTACCTTCGAGGAAACGGCACGGATTCGGCAACCGCCACCCTGGCGGCCATGGGAGCGGGCGGTGCCTTGGGCATGGCGCAACACCTGGTCCACCATCCGGAAGGACTTCGGGAATTCGCAGAACTCTTGGCCTTGTTGCTTCGCAGTGCGTACCGACGGTCCATCGTGGATTTGCATCAATGGTCTGAATCGGTAGCGGGCCTGATTCGGGAAAAGCAAAAAGCGTTTTTTCAATTCACCTTGGAAACCTTGAGCGCCCTCGTTGCGAATAAATACCAACTGGACCACAGCGACCCGTTTGCACTCACCGGAATTTCTTTTTCCATGGGGGGCTTTTCCAAACTCGTCTCCACCGATCAATTCGAAGGGTTGCGCGTTGCCACAGAGGAAGCCGAATACGACATTGCGCGAAACGGCAACGCCAAAATCGTGCTGATGGACTTTTCCCTCCAGGTTTTGGCTCTTTTGAGCAAAAAGGACTGAAATTCAGTTAGTTAAAAACGTTCGATTTGCGGGCACTTCTCGTCTTGCGAGGGGTACGACACCGGTGAGCGGGTTTCGTTCGTTAAATCGCCTCTTTTTGGGCCCAATAGACCAGGCTGGACGTGTTTACCGGGCTTCTTCCCTTGCGGTTGCTGATCCAGCCGGTTTGAACGGCCGACAACCACTTTTTTCGTCCGTGACGAAAAGATTCGCTCAACAATCCCACGTAGTACGAATCCAACCACATCGGCTGGACGTCGGTACACTTCCAGCCCGTTCGACCCAAAAGTGTTTTGACCGACGATTGATTGAAATGCCAAAAATGGATGGGCACGTCCCAAGCCGCCCAATCCGTTCCGTAGTGTTTTGCGTCCCAAGAATCAGGATTGGGTACGGCGATCGCCAGTACCGCTCCGGGCTCCGCCAGTTCCCACAATTTTTTCAAGGTTTCTTCCGGTTGGGGCAGGTGCTCCAAAACGTGCCACAAGGTGATGGCCTGGTAGGTGCCGGTTGCCTGATCCAGCTGTTCGTAAACAGGCTCCTGCAATCGTTGGCTCGCCTGAAGTCGGGCCGTTTCGCTCAACTCTACACCCACCGCGCCGTAGCCTTGGCTCTGGGCGGCCTGCAAAAAAACACCAATGCCACAACCTACGTCCAACCACGTGCCCTTTTGCGGGGTTTGGCCGGGTGTTTGCCTGCGGAGATGCTGAACCACCGAACGCACTTTCTGGCCCGCAGCCCAAAGCCGTAACGTGTTGTAAACCAACGAGAAAAGTGATTTCTTTTGGTTGTTGTGGCTCAAATAGTCCGGGCTGTTGTAGTACGGCCCAATGTGTTCGTCGGACGGCCGGGGAGAGGTCCACCGAAACGCGCACGAACCGCAGGTTTGCACCTGAAAGACCTCACCAGACACCATGTGGTCCTTAACGGGTATTGAACCCGACGGTGCTCCGCCGCAGACAATGCAATTTGGTTCGTTGTGTAACACGTGTAACAATTTTTAAAGTCAACGACCCAGGTGAACCAAAAGAACGGACACATCTGCCGGGCTCACACCGCTCACGCGCGATGCCTGACCGATGGTGGATGGACGTACCGCCGCTAACTTCTGCCGCGCCTCCATACTCAGGGCTTTCATCGAGGCATAATCAAAGTTTGCGGGAAGGGGCGTTTCTTCCAAACGACTCAACTTACCTACATGCTCCATTTCCTTGGCAATGTAGCCCGCGTACTTGATCTCAATCTCTGCGTCCAACAAAGCCTCGTGATCCGCCAAGTCTTCATCGCTAATCTCCAAAAAGGGCAGCAAGTCCGCTAACTCCAATTGCGGCCGGGTCAACAATTGAGCCATCCGGCCCTTCGTCGTAATGGTGCTCGTTCCCTTGGACTCCAAGAGTGGGTTCACCTCAGTGGGAAGCGCAGGGGCAGCGTCCAAAACGGAACGTATCGATGCGGCGCGCTCCACTTTCTCTTGCAAACGAGCCCAGCGGACATCGTCCACCATGCCCCAATCCCGACCCTTCGGGGTCAAGCGCAAATCGGCATTGTCTTGACGGAGCAGCAAGCGGTACTCTGCACGCGACGTAAACATTCGGTACGGCTCTTCGGTACCCTTCGTGACCAAGTCATCAATCAACACGCCGATGTACGCCTCAGAACGATCCAATACGACCGGCTTCGCCCCGTGGACCTTTCGGTGTGCATTAATGCCCGCCATCAAACCTTGGGCAGCCGCCTCTTCGTAACCGGTCGTGCCGTTGATTTGTCCGGCGAAAAATAGATTTTCCACCAGCTTGGTCTCCAGTGTCAAACCCAATTGGGTGGGCGGAAAGTAATCGTACTCTATAGCGTACCCCGGTCGGAAAAATTTAGCCTGTTCAAAACCTGGGATCGCTCGCAACGCTTTAACCTGCACCTCTTCGGGGAGGCTTGTGCTGAAACCGTTCACGTACACCTCAACCGTATTCCAGCCTTCGGGCTCTACAAACAATTGGTGCCGATCCTTGTCTGCAAACCGATTGATCTTGTCCTCGATGCTGGGACAATAGCGAGGTCCAGTACCTTGTATCGAACCGTTGAACATGGGGCTGCGGTCAAAACCTTGCCTCAATAAGTCGTGGACGTAATCCGAGGTGTACGCAATATGGCAAGGGCGTTGCTTGGTCAAGGGTTGAGTCGTTTCCGAATAAGAAAACTTACTGGGATTCTCATCCCCGTGCTGTACCTCAAACTTAGAATAATCCAAGGACCGGCCATCGATGCGGGGTGGGGTGCCGGTCTTCATACGGCCGGACTCAAATCCCAATTCTACCAAACGCTCCGTTATTCCGGTTGCAGCCTTTTCGCCCGCGCGTCCTCCGCCCATTTGACGTTCGCCAATGTGCAAGACGCCATTCAGAAAAGTACCGTTCGTCAACACCACCGCTGAACCGTATACGGTTTGACCCATGGATGTAGTAATGCCTACAATGCGATCCTGCTCCACCAACAAGTCAACGGCCATGTCTTGTAAAAAGTCCAAGTTGGTCATCGCCTCCAGCTGCAGACGCCACTCCTCGGCAAAACGCCAACGATCACTCTGAGCGCGCGGAGACCACATGGCGGGTCCTTTGGAGCGATTCAACATGCGAAACTGAACCGCCGTCTTGTCCGTAACAATACCGCTCAAGCCGCCCAACGCATCAATCTCACGAACAATTTGTCCTTTGGCAACCCCACCCATAGCGGGGTTGCAGGACATTTGCCCAATCGTTTGGAGATTCATCGTAACCAACAACGTGCGCGAACCCAATCGCGCAGCAGCGGCTGCCGCCTCGCTTCCGGCGTGACCGGCGCCAACAACTATAACGTCGTAAGGTCTTGAATCGAGCATTGTTCCACGTGTAACATTAATGAGCGGGGCAAAAATACGGGCAATCCATCACTGTTCCACGTGTAACAAAGCGTGTGGACGAACAGTTAAATAGTGATTCTCCAAGGCCCGCATCTTCATCTCTTCCTCTGGTGATTTGTCTGCGTAACCACATGCATGAAGCACGGCATGCAAAACAACACGATCCACTTCATCTCCCAGGTCCGTAGTCAATCGTGAGGCGTTGTCCACAATGCGCTCCCAGCTTACCGCAACATCGGCAGAAATTCTACTGCCCCGGGAGCGATCAAAAGTGATGATGTCTGTATACGTGTCGTGGTCTAAAAACCGACGATTCAACTCCAGAAGTTCGTCGTCGGTATGAAAGCGGTAGTTGAAGTCACCAAGACGTTTGCCCTCTGATTCGGCAACTTCCTGCAACCAATCACCCCAGTGCTTGCTGCGCTGAATCCAAAAATCAGGTAGAGAATCAAAAATCACGGCCATTTCTGCGGGGTATAATCCGGATAAAACAGGGGCCAACCGCGAAACACGGGCTGCGAAAAAACCCGGGAGTCAGGAGAAACGCCCGACGGATTGCTCATGGGGCGGTCTTTACCTACCTCCGATTGGCGTTTTTCGTCCTCTTCCTCTTGCTTTTCCGCTCTTTCAAGCTCCAACAACTTAATATCCAACTTCTTAAGGGTTTGGTTCAGCTGCTGGGCGCTTGCATTCTTGATCAACTGGCGCTCCAATTCCTTCATCAATTCCGACGCCTCTTTTCCTGTGGCACTGCCACCTTTGGAACGCTCCAGTTCGCGGCGCAAACGCTCCTGTTGCGCCAGCACGGAGGCGCGTTGTGCTTGGTCCCCAGAGCTGCCCTCCGCTCCAGACTTGCCTTGGTTGCCCTTCGGCTGTCCCGTTTCTCCAGGCTGCTGTCCCGGTTGTTGCCCCGATTGCTGGCCTGACTGTTGTCCCGGGCGAGAACCCAATGATTTCATTTGCTCCGCCAACTGTCCTTGCATCTTTCGCATGCCCGAAGCCGAAGGCTTACCGCTCCCCGGCTTGGAACAACTGCCGGTACCGTCCTTCTTCATGTTGGACAACTGCTGTTGCGCATTGTTCAAAGCCTCTTGAAACAAGACCGCCAAATCATTGGACTCCTTCATGGCCTTCTGCAGCTGAACCCCAGCGTTTGAACCTTGACGTTCTTTCAGAAAAGATTTGGCCTGCATTCCATACGCCTGCAAATCCTCCACATGTTGTGAGGTCTTGGCGCCGATGTCCGGACGCCGCATGCCGATTGCACGAAGGGTATCCCCCACGAGGCGCGTGCCTTCTTGCAGGCGTTGAAGTTCCTTTTGCCACTGAGCATAATTAGGGTCTGCCGGAACGGCAACCGTAGTGCGGTCGGACAAGCGCTCCAGTCCAAAACTCACCTGCAGTAAATTGTCGATGAGTTGCTTTAAACTCTTGATTTCTTCTTCCGTCTTGGATTCCTGCGATTCTTGCATCTTCTGACGCATTTGCTGCGCCGCTTTCTTCAAGCTTTCTGAGGCTTTCGCTTGGTCCTTGTTGGACGGGTTCGATTGCTTTTTCAAGGCATCCTGTTCGGTTTTGGCTTGTTCCAGTTCGTCCGAGTTGTGTTTCTCGCTCAGCTCCTGGGTTTCTTCGGCCAATTCTTTTTGCAAAGCCTGTTCGTCGGCATCCGTCCGTTCGGACAGTTTCTTCTGGTCCTCAGACAATCGTTCCAAGGCCTGAATGGCGAGCAGCTGCTCTTGATCTTTAAGCAATTGCTCCAACAAAGCTTCCAAACGTTGCAAGGACGCCGCAGACTTTTGGGTGGTTGCGTTTTGCTCTGGGCGTTGCATCTGCTGCAGCAATTCCTCAATCTGTTGGCGTTTGTCCTCCCACTGCTTTTCTTGAGCCATGCGGTCTGCGTTCGGAATCTTAAGGGCCTGAACGGCCTTTTCCAAAGACTTCATCTGCTCCAAGGCACGTTCCTTGAATTCGGCTTCTGCTTGCTTTTGCACTAGCTCCGACTCCACATTCTTCCTTTGGGTTTGCCTCCTTCTTTCTTCGGCCGAGCGCTTGTTGAGTTGGTCGGCACTTCGACGGGTCATCTCCGCTTGCTGCGCCAAGGAGCGAACTGCTGATGCTGCAGCCAATTGTTGGTCCTGAGCACCAAAGCGGGGTTTTACAAAAACCACAGGTTGCGAGCGTTGTCCTTTGTTGTCCACGGCATAGGCCGTCCAGGATTCGCGGGAGCCCTGCAACGACATGGAAAAAGTTCCTGTAGCAACGGGAACACGACCCATTTTTTGCTCGCTTCTGCCCAAAACAACACGAACCAAACCGCGATCGTCCTCAGCACGCCAAACCGCGCGCACCGTAGCGGACAAGGAGTCGACGGTCCAATCAACAGACAGTACAGGAGGTGCGTCTGGAATCGCTCGAACGTGCAGGAACCCTCCGGATTTCCAACGTCCCAAAGCGCCCTTTGCCAACAACTCTACTTTGGCGGATTGATCCACAACAAAAGACCCACTGAACGGAGCGGCCGTTGCGGGTCCTTCCGTCTTATTCCAGTCCCAACGAACCAACTCGGCATGGTCCGCTTCCAATTCCCAACGGACCACAGAACCCACAGAACATTCCAAATCCTGAAGTCCTTGAACCAGTCGTTCCTTTTCTCCCGTGTAAGCAGGAGGTACAATACGGAAACGGATGGAATTCCATGCTACCGCTGGAACCCAAGTGACGCGTTTCACTTCCCATCGGTAGTCGCCAAAAAGAAGGGTCCATTCTTGATCGTCAGAATCCATACGAGCGACCCACTGAAACGAACCGTCGGACTGCTTCTGGCCCACCAAACGTTTGCCGTTGAGTTCCGCAGACCAAGACTCCACCTGTACCCCAATGGGCTTGGCTCGTACAACAACATTCTGTCCTTCCTCTGCACGGATGGGGGCTTTCCATTCCACCTCAAAGGGGGGAGGAGGAGTAAACGTTTCGTCCCATGCCAACAAGCGTTGCTGCGCAAATTTAGTGGGTTGGTACTGTGCAGATATACCTAAAAAAACAAGTAAAACTGCTAAAACCGCCGCGTAGGGACGTAGGGTTGCCCAGGAAAACCGTTCCCAAATGGGAAATTTCACCGCTTGTTCCAATCGCTCCTCCACGGCGCGCTGGATGCGGACCGTCGAACCCATAAGTTCTAACTGATAGGCATTGAGTAACTTATCATCTAATTCAGGGAAACGGGCACCCAATTCTCGGGCACAATCCTCCAAAGAAAAATAAGTTCCCCTCATAAAGCGAACTGCTGGAAGTACCAACGTCCAGACGATGGCTGTTAAAAGAGTTGCAGCCGAAAGGAGTAAAGCACCAATCTTAACAGTGGGAGCTAAATAAAAACCAACCTCGGCAGCTAAAAAGAGCAGCCAGAGCAGGATGATGGAAGCAAACAACAAGAGCGCATTCACCAACAAGCCGTGCCGAAAACGGCGCAGACGGTAGGTGTGCAACCACTGTGCAGCTGACCGCATCAAGCGCAGGGAATTTTAGCAACACGGTCCTCGTGACGACCTCCTTCAAATTCCGCTTCCAAAAATGCTGCTACACAAGCAAAGGCAACCGCCGGCTCAATGAACCGAGCGGGGAGAACCAATACATTAGCATCGTTGTGTTCGCGTGCCAAGGCCGCTAATTCCGGAAGCCAACACAAAGCGGCACGAATGCCTTGGTGCTTGTTCGCCGTCATGGCAATGCCGTTGCCGGAACCGCACAACAGAATGCCCAAATCTGCATCGCCTGATTCCAAGTCTTTTGCAACCGGATGCGCATGATCTGGGTAATCCACGCGATCGGAAGAATAAGCACCGTGATCCAGCACGGTATGCCCTTCTTCCAGTAGCAAGTGCTTGATTTTCTCTTTGAGTTCAAAACCTGCGTGATCGGCACCAATAGCTATGTTCATAACCTGTGAACTTGTGTGAATAAGTCAATACAAAAATTAGACCCTGTAAAATTACCCCACTTTATCCACAACCGCACGACCTAAAGTGGAGGTAAAAGATTTTAACGAATAAATCCAAACGACACTTTCAACAGCTGCTCATAAACTAAGCGTGCAACTAGTAAAATGCTTGATTCAAAAGGCAATCGACACCGCTTGACGTGTTCATAATCTGTTCACAAAGTCAGAAATGCGTTGAAAAGAAAAAGGGGGACAAAAGTTATCCCCCTTATGAACCGACTATTAAAAACAAGAAGATTCTATTTAAAAAAAGTTTTTAGTGTTTATTCAATGTTGAAAACGATGCCTTGCGCCAATGGAAGGTTGTTTCCGTAGTTGAGCGTGTTGGTTTGGCGACGCATGTACGCCTTCCAGCTGTCCGATCCGGATTCGCGTCCGCCGCCGGTTTCCTTTTCACCGCCAAAAGCGCCGCCAATTTCAGCACCGCTGGTGCCAATGTTTACGTTGGCGATGCCGCAGTCGGACCCGGCTGCAGACAAGAAGGTGTGTGCCTCGCGCATGTTGAGGGTCATGATGGCCGACGAGAGACCTTGCGGTACTCCGTTTTGCAACGCAATGGCTTCTTCCAGGGTGGAGTAGGTCATGACGTACAAAATGGGCGCAAACGTTTCGTGCTGCACAATGGCGTAGTGGTTTTCCACGCGGGCAATGGCCGGTTTCACGTAGCATCCGCTTTCGTATCCGGGACCGCTAAGCACGCCACCTTCTACCAAGATGCTTCCGCCTTCGCGCACTACTTCCGTTAATGCACGTTGGTATTGAGCTACGGCTGCCGAATCGATCAAAGGACCTACGTGTACACTAGGATCCAAGGGATTACCAACGGTCAATTGGCTGTAGGCTTTTTTCAAAACGTCCACCAATTTATCCACAATTGATTCGTGAACAATCAATCGTCGGGTACTGGTGCAGCGCTGACCGGCGGTACCTACGGCGCCAAAGACCGTACCAATGACGGTCATTTTGAGGTCTGCCTCTGGAGTAACGATGATGGCGTTGTTGCCGCCCAATTCCAAAATAGTGCGTCCAAAACGCTCCGCAACCACGGCGCCAACTTTACGTCCCATAGCCGTGGAACCTGTTGCGGAAACCAAGGGAACGCGCGCATCTGCGGTCATCCACTGGCCTACTTCAACGGCACCGGTAACAATGGTGCTGATTCCCTCTGAAAGGTTGTTGGCTTCCGCAACTTGATTCCAAAGGTGTTGGCACGCAACGGCGCACAAAGGTGCTTTTTCAGAAGCTTTCCATACCACGACGTCGCCACAAACCCAAGCTAGGGCTGCGTTCCAACTCCACACGGCTACCGGAAAATTGAAGGCACTGATGACGCCCACAATACCCAAGGGGTGCCATTGCTCCATCATGTGGTGGTTGGGACGTTCGCTTTGAATGGTTAAGCCGGTCAGTTGGCGCGACAAGCCAACGGCGTAGTCGCAGATGTCGATCATTTCTTGGACTTCACCCCAACCTTCTTGGAGGGATTTTCCCATTTCGTAGCTCACCAATTTTCCGAGTAAATCCTTGTTGGCGCGCAAGACGTCGCCAAATTGACGCACGTATTCGCCGCGTTTGGGTGCCGGAATGGTGCGCCAGTGAATAAAAGCGGCGTGCGCTTTTTCCAGTGCCGCGTCGTATTCCGCCCGCGTGGTGGTGCTTACTTCACCGATGGCTTTGCCGTCCACCGGGGAATAACTGGTTAGCGAAGATCCTGCGTTGGAAGATTGACGACCGGTCCAGGTGCCCGCGTTGGTGGGTTTCAAACCCAGCGCGGAAAAGTCAGTAATAGAGTATGTTGCCATGGGGCAAAGGTACGCAACGGGCAACGTGTGCCGTTGGAACCAGTGCAGCGGCGGGTGCGGCAAAAAAAAACCCCGCCAGAGGCGGGGAAAAAAGAGAGGTCTCGAGCGGATTCGAACCGCTGTAGCAGCTTTTGCAGAGCTGAGCCTAGCCACTCGGCCACGAGACCAATTTTGAGCGGACTGCAAAGATACGCAATTGTTGCGAATTGCGCTTTATTACAAGGTTTCGTTCGTCAGCGAAGCGGGGATCCGTCGGGACGAAACTCCATTTGAACCGTTACGCGTTCCACATCCGCGTCTATGGGCGGGCTGAGTTTGGCCACCCGAACTTGTGCCCAATTCACGGAGGGTGCTTCGCGCAGGATGCGCTCGCCAATGCGCAAGACAACAGTCTCCAGCAACTGCGCCCGAACGGCCATTTCTTCGCGCGCAATGCGGGCGAGCAGGACGTAATCCACGGTGTCTTTTAATAGATCCGTTTGTGCGCTGCGTTCGTCGGAAACCTCCACCGCCAAATCCACGTGGTAGTGGGATCCTATTTGTGCTTCTTCGGGAAGGCAGCCGTGGTAGGCGTACAGCCTTTGTTGGGTCACCTCAATGCGCACGGCAAATGCTTTCGATGCGTTCCAGAGATTCTTCTTTGCCCAGCAGCCCCATGGTTTCAAAGACCGACGGTCCTACCGTAACGCCCGTGATGGCCAAACGCAAAACAGGACCCAGCTGACCGAAGCCTTGACCGGATTCTGCCAAGTAGGATTTAAAGTTGGATTCCAGGGCGTCGGCGGCAAAGGGTTCCACCGCGGCGAAGCGTTGCGCCAAGGCGCGCAGGTGCTCTGCGGAGGTGTCCGTCCATTTCTTGCCCATCATTTCGGGGTCGTACCCGTGGGGAGCGTGGAACAGATAGGGTCCATTTTCGTAGACATCTTGCGGGAATACGGCGCGGTCCAACAACAAAGAGCAGGCGCCTTCCAGCACCTGGGGAGCGGGAACAGCAACGCCCCGACGGGTCAAGTCTGCAGCCACTTTTTGGGCGAGTTCCGCAGCGGGAAGGGCGCGCAAAAATTGCTGGTTGAACCACTTGGCTTTTTCAAAGTCAAAACGCGCACCGGCTTTGTGCACCTTGTCCAAGTTGAAGGCCTCTACGAGTTCCGCCAGCGAGAACAATTCACGGTTGTCACCGGGGTTCCAGCCCAAAAAAGCCAACATATTGGTGAAGGCTTCCGGCAAAAAGCCGCGCTCGCGGTAGCCGCTGGAGACCTCGCCGGTTTCCGGGCTGACCCAGTACAGGGGAAATACGGGGAAGCCCAGTCGATCGCCGTCGCGCTTGGAAAGTTTTCCGTTTCCGTCCGGGCGGAGGAGCAGGGGCAAGTGGGCAAACTCAGGAGCTTCCCAGTCAAAGAATCGGTACAACAGAATGTGCAGCGGTGCGGAAGGAAGCCACTCTTCGCCGCGAATGACGTGGGAAATGTCCATGAGCCGGTCGTCCACCACGTTGGCCAAGTGGTAGGTGGGCATGCCGTCGCCCTTGAGCAAGACTTTGTCGTCCAAATTCAAGGTGTTCACACTGACCCAACCCCGAATGCGGTCTTGAAATTTAACTTCTTCGTTGCGCGGCAATTTGACGCGGATCACGTACGGTTCACCCGCAGCCAGCCGACGCTCCACGTCTTCTGCCGGAAGGGTCAGGCTGTTTTTCATGGCCGTCCGCGTGATGCTGTTGTACTGCCAGTTGGGATTGCCCGCGGCCTTAGCGCGTTCGCGAACCAACTCCAGGTCTTCCGGGGTGTCAAACGCGTAGTACGCGTTGCCGTCGGCGATCAGTTGATCGGCGTATTGGCGGTACATGGGTTTGCGCTCGGATTGGCGGTACGGTGCATGGGGTCCGCCCACGCCTTGGCCCTCGTCGGGCGAAATGCCGCACCAAGCCAGCGCCTCCAAAATGTACTCTTCCGCACCCGGGACAAAGCGATTTTGGTCCGTGTCTTCAATGCGCAGCAGGAATTTGCCGCCGTGTTGCTTGGCAAACAGGTAGTTGTACAGGGCCGTGCGAACGCCACCCATGTGGAGTGGGCCGGTAGGGCTGGGGGCGAATCGAACGCGAACGGGACGTGAAGACATAAGGTTTTCCTTGAGGGGCACAAAGATAGCCCACCGCGTACAATCGCTATCTTTGCCGCCTATGGAGCGCACCCTCAACGAACAAGAACAGTTTCGCCGCGAGTCCTTGGCCCAACTGCGGGCTTTGGGCATTGAACCCTACCCGGCCGCGTCGTACCCCATTACGCACACGGCCGAAGAACTATTGAACGGCTACGAGGCCAATCCGGACGCCTTCTCCAAGGTGTGCGTGGCGGGTCGGTTGATGGCCCGACGGATCATGGGCAAGGCTTCTTTTGCCGTACTCAAAGACAGTTCCGCTCGCATACAGGTGTACCTCAATCGGGACGAGTTGTGCCCGGGCGAAAACAAGGACCTGTACAACGAGGTGTTCAAGAAGCTCTTGGACATGGGCGACTTTGTAGGCGTGGAAGGACACGTGTTCAAAACCCAAACCGGCGAGATTTCCGTTCACGCAACGTCGCTGACGGTGTTGAGCAAATCGTTGCGCCCGCTGCCCGTGGTGAAAACGGATGCGGACGGCACGGTATACGACGCCTTTTCCGATCCGGAGCTGCGCTACCGCCAACGCTACGTGGATTTGGTGGTGAACGAAGGCGTGAAAGACGTTTTTGTGAAGCGCACCAAAATCTTCAACACCATGCGCAAGGTATTTGACCGCGCGGGTTATTTGGAGGTGGAAACGCCCGTTTTGCAGCCCATTCCCGGCGGTGCCGCCGCGCGCCCCTTCGTAACGCACCACAACGCGTTGGACATGCCGCTGTATTTGCGCATTGCCAACGAACTGTACTTGAAGCGTTTGATTGTGGGTGGGTTCGACGGCGTCTACGAGTTTGCCAAGGATTTCCGGAACGAAGGAATGGACCGGACGCACAATCCGGAGTTCACCGTGATGGAAATTTACGTGGCCTACAAAGATTACCGGTGGATGATGCAGTTCACGGAGTCTTTGTTGGAAGAAGTGGTTCGCGAAGTGACGGGCGGCTCCGTGGAAGTACAGGTGGGCCAACGCACTATTTCATTTCAGGCGCCGTTCCCGCGGGTGCCCATTTTGGAAGCCATTCGCGTGCACACCGGCCACGACTTAAACGGCAAGTCCGAGGACGAGGTTCGAACCGTTGCGCGCACTTTGGGCGTGGAGGTGAAGCCGGAAATGGGCTTGGGCAAGTTGATCGACGAAATCTTTGGCGAAAAGTGCGAGCACCACTACGTGCAGCCTACGTTCATTACGGATTACCCCATTGAGATGTCTCCGCTGTGCAAGCGCCATCGAGACAATCCAGCGTTGACGGAGCGTTTTGAGTTGTTTGTAAACGGGAAGGAGTTGGCCAACGCGTACAGCGAGTTGAACGATCCCATCGACCAACGCGAGCGATTTGAGGAGCAGTTGAAGTTGTCCGAAAAGGGCGACGACGAGGCGATGTTCATTGATCAGGACTTTTTGCGCGCCTTGGAGTACGGCATGCCGCCCACCGCGGGCATGGGCATTGGAATGGACCGTTTGACGATGTTGTTGACGAACCAGAGCAGCATCCAGGAGGTTTTGTTTTTCCCGCAAATGCGTCCCGAAAAGGTCGATTAATAGATGCTGTATCCGGCGGACGCAGCGGACAGCCTTGACTTTACGGCGTTGAAGGCGATGGTGGGGGAGCGGGCGGCGACGCCGCAGGCCCGCCGCCGCATTGAGGAGCTGCAGCCGGAATTTCGGTGGGAAGCGCAAGCGGAGGAACTGGAGCGCACGGACCAAATGCTGACCCTGTACCAACAGGGGCATTTTTTACCGGCCTTGGCCACGGCCGACACCGCGTCGGCATTGACGATGCTGCGGGTGCGTGAGGCCGTCTTGAGTTCCGAGCAGTTTCTGGCCCTCAAAGCACAAACCGAAAGCTACCAGAACCTGTACCGATTTTGCGGACTTCACCGCCTGTCCATGCCCGCAGTGGTTCGCTTGCTGGAGCGCACCCCCCCGGTGGACGAGGTTCCGTTGTGGATCGACAAAATCTTGGAACGAAACGGCGAGGTGAAAACGTCTGCCAGCAAGGAATTGGCCGAAATAAGGCAGGTATTGTCCCGAAAACGCGCCGCGGCAGACCGGGTCTTTTATAAAGTGCTCCGTCGGTACGAATCCGAAGGATGGTTGGGGGACATTCGCGAGAGTGTGGCCGACGACCGACGTGTGTTGGCCGTAACGGCGTCGTACAAGAACCGCGCCCAAGGCGCCTTCCACGGCAGCTCGTCCAAGCAATCTTTGGTCTTTTTGGAGCCGGGCGAATGCCTGGAAATCAACGCCGAGGTGGCCTTGCTTCGCGAGGAAGAAACCAAGGAGATTCGGCGAATTTTGAAAGCGCTGACGGCCCAATTGGCACCCCTACGGGAGCCGTTGATGGCCAGCGCAGAGCGCCTCATTGATTTGGATTTTCTCAACGCGAAAGCGCGTTTTGCCTTCGACGAAGGGGCCTGTTTGCCCACAATTCATCGGTACGGAAAAGGCCAGGACCGGCGCATACCGCTGCCCCCAGTACGCATTGTACAAGGAATCAACCCCGTTCTGCGTCGGGTGCAGGCCGGCCGCGGCAAGCCCGTGGTCCCGCTGCAATTGACCCTGGGCGACCCGCACCGGCTGGTGGTTATTTCCGGCCCCAATGCGGGCGGAAAATCCCTAGCCCTCAAGACCCTGGGACTTTTTCAATTGATGCTCCAAAGCGGATTGTTGGTGCCGGTTCATCCGTCCAGCGCTTTTCGTTGGGTGGAAAAGATCTTGGTAGACATTGGAGACGCCCAAAGTGTGGAAAACGAGCTGTCTACGTACTCCGCCAAGTTGTCCAAAATGAAGCAGTTGCTGGTGCATGCCGGCCCCGGAACACTGTGTTTGGTGGACGAATTTGGCAGCGGATCAGACCCCGATTTGGGCAGTGCCTTGGCGCAAGTTTTTTTGAAGAAATTGCACGAAAGCGGCACCTTGGGCGTGTTCACCACCCACTACAACGCCATCAAAGCCTTGGCGGGAAGTTTACCGCACGCCACCAACGCCAACATGGCGTTCGACGTCAAGACGTTTGAACCCGAGTACCGTTTGCACGTGGGGTCGCCCGGAAGCAGCTACACCTTTGAAGTGGCGCAACGCGTGGGCCTGCCCAAAGCGTTGTTGGCGGAGGCCCGGGAAGCACTGGACGGACAAACCCGCTCCGTGGACCAGTTGTTGGTGACCCTTCAGCGCCAGCGAAGCGCCCTGGACCGCACGCAAAACGAGAGCGGGAAGCGATTGCGGGAATTGGAGCAACTCAAAGCCGACCAGGAAGGCCGCATTGCCAAGCTGGAAGATAAATTGGAACGCGTCGGTAGTGCCAATGCCGAGGTGGCGGACCGCCTGGCGTGGGGCAAACGCTTTGAGTCTGTGGCCAAGCAATACGCCGCGGCCAAAGGACCCAAGGCGCGTCAGGAGGCGATGAACGAAGTGGTCAAACTGTTTGCCGAGCGGGCGGGAAGGGCCAAGAAAGCCGAGAAAAAAGCGGAAACCAAAGCCCAACAAGCCCAGCGAATCCGCTTGGAACAGTTGTGGGCGATGCCGGTCACTAAGGGGGATAAAGTGCGCGTGCTCTCCGGCGGCCGAACCCCGGGCGAACTTTTGGAAGTAAAGAAAGACAAGTACCTTGTGCGTCTGGGAAATTTATCCTCCTGGATGGACCGCCAACAATTCATACCGTGGAACGAAAAAATTTAATTCCGACAGCCGCCCTGGTGTGGGCCGTAGCCGCTACCGGATGGGCACAAAGCTCCCTGCCGTCGGATTCTGCCCAGCAGCAGCAAAAGGCGAAGCTTGTTCGCGGCCTGTACACCGACGCGCTGACCCATCAGCAAGGCTACCGTTTGCTGGAATCCTTGTGTTCGGAGGTGGGACCGCGCCCCGTCTGCAGCTCCGGCGACGCGCGCGCCATTGCCTGGGCGGTGCGCAAATTGGAAGAGCTTCCGTTCGACTCCGTCTACCTGCAAGAGGTTCCCGGCAATCCCCACTGGGTGCGCGGCGTGGAGACAGCGTCGGTGGTGGGGTACGGCAAGAAAGGGGAACTCAGCGTGACGGCTTTGGGCGGCAGCGTTGGAACCCCAGGGGGGAATAAAGGAGCGGGAATTCGGGCCGAGGTGGTAGAAGTTCAGAATTTCCAAGAACTGGACGCCCTGGCCGCTGCCGGTAAAATTGCCGGGAGAATCGTTTTTTTCAACCGCCCCTTGGACCCCTCGTACATCAACACCGGCTCCGCCTACGGAAACGCGGGCGACCAGCGCTGGGCCGGCGCGCAGGAGGCGGGCAAGCACGGCGCCGTTGCGGTTTTGGTACGGTCTCTGACCCTCCGAACCAACGATTTCCCGCACACGGGAGCCATGAGCTACGGCGATGCCCCCGTTAAAATCCCCGCCGCGGGCATCAGTACCCAAGACGCCAATTGGCTGTCGTCGGAATTGAAAAAGAACCCCGGCTTGCGCGTGCAGCTCATCCTGGGAAGCGAAATGCGCGGTACCTGTACTTCGTACAACGTGGTGGGCGAGTGGCGTGGCACAACCCACCCGGAGCAGATTGCGCTGGTGGGCGGCCACCTGGACAGCTGGGATTTGGGCACGGGCGCTCAGGACGACGGTGCCGGTTGCGCGCAGAGCATCCAAGCCCTGGGACTCCTCATGCGTTCCGGCTACCGGCCCAACCGAACGCATCGGGTGGTGCTGTACGCCAACGAAGAATTTGGATTGAACGGCGGCCGTGCGTACGCAACGAGTGCCTTGAGCCGGAGTGAAGTACACGTATTGGCCATCGAGTCCGACGGCGGATCCGGCACGCCCCGCGGTTTTTCCACCGAAAACGCTGCGGCCCGGGATCGCCTGGAGCAGTTCAAGTCCTTTTTGGCTCCGTACGGCTTGTTGGCCTACTCGGTGGGCGGCTCCGGGGCAGACATCAGCGCCCTCCGCGGCCAAGGAGACGTCGTTTTGGTAGGATTGTCCGCAGATTCTCAACGCTACTTTGATTACCACCACTCAGCACAAGACCGCATCGAGAGCATTCATCCGCGCGAATTGGAGCTGGGCGCAGCCGCCATGGCCTCCTTGCTCTATTTATTCGACACCCAACCGTAACCTATTCCCATGGAAACCCCTCTTTTTTCCCTTGCTGCCGCCGCCGTTCGCCAGTGGCCCCACGAAACCTACACCGAGCGATTGAGTGTGTTTCTGGACGAGCAACCCCACTTGCTGGGTTTTTTATTCAATTTATCCGAAGATTTTGAGGAGGAGGAACACGAGGCCCTGTTGCGCACCGCGTTGTTGCTCAACGAAGGTTTTACCCACGCCCAACTCAACGTCGGGCTGATCACGGAACACCACCTCCAAATTGCCATCGACGACGTCACGGCCCAGTTGGACGACCTCGCTGAATTGTTGGAGGAAGACGCAGAATTGGATTTGGACCGAATGGTTCGGGTGGCGCGCTCCCCCTTTGTGTTTGAGGAAATGCGCACCTTTTTGCACACGGAGCTGCAAGACGGACTCCCGGAGGACCAGGTTCAGCGCCACAACCTGTTGGTTTTAATCGACGTGCTGATTGGCGCTTTTGAAGAAGCCGTTCAATTGGAACCCAAAAAAGAAATCGAATGACCCCGGACGCCATCTTGAGCGCCATGCTGGACAACGACCCGTTCAGCCAATGGCTGGGGGTATCCTGCACGCATCTAGCTCCAGGCACCTGTACTCTGGAAGCAACGGTACGCCCAGAAATGACCAACGGTTTTGGCGTGGCCCACGGCGGCATCTCGTACAGCCTGGCAGATTCTGCCTTGGCCTTT
>Ga0315906_10003947_pt1 | contig 19396 bp, 15 predicted proteins | sample LakEriMetagenome_4_FD_203526 | JGI IMG/M metagenome (GOLD analysis project Ga0315906, IMG submission 203526) | Freshwater fungal communities from buoy surface, Lake Erie, Ohio, United States - Buoy 2 MA122 | ecosystem: Environmental > Aquatic > Freshwater > Lake > Lake biofilm | place: USA... | reverse complement strand
CGTGCGCTGGTACCGCGGAAGTTGCGCCCCGCCATCGCAAAGCCACGGTGGGCGGCGTATTCCAGGGGCGACACACCTGTCAGGAACAGCTTCAGGGTGTTGATGTAGCGCGCATCCACCACATTGAACTGCCCATTGTTCTGCTGGAAGGCATCCACGATGGCGTAGAGCTTGCGCTCCTTCTCACCCTGGTATTTCCAGTAGGCGTCCATGGTGAGCCGGAAGGGGTCCTCCCATTTTTCCCAGTCATGGATCCGGATCCCTTCGAATTTATCCAAAGGGAAGGCCTTGTCCATGTCCTCGTAGCTGGTGTCCCAGCCAAGCCCGCGCGTCAGGAGCGCGTAGTTTTCCTTCAGGCTCAGCTTCTTCGGACCATTGGGTGCTGCAGGCATGTTCATGAGTGCTCCCTCCCGTTTACCAGTCAATTCCAGCAGAGGACGAATTCGTCTTCCGATTCGTCGATGTTGCCGGAGAGTGATACCAGATTTATCTGCAGTTCGCGCAGGTCGTACGCGCGACCCAGGCGCTCCTCGATGGATTCGCGACGAATCACCAGGCGGCCCGGTGCATCAACCTTGATCATCGCGGGAAAGTGCGCCACGAGCGCTTCCGGATTGTCGGCTTCGATGGCTTCGATGATCGGACGCGTGTCATCGTTGGCCTGGAAGGCAATGAAAACGGCGTCGCCGCTCATGCCACACCCCGGTTCAGGGTGATGCCGAGTTTGCCCACACGAGCATCATAAATCGCATCAACGGCCGTGACGGCCTGCGGACCCTTCTCCCCCAGGACAGCCCCGGCATAAGCCTCGAGCGCATCGTTGACCAGACCGCCCCACTCCGTCAGCCAGTTGACCACGAGATCATGGTTGGCTGCAGACTCGGCCACGCAGGCCTTGGTGACGGCATCCACCCAGCGACTGGTCTCGTCAAACCATTGCTGCAGAAAATCCATGAGCAGGCTGATGGCGGGACCATGCTCGGCAGCACAGTGTGGTTCGATGTGGTTTTGCAGCAATGGATAGAGCAGGCCGTCGAGCACGAGGTTCTGCGCGAAAAACACCTCCATGCAGTCCTGCGTTACCAGCATCTTCTCCGTGACTCGCCGCAGGCCTTGCCAGGCAGGATGGGTCAACCACAAGGCCTTGGCACGTGCCAGCGATTCGCCGGTATTGCCGTCAAGCAGGAGACCGAGCCGGCTCAGATGCTGGGCGAGGCCGAGGCGGTCCATGGTGTGGAACATGGTGGCCTGCGTCAGAGCCGCACCCCAGCCGTAGGCAGTCACATGGCAGTTGTGCGTGTTCGCTCCCCACTCGAGGTGGCGCAGTGGAACCAGCGCCAACACCAGTGCCTCCACGGCGGCCGGGGCCAGATTTCGCAGCAGACCGCGCCGGTCAACGAAATCGATATTCTTTTCCATCGACTCCTGCTGTCGGGCGCGGGTGATGGTGTAAGTCCCGTAGTAGAACTGGCGCGGATCACGCAACACATACCAGTCCTTCATCACAAGCCGCGTACGGCGCTTGTCGTAGAGTTCGAGATCGGGTTGCCACAGCGGCCGATAATGGAAGTTGGTCTCTGCCTGCAGGCCGTAGGTTGCTTCCTGGTATCGGGAGGCTGGCTTGTCGCTGCCGAGATATCGCGCGACATGCGAGAACGTCTGCCGCAGCTGGGTGACGGCCTGGGTCTTGATGTCAATTTGCATACCGGAATCCCGCTCCTATCTCTCAGGTGCACCAAACTGCCACTTGGCGCGCTCACGCTGGGCTGCCGCAACTTCATCTGCAGTAAGGTGGCGCGCGCCGCGCTCGCGGCAGAACGTCTCGAAGGCCGCGGCTGGAAGCGTCAGTTCAACCGACAACGCAGGATCGCCTATCGCAAAATCGAACTCCACGTAGCCATCGGCACGGCGCTCTCTCACCCATACGTAATGGCAGCTTGTGTCGAACACATGTTTGCGGTTTGCGGGCTCTGGCGACATGCTTGCCGGTCTCTCAAGCGCTTGCGTCTCAGCATCGCACACAAAACCGGGCTTGAGAACGCAGGCCGGCCCCAATGGTAAGGAGATATTGAACGAGCGCATCGACCCGCGCGGGGGGGGGCAGGAGGGCGTAGCGGGCATGCTCTGGCGGCTGACAGGGCAGGAAGACGGGATTTTCGCAATCGACGAGGGAAAGACTGGTAGGCGCGATTGGACTCGAACCAACGACCCCCACCATGTCAAGGTGGTGCTCTAACCAACTGAGCTACGCGCCTGTCGTCAATTTCGAGGCGGAGTCTAGACCAATTGCCGGGCTCAGACCAGCGCCTCGGGGATCTCGAAACGGCTCGCCTTGAGCAGCCTTATCTCATCCCGAACCCGCGCCGCATCCTCGAATTCGAGATTGCGGGCATGGGCGTGCATGTCAGCTTCCAGCTTGCGCAGACGCGCGCTCGCCTGCTCCAGCGTGAGCTTGCGGAATTCCTCGCCCGGCTCGGCGACCTTGCGAGCCCCGGTCTTGCGGGCACTGCCCGGCGCGGCATAAGCCCCTTCCATGACATCCGCAACACGCTTGGAAATGCCTTTGGGCACGATCCCGTGCTCGAGATTGAACGCCGACTGCACCTCGCGCCGTCGCGCCATTTCGTCCAGAGCCCGTTGCATGGATCCGGTCATTGAGTCCGCGTAGAGAATCGCCCGTCCCGCAATATTGCGCGCCGCTCTGCCGACGGTCTGGATGAGCGACCGATCGGAACGCAGGAAACCCTCCTTGTCCGCGTCCAGCACCGCCACCAGCGAGACCTCCGGGATATCGAGGCCCTCGCGCAACAGGTTGATGCCGATGAGCACATCGAACTCCCCGAGCCGAAGGTCCCGGATGATCTCGACGCGCTCGACCGTGTCGATGTCGGAGTGGAGATAGCGCACGCGCACGCCGTGCTCGGCAAGATAGTCCGTGAGATCTTCGGCCATGCGCTTGGTGAGCGTGGTCACCAGTACCCGCTCGGCGCGCGCGCTGATCTTGCGGATTTCGGACAACAGGTCATCGACCTGGGTAGCCGCCGGACGCACCTCCACCTCCGGATCAATGAGTCCGGTGGGGCGTACCACGAGCTCGACTATCTGGCCGGAGTGCTCGAGTTCGTAAGACCCTGGCGTCGCGGAGACGAAGATGGTTTGCGGCGCGAGCTGCTCCCATTCGTCAAACCGCAGAGGCCGATTATCCAGCGCACAGGGCAGGCGGAACCCGAATTCGACCAGATTCTCCTTGCGTGCCCGATCTCCCCGGTACATTCCACCCAGCTGAGGGATGGTGACGTGGCTCTCGTCCACCACGAGCAAGGTGTTTGCCGGCAGGTACTCGAACAGGGTGGGCGGCGGTTCGCCGGGCTTGCGGCCCGAGAGATGGCGGGAGTAGTTCTCGATGCCCGAGCAGTAGCCGATTTCCGCCATCATCTCCAAGTCGAACCGGGTGCGCTGCTCGAGGCGCTGCGCCTCCACCAGCTTGTCCAGATCGCGCAGCACCTTCAGCCGTTCACGCAGTTCTTCCTTGATGGCATCGATGGCGCCCAGGATGGTCTCGCGACTGGTGACGTAGTGCGACTTGGGATAGACCGTGAACCGCGGCAACTGGCGGGTGACTTCGCCAGTCAGGGGGTCGAACATCGCCAAGGCTTCGATTTCATCGTCGAACATCTGCACACGCAGCGCATCGCGCTCGGACTCCGCCGGATAGATATCGACCACGTCACCACGCACGCGGTAGGTGCCACGCGCGAGTTCGAGTTCATTGCGCACGTATTGCAGCTCCGTGAGCCGCTTCAGCATCTGGCGCTGGTTGATCCGGTCGCCCCGCCTGAGATGCAGCACCATCTCGTGGTACTCACCCGGATCACCCAAGCCGTAAATCGCCGAGACCGTCGCCACGATGATCGCGTCCGGCCGCTCCAGCAAGGCTTTGGTGGCCGAGAGTCGCATCTGCTCGATGTGGTCGTTGATCGACGCATCCTTCTCTATGTAAGTGTCTGATGACGGGACGTAGGCCTCCGGCTGGTAGTAGTCGTAATAGGACACGAAGTACTCGACGGCGTTGTGCGGAAAGAACTCCCGCATCTCTCCATAAAGTTGTGCCGCAAGGGTCTTGTTGGGTGCGAGCACGATGGCCGGGCGCTGGATGCGCTGGATGACATTAGCAATGGTGAAAGTCTTGCCGGAGCCCGTGACACCCAGCAGGGTCTGGTGGGCAAGTCCCGCCTCTATCCCCTCTATCAGCTGAGCGATGGCATCGGGTTGGCCGCCTGCCGGTTCGAAGGGGGATTGCAGCTCGAAACGCTTTTCCATGGGTGCCGTCGCTCTTATGTCGCGCTCGCGCGCATCCTTTGAATGCCAAGATCCGGGCCATCAACGCAGTCCCCGCGAGCAGGTCTCGCTGCGTTGACCGTCGTCGGGGGCCTCGGTAGTGTACTGTCGCTCAATGACTTCTGCCCTCGTTGGCCAGCGATAGGTCCAACGCATCTTTTTTCGGAGTTGCAGGGGCCCATCCTTTTGGCCAACAACGGTGCCGCGTTCCGGGCGCGAAGATAGGCTCGGCGCCTTGCGGTGTAGACACCGGCGAAGAAGGATTTGCCCTGCCGGGCCCCGAATGATCCCCAGCGAGGAGTTCAGACCAAAGTGACCGCAGTTTCCAGCGCCAAATCCGAGCACAACTTTCGTCTGGCACTGGGCGTATGTCTGGTAGACCTCATCCTCACAGCGAACGCCGCGCTCATGTCGAATTCCTTGGCCATCCTGGCAGACCTGCTCAAGGAATCGACGGATACGCTTTCAGTATTGGCCGCGATATTCACCCTCAAGTTGGTTCAGCGGCCGGTCAGTCACCGGTTTTCCTATGGCATTGGGCGTCTGGAAAATCTGGCGAGCATCCTGATCGGCTCCCTGATGCTGGGCTCGGCGATACTGATCTCGGTTCTTGCTGCACGACAATTTTCCCAGCCTCACCAGGCCTCGGGTACGCTTTTCGGGATCGGTGTATTCATTTTCCATGGCGCCATAGGAGCTGTCGTCTTGTGGAGGACCAAGCGACTCCTGCGTGACCGTCAATCCGCACTGCTGAGCTCCCAGGCCAAGCTATGGACAGCCAAGACACTCTACGATTTCGCGATGGCCGGTGGTCTTTCGCTGGCCCTGATCTTCGGAAGCCAACCTTGGAGCTGGTATATCGATCCGATGGCATCGCTCGTCGGAGTTGGACTCATGCTTCACGCGGCTTGGGGCATGGCTGCATCGTCAGTGGGTGATTTGCTGGATGCTTCGATTGAAGAAGCAACCCAGCTCAAAATCATGCGATATCTGGTCGCCCACATCGACGACTACGAGCGCCTGCATGGGATTCTGGCCCGGCGTTCCGGCCCCAGATTATTCGTGGAGATAAGTCTCGAGTTCGATCCATTGTGGCCGATGGGCAAAGCCCAACAACGCATGGACGCCATCAGATGCGATATAGAGGAAGCGTTGCCGGGGGCGCGAGTTTCCATATGCCCGGTAGCGAGCGTCAGCTGATTCGGCGACCTATTCCGGAGGGGGGAATGTCAGCAAGGCGTTGATTCCGGTCAGTTCGAGTACTTCATGCACACCCCCGCCCGCGCCTTCGATGGAGAGGCCCCCTTCTTTGGCTCTCATACGTTTCAGCGCCATCAGGATCGCGCGGACCCCCGCACTGGAAATGTAGTCGAGCGCATGCGCGTCGAGCACGAGATGTCTTTCCGCGGCCTTGACCGCTTCAAGCAGCTCAGCCTCCACGACGCAGACCGTCATTGCATCAAGACGACCTCGCAGAAAGTATCTCGGGATGTTCATCGTCTGTTTTGTCCTGTGTGCTCATTGCGAGCATGGCGGGGCAGTTGAAGCGAAGGCCACGTCAGGCTCGTTTATTGGAGGCGAAGCCTGCCACGCACGTTGCACTCCCTCAAGCATGAGGAACTCCGCTACCAGTTGCATCGGGGGTTCGCCGAGGTGTTCGCTGTGGGATTGCAGGCACGCTACCGGGGAAAGTGCATTGACCGACAAGAGGCGCACGATTACCATGCGTGGCCTTTCGCGATTCCCCGGTAGCTCAGTCGGTAGAGCAAGTGACTGTTAATCACTGGGTCGGCGGTTCGAGCCCGTCCCGGGGAGCCATCTCAACAAGGCCCGCAATGTTCCAAGGGCCTGAATTCCTCCAGATCTGAAGACCAAGCCGCAAGCCCTGGCGCGTGGCGGGCATTCTCCCTCCTGCTGCGCTGGAACCTGTTGCCCTTCGAACGCCCTCAAAGCGTGAGCCATGTGGCCACTGGGCGTGCAGTCATCGTTCTCGAGTTACACCTCGACCGTTGCCCAGCGTGCGGCTCCCCTAATCGCGCGAGCGCGATGCCGCCCTATTCCCTGATATCGAAATCACCTTATAAATAGTTCATAACTAGATGAATATGAAATACTATATTGGGATAAAAGCATCAGCGGAGTCCTACGATGCAACGCATCCTCCTTTTTTTTCCCCTGTTATTTGCCATGGCAGGTGTACCGGCGGAAGAACCGACCCGGCCCTATGGCAGCCTCTTCCGTGCCATCGCAGGAGACAGTCTTGAGCGGGACCACGGCATTGCCGTACTTGGCTTCGGTCATGTGAGTTTGAGTGAGGCCAATCACGACATCCCCGCCAGTCGCATGCCACAAGGTCGCGCGCGCAACACACAGCCACAAAGTGGCGTGCCCCAGGATGAGGGCCTCAACCTCCAGCACATCGGGCTCATCATCTGCAAGGGCGACGCCTGTCCGCCTGGTCGCATCGCTGCTCCCACCCGTAACCTGCTCTCGCGAGTGGGCCCCATGCCCGGGCCACGAGGGGAGAAGGTGGTGGTGGACTGGACCCTGTCGGCACTCGTGGGTGAGGACGGCATCTACTGGAAGACCAAAGGCTTCGATGATTGGAAATGGAACGCCGACGACGCCGAGAGGCTGGCTTTCACCCAGTGGTATCTCGATCTCTATCTGCCACTGGGTGCCGGCACGACGGTGCTGCTGGGGAGTTGGCATACCACGCTCGCGGCGGAGATCGGTTATGCCTTCAATCCCCCAAACTACTTTGCCAGTCGCACCTATGCGTTCGCAGCAACGCCGGCCAAGCATGTGGGCACACTGGTAGAAACCCGGCTGCCGCTTGCGGAATCCTCAGGCCTTGCCAGCGTCTTTCTCGGTGTGACCGGGGACTGGAACGCCGTGGATTTCGGATCCGGGGCCGGCGGCCCGTCCTTTCTCTTTGGCGCACGCTGGCGCAGTCCCGACATGCGCACCTGGTTCGATGTCGAAACCGTGTACGGCAATGGCGAGGACGATTTTGGCGATGTGCACGTGGAGAATGGCATCGCAAATCCCCGTGGAGGCGGCAGCCAGTTCCTGGCACTCAGTTCGACCGATGAATATCTCGACCGCGTGGTGACCTCCCTCACCCTCACCCACAGCGTCGATGAACGTCTGAGCCTCGTGTTCGAGGGCCTTTATGGCTTTCAGGAGGGTGGAGATCTCGCCCCTCTACCCTTCGCGATCACGGAGGATTCGACTTTCTATGGCGTGAATGGTGGTTTCAGATATCAATTGCTGCCGCGACTCTATGCAGGTGCGCGCTTCGAGGCCTTCGTGGATGAGGAAGCCGCCAATGTACTCTGGGGTGGCGTGGGAGCGGGCGGTGGAACGGTCTATGCAACAACGCTCAACGTCACCTGGGAAGCACTGCCCTGGGTCATCGTGCGTCCCGAGCTTAAATACGACGCCTATGATGGCAGCGGACACCTCTTCGCGCCGGACAGGAACGGCATCGCCCAGCACAACACACAGCTGCTCGGCGTGCTGAACTTCGAACTGCGGTTCTGATCAGGCGTCCTGCTGGAGCGCGGAGTTGTCGACGTAGATTCGATAGCCCTTGATGCTGCCGGCGACCATGTCGAAGACATTGGCGAAAGGCACACTGAGCACTGTCCCGTTCCTGCGCGTATAGGTGACGCGGCCCTCGATGAACACCGCGTCACCCAGTTCCCGTATCACGAGCTCATCATGACGGATGGCGGCTATCGAGGGGAACCAGGCTCCCAGGAATCCCTTGATTGCCTCCCGGCCCGTGACCACCGGCAGGTTGCCGAAACGAAACTGGGCGTCGTCTGCCAGGAATGTCCCGAAGGCGCTGGTGTCCATGGCATCGACCGCGGCGAAAAGTTTCCTGAAATCCGGATTCATCATCCCTCCTGAAATACTGTCATCTCTCTCTCAACGGTAATTCGACCACGCCACCACCGAGGACCGAGAGCTCTCCGTCCTGGTTGCGGGCTTCCTGTTCTATCTCCACAAATCCACGCCCCTCCTCCTTCCAGCAGCGCTTCACCTTGGCGTGGATGAAGAGCAAATCGCCCTCCGGGTTGTGACGCCGGATGCGGCAATGCGCCGAGACCAGGAAGCCCTGATCCCCCATCCAGTTGGTGAGCTGATGAATGAGCCATGAGCAGCGCTCGGGACCATAGTCATAAGCCCCGGGCGCGCCGACTTCCAGTGCGAAGTCCTGCTCCCAATGCACGCGCTCCGGACAGTCCGGCACGCCAAAGCGGTTGGGAATGGCGAGCCCCGGATGCTGCTGCATCATCTTCCACGCCAGCTTGTTGGCGCGGATGTACAGCCCGCCCCACCCTTGGGCGTAGGCAATGAAGCCGGTGACTGTCATCGGCCCCTTGAGCATGGCTTGCAGGATGTCACCCTCGGCAACGTCTTCAAACCAGCGTGGTGTGCTCCCCCTGACCTGCTCCTCCGCGTAGAGCTCGAATGCTTGGGCAAGCTCACTCGGGTCGTAGGTCCGACGTGGCTTCGCTTTCAAATCCCGATATTTGGTACCCTGCTCACGTGCGTGGTCCCGCTCGGTCCTGAAGCACCAGCTATCGGCCTCGGCGACGTGATCACCGGCCTGGTTGTAGAAGTCCACGTGATAAATCTGCTGGACAGCACGGCCCGCAAAACGGGTCTGGTGCTCAATCAAATCCTTGAGGCGTGCCTCGCTGGAAATCTGATCGTTGCGCCGGACCAGCTTGTGCCAACGCCACTGCGCACCCGACCACATCGCGTGAATGCCGGGCAAACCTCCCACATAGCCCGAGATCACCCGGTTCGTCGCAAAGAGGAAGCTGGGCAATGCGACGATTCCGCCATGCACGCTGCGCTCGGCGTACTCGGGCACGCACCACAGCGGGTTGTCATCGCCGATGCCGTGCGCGTAGTGGCGGATGTTGTCCCGGGTGGCTTCATGGCACCACGGCTCCAGCGTCTGTCCCACGGGCTTGCCGATCCGCTCCCTCAGTTCATCGAGGGCTGCTTCGGTGATTTTCGGGAAGGCACGCGTATCGTTCATGAGGCTCTCTCTATTGGGGACGGCGCGCCGAAGCTACGCGGAGGGCGCGGAATTCACTGCGGTTTCCCGCAGCGCGCGCCGGTTTATCTTGCCGGCGGGGGTCTTCGGCAGCGCGTTGACGAAGGTGAACTGCCGTGGATATTCGTGCAGCGACAAACGCGTGCGCACGAACTCACGCAGCGCCTCTGCAAGGGCCTCGTCGCCTGAGGTGCGGCACACGACATAGGCTTTCACGACCTGTCCACGCAGTGCATCCGGCACACCGATGGCGGCGGCCTCCAGCACCTCCGGATGCTTCAACAGCGTGTCCTCAATCTCCACCGCACTCATGGTCCAGCCGGCGGAGATGATCACATCATCTGCCCGCCCCCCGTGATAGAAGTAACCATCCTGATCCGTGCGCCCCAGGTCGTGGGTCGGGATCCAGCGATCCCGACGACGGACCATGATTTCGCCGGAGACACCCGGTGGGCACTCGAGGCCTGCTGCGTCGCGTACCTGCACCTCCACGCCGGGCACCGGTTTGCCCAAGGACCCGCGTCTGACCTCGAAATCAGGAGCACCGGGGTAATTGACCAGCACCACGCCGACTTCAGTGGTGCCATACATGCTCGCCGGCTCAAGGCCGGTGTGCTGCCACAGGAACTCCGCGGTTTCGGAATCCAGGGGTTCTCCAGTAAAGGAAAGTTTATCGATCGCGAGCGGATACTGCTCGATGACGCCGGAATTGCGGATCATCCGATAGTGGGTGGCGGCAGCCGCGATATTGTTGAACCGATGCTCGGACAAGGCCTTGAGCAGCCTTGCCGGATCGAAGCGTCCGGCGTAGGCCCCGATGGTCAGGCCGAGCGCGAGGGGGGCCAGGGTGCCGTGCCACAGACCATGACCCCACGCCGGTGAGGAAGGACAGAAGAAGCGGTCAGCGGGCCGCAGGCCGCTGCCGTAAAGCGCCGCAAGCATGAGCGTGACCACGGCGCGGTGCGTATGGTGCACGGCCTCAGGCAGCTCTCGCGTGGTGCCGGAGGTGTACTGGAATATCGCCAGATCATCCGCGCGGGTCGTCGTTGGATACGAGGCCGGAAATTCCGCCAGAAGCGCGGACAGCCCGTCTTCATCGAACTCCGTGAGGACCATCACCGCAAGACCGGGGAATTCGGCCAGCATGGATGCCTTCGCCGGATGGGTGACCAAAAGCTTGGCCCCACAGTCCTGGAGACGCAAACGCAATGCATCCGGTCCGAAGAGTGTAAACAACGGAACGGCGATCGCACCCAGTTTCATGGCGCCGAACAGGCAGACGTAGAAGGCCCGGGACGGTTCCAGCATCACGGCAACCCGATCACCCGGCAGCACACCACGCGCGCGCAGCAGATGCGCAAAGCGCGCTGAGTCGGAAGCAAGATCCGCATAGTCGATGCGCTCATCGCCATTGTCAGCACGGGCAACGATGATTGCGGTTCGTCCGCCCTCGACGTGCCGGTCCACGCACTCGTGGGCGATATTGAGGTATTCCCGATTGCCGTCGAACAAGGCCCACAACGCGTCGCTGCTGCAATGCGCCTGGGCGTCCGCATACTTCAGATAACGGGTCAGCAACGTCATGGGGTGCGGGAGGGCATAGTCAGGGGTGGCATCGCTTGCACTATGCAGAGAGAGACTGACTGCTGTCCATCCCGCTGCCTCGCCGCCCCCGGGAGGATCCAGCTTCCTGCAGGACATCCGGAGCACCAGCTGCTTCCGCGCCTGCGCGGGCGCCAGAGGCTGGCCCTATGGGCACCGCCGGCACGCCCTCCTATACTTCGGACATGAGTGAGACACCGGCTCCGGCCCGTCCTTCAGCCTCCGTTGCCGTTGTGCGCCAGTCTGCCGGCGGACTCGAGGTGCTGCTGGTCAAGCGCAACGAAAAAATCGCCTTTCACGGCGGGGCGTGGGTATTTCCCGGCGGGCGGGTCGATGAGTCTGACGCGCTCGGCATAAGCGATGGGGAGATGGTGCTGGCCGCCCGTGCCGCGGCCCGTGAGGCAGAAGAGGAAGCGGGCTTGCGACTGGCTGTGGACGAGTTGGTCGCTTTCGCGCACTGGACCACACCTGCGACCCTGCCCAAGCGCTTCGCAACCTGGTTCTTCCTGGCCCAGACCGGGCCCAACACCCCGGTGCGGATCGACCAATCCGAGATTGTCGAATATTGCTGGATGACGCCCGATCAGGCGCTCACGCTACAGGCAGCCGGCGAGATGAATCTGCCGGGGCCGACCTATGTCTCGTTGCTACGCTTCCGGGCGTGCGAGTCCGCGGCGACTCTCGATACCCATTTACGCACGCATGAAATCCAACGGTTCCTGCCGCGTCTGTCCAAGCTCGCGGGTGGACACTGTGCACTCTATGAGGAAGACGCCGGATACCAGGCGCTCGATCCCGAAATCCCCGGGCGACGCCATCGGCTGCTGATGATCGAGCAAGGGTGGCAGTATCTGCGGGACTTCCCGCTCACAGAGCGGGCCTCGGCAGCGCACAGCCCGGGCTGATCTCCCGCACCGACCGGGCGCCAGTGGCATATTCCCCGCGCAGCAAGTCGCCACAGAAATGCCAGCACTGTGGTCGGAAACAGGAGCTGGAGTGCATTGTCTCAAAGCCTCGCAGGGGCGGCTGCAAGCACACTGATCCATGTCAAGGACCGCAGGACCCCACGCGGGAAACTCATCGCTTCAAGCACAGGAGGATTTTCCATGGCCCAATCGAGCAGTGCCAGCCAGACATCCACCCCACAGGCAGAGCATTTCGATGTGCTGATCGTTGGCGCCGGAGTCTCCGGCATCGGCGGCGCGTATCACCTCACCTCACAATGCCCCGACAAGCGCTTCGTGGTGCTGGAGGCGCTCGAGAGTTTTGGGGGCACCTGGCTGATGCACAAGTACCCCGGGGTCCGTTCCGACAGCGATCTGTACACCTTCGGCTACCGCTTCAAGCCATGGGTGGGGCAACCGATCGCAACTGCCGAGGCGATCCGCCGGTACATGGGTGAAGTCATCGAGGAAAACCATCTCAACCAGCACATCCGCTATGGCCATCGGATTCTGTCTGCAAGCTGGTCCACTGCACAGAAGCTGTGGACGGTACAGGCCGAGCGCAAGGCGGATGGCGCGACATGCACCTTCACCACCCAATTCCTGTGGATGTGCCAGGGGTACTACCGCCATTCGGAGGGCTACACGCCTGCCTGGCAAGGCATGGCGGATTTCAAGGGGCAGATAGTTCATCCTCAGACCTGGCCGGAGGACCTCGACTACAAGGGCAAGAAGGTGATCTGCATCGGGTCCGGCGCCACTGCGGCAACGGTGGTGCCCGCCATTGCCGGTGATTGCGAGCATGTCACGCTCCTGCAGCGATCACCGACCTATTTCATTCCGGGACTCAACCGCAATGAGCTCGCCGATACGCTGCGCAGCCTGGAGGTTGACGAGGAGTGGATTCACGAAATCGTGCGCAGGAAGATGATTGCCGATCAGCGCGAGCTGACCCGACGCTCGTTCGAAGACGCGGAAAAACTCACCGAGGAACTGCTGGCGGGCGTGAGAGCCTTCCTGAAGCCCGATTTTGACGTGGACACCCATTTCAAGCCCCGCTATCGCCCCTGGCAGCAGCGGATTGCCTTTGTACCCGAAGGAGATCTGTTCCAGGGAATCAATACCGGCAAGGCCAGCGTGGTGACCGATGAGATCGAGCGTTTCACCGCGAAGGGAATTCTTCTCAAGTCGGGGCGCGAACTCGAGGCGGACATCATCATCACGGCCACCGGGTTCAATCTGTCTGTGATGGGTGACATTGCCTTTGAAGTGGATGGCCGCAAGGTCGATTGGGCGGATACCGTGACTTACCACGGCATGATGTTCACCGGCGTGCCGAACCTGCTGTGGATCTTCGGTTATTTCCGCGCCAGCTGGACACTGCGGGTCGACATCCTCGCTGACTTTGTCTGCCGACTGCTCAAGCACATGGATGCCAGGGGAGCGAAACAGGTCAACGTGGCGCTGCGTCCCGAGGATCAGGACATGCCGATCCTGCAGTGGATGGATCCGCAGGACTTCAATCCGGGATATTTGATGCGCGACATGCACCTGCTGCCGAAGCGCGGCAACAAGGCTGATTGGATGCACACGCAGGATTACTGGTCTGAGAAGGATGTGATTCCGGCCATCAATCTGGATGCGCCCGAGTTTGTCTACGATGACGGCAGCGGCGTGCCGCGGACAAACACTCGAAGGGCCAACATTGAGGTAGCCGGCTGAACTGACCGGCACCGTTCGCCCTGCGCACGACCCTGTCCGGTTGTCGACCGGGCAGGGTTGAGTCCCCTGCTCAGACTGCGCCCGCCCCGCCGGTGCGCAGATGCACCTCCCGCTGCGGGAACGGAATCTCTATTCCGGCTTCGCCGAAACGCCGCAGAATCTCGAGATTGAGCGTGTTGCGCACGTCCACTCGCGCCGCAAGCTCCTCGGCAAAGGCAGTCAATTCCAGATTGAGCGCACTGTCGCCAAACCCTGTCAGGCTCACTGCAGGCTCGGGATTCGCCATCACTCTGGGGTGGCTGGCTGCGACTTCCAACAATATGGCCATGGCGCGCTCCACATTGCTGCCATAGGCAATACCCACATTTATCACCACGCGCGTGACCTGATCGGTCAAGGTCCAGTTGGAGAAGCGCTCGGTGATGAAGTTCTTGTTCGGAACGATCAGTTCCTTGTTGTCCACATCACGGAGCGTCGTGGCACGGATACGGATGCGAATCACCCGTCCGCTGAGATCACCGATGGTCACGAAGTCACCGACGCGGATGGGTCGCTCGAACAGCAGGATGAGGCCCGAGATGAAGTTGGCGAATATCTCCTGCAAACCAAACCCCAAACCCACACCGAGTGCGGCTACCAGCCATTGCACCTGTGACCAGCGCATCCCGAGTGTGCTCAGGGCAAGGCTCAGACCCAGCGCCACAATCGCATATTGCAGCAGGCTGGTCAGTGCATAACGGCTGCCCTGCTTCATGCGCAGGCGCTGGAGCAGGCCGATCTCGATTACACCGGGAAGATTCCAGGAAGCGATCAAGGCCACGAGGGCCGTAACGAGCGCCAGCAGCAGGTTGGCAATGGTCACGGGCTGGGATCTCGCCCCACCCTCCGCATCGGTCACCGCAATCTCCCACAGCGTGACGTGCTCGAGCACTGTCAGGGCGGGGAGCACCGTCTGCCAGACAGCGAGCAGCCCCAGCGCCAGCGACCAGCCAATCACGTTGCGCATGACCAGTCGCGCCTGGGCATTGAGGCGCTCATATTCGGCCTCATCCGGCGTGTTCTCCGATGTCTCGGGCATTTCCAGTGCTCGTTCACAGCGGGTGCGATATTCCGCGATCGAGATCCAGCGCAACGTCAACTGGTAGGCTGAAATCGCAACCGTGATCAGGCCTGCGCTCATCAGGTAGTACCGGGAGAGCTCGGTCGCAGTGTAGTGATAGCCCAGCGCGGACAGGACAAGCAAGGCGGTGGGAGGAGCCAGCAGGGCGAGGCGCCAGAAGAACGCCTGCGGTTCCCGTGACAGGCCGAACGACGCATGGGCGAAGGGATTGTCACGTTTGACCAGCCAGACACCGAGCGCAAGCAGTGCGAGCATGGACAACAGGAAAAGCGCCCGCGCCATGCTGTCCTGCGCCGTGGTGAACCCCAGGGATTCGAAATTGACGGCAAGGCTGTAGGCTGGCACGAAGACGCGTGCGAAGTTGCGCCACGCCCGACGACTGCGGCGAACCGCAACGGCCTCCGCGGGGAAATGCGCACCGACGAGCCCCTCGGCAGACAGGGCGAGGGAACACCAGGCGGCGCTGAGCCACAGCACTGCCGCCGTGATCGCCGCACGGGCAATTCCGCCGGAGAAGCCGGAGCTTCCCTCTCCTGCATCCAGTGGGAGACCGAGCCCGAGCAGCAGGGAGGGTCCGGGCAGGACGACGAACACCATGAGCGCCATCGCGGTGAGCGAGGCACGGGCGGTGCGCGTCTCGGGATTGCCCTGCGCGCGCGCAATATCCGCCAGTTTCCTGCGCAGCCTGGGCCGCAGGGCGAGGCTGGAGAGACTGACCACGAGCAGGGCAAGGGCCAGCAGAGGGTGTTGGATGAGAGCCTGGCGCAAATCCCCGCCAACCTGTCGCCATGGGACGATGCCCCCGAGCCCCACCATGGAGCGCACGAGCTCGACCAGAGTGCCCGCTGACCATGGCAATGCGTTCGGGATCCACATCAGGCGCTCATCAAGCAGCGCCTCGTAGGCGGAAACGGTCTTGATCAGTTGCTGGAGCTCCGAATCGGTTGCATCCAGCTGCCGCAGGTAGGCCGCATAGTTCGCATCCAGATTGCCCAGAACGCTGTCCTGGGCAAGATCCAGCTCCCTGAACTTTTGGTGTCGTTCTGCCATTTCGGATGAGCGTGAGGCCTCGTCCGGAACCTCGCCGGTGAACGCGGCGATGTCCGCGCGACGCTCATCGAGCTCGATGCGTCGCAAGCTGGCACGCGTGGCTTCGGCAGCATGGCGCCTGGTCTGGGCCATGAGCTGGGCAAGCCGGGGTAGGCGCCGACGCTTCTCCACCAGGACCCGGCCCAAGGTTGCCGATGTACCCGAGAGCTGCAGCCGTTGCCGTGAAGTCTCGAATTCGCTGTTCAGTCGCTGACGCAACTCGGCATATTCGCCCCGACGCCGCACGGAGTCGGTTTGCGCGGCAACCAGGCCTTCGAGTTCAGCACTCAATTGCGAAGTCTCTTGCAGCACCCCTCGCAAGGCGGGGTCCAGTTCCGCAGTGCCTGTCTGCGCGAGCTCGACCGACTCCCGAACCGTGGCGGCTTCCGCTTCCCGGCGTTCGATCAGTAGCTCGCCCAGGGTGGTGACGCGCGCGGACAGGCGTTCCAGATCGAGCAGCACGAGTTCCCGCCGCAGGCCCGTGATTTCTTCCTCGCCTCCAAGGTTGATCTGCTCGAGATTGAGCATCTCGAGCTCCATCTGTCGCGCTGCGTACTCCGTGTCCAAAGCCACCGTTCGCGCCTTGGACAGCGCATCCCCGGCCCCTTCGAGCAGCGTCGACCGCTCGCCGTCCAAGGCGGCAAGGCGAGCCGCTACAGTCGCCCTCTCCCGCGCCAACTCGGCGGGACGGCTGGACAAGGTTCGCAGTCTGAGCTCGTAGCTCGCGAGTTTTCCTTCCAGCGTGGCACGCTCAGAACGCGTCAGCTCCTGGAGGTTTTCGAGTGCCGGAGCGTCGAGGGTGCGCTCGCGCTGGCTCACCGTAGGGGTCGCCTTCAACCTCAGCATCTGCGCAATGCGGTCCAGCAATTCCTTGCGGGTGCGCTCTCGACGGGCCGGCGCCTGCTTGTACGTTTCCACCCGGGCTGCATAACCCTCAACCGCTTGAGCGGAAGCCAATGCCTGGGCGTAAAGCTGTTCGAGCTGCGTGCGTTGCGCGGGTTCCAGCACGGGAGCCAAGGCTTCCTTCTGCGCCAGGTCTATTTCCTGCAGGCTCATTGCCCACAGGCCCGAGACAGGGATAACGAGCAGCAGGCAAGCCACCGCTAGGGGCATAAGCCGGCAGCACACTTTGAGAATTTCAGCCTTTATCATGGGGGCAGTCTAACAAACCCAGTGAGTGGCAATGCGCGAGACCATTGACACGCTCCCGAATCGAGACGTCGGGCGTCGCGTCCTGCTTGCTGGCCTGATGTCGATAGTTGTGCTGGATGCCAGCGCCGGGGAACCCTTTGCTTTCGATCCCCCACCCTTTCTGGGCTCTGCTGAAATCGTTCGTGCGGCAACCGGCAACACTTGGCAGTTCGATGGTGGTGACGAACACCCTGCCGCCCGCTTGCTCATCACTCTGGCCGAGATCCCTGCCGGTATGTCGGAAGCCGATACCAGCGTCTGTGCCGAGGCATTCCTGGAGCAGATAAGACGCAGGCGCCACGATGCGTTCTGGCAGCCTGAGACACCGGCCCTGCGCCTGGGCGGTCGTGAGGTGGCCTCTTGGCGCTGGGCAGGCAGCTTCGATCGGGTGCCGGCCACGGGCCTCGTCGCTTGTACGTCAGTAGCGGGGCGCTTCCTTGCCGTGGCCTTTGAAGACTCTATCGCCGGCGCGCCGCAAACTTTTCCAGCCATCAGACGTGCCCTGAGTACACTGGATCCGGCCACGACCGAGCCCTGACACTGGCTCCCGGCCCCGAAGAATCAGAGTGTCGGTGGCTGGGGAGCGCGCAGGGCGAAGGCCTGCCCTGCCCGCGCGACCTTCATCCCGGCGTGCTCGAGTTGCAGCGCCGAGGCCTCAGACTCGTAGTGGTAGGCCACCATGCGTTGCCTGATCTCCTCCGGGTATTCGCGAATGACATCATCGAGACCCGTGTGCGCGGGTGACCCCTTCAGCGCACAATCATGAAACACGGTCTCGCCTGCGCAGGCGAAGCTGCTGACGATTTCCGGAATGGGACGGGTGTCACCTGAGTAGAGGAAAGAACCCCGGAGCGCCAGCCCGAAGGCGCCGCGGTAGCCACTGTGGCGCACGGGAAAAATCTCGAAGAGGAGATCACCCAGCCAGAAGTGGCCGGACGTCGGTACCAGGTGAAAGGCATCCCAGAAATTTGCCCGCCCCTCGCTCAGCACATGCGCCGAGGTGGCCAGCTTCTCGTGAAGGCCGGCCACCAGCACAGAGGGGACGAATAGCGGGATACGAGGCCCTGGTCGGAAATACGCCCGGTAGAAGAGCTGCTCGACGCCGCCGATGTGGTCCAGGTGCAGATGCGTGAGAAACACCGCGTGAGGCACTTCCTCGCCGTAATGATGCTGGTAGTCGTCCAAGGTGCGAGGCCCGCAATCCACCAGTAGAGCCGGAGCACCGTCAACCTCGACCACGCCCGCCGCGCTCCCGAGTTCAGAGGCCTTGGCGTTGCCGACACCCATGAAGCGGAATGCAAGTGCGCGTGACATCGTTGGTTCTCTCCCTCAGGACGCTGGCGAAAAGGGGACGGCCGCAGGACGGCAGAATGACAAAGCTTTGTAGCAGATCGGATGGGCGGATTCATCCCGACCCGGGCGTCAGCGCCCCAGTCAGCGGGGAACACAAAAAAAAGGGCGCCCGCAGGCGCCCAGGAGCAAGGGAAGGAAAGAGTTGTCAGGCCGAGTAGGCGCGCTCACCGTGTTCCGCGGTGTCGAGGCCTTCGCGCTCCTTCTCCTCGGGCACGCGCAGCCCGACGGTCAGGTCTGCAATCTTGTAAGCAATCACGGAGACGATGGCAGACCACACGCAGGTGATCACGACGCCTGTGATCTGGGTAACCACCTGGGAGCCCATCGAATATCCATCAAGGCCCGTTCCGCCGAGGCTGGGAGACACCACCACTCCGGTGAGAATTGCGCCCAGGATACCGCCCACGCAATGCACACCGAACACATCAAGGGAATCGTCATAGCCCAGCTTGTGCTTGAGCCAGCTCACAGCCCAGAGGCAAACGAGGCCAGCCACGATACCGAGGCCAATGGCGCCCATTGGACCTGCCACGCCGCAGGCCGGAGTGATCGCAACCAGACCGGCCACCGCACCTGAGGCGCCACCCAGCATGGTTGGCGTGCCCCTCAGCAACCATTCGCCGAAGGTCCAGGCGCAGACCGCAGCCGCGGCCGCAAGGAAAGTGTTGATGAACACCAGTCCGGCATACGCATTGGCTTCCAGGTTGGAGCCCACGTTGAACCCGAACCAGCCCACCCACAGCAGGGAGGCGCCAATCATCACGAGCGGCAGGTTGTGCGGGGGCATGGCGCTGGTGCCGTAGCCCAGACGTTTGCCGAGCATGATGGAGCCCACGAGTCCAGCGATGCCGGCGTTGATGTGTACGACCGTGCCGCCGGCGAAGTCGAGTGCACCAAGCTTGAACAAGTAACCCTCGCCGTACCACACCATGCGTGCGATGGGCACATATGAGAAGG
>Ga0315906_10003942_pt1 | contig 19406 bp, 2 predicted proteins | sample LakEriMetagenome_4_FD_203526 | JGI IMG/M metagenome (GOLD analysis project Ga0315906, IMG submission 203526) | Freshwater fungal communities from buoy surface, Lake Erie, Ohio, United States - Buoy 2 MA122 | ecosystem: Environmental > Aquatic > Freshwater > Lake > Lake biofilm | place: USA: Lake... | reverse complement strand
ACAGTGGGTACAATAGTTGGACTTGTTAATTTGATAGGCACTCAAAAGTTTTCGTCATTTTATGACAATGATTTTAGTAGAGTTTTAGATGATATAAATAAAAGAATGGAAGATGCTCTTCCAAACTATTACACTCAAGCTGAAAAAAATGCTGAATGGTATTCTCCAGAAAACATTCTTACAGCAAATTTTTGGTCTGATAAAGTTATAAAAAACCTAGGGTTTTCTATAGGAACTCTTGCAGGTGGTGTTGCTTGGGGAGCAGCTTTAAAAAATATAGGACTTACAAATAGACTAGTGGCAGCTGGTAAAGGGTTGGAAACAGCTCAGCGTGTAGAACAAGCTATTGCAAGTGCTCCTAAGCTTGGTAGATTTGGTGCTGTTTCTGAAACATTAGCAGGATTGTCAAATCAGTATCTCAAACCAATAGGAGCTTATATTTTGAAAAATGCTGATAGAGGCATTATTTCTGTAATGGGCACTATGGGTGAAGCTGGTTTTGAATCTTTACAAAGTACAAATGAATACAGAAATAAACTTATACAAGAATATGTTGATACATATGGTGTAGGTCCTGGTGAAAAAGAACTTGCTGAAATCAATGAATATGCAGAAGCTGTAGGAAATAACACATGGGGAATGAACGTTGCTTTGCTATCAGCAACCAACTATATACAGCTTCCTAAGATTTTAAACTCTTCTAAAACTGCTGAAAAAAGACTTATAAATGATGTAACAAAAGAAACTGTAAAAGAAGGTGCTACAATTGTTGAAAAGACAGCAGCTAAATACAAAGCTGCTCCATCTTTCTTAGAAAAAGTTGCTGGTAAACCTGGAAGGTTATTTAACAACTATATAGCTAAGCCTGCAGGACTTTTATTTGCTCCAATGGAGGCTTTTGAAGAGGGTGCTCAGTTTGCTATACAAACAGGAACAGAGGAATACTTTTCTAGGGCTAGAAAGAACAAAGAAGATGTTTCAAGTTTCTGGGGAAACTTAGTTGATACTTTTGGTACTGTTGTAGATGATGGTGTTAGAAAAGCATTAAGTACAAAGGAAGGGTTAGAGAGTATATTAATTGGTGGCATTTCTGGTGGAATACAGACATCCTTTTCACCATTTGGAGATAACAAGCTTAAAGAAAGAGGGTTCACTGGAGAAGGTGGTCAGAGAGGTGTAAATACACAAGTGGCTATATCTGCTTTAAATAAAACAAACATTAATGATGTTCTTAGAGATGGTGTTAAGTTTGCAAACATTGCTATAGGTTCTCAAAAATTGCGTCATAAAGCGATTGAAGGAAACGACACTCTTGGAGAAAAGGATTATGAAAAAGATTATGCTCTATCATACATAATGCCTCGTGTTAAATATGGCAAGGTGGATTCTATAAAAGAAGAGCTTGAGCTGTATAAACAACAGGCTATTACAGATTTTGATGGTCTTAAACAATCAGGTGTTGTTTCTGAAAACGAAACACAAGAGAAGTTTTTAGAAAGACTTTCTAATGTACAAAAGACAGCGGATAGTGTTAATAAGATGTACGAAACACTTAATGACAGATATTCTGCTGTATTTAATGATAAGAACGAAAGAGTTTATTCTAATGATGTTATTGATAAATTGGTTTATTCTGCAGCAAAAATTGTAGACTATGACCAAAGAATTCCTGAATTACAAAGCAAGTTAGAAGCAAATGGTGTAGATGTTACATCTCTAATGGATGTTCTCAAAAAGAATGCTGCTTGGAATGAGAACAATGGAAAAGAGGCAATGAAGGAAAAAGATGTTACAGATGCTATTGACCAAATTGCTAACACGATTAAAGGAATGGACATTCTTGATGATGAAAAGAATGAGTTGAATGATGATTTTGCTGACTTTGTTGAAATGGGTCTTAGAAGAAAACTCTTTATGGAAGAGTATAATGACATTCTAAAATCTCCTGAAAAGTACAAAGAAGTAAAACAAGAAGATGTTGTTAAGTCAGAGGATTTAGTTAAAAAACCTGGAATAAAAGTTACCACTGAAAGTGGTGATTTTGAGATTTCTGCTGGAGAAGAATATTATGCTGCAAAAAGAATCAGTGTAAAAGAAACAGATGGTAAGGTTCTTGATTTTTCTAGATTTAAAATAATTGGAGAAACTCCAGAAGGAAATATAAAATTACAAACTCCTGATGGTAAGATTCATATTGTTAGCAAAAAAGCATTTGAAAAGGTTACATTAGGAAAGGTGAGTGATGTCACTACAGATAATGGTAAGTTTTTTGTGGAAACACACGATCATGTATTCACTTATAATAGAGGTGGTGGCAAGAAGATAGAAGGAAGACTTACATATGATAAGGCTAATGATACACTTACATTTACATCTTTAGATGGTAAGTTTGTAAAGAAGGTTACGAGAGATCAATTTTCTCCTAAAAAGGGATTTGATGTAGCCCAGATTTATTCAAATAAAAGGTTCACACCTATTGCTGAAGAAGCAGCTAAAAAACCTGTATCTCTTGAAGAAAAACTTGCTGTAAGAAATCAAATTGTTGCAGATCTTCATGATAGCAGTAAGAAAAGACTGGATGAAATTAACCAAAAGTTAGAATCTAATAAAAAGAAACTTTCTGAAACTGTAGAAGCTTTAGACAATCTTTCTAAAACAAAAGAAGGACTTCCTAGAAAGAAGTTTACAAAAGCTATTAGAAAAACAATTGACACTCTTTCCAAGATAAAAAATGATGTTGAACAAGAGATTGCAGAACTTGAGAATGAGAGAGAAGATTTACAATTGATGCTTCCTTATTTTGAGGATTTAGCACAGAATTTACAAGAACTCCCTGAAAAAGGAGGAGATCTTCTTAATGATCTCAAAGAGCAAATCAACAGTATTGAGGAAATGATTGACAATACAAATGATGCAATCAAATCTGGTAAGTCTCTTATTAAGTCTGTTGAGAGTGCTCTTGACAATGCTCTTTCTTTAATGAATGATTTTGTTAAGAGGTTGAGAGAAGAAAACCCCAATGCTCCTCTTTCTATAGAAGAGCTTCAAGCTCGCCTTGAAAAATATCAAGGAGAAGAGGGAGCTAAACAATTTATTGCAGAAAAACTTGGATTTACAGAACTTGTAATAGAATTACAGGATCAGATAGACTCTTTTGGTGAGGAGTTGAAAATACCCGATTTAACAAAAAGAGTTGAGAAATTAACAGACCAAATCAAAGATCTTGAATCAGGACTTGATGGGTTTATTGCAGAACAAATGGCAAAACAAAAAGTGTTAGATGTTCTGGAAGAATATGCTGAACGTATTAGAAAACAAAAAGAAGAAGAAGCAAAGCTTAAAAAGAACGAAGAGTTAAGGAAACAGCTTCTTGGTACAAATAGTAATGATGTAGCAAATAACGTAGATCAGTCTAAGTCCTATCAACAAGAGTCTAAGAAAGATTGGTTTAGTGTAGTGGGTGGAACTATGGCTCCTTCAGGAGAAGATGCTAAGAAACCTTTCAACCAAAGAGCAAACAGATTTGGATTTAGATTTAATTCTTTAGAGAATAGGGAAGATATTAAGGGAATGGTTGTCACTGCTAAAACAGAAGATGGAATACTCCCTGGACTAACTGCTAAACTTGTAGAAGGAACAACTATTCCTACAGATGGAATAATTGCTCTTGTAATGGTGCAGGATAATGGTGATGGTACAGTTACACTAGTGGATGAGTTTGGAAATCCTATTCCTGAAGGAGCAAATGCTTTAGATTTAGCCATATTCCAAGTGTTCCCTGAGTCTAAGCTTACAGCAAAATATCCTAAAAAAGATAATCCTAGTGTTTCTGAAACACAGACAATGTTTAGGGATGATACTCCAGATTATGTTGAAGATGCCCTTAGAGAACAATATGGTAAATGGAGAGAGGCAAGATTAAAAGAAACAGAGCTTGGAGAACCTAAGAACGTTTCAGCTTCTTTTGGTATTCCTAAGTTTGTTAAATATATAACACCTGGTGGAATAGAAGAAACTGATCATAATGCTCGTACATCTGCACAAGATGCTGGGCTTATAGATGAGAATTCTCTTGTTGAATCTCCATTAATTACAGTGGCTACAAACAATGATGCTGTTAGTAATGGAACAGTTACATTTAAAACACCATTAGGTAGAGTGTTTTTAAAGGTTCCTGGTGGATTGGCTAAGTTGTTTAACACTAAGTTTTCAAGAAAGAAAGCCACTTTAATATATGATGTAATACATCAACTTGCTAAAAACACTCTTGAGGATGGATCAGCTAAAACAGAGAGGTCACAGAATCTAATTAGCTGGTTAAAATCAGTGGTATATTGGGGTATTCCTAAGAACCTCCAAACAGGAGAACGTAAGGAATCTAAGTTTAATAGTGTGTTCTTTGAAGATGTTCCTGCTGAAGATGGAACCACTGAAACCAGATTGTTTATATCTGGAAGAGGTGCAAGTTTTGAATTTTCTCCAACAGCATTAGAACAGAACAAAGATGCTATTATTGCTCTTCTAGAGGGTATATACCACAATGCAAATGCTACATCTCTTAATGCTGAGGGTAAATACAAACAACCTTATCTTGAGATTGTAGGACTTAACACCGATGGCACTCCTATATATAAAGAATGGAAAAACTATCAGTCTTATTTATTATCAAACAAGGATGCTGATGGTAAGAAGAGAAGTGGTGAGGACACTCCTTTAACAACAAAGTTCAGACCTTTAAAAGATAAGGATGATACAAACAGAGAGGGTATATATTTTACATTAGATGAAACCATTGATGATTATGTAATTCCTCAAAGACCTGTTGTAAAATCTGCTCCTGCCCCACAAGCTCCACAAGCTCCTCAACCTGCTGCTCCAACAAATACCTATAAGCTGAATGGTACAATGGAAACCATGGCATTAGGTACATTTGGGGATGTTCAATTCTCAATTGATGGTAAGGTGCTTGCTGAAGTGATGCAAAAACAAATGGAGGAAACAAATGCTCCATTTAAAGTAACAGTTGAGGTTCAAAATGAATTAATTGATAGAAAAGCATTGAATTTTGAAATTCCTGATACAGTTATAGATGCTGTTGATAAAAGCAGTGGGAAAGGAAGAGATTATGCACAAGCAAGAATTGTCAATTCTATAATAAACAAAGCTGCTGCTTCTGTAAAGATAGATGTTCCTTCTACAGGTATTTCTACAGCCACTCCTGTTGTAACACCAGCCCCTACAGCTCCTGTTTCTACAGATGCTAAAGCTGATATAGAAAAAAGAAGACAAGAATCTTTAAATTCTATTGTAGAGACTTATGATAAAGGAAGAGATTTGTCTATAGGTACAGCAACAATTACTAAGAAAGATGGTACTAAAGAATCAATATCTGATTTAAAAGATGTTGTTACAACTGGAGATCCTTTTCAAAGATTGAAAGATTCAATCAATGCTAGATACAAAGAACTAGAAGCTTTAGAAGGTGGTGCTAAACCTGCTGAACAAAAACCTGGGGGTGCTTTTGCAAATAGAAAGAAGGGAAACAATCTTGATAATGAGGCATATAGACTGAAACTAGCAGAAGAAGCTAACAAGTTTGAAGGAGAAAACTGGAACAAGCTTGAACAATGGCTTAAGAAAAACTTTCCAAATGTTCCCATCTATAGAGTGAAAAACATTCTTAAAGCTACAAATGGTAGACAAGCTTGGGGTAAACTTAGAGATGGTGCTATCTATGTATATCAAAATGCTGAGGTGGGTACAGCCTACCATGAGGTGTTTGAAGCTGTGTGGAAAATGTTTACAGATGGTAATGAGCGTTTAGCTGTTCTTAAAGAATTTAGAGGTAGAAAAGGAGAGTTTATAGATAGAGAAACAGGAAAGAAAGTGGAATTCTCTAAAGCTACAGATCAAGAAATAAAAGAACAATTAGCTGAAGAATTCAGAGATTATGTAATGTCTGGTAAGATTCCTGCTAAACCTACAGTGGGTAAACCATTCATTCTCAAGTTGTTTTCTGATCTCGTATCCTTTATTAAGGAGTTCTTTACAGGAGCAAAAGCTCAAACAAACACAGCTAATCTGTTTGCTAAAATAGGAAATGGTTATTACAAAGATTATATTCCATTTGAAACCAATCTGTCCTATGCAAAAGCAGGAGTGATTGATATAGAAGATGCTCCTCCTACAGCTGAAGATGAGTATAGATTAATCAATGTTCCTGCTGTACAAAGAGGAGAAATCATGCAACACATGACTTACACCCTTCTCTCTAGTTTAAGTAGGACAAACCAAAGCTTGTTCCAAATATCAGAACAAAGACTTCCAGAGAAAGAAATATATGAATCTCTTAAAGAAAATTTATTAAATGTTCTTGGGAATAAAGCTGATGCTTATGATAAATCATTGCTAAATAGAGAAATTACAAAAGAAGCACATGCTTCTAAAGTTGAACCTATTGCAAAGCTTTACAATGAGATTGATGCTAATTGGGAAGAGTTTATTGAGGAACATAAGGAATTCTTAAAACCTTATGGAATAGAGTTTGATGAGAATGATAGTCTTCAATTAACAGATGAAAATAAGACAAAAGAAAGTGATTTTGTAGATGCTAGAAAGGTGGATGGGTATAGAAAGGCAAATGCTGCTGTTAAGATGTTATTTGCCACTGTTCCCATAACCACTGTAGTGGATGGTAAGCCTGAATTAGTTCGTAATACAATAGGTGCTGTTTCACTTCTTCCTGCTGATAAGGTGTTTATTACACTCAAGAATGAGCTTTACGATGCTGTAAATCTTGATGATATGCTGGAGAAATTTAGAAAATTTGCTCTAGGCAATCCTAACTATTGGTCTTTATACAGAAGACTTACAAAAAATCTCCCTACAGAAACTGATAAATATACAAAACTAACTGCTAAACATGATTGGCAGTTGATGAGTGGTTTCTGGAAAGTGATGAAAGGACAGAACCCTGATGTTAAAACTGTATTCATTCTTCCTACAGGAGATGTTGTTGTGGGTGATTCAAACCTATCTAGTGCTGCTGCCCAAGCTAAATATGATTTCATGAATGACATCATAGGCACAATAAGAGATGGTAAAAACCCATATGTAAGTTATAACACCACTGAAAAAACATTTAATGTTACAACAGCATTATCAAAGGTTGAAAAGGGTCTAGATCCTTCTAAATTAGAAACCTATGTACAGTTTCTCGATAAGATAGGAATATCTTTTGATGTTAAGAAAGTTAAAAAGCTGAAAGACAGTCAGAAAAGCTTATTTATAGATGCTGTTAATGGTATTAGAGATAGTATATCTAAATATAATGATATTAAGTCTCTCACTAAGAAAACACTTAATATAGACAAACGATTGATGCAACTTGGTACAGTGCAAGCTGTTATTGAGAATCCTGAGTTTGAGAGTACATATTTCAACTTAAATGGTGAGCGTGTACAAACCTATCTAAATCCTAATGCATTAAGTAGTTTACATGATGTCATTTCTAAGGCAAAGAACTTTAGTGAATTGGCTGGTACAGCATACAATTACCTTCTTACAGATGTTTTTGCAAGCACTGTTAAAAACGGAAATCCTATTGCTGGTGGAGGTAGTCTTGTTCTTAGAAAGATATTCAACATAGATGGTGGAACAGGTAAAAGAATTTCTAATACAGAAGACATTTTACAAACTGCATATGTAGATGGTACAGTGAATGAGGAAAAGAACAAGAATAAAGAATCCTCTAAACTAAACTACAAAGAGCGTTTTATACAAGAAATGAACCTTAACCTAAACGGTTATTATTTAAACCTTGTACCTGGAGATGCTTCTATTGAACATGCTGTAAAACTTCATAGTGCTGATGATCCTTTTGTTGGTGAGGAAATGATTAGAGCCACAGGATATAAAAAGGTTTTTGAATTGTTCAAAGATTATTTTATTTCTGAGGTTGAGCTTTCAAGAGACAATCGTAAGATAGCTAAAGTGGCAGGTAGGGATAGCAAGGATTTAAGGTTCTTTAAGTCTATATTAGGGGAAAAGCTTCATAACAAAATCGTATCAAGTAAGAAGTCAGCAGAAGAAGTCTACAATAACAATGAAAAAGAAATCAATGCTGCTATTGAAAACTTCATAAATGAGGATGTTAAAGATGTAAAGAATACACTAAGACGATATGGAATAGTGTATAACTCAGAAGAAGGGATGGTGGTAGAAGGTTTGGAATTTGCTGAAAAAGAAGGATTTACAGAGGAAGACTTAATAAGAAATTTAAAGACTCTTTCTGTAAACTACATGATTGCTAATATAGAACTGCACAAACTTCTTTATTCAGATCCCTATCAATATAAGGATGAATTAAAACGTGTAAAAAGTTTCAATTCTCCAAGACAGGCTCTTATGAATTCTGATGATGCAAATGCTTCTATTGAAAAGGTGTATAACGAAGGATATGAACCAGGTGATTTTGGATATACAGAAATGTCAAGAAACTACCTGAATTCAACAGCAGTAGATGATGTTATTTCTTCCAATGATTTATACGAAGAAGCGTTTGAAGAAACAGATGGTGGTGGGTTTGTTTCTATGAAAGCCAATCGCTGGATTAGAATTAAAGCAGGTAACTGGAATGATCGTGAGGAAGAGCAATATAGATATGATGTTGCTTATTATAAAATGGTGAGAAAGCCTGAAACTCTTACAAAAGCTGAAAAAGAGAAGTATGGTATAAAAGATGTGAAACAAGATTTCCCTAAGTTCTTAAAGCTCAATCCTGGTGTAAGAAGTGCATACACCACTATTAAACCTATTGTTTCTGGAAACAAAGAGGATGGGAAGGATTACAATGATATTGTATTGGACAAGTTTGCCCTCACTCCTGTTTCTTTTAGAATAGCACATCAGCTGAACCCAGAATCAAATGCTGTTAAGTTTGCTGAAAAGATGGATGAGCAGAACTTAGACTATGCTGTTTATAACACTGGTAGAAAGGTGGGGTCTACAGTTTCCACACCTTTGTATAAAGAGGATGGAACATTTAATGATGCAGCGTTTAATGAAATAAATAAGATACCATTCTCCATAATGGGTATTCAAACAGAGGTTCCTTCTAAAGAAAACGAACAAGTAACACAGGGATCACAAGTTACTAAGCTTGTTACTATGGACATGCTTGAAGCAGGTGTACCTATTGATTTTGAACCAGGTGGGGATGTTGATGCTAGATTTGCTAAATGGATAGCTCTCTCAGAAAAAGAGAAGGAAAAATCTGAAATCTACAGACTTGTAAAGAACAATCAAAAGATTCTTGAAGAAAAGATTCAGAATGGATATGAGAACCTTCTTGATAAGCTTGGTATAACAGAAACAGAGGAAGGTTTTAAATTAACCAATCCTAAGAAGCTTATAGAGTCTCTTGAGAGTGAAATCCTTAAAAGAGATGTAAACGCTAACATATTTGCTGCATTCAAAGGGTATGAGAAAGGACAAGTGGTGCTAGAAGCCACTCCTGCTTATCAACAGATAAGATATGTTCTGTTTTCAATTGCTGATAAGAATGTGATTTCTCCAAAGATTAGCGGAGGTCAAAAGGTACAGATTCCTTCTACATTGTTTGAAGGAACACCTAGAGAGGCTAAGGTGATTGTGAACAAAGAAGGAAAATCCACTAATACATACCAATCAGATTTTCTGAAGTTTTATGAGAATAAAGATGGTGAGCGTGTGTGTGAGGTTATGGTGGGTAGATGGTTTGACAGTCCTATGTCTGATGAGGAATTGTTAAAGTATTTGAATGAAACGCCAGAAGGTCAAAAGATATTGAAAGGTGTAGCGTTTCGTATTCCTACACAGAAACAAAACTCAATAGATGCTTTTAGAGTTAAACAGTTCCTTCCTAAAGAGTTTGGTGATAACGTAGTGATTCCTTCAGCCCTTGTTAAGAAAGTGGGATCTGACTTTGATATAGATAAACTTTCTATATACTTCAAGAATGTATATGAAGATGGTAGAGGAAACATTAAACCAGTTCCCTTTTTAGGATATGGTGAAGAAGGTAGGGAAAAGTTCAAAGAAATGTTCAATAAAGGAGAATTCCTTAAGAAGGAACAGATGCAAGAACTTGATAGAATAATTGAAGAAAACAAAGAAAGTTTTGAAGAGTTGTCTGAATTGGGTAAACTGTTAGCTTCTAAAAACTTAGGCGGTATATTATCAGAAGAAGAGATTACAGAAATGTTTGTTGGTAGATTTACTAAAGATGAATTTAAAGACAAACTAATTAATAAATTGTACACTCAATCCCTAGAGAATGCATACATAGAGTCTATGGAAGAATTGGTGTCACATCCTCTTAACTTTGATAATCTGGTTAAAGCAAACTCTGCTGATCAGATGAAAGACATTACAAAAGACATCTTAAAGGAGACAAAAGAAGCTCAGTTTGACTACACCTCTGTAGGAAACATGTTAAAAAGAAACTTCATGTCTCAGTTAAGACATGCGTTTGTAACAGGTAAATATGCTATTGGTATTGCAGCTATTGCACAAACAAACCATGCTCAGAGCCAAAGAGGTTTGTTCTTTGTAAACGATGATCTTTTAGAGTCTGATACAGTAAGTCTTACAGATAAGAAGTATTTGGGAGATGCTCAGGTTAAGTTTAAAGAACATAATTCAATAGTTGTAAATGGTAAAAAGCGTCCTACACTTTCAATGAGTAGAGATGCTAATGAGGAAAAAAAAGAAAGAAACTTTATTTCTGATGTAATTGGTCAGTTTATTGATGGATATGTGGATATTTCTAAAGGTCCTTGGATCATGCAGCTTAGAGCTACACCAAATGTTGCTTCTACATGGCTGTTCTTAGTTAAGCTTGGTGTACCTATTAGATCTGTAGCATACTTCATGAACCAACCTATTGTTCGTGATTTATTAAGAAACATTGAAAGCTCTGGATATACATGGTTGTTTAATGATAGAATCATTGGTGATGTGTTAAGTGTTTATTCTCCTCAGTCAGAAGATATTGCTGAACCTACAGAAATTCCATCAGAAGATGCTCTTTTTGAAATGCTTAAGTATAATCAGATTGGAATGAAAGGAGAGCTGACAGATTTACAAAAGGTGCAACAACAGTTTATTCTGAAAGAGTTTTTGAAATATGCAAAGATGGCTGAGCACTTATTGCATGTAACTCAGGGGTCTAACTTTGACACAGCTACAATCAATGATCCTTTCATCATCTTTAAAAAGAAGATGCAACTGCAAAAGGGTAGACAAACTATCCTTTCTTCTCTAGATGAGAATAATAACACTATTCCTGCTGTAGATGGTGTGTTACAAAAGTCATTTATTGGAAAGCTGAAGGATGCTATTTTCAATGTAAGAGATGCATTTTCAACATTCTTGATTTCAGACAGACCTTCTGAAGATCCTACAACAGTTTCTACAAGAGAGGTGCTGGAAGCTGTTCTACTACCATATGTTAATGAGAGTGATAGAGACTTTGTTAAAATAGCAAGAAAAGCTGTAAGTGATCTTTTTGATTGGGCTACACAGACAAGCACACAAGTTAATACACAAGTGGAATCAATCCTTCTTGGTAAGGATGGGAAAGCTAGTGCTGCCAAAGAGATTATGGAATTTGTTAAAAAGGTGAAGGAGGATAAAGAACATCCTTTATTTAATAACATATTAATCAATTCATTTAAATTGCGTCCTGGGTTTAAAGAAGGTGTTCCAGATAATTTGGAAATAGTGGGTAAAGGAAACAAAACCTATGACCAAAACCAAATCATTTTCTCATTTAACGAATTGATTAACAACTTAAAAGAAACAAATCCACAATTACGCAGTAAGTTTTTAAGACTTGCTGTATTACAGAGTGGTCTTTCCACTTCCCCTGTTTCTTTCACAACTCTTCTGCCTTATGAAGATTTCTTAACTATTTATAACGAAACATTGTCTGCTATAGATAAAATGCCTAACTTAGCAGACTATTATACAACTTCTGTTTTCCAAAGAGCAAATGCAAAAAATGATGATGTTGTTCCATTTGTAAAGGCAAAGCTTTTACAAAGCAAGAAAGATAAAACAAAATGGTACAATCCTGCACAAGCATTTGTTAGTGAAAATCTTAAAAAGGCAATGAAAAAAGGACAGATTCCTGATGTGTTTGTATTCTCTCTTAGGTCCAGAGAAGGTGCTTCTGATTTCATTACATATTCTTGGGAGAACAAAATTACAAAATCTCAGAGAGCATTAGCTAGAAAAACAGGAAATAGAGACCACATTAACACTGCCTTATTAAAGAAAGTGTATAAAGCAGATGGTAAACCACTTATACAAACAAGTGAATATCAAGGAAAAACATATGAAAACTTTGTTTTCAAAGCAGTGAATGCATGGGGAGATAGCATTAGAGGAAGAGAGTTTTATGGTAAATTAAATCCTGCAAACACCGCTTCTAAAATCTCCAGAGCATCTGTTTTAGACAATGGGTTTAAGAAGGTGAAGGAAGTGGAAGATGGTGTAATTGAACAGGCTTTAGAAGGGAATGCTCCAAAAACTTTTGACACATTAACAGAGTTCACTCCTGAAAGAAAGCAAGAAATAATCACTAACTTTGCTACAAAACACAAGATGACAGAAGAGCAAGCTAAGAATTATATTAATGATGCTCTTCAAAAAGATGCTCAAAACACAATCAACAAACTTAAAGAATGTTATTAATATGGCATGTATAAATCCAAATAGCCCAGAATTCAAAGCTGCTCTTGAAAGAACAGGTGGTAATCCATTATTGGCTGAAATTGAGGTTGATGGAGGTGTTAAACCAGGAGTGCAAAGTGTATTTGACTCTAATCCTGAACTTGCATCTATAGGAACACCTCAACAGTACTCTGCTTATTTAGACTCTATATTTCCTGATAGTAAAGTAAAAGATATTGTTTATCATGGTACAGACTCAACTTTTAATTTAAAAGATCAATTAAGTTTTTGGACAAATACTTATGAATCTGCATATTATGGAGCTAGAGTTAAAACAAAATATTCAGGAAAAAGTGAAATTGTTGTTTCAGCAATATTAGATATTAATAATCCTTTAATGTCTGAAAATTCTAAAGTTAATTATAAAGTTGGTATTGATTTTAAAAACAATGACAGTATAATAACTAAAAATGAAGTAGACCTAACCTGGGGTGGATTTAAACATTCTCAATTAATTGTTAATTCTAAAAAACAGATACACATATTAGGAAACAAACAAGATATAGAAGGATTTAAAGATTTTGTTGGTGGTGAGAAAGGTGTAATGCTGCAAACAGAAGAACTACCTGCTTCTAAAGCTTCTACAGAAACCTTAAACAAGGTGAAAGAGGCTGCTAAGAAGATGGGTATTAGTATTCAAGATCTTGCAGACTATGCAAAATCCAATCCTGCTGTAGACACAAAGTCTGTGAATGGTGTTGCTGATTTAGTGAGAGGTGTTATAGCTGTTGCTTCTGGAAGAGAAGAGGCAGCATTAACAGAGGAAATGGTGCATATAGCCACAGCTATATTGGAACAAACCAATCCTCAGATGGTTACAGCTATGATAGCTAAAATTGACAAGTTTAAAATCTACCAAAGAACCCTTGAAGCATATAAGAACAAAAAGGCCTATCAACTTGCAAACGGTAAACCTGACATTCGTAAAATAAAGAAAGAAGCTGTAGATAAGCTAATTGCAGAACTTATTGTTAACAACAATCAAGGATCTACAGACTTTCCAGAACTTCTTGAAGAACAGCCTAAATCAATGATTAAAGGATGGTGGCAAGCTATTCTTGACTTTATAAGAGGTAAGTATAGTTCTTCCAATGTAGACATCTTTAGAGAAGCTGCTAAGGTGGTGATATCTGGAGAGGTGGGAGGCACTGTTGAAGATATTACAGATGCAGGAGTGTTCTATCAAGTGGTAGAAAAGAATGAAGGTGTTGATAGAATATATGACAAATATATTGATATAGACAGGAGAATGGTATATGTTCCTGGAGATGATAGACACTACACACTTGATGGAAAAAGAATAGCAATGTCTGTCACTGAAAAGGTGAAATCTGAAAGTTCTAAAAACATGCCTGAAAGAACAGGAATGGCAAAAGAACAAGATGAACAAAAGAGAGACTGGGGATCTGAAGGACATAGGTTTGTAGAAGAATATATTTCAGCAGCTCTTATAGATGAGGATGGGTATGCTAGACCACAAGCTCTTGATGTAACACTATCTACAAACATCAATCCTCTTGTTCAGAAAAAGTTAATGGATTTTGCAAAAGAGCTTATTGCATCCTATTCAGCTGGTACAAGATTTTTGATAGAAAAGAAGGTGGTTAACCAGAATGTGAAAGGAATGTTAGCTTCTAAAATAGATTTTATTGCCATAGAACCCATCACTAAAGAAGATGGTACAAAAGATGTTAGAGTGGACATTCTAGACTGGAAGTTTACAAATATAAATAAAGAATTAGATGATGATGTTCCTTGGCCAAAAAAGACAGAATGGAGAAGTCAAATGGGTGAATATTCTAAAATGGCATATAGCACTTATGGGATATCACGCAACCAGCTTAGAAAAACAAGAATGATTCCTTTTCAATCCAACTATGTATATAATATACCTGGAGATTCTGAAAGTGGACTTCACTTACAATCTATCGAAATAGGTAAACTTGATAGTGCTACAGAAACAAATCTCTATCTTCTTCCTGTTCCTTTAAAGACTGAATCAACAGGAAATGTTGTGGTGGATAGACTAATTGCTTCTTTAGAGCGACAATATGAAAAGTTGTACTCAGTTCCTCCAGATCCTGAGAAGAAGTTTCTTAAAGACATAGCACTCAAACAATTAGAAAGAGCTATTAGAAAACTTCATCTTCAATTAGATTTTGAACCCTTAGCTGCTGTTGCTCAAACATTTGTTAACAATGCTAAAGATTCTATTAAAGAATTTGAAAACCTAGACTTTGCAAAGCTCTCTAAAGAAGAGCTTATGGAAAAGTTGAAAACCCTTCTTGAATATCAAAAGAGTGCTGAAAAGTATTCTAGAATAGATGAGGTGTTCCTTTCTACTTATAAAGAGGAATCTTTATTTGATGAAGAACAAAGAACACTTAATTCTTTAAGAAATACAACATTTGCCACAAGATCTCTTTTAGAAAAAATAGAAGCTATTCAAAAAGCTTTCACTGTTCAAATAGCTCTTAAAGAAGGAATCACTACAGAAAAAACAAAAGAAACAGTACTTAAAGCTGAAAAAGAAGCAGATTGGTTATCTAGAACATTCTTGGAAGCATCTAAACTTTCTATAAAGATTGTCAAGCTTGCTGCTAATTTGATAATGAACGCTAGAAGTGTTCAGAACATTGAAGCTAATAAAGTGATTAACGAGTTTGGAAAACTCCTCACACCCCTTGAACAAGATGCTGCTTCTCAAGGAAAGTCTGCTTTTGATCTAATTGGAACATCTGCAGGAGGTAAACTTTCCCTTATCAAGAAGTTGAAAAAAGAATTTTGGGAAAGTATTGAAAAAGCAAAGAAAGAGAAAAATCTACAATTCCTTAAAGAGAACATGGATGTGGATAAGTATAATGATATGGTGAGCAAGGTGATTGCTGAGGAAGAAGAAGTGCTTAGAAAAACTGTATTCTCAACAGATCCTGAACAAAACGAAAAACAAATTGAATACCGTGTAAGAAAACTCAAAGATTCTCTAGACATAAACAGAAAAACCTTTAATGGTTATGAGGGATATAGATTTTCCTATTATTTCAATAGAGCATTAAATGAAGACAGAGAAGAAATTCTATCTCCTGAATATGTTCAAATGAGAAGAAATCCTAATGCCTTTAAAATGTGGCAGTTTATGGTGGGGTTGAATGAGAAAGCTAGGGACATGGGGTATTTGAAAAAGAAAGGACTGTCATTCTTCCCATTGATGGAGGCCTCTATTGTAGATAAGATTGCTCAAACATCAGATGCTGTTGGACAAGCAAAAGATTTCTTTAGAGACATATATACAGCTAGAATCAATGAACGACAAGGTCTTGCTAAAACAGATCCTGAAACAGGAAGACTTAGGAAACAAATACCTAAACTATTTACACAAACAGACAAGGATGTAACCCAGCTATCTAAAGATCTTAATAAGGTGGGGGTGTTGTGGATTAATGCTCTTTTTGAATATCAAACCTCTAAAGAACTGGAAGACACTCTCCTTACATTACATGCTGTGGAGAAAACAAAAGGTCATATTCTTGTAGATGAGAAGAATGACATTATTTTTGAAAGTGGTGTTCCTAAGATAGATGAAAGAAGTAACAAGAATGCTGACATCCTTGAAACTATTATAGATGATGCTATATACGGAATTAAAGAAAATCTTTCTTCTGTAGGAAATAAGCTCATCTCTGGAGGAGCTGCTCTTGTTGGAAAAGATGCTGAAAGAAAAGAAGAAACAGCTATTTCTACTAAAAAAGCATTAAGTAATGCTAACAAATTAGTGCAAGCATTAGCTGTAGGTTTGAAACCATTAATTGCTATTGCCAACTATTTTGGTGTTAATTTCCAGGCATTTATAAATGCAGGAAGGTTTTACAACTTCACCGAGTTCCAAAAGAACAATCTTAAATTAACTACACCAACATTTTTAGGAGTAGGAGGACTTACAACAATAGACAAGGGATTGATAGATTTAATATTCCCATTAAACGAGGATTTGACAAAAGAGAAACGTAGAGAACTTGCAAAAGCAAAATCTTATATAAACTACCTAGGTACATGGAACTTTACAGATGTAATGATGGTTACAAACTCCTGGGGAGAAAGAAAATTACAGCTTGCAAACGCTCTTTCTTTTAATGAGAATTCTATGGTGGTGGATGGAAAGATTGTTAATATTAGACAGTATTTACAAAAACAGGATAGGGAAGCTAAGGCTGGAATGAATGAATCTCAAAGAAGAGAACTTGAAAGATCTTTTGAAGATAGAGTGGCAAATCTAAAAGAAACCTCTTCTTTAAACAAAATAGCAAAAATTGAGAATGATCAGGTGGTTATTCCTGGAGTGAGTGTAGAGGAACTAGCTAAATATCGTACAAAGGTGGTGGAGTTTGCTAGAAATTTGAATGGACAGATGAGCCAAGATAACAGAGCTGATTATAGAAGAGATACAATAATGAGCTCTTTCATGATGTTCAAAAACTGGATTCCCAAGCTCTTGGGAGCAAGAATCTTGGATATACAGAAGAATGTTGAACTTGATGAATGGGAATATGGTAGGGCAAGATTGTTTTTAAAGACATTCATGGGAGTGGCTAAGTTTAATGTATTTAAAATAAGAGAAATTCTCTCTGGATCAGATGAAGGCATAAGATTAATGAACGAGCTTTTAGAGGCTAAGAAAGCTGAATATTTTGCTAAAACAGGTCAAGAATTAGAAATTACAGCAGAAGAGTTTCATGACATGATGAGAAAAGAGCTGTCAAACTTTGCAAAAGAAGCAGGACTGGTACTTGGTGCAATAGCTTTACTGATTGCTGCAAAGGTGGCTGCTCCAGATGATGATGAGGATGAGCTCACAAGAAATAGGTATAAATGGAACTTAAAACTAGTTAATAAAATTACAGATGAGTTGGTGTTTTATTACAATCCAATGTCTTTTGAAAGCATCACTAGAGGTAGTGTATTCCCAGCACTAAACCTCATGATTCAATTAGAAAAAGGAACTGAACATCTCATCAGAGAAGGATATGGGGAAACAGTGGACGATGATGAAATTGTAGAAAAAGCCCACCCAACTAAGTATTTCTTAAACATTATTCCTGGTGCTGCTCAGTTCCAAAATGAAGTGCTCCCTTATATCAATCCAGAACTAGCTAAGGAAATGGGAATTAGAGTGAGTGCTGAGGCTAGAAAAAGATAGCAAACGCTATATTATGTCAACAATGTTATATAGACACATTGTTTATAACCCTAAACCTTTTAATTTTACAATATTATGAGAACAGCTGCAATTTGCCCCACATGTGCTACATACACCAATTCTGTATGTGTAATTTATGACGGTCCTTATTTGTCCAATTTAGGCATAAGTCCTATGTCTTCTTTAGACGATGCTTTGCAACAGATTAATTCTGTTGCAGGAACCTTTGAAAAAACTGCTAACAAATCCACAAACACGTCTTTAGGAACCTCAAACACTCTCTATCCTACACAAAATGCTGTTAAAACTTATGTAGATACAGCTATTTCTGCAATTCCTGTTCCTGATTTACAACAAGTTACAGATGCAGGTAATGTAACAACGCAACCGATATATGTTTTAGATAATGCACTTTTACCGAATGTACAAGCAAGTTTGCAAATTGACGTAACTAGCAATTTACCCTATGTTTTGTTAGAAGATTTTGTAAACAACAAGATCTCTGGATTATCAAGCGAACAACTTTCTTTTACAAATGGTGCAGCAATTAATACTGTAAAAGTGAAAGCCACTAATGTTACAGGATCTGTTAAGAATATAGAACTTCCTAATGCTAGCGGAAACCTAACTCTTTCAGTAAATGGTGTAGGTGCTAATACATCTGGTAATGTATCTATTAATTTACAAAGTGTTCTTAATGCAGGAAATTCTGTAACAAATAACTTCCAAGGAACAAATGCTGGTACTGGTAACACTGGAGGTTACGTTATTGCTTTTGGACTAGATGCTGGAGAAAACAACACTGGAAGTGAGGTGACTGCTTTTGGTTCAGGAGCAGCACAAGGGAATCAATTAAGCGGTGTCACTATATTTTCAAACATGACACTTCCTACATATGCAAATCACACTGCAGCAGCATTAGCAATCACTGTTCTTTTAGGAGCTACGCCTGGATGTACATATCTCTATCATAATCAAGCTACTAATTCAATAGGAGCTGTAAGATTGTAATTTTTTAATAATGAATGTAAATTGTACAGCTAAACCTTGCCCTGTAATACTTGATGCCACCTGTGTTTTCTACTCAGGTGGTAAGCTTTTGTATACAGGTGTGAAAACAAATGACAATTTACAAATAGCTCTTGAGAAGATAGATGCTAAGTTTAGAGATGCTAATATTGGGTATATATTTGAGAATGGAATCATTCAATCTTCCCCAGGACAACCTGTAAAACTAGGTGGATCTTTAACAGGAAACACCACAATTAATAGTGCTGGTTTCACATTCGCCCTCACAGGAACTATTGAGTCTCAAGCATTTATAACAACAGGAGGAACATCTTCTCAGTTTGTTAAAGGAAATGGATCTTTAGACAGCACATCATACCAACCCTCTGGAAACTATATAACAGCTCTTACAGGAGATGGTACAGCT
>Ga0315906_10003937_pt1 | contig 19418 bp, 12 predicted proteins | sample LakEriMetagenome_4_FD_203526 | JGI IMG/M metagenome (GOLD analysis project Ga0315906, IMG submission 203526) | Freshwater fungal communities from buoy surface, Lake Erie, Ohio, United States - Buoy 2 MA122 | ecosystem: Environmental > Aquatic > Freshwater > Lake > Lake biofilm | place: USA... | reverse complement strand
CGCAGCGTGGCGCCGCGAAGGACGCGGATGACATGGTCGACATCGCGGGCGGGAAGCTCGACGATGGTGAACATCTCGGCGATCTCGATGTCGCCGATCCCGCGGGGGTTCACATTCGCCTCGTTCGCGATCGCGCCGACGATGTCGGACGGGCGCATGCCGGCCTTGCGGCCGAGGCCGATGTAGATCCGCTCCATGTCCTGCGGATCGCGGTCGTTCCAGCGGCCGCGCGGAGGGCCGCCCGCGCGGGGGCCTACGTCGCGCGGACCGAAATCGCGCGGCTGCCGCTCGTAGGATTCGCCCCCGTACGGAGCTCGTCCGCGCGGCGGCCCCGCCTGCGGCGCATTCCACGGCCCACCGCGCGGGGCGCCGCCGCCCCACGGCGGCGCATCGCGGCGCATCGGCCGGTCTGGTCGCGTGAAGCCTTCGATCACGGGAATGTCGGCCTCGTCGCGCGCGGCGTCGCCTTCGAGCGCTTCGTGCGCCAGGCGCACCGCAGCCGCGGCGACATCCATCGGGTCGAACTCGGACGCGAGCGCCTCGGCGACCGAACGGTACGCCTCGATGTCGCCTGATTCGAGCACCTCGCGCACGGAGGCCTTCGTCATGTCGAGGCGACGCGCCTTCACATCCATCGGCGACGGGACGGTCGCGATCGCGATCTTCTGCTTCGTGGCCTGCTCGATGTTGCGGAGAAGCCGGTGCCCGCGCGGCTCGACGAGCGAGATCGCCACGCCCTCGCGGCCCGCGCGGCCCGTGCGCCCGATGCGGTGCACATACGCCTCGGCCGACGACGGCACGTCGAAGTTCACGACATGGGTCAGGTGGTCGATGTCGATGCCGCGCGCGGCGACGTCGGTCGCGACGAGAAGATCGACCGTGCCCGCGCGCGCGCGCGCCATCACGCGGTCGCGCTCGGGCTGGCCCATGCCGCCGTGGAGCGACGCGACGCGGTAGCCGCGTCCGACGAGGCGCTCGGCGAGCTCGTCGACCTCGACGCGCGTGCGGCAGAAGACGAGCGCGAGCGTGGGCGACTCGAGGTCGAGCACGCGTCCGAGGGCCGCGATCTTGTGCGGGCGAGGCACGATGTAGGCGGTCTGCCGCACCTTGGGAACCGAGCCCTTGGTGGCGGCGTCGCGCGCGATCAGGATGCGTTCCGGCTCGCGCAGGTGCTTCTCGGCGATCGCGGCGATGCGCGGCGGCAGCGTGGCGGAGAAGAGCGCGGTCTGCCGCGTCTCGGGCGTGCCGTCGAGGATGAGCTCGAGGTCCTCCGCGAAGCCCATGTCGAGCATCTCGTCCGCTTCGTCGAGGGCGACGATGCGCACCGCCGAGAGGTCGAGCGTGCCGCGCCGCATGTGGTCGAGCGCGCGGCCGGGCGTCGCGACCACGACATGCAGCCCGCGGCGAAGGGCCACGATCTGCCGGTGGAACTCCTGCCCTCCGTAGATCGGCGCGACGGCGATGCCGAGTCCGCGGCCGTACCGATGGCACGCCTCGCAGACCTGCACCGCGAGCTCGCGCGTCGGGACGAGGACGAGCGCGAGCGGCTTCAGCGGCTCGGGCCGGACCGCGCTGACGAGCTGCAGGATGGGCAGCGCGAACGCCGCCGTCTTTCCGGTTCCCGTGGCAGCCTGCCCGAGCAGATCGCGCCCGGCGAGCAGCGGCGGAATCGCCGCCTTCTGGATCGGAGTCGGCTCCTCGTACCCGAGGGCCGTGAGTTCCTTGACAAGCTCTTCGCTGAGACCGAGCGCTTCGAAAGTATCGTTCACTCGAAGAGGGTACGCGAATCGAGCCCTACGCGCGTGGAAGGGGCGATATCCCTGCGCCAGCGCCCGGCGACCTTCTTGCTCGACTTCTTCGCGACCGACTTCGTCGCGACCCGCGCGCTCGTCTTCTTGCTCGTCGACTTGCTCGTCTTCTTGCTGGCCTTCTTGCTCGTGGTCTTGCCGAGCTTCTTTCCATCCGGACCGCGGCCCGTGCTCGCGAGGGTCTTCACATAGTCCTCGACATACTGCCTCGCCGGCGTCCGACGGATCGCCTCGCCGATCGCTTCGAGCGCCGCGTCCTCGACCTTTCTGAATCGGATGCAGCTGCCACCCATGTTCAGCCGCTTGCCAGTCTTCGCCCATGCCTGCTGGAACCACGCGCGCTCGTCCGCATCGCCGTAGACGCTCATCAGGTAGACCGTGATGTTGTCCTTCTGGCTCGAGAGCGCGGCCATCATCAGCGGCTTCTTCGGATCGCAGTGGTAGCCGGTCGGCCAGACGCGGTGCGGGACCGCGTAGCCGATCATCCCCCACAGCATGCTCTCCTCGAAGTCCTTGTCGAGGTTCCTCAGGATCACCTTGCGCACCGCCTCGATGCCCGCGCGGCGGTCCGCGGGAAGCGAAGCGAGGTACTCCTTGACGGTCGCGGCGCTGCTCTTCATGCGGCCAAATCTACCGACATGCGCGACGCGGGCGTGGTACCGTCGATCGATCCTGAGGAGGTGCCCCGATGCCGCATGACGACGAAGTGAACCGCGAGACGCAAGTCCCCCGCCGGACGGTCCTGAAGACGGCGGCTGCCGGAGGACTCGGACTCGTCGTCGGCGACGCGCTCCTTGGACGGAGCAGCCTCGGAACACAGACTACTGGGAGCTCAGCGATGCAGGTCGAGACCGTCGAAGCGAACGCAGCCTGGTTCTCCCAGCGCATCTGGGCGATCAGCGGCAACAAGGCGGTCACGAAGGATGGCGCCGCGATCCCGCGGACGACCCTCGCGCGCGCGATCTACCGGCCGCGCTCGGCCGAGGAGATCGCGGCGGTGATCAAGTCGCAGCCCGGGTCGTCGCCGATCGCGTGCGTCTGCGGGGGCCACGAGTCGGCCAACGCGCCGGGATACGCGAGCAGCGAGGCGATCATCCTCGACCTCGCGCACCTGAAGTCGATCGAGTTCTCGAACGACGGCGAGGGCATGCTGGTCACGGTCGGCGCCGGCGTCGTGTTCCGCGAGCTCGTCGAGGCCCTGAAGGAACGCCAAGGCGCGCTTCCCGTCGGAACGGGCCCCGACGTCGGCGTGGTCGGCTACGCCGTCAACGGCGGCCTGAGCGGCTACTTCTCGCGGCGGCTCGGCCTGCTCGGCCAGCGAGCGACGCGCATGACCATGGTCACCGCGGATGGCGAGATCCGGACGCTCACGCCGAAGGACCAGCTCTTCACCGCGATGCTCGGCGCGGGCAGCGCGCTTGGCGTGGTGGTCGACATCACCTTCCGGGTCGCGCCGGGGAGCGTCGTCCGCGGCGGCGAGCAGCGCGTGATGCTCTTCGAGAACCGCGCGCAGGCGGTCGCGTACTCGCACCGGGCGCTGAAGCTGATGAAGGAGCGCGTGCTGCCCGACGAGTCGGTCTCGATGGAACTGGTGGTCTCGGGCACGAAGGCCCTGGTCGCGACCTTCATCTGCTACGACACCTTCAAGGGCGACTTCGCGGCGTTCGTGAAGCCGTGGGAGGACCTCGCCGCCGAGATGAAGCTGCCCGTGGTCGCGCAGGCGCACTGGTCGTCGTGGTTCGAGACCGCGGCCGCGCTGTGGCCCGTGATCGCGGCGCAGAAGGGCGATCCGCTCGTGTCGATGTACCACGCGATGGGCACCCATGAGATCCCCGAGGACGCGATCCTCGCGTTCGTGTGCGACACCGTGGTCGCCGAGGCGCCGCTCGACGAGGCAGCGATGTCGATCGTCGAGATCCGCGCGCTCGGGGGCGCCGCGATGTCGGGGACGAAGCTGCCGACCGGCAACTGCCACCATGCGTTCTTCCTCGACCTCATCACGATCTACGACGCGAAGGGGAAGTCGGCGGAGGAGCGGGCGACGATCGCGGATCTCACCAGGCGCGTGGTCGACAAGGCGCGCGCGGTCAACGGGCTCACGATCGACCCGAGCGGGACGCATTCGCAGCCGGACGATCCCGACCGGAGCGCGGCGCCCGCCGTGATCTTCGGCACCGAGGCGATGGCGGCGATGGTCACCGCGACCAAGAAGCAGGTCGACCCCCGCAACCGGTTCCGCTTCCATCCGTTCGCGAAGTTCGTCTGAGCGTCGGCCGCACCGGTCGCGTCGCGACCGATCACCGGCTCGCACGAGGCTCTGTCTGACGGATCGTTGAAGGCCCGAGATCCGCATCGGCGCCCGGATGGCAACGAGGCGAGGCGAGTATGGATCCCATGATCCATACTCGCGATGCAGCGAGTCGATGCCGACGATGCCAGCCGGGATGCCGGGCGGATGGAAGCCCAGCGCTCCGTCAGACAGAGCCTAGGCGCCCGACACGAAGCTGTATTCCAACGCGTGCGGTTGTCGCGCGTGCCACCACGCCTGGAAGTGCGCGGGCCTCGTCACGGGAAGCTCGACGACGCGTGCGGGCAGCAGCACGGGCAGCGGATCGATGTCGAACGGATACGGTTCGAACCGCACGCGCCGCCCCCCGAGCGGGGTCACGGTGATCGTGCAGCGGTCGGTCCACGACTGCCGCGGCACATCGCGCAGCTCGATCGCATCCTCGCCCATGCCGCGCGACGCGCCTGACACCGCGGGGATCAGCGCCGAGCAAAGCCAGAGCGAGATTCCGTCGCACAGCTGCACCAGCCGCTTGAGCGGCGACAGCGTCGCGGGATCGAGCCACGCCGCCGTCGCGGGGTCGTTCCGAAGTTCGTCGATCCACCCCTTCTGCATCTCCTCGAGGTCGTCCATGAACGCGAGCGGTGCCTCGACGGATCCGGGATAGAGCTTCTCGGGAGCGCCCTTCCAGAAGAGCGGATGGTTGAAGGCCGGGTCGGGGTGCGCCTGCGCGCGTGCCGCGTACAGCGCGTAGGCATGGCTGCTGATCAGGAGGTTCACCAGCGGGTTCCTCGGGAAGCGGCCGAGTCCGGAGCGCCAGCGGTCCATGCCGGCCTGCTGGTTCCTCAGGACTTCGCCAAGGCCCGCGGGCAACCCGTCGTCGGACGAGAGGTCGGGCATCGCCTCCCACTCCCACCAGCCGTTGTCATGCTCGGCGATCGCGAGCACCGCCTCGGCGCGAAGGCGCTCGGGATCGGCGACGGGCGTCGGCGCGTCGAACGACCCTGGTCGCGCGAAGGCCCTGTTGCCCCAGTGCGCGGCGAAGTAGCCGGCGATCTGGCTGTGATCGGGCTGGCTGACCAGCCACAGCTTTCCGTCCTGGAGGGTCTTGAGCATGGGGCCTTTCGGATGACCGCCAGTGTATCGGAGCGCTTCCGATGGCCGGCGAACCCATCGGTGACGCGGCGAAGTCGCGGACGATCGCGCCGATCGCGCATGTCCGCGAGGAGGAGCGCGCGACTCACGGCGACTTCGGCACGCACAGGCAGCTCGGGCCGCCGGCGACCTCGCTGCGGGACCACGCCGCGTCGGCGCGGGCGCGGACGACCGCGGACTCCGCGGCGTTTCCGCTCGCCCGAAGCGCGTCGGCGAGTCCGTGCAGCGACCAGCCGTTCTCCGGCCAGCGACGAAGGTCCTCGCGGTACACCGCCGCCGCATCCGCAGCCCGACCTGCGTGCAGGAGGACGGCGCCGAGCGTGTGCCGCACGGGCTGCACCCAGTCGGGTGGCTCCATGTACAGCAGCGTGTCCTCGATCCCGATCGCGGTCCGGAGACGATCGACGGCGGCATCGATCCGCCCTTCCTTGAAGCAGATCTCGCCCTCGAGCATCTCGTCCGCGATCCGCAGGACCTTCTCCGCGGGATTGATCGCCATCATCGCGCCTTCGGGCACTGCGGCCACATCGCTGCGGAAGAGCTTCTGTTCCTCGCGGGCCTCGGCCACCGACCCCTTCGCGGCGAGCGCGGCGGCCCGCGCGAATCGCCACAACGCCCGCGTGACCGGGAGGCCCTGCCGCGGCTGCGGCAGCGCGAGCACGTCGTCCCACAGGCCGAAGCGCAGCAGCGACTCGACCTCGATCGCCGCGTAGGCGTCGACGATCGGCGCGTAGTCCCGGTAGAACTCGTCCGGAATGCTCCGGAGCATCTCGCGCGCCGCCGCGATGGCCTCCGACCGGCGGCCCGCCATCATGCATGCATACGCGAGGAAATGCGTGTTGTGGAACATGTAGGCGCGATAGAAGCCCTGACGGGGAGATCGCCGCGCGTACGCGTCATGGACACGCATCGCGATCGCGTTCTGATCGGCGGCGAGGTTCCAGCGCCCGAGCCGGACATCGATGTGCGAGGGCATGTGCACCAGATGGCCGGAATCCGGAGCGAGCGTGCGGAGGCGCTCCGCCGCGGCCTCTGCCTTCGCAGGAAACGGAGAAGCCTCGACGGCGTGGATGTAGTAGTGGTTCGCACCCGGATGCTCCGGATCGCGCCTCAGCGCCGACTCGAGCAGCGCGAGGATGCGCGCGGTCTCTGGGCGCGGCTCTCCCTCGAGGGACCAGAGGTCCCATGGACGGAGGTCCATGAGCGACTCCGCGTACAGCACCTCGACCTCGACCGCGTCAGGGAACGACCGGTGCACCTCGGACATCGCTTCGGCGTAGGCGCGGTCGAGAGGCGCACGGTCGGTCGCGGCGAGCGGAGGCGGACCCTTGGACGGATCGACGTAGCGCGCGCCGAGCGCCCGGATGAGCGCCTGCTCGAGCGCCGTGCACGCGCCCGCGTGCAGCCTCGCGCGCTCGAGCGCGCTCCAAGCCGCCTCCGACGCCGGCAGGTCCATCGCCGGATTGTTGATGTGCGGCCCCTTGCAGAGCGCGATGCCCCACCACGCCATCGCGCAGGACGGATCGGCCTCGGCGGCGCGACCGAAGGCACGCACCGCCTCGTCGTGGTTGAACGCGTACATCCAGAGCTGGCCCTGGTCGAACCAGCGCTGGGCTTCGAGCGATCCGGTCACCTTCCATCGATGGCGACCGAGATCGAACTCGGACGCTCGGACCACGCCCGACTCGCCGTCGGACGATCGCTGCGACGCATGACCCGTCGCACAACCCCACACGCCCGCGAGAACCGCCGCGAGGACCGGAAGCGTCAGGCGAAAGCGCAGCCAGTAGATCCATGAGTGCGGCATGGACGACACTGTACACGGCCCTTCGCGGACTCGAGACGCAGGCGAGCGGTCGTGCAGGGCGAGGGCGAGGGCGATCCGATGACGAAGGCGCTCGACCGCAGCCGCGCGGCGGACCCGATCGTCGACGCACCGCCGGCGCGCGATGCCACTTGCATCGCGCGCCCTACGCGCCGTTCAGCCGCACGATCCCCAGTACGAAAGCAGCAGCGCGAGATCGGTCGCCGCGACGATTCCATCGCCGTCGAAATCGGCGGCGCAGGCCGTGCATGGCCCCCACGCGCCCAGCAGGATCGAGAGATCGGCCGCGCCGATGCAGCGGTCGCCGTCGAGATCGACGAGGTTCGACATCGCGAACCGGAAGACGCCCTGCGTGTTGGTGGCCGCCAGCAGCTGTCCCTGGTGGATCTCGAGATCGAAGATGGTCAGGTCCCCGAGGCCGGCGTTGATGGCGGTCCAGCGCGTGCCGTTGTCGACCGAGTAGAAGACGCCCGCCCCGAACGAGCCTGCGACGATCACGCGGCCATCCGAGGCGAATCCGCGGTAGGAGCTCGTCGGAAGTCCGCCCCGGAGAAGCGTCCAGCTCGCGCCGAGGTCGGTCGAGCGGAAGACGCCCGTGCCGATCTGTCCGCCTGCGAAGAGCGTGCCTCCCTTCGCTTCGATGGCGCGGATGTTGGTCGCGCTCAGTCCCGCGTTCACGGCGGTCCAGCTCGACCCCCAGTTCGTGCTCCGGTAGACACCCGCGCCGTTCGTACCGACGAACAGCGTCGATCCGATCGCGGCGATGCAGCGCGAGTCGATGCCCGACATCCCCGCCGCGACCCAGCTGTCGCCCTGGTTCTCCGAATGGAACACGCCCGTGGGACCGACGAGAAACAGGCGGCCCTCGACCCACAGGATGCCGCTCGAGAGAAGGCTCGGCAGCCCGAAGCTTCTCGAGACCCATGAGGCGCCGCTGTTCGTGCTGCGAAAGACACCTTGGCTGGTGCAGGTGTAGATGGAGTCGGCGTCGTTCGCGAAGCCGCGCGTCGGTCCGGTCGCATCGTTGCCCGAGTTCGATGATGCGAACGACGCGCCCCCGTCGAGCGAGCGGTACGCGCCGGTCGCGCCGCCGGAGAAGGCCACGGGGCCTCTCGACGAAAGCGACTGCATGTTCAGGCCGGCGGTCCCGGCGCACTGGACCCACTGCGCCATGGCGGTTGGCACCGGAAGCGCGGCGATGCACGCGACGACGATCGCAGCGGTGTGGGCATGAAACGGCGCGAGCAGTGTGGCGAGGTCCATCGATCAGCGCTCCGGTCGCGAAGGGTGCAGGCCCCCGCGCTCGCGCAGAACGACCGTCAGACAACGACATCCTGCCCGGCTGATTGCCCGCAGCAAACGGAAACGCCAAGAAGGGCCGTCTCGTCGCGCAGAGGATCATTCGCAGGCCCGGGAAGCGTCTCCAACCGCCGCGGGCGCGCCCCCTGCCGGGGTGAAGCGCCGTGCTGGCGACGCCGCCGACGGCGCGCTCGCGACCGGCTTCGGCGATGGGCACGCTCCCGACGGAGGCTGCTTCCTCGCATCCGCGCGAGGTCGACGCCACGAGCGTTCCCTGCCCGACACCGGGGTCGGAGCGCGGTTCACTGGCCGCGCGCGGCGAGCCATCGCGCGAAAGTCCGCGAGCCGCACGCCACGCGGCCTACCATCACCTCGCATTGGCCGATCCGCATCCGGGCAGGATCCGCGCGCGCCTTGCTCCGCAGGAGTGAACATGCCGCAGCCGATGCACATTCTCGTCACAGGGGCCACCGGCTATGTGGGAGGGCGGCTGGTGCCGCGCCTGCTCGCCGCGGGCCACCGCGTGCGCTGCCTGGTGCGCGATCCTGATCGCCTCGAGGGGCGCGCATGGCTCCCGCTGGTGGAGATCGTGCAGGGCGACATGCTGGAGCCCGAGACCCTCGCCGCCGCGATGCGCGGCATCGAGGTGGCGTACTACCTGGTGCACAGCCTCGGCGGCGGCGGCGACTTCTCGAGGCGCGACGCGCAGGCGGCGGAGAACTGCGCGCGGGCCGCCTCGACCGCCGGCGTCGCGCGCATCATCTATCTCGGCGGCCTCGGCGATCCGCAGGAGCACCTGTCGGCGCATCTGGCGTCGCGGCAGCACACCGGCGAGGTGCTGCGCCGCGGCGTCGTGCCGGTGACCGAGTTCCGCGCGGCGGTCGTGGTGGGTTCGGGCAGCCTCAGCTTCGAGATGATCCGCTATCTCACGGAACGCCTGCCCGTGATGATCTGCCCCAGATGGGTGTTCACGCGCACGCAGCCCATCGCGATCCGGAACGTCCTCGACTATCTCGTGGCGGCGCTCGACTGCCCCGGCAGCACGGGCCGCATCGTCGAGATCGGCGGACGCGACGTGGTGACCTACGCCGACATGATGCGCACCTACGCGCGGCTGCGCGGACTGAAGCGCGCGCTGATCGCGGTGCCGGCGCTGACGCCGCGACTGTCGTCGTACTGGGTGCATCTGGTCACGCCGATCCCGAGCCGCATCGCGCAGCCGCTCATCAAGAGCCTGGGAAACGAAGTGGTGGTGCGCGACCCTTCGGCGCTCTCGCTGTTCCCCGGCATCACGCCGATGGACTACGAGAGCGCGGTGCGGCTGGCGCTCGAGAAGCTGGAGGCGCGCGGCGTGGAGACATCGTGGGCCGATGCGCTCGGGTCGAGCGGCGGCGTGCGCATGCCGGTGAAGCTGACGAGCGCGGAGGGCATGCACATCGAGCGGCGGCAGGTCTCGACGGACGCATCCCCCGCGTCGGTGTTTCGAAGCTTCGCGTCGCTCGGCGGCAGGCGCGGGTGGCTCGCGCTCGATTGGGCGTGGAAGCTGCGCGGCCTCGTCGACCGACTCTTCGGTGGCGTGGGCATGCGCCGCGGACGCCGCGATGCGGTCGACCTTCGCGTCGGCGACGCGCTCGACTTCTGGCGCGTGGAGCGCGTGGAGCCGGGACGCCTGATCCGGCTGCGCGCCGAGATGAAGGTACCCGGGCGCGCGTGGCTGCAGTTCGAAACGCATCGCGAGACGGATGGCCGCACGCTGCTGACGCAGACCGCGTTCTTCGAACCGCGGGGACTGGCCGGATTGCTCTACTGGTACGCGCTGTACCCGTTCCACGCGCTCATCTTCGGCGGACTGGTGCGCAAGGTCGCCGCGCAGGCGCGCTGAGCGCGACGCGCCGGTCCGGCCGCCCTGCGTCCGCCGCCGCGCCTTAGCGGATCGCACGCGAAGCGCGGCGATGGACGCGCTGACGCCCCCCGGCCATCCGACCATGGATCGAGGCACGCGATCGGCGAGGTGCATCGATCGGCGCTCCGGTCCGACGGGCCTCGGACTCCTCCGTTCGCGCCCAAAGGCCGAGCGACGGCGACATGCCGCCCCCGGCCGATGGCCCCGGTCAGGCCGGAAGGCGAGGAACGGCCTTCTGTTCGCGCGCGGCGCCATCCCTGTGCCCGCGAGGCCTCTCCTGCCGCCACGGACGCCGCTCCCGCGACTCGAGCCTCGTTCGAATTTACGACGGAATCGCCCGCGATCCGCCGAAGACCGGAGCGAGGCCACCATGCACGATCCCGAACTGACGCGCGAAGCCCTTGCCGAACTGCCCCCGGACATCGGCGAGAGCCCCCTCTTCAACGGCGACCTCGCGCCCGTACCGAAGTCACGGCGCAACTGGACGACCTACAACTTCGCCGCGCTCTGGATCGGCATGGCCCACTGCATCCCGACCTACCTGCTCGCAGGAGGCCTGGTGGCGCAGGGCATGAACTGGTGGCAGGCGCTGCTGACCATCGGTCTCGGCAACCTGATCGTGCTCATCCCGATCCTGCTCAACGCGCATCCGGGCACGAAGTACGGGATTCCGTTCCCGGTGCTCGCGCGCTCGAGCTTCGGCACGACCGGCGCGAACGTGCCCGCCGTATTGCGCGCGATCGTCGCCTGCGGCTGGTTCGGCATCCAGACCTACATCGGCGGCGAGGCCGTGCGCACCTTCCTCGTCGCAGCGTGGCCCGCCTTCGCCACCATCGGCGGCGACGCCACCGTGCTCGGGCTCACGATCCCGTCGCTCATCACCTTCCTGGCCTTCTGGCTGGTCAACATCGCCATCATCCTCTACGGCATGAACGCGGTGCGCGTCTGCGAGAACTGGTCGGCGCCGATCATCATGGCGATGGCGGTGTGGCTGCTGGTGTGGATCGTCATGCGCGCGGGCGGCATCGGCCCGCTGCTCGACCGGCCGTCCTCCTTCGCCGACACCGCCGCGTTCTGGAAGGTCTTCGTGCCCTCGCTGACGGGCATGATCGGCTTCTGGGCCACGCTGTCGCTGAACATCCCCGACTTCACGCGATTCGGGAAGGGCCAGCGCGAGCAGATGCTCGGCCAGACGCTCGGGCTTCCGACGACCATGGTCGCCTTCAGCGCGATGGCGATCGTGGTCACGAGCGCCGCGGAGCTCCTGCTGAAGGGCGTCGACCCGAAGACGCTGTGGGACCCGGTGGTCGTCCTGTCGCAGATCACGAGCAGCACGCCGCCCGCGGGCATGACCGAGCCGATCCTCGCGGACGCGGGCACGCGCATCGCGGTCGCGGTGATCGCGCTGCTCGGCGTCGCGGTCGCGACCATCAGCACGAACATCGCCGCGAACGTGGTCAGCCCGGCCAACGACTTCGCGAACCTCGCCCCGCGTCTCATCAGCTTCAAGACCGGCGGCATCATCACGGGCATCCTCGGCATCGTCATCATGCCGTGGAAGCTCCTCGCGAGCGCCGACACCTACATCTTCGAATGGCTCGTCGGATACTCGGCGCTGCTCGGCCCGATCGCGGGCATCATGATCGCCGACTACTGGATCGTCCGGAAGCGCGAGCTCGATGTGCCCGACCTCTACCGCACCAACGGGCGGTACGCGGGCGTCAGCTGGATCGCGATGACGGCGCTCGCCGTCGGCATCGCGCCCAATGTCCCCGGATTCCTCGGCGCCGTGAAGGTGCTGCAGGGCGAACCGACCATCTGGAACGCGATCTACCCGTACGCGTGGTTCACGGGATTCCTGCTCGCGGGCGGGCTGTTCCTCGCGCTGACCTACGCGTTCACCCCTCGAACGCCTCGTCGATGATGTCGAGGCCGCGGTCGATGATGCCGAAGCTCTCGGCCATCTCGTCCTCGGTGATGCAGAGCGGCGGGTTGCACATCACCATGCTCCACTGGAGCACGGTGAAGAGCCCGTTGTCGCGCAGGAACCTGCCGAGCTTCGCCATCGCCGGATGCGAGCCCGCATAGGGCACGAGGCGCTCGCCCTGCGAGTTCTTCCGAAGCTCGATCGCGCCGAAGAGGCCGATGTTGCGGTGCTCCTTCACGCAGCGGTGCTTCTTCGCGAGGCGCTCCATGTGGCCGCGCATGACCTCGCCCATCCGGGCGGAGTTCTCGACCATGCCCTCCTCGACGAGCACGTTCACCGCGGCGAGCGCGCTCGCGAGGCAGAGCGGATGCGCGTTGTAGGTCAGGCCGCCCCAGAAGACGTTCTCGCGGAAGTGGTTCGCGATGCGGTCGCTCACGGCCATGACGCCGAGCGGCAGGTAGCTCGAGGTGAGTCCCTTCGCCATCGTGCAGATGTCGGGGACGATGCCGCCGTGCTCGAAGGCGAAGAGCTTGCCCGTGCGGCCCCAGCCGCACATGACCTCGTCGGTGACGAGCAGGATCCCGTGCTTCTCGAGCAGCGCCTTGAGGCCCTGCAGGTAGCCCTTCGGCGGCGGGAGGATGCCGTTCGTGCCGGTCACCGTCTCGATGAACATCGCGGCGATGTTCTTCGGGCCCTCGTACTGGATGACCTCCTCGAGGTAGCGCAGGTTGTTGGCGACGATCTCCTCGTCGGTCGAGCCGAAGCTGAACTCGTAGGGCCGCGGGTCCATCACCCGCACGACTCCCGGCATGCCCGGCTCGGTCGGCCAGCGCCGCGGGTCGCCCGTCAGCGAGATGGCGCCGTTGGTCGCGCCGTGGTAGCTGCGGTAGCGCACCAGGATCTTGTGGCGCCCGGTGAAGAAGCGCGCGGCCTTGATCGCGTTCTCGTTCGCCTCGGCGCCGCCGAGCGTGTAGAAGAAGGTGTTCAGGTCGCCCGGAACGAGCTCTGCGAGCCGCAGCGAGAGCCGCGCGCGGATCTCGGTCGCCATGCCGGGATACGCGTAGGCGAGCTCCGCGGCCTGCTCCTGGATCGCCTTGATCACCTTCGGATGGCCGTGGCCGATGTTCACGCTCATCAGCTGGCTGTTGAAGTCGATCCAGCGCTGGCCCTCGGGGCCGTAGAGGTAGATGCGCTCGGCGCGCGCCACCGGGATCGGGTCGACCTTGCCCGTGGCGCTCCACGAGAACAGGCTGTGCTTCATGCACGCGTCGATCATCTCGCGCGAGGACATGGGGGTGTTCGGTTTCGACATCGTCCGCTCGGCTTTCGTCAGCTCATCCAGTTCTGGTCGCGCTGAAGCGCCCACTTGCTCGTGATCTTCCGCTGCCGCGTCCAGAAGCGGTAGCCGTCCCATCCGGTGATGTTGCCGGCGCCGAAGCAGCTGTCGTTCCAGCCGCCGAAGCCGAACGGCTCGCGCGGCACGGGCACGCCGATATTGACCCCGCACATGCCGGCCTCGACGCGCGACATCACGCGGCGGGCGATGTCGCCGCTCGTCGTGTACACGCTGCTCGCGTTGCCGTAGGGGTTCGCGTTCTCGATCTCGATCGCCTTCTCGAGCGTCGGCACGCGTACGACGCTGAGCACCGGGCCGAAGATCTCCTCGCGCGCGGCAGGCATGTCGGCGCTGCAGCCGTCGATGATCGTCGGGCCGACCCAGTAGCCGCCGGCGTCGGCGCTCGCCTTGCGGCCGTCGAGCATGATCCGCGCGCCGGAGCGCTCGGCCGCATCGATGTACCCGGCGATGCGGTCGCGGGCCGCCTGCGTGGTCACCGGGCCCATGTCCTTGCCCGGAACCATGCGCGCGGCGCGGTCGCGCACGGCGTCGAGGATGTGGTCGACCTCGCCGACCGCGAGCAGGACGCTCGCCGCCATGCAGCGCTGGCCCGCGCAGCCGGTGAAGCTCGCGACCACATTCTCCGCGGTGACGGCGACATCGGCGTCGGGAACCACGAAGAGGTGGTTCTTGGCGCCGCCGAGGCAGAGCGCGCGCTTGCCCGCCATGCTGGCGCGGCCGTAGACCGCCTTCGCGACCTTCGTGCTGCCGACGAACCCGAGCGCCCTGACCTGCGGATGGTCGCAGAGCGCCTCGACGACCTCTCGGCCGCCCTGCACGATGTTGAAGACGCCTGCCGGAAGCCCCGACTCCTGAAGCATCTCGGCGAGCCGCATGGTCGAGAGCGGCACGCGCTCGCTCGGCTTCATCACGAAGGCGTTGCCTCCGACGAGCGCCTGCGGTAGCATCCACAGCGGGACCATCAGCGGGAAGTTGAAGGGCGTGACGCCCGCGACCACGCCGAGCGGCGCGTACACCACCTCGCAGGCGACGCCGCGGCTCACCTCGAGCTGGTTGCCCGCGGCGATGTTCGGCAGCGAGCAGCCGTACTCGACGCACTCGATCCCCTTCTCGACCTCGGCCTTCGCCTCGCTGAAGATCTTGCCGTTCTCGTGGCTGACGAGCCAGCTGAGCTCGTCGATGTGGCGGACCATGAGCTCGCGCAGCCGGTAGAGGACATGCGCGCGGTCGCGGATCGGCCAGTCGGCCCAGCCGCGCTGCGCGGCAGCGCCGGCGCGGACGGCGGCGTCGACATCGTCCGCGCCGCCGAGGCGCACGGTGGCCATGGACCGGCCGTGGCGCGGGTTGTGGACCTCCTGCGTCGCCCGGTGGCTGATCGGATCGCGCCACCCGCCGCCGATCCAGTGCCGCGCGTCGTGCCACGGTGAGAAGGAGTCGCTGGTCGCCTCGAAGCGGCCGACGGCCGCGGGAGTTCCGGTGGTGCCTGTGGTCATGGGACGAATTCCTGCCGCTCGACCGCGATCGGCGCGGTGACGGTGTTGCGGACGGCCTGGCTGCAGGCCGCGTCGCCGAAGCACGGACGGTCGACATACCGCCCGTGACCCTCGCGCGGCGCGAGGCGGCCGTTCTCCCAGAGGACCGTGCCGCGGCTCATGGTGACGGCGGCGCCGCCGGTGACGGTCATGCCCTCGAAGATGCTGAAGTCGTTGCGCGAGTGGTGGTGCTTCACGCCGAGCGTCCGCGTGGCCTCGGGGTCCCACACGACGATGTCGGCGTCCGCGCCCGGCGCGATGGCGCCCTTGCGCGGATGGATGTTGAAGATGCGCGCGGCGTTGGTGCTGGTCGCGCCGACGAACTCGCTCGGCGTCAGCCGGCCGCTGCGCACGCCGTGGTGCCAGAGGACGCTCATCCGCTCCTCGAGGCCGCCGGTTCCGTTCGGGATCCGGCGGAAGTCGTCCTTGCCCATCGCCTTCTGCTCGGTGCGGAAGGTGCAGTGGTCGGTGCCGATCACCTCGATGGTGCCGCCCTGCAGGCCGCCCCAGAGCGCGGCCTGGTGGTCGGGCGTGCGGAACGGCGGGCTCATCACATGGTGCGCGGCGCTGCGCCAGTCGGTGTTCCGGTAGACGGAATCGTCGATCACGAGGTGCTGCACGAGCGACTCGCCGTAGACGCGGTGCCCCGCGAGCTTCGCGCGCGCGATCGCCTCCATCGCCTGCCGGCAGCTGGTGTGGACGACGTAGAGCGGCACGCCGACGACCGCGGCGATCTGGCACGCGCGATTGGCGGCCTCGCCCTCGACCTCGGGGCCGCGCGACAGCGGATGGCCCTCGGGACCGTTGATTCCGCGGGCGAAGACCTCCTGCTGCATGCGGAAGACGAGGTCGCCGTTCTCCGCGTGCACGAGGCAGATCGCGCCGAGGTCGCGCGCGCGCTCGAAGCTCGCGATCATCTGCGCGTCGTCGACCATGATGGCGTTCTTGTACGCCATGAAGTGCTTGAAGCTGTTGACGCCGTGCTCGCGGCAGAGGACGCCCATCTCCTGCGCGACCTGCTCGCCCCACCAGGTGACCGCCATGTGGAACGAGTAATCGGAGGTCGCCTTCCGCGCGCGCTCGCGCCAGGCGCGGTAGGTCTCGAGCAGCGACTGCTGCGGCGCGGGGATCGCGAAGTCGATGATCATCGTGGTGCCGCCCGCGGCGGCGCACGCCGTGCCCGACAGGAAGTCGTCGACGCTCACCGTGCCCATGAAGGGCAGCTCCATGTGCACGTGCGGATCGATGCCGCCGGGCATGACGAAGGCGCCGCCCGCGTCGATCGTGCGCGTCCCTGCGGGGGCGTCAAGCCCCTCGCCCACCGCCGCGATCGTCTCGCCCGCGATCAGCACGTCCGCGCGCCACGCGCGCTCGGCGCTGACGACGGTCCCGCCTCGGATCAGGATATGGTTCGCCATCGTTCGCTCCTCGCTCGCTCACTGCTGCACGATCTCGCCGTAGGCCTCGGGCCGTCGGTCGCGGTAGAACTGCCACACGCTGCGGACCTGGTCGATCATCGAGAGATCGAGGTCGGCGACCAGCAGCTCGTCCTTGTCCTCGCTCGCCTGCGCGATCGTCTCGCCGCGCGGGTTCACGAAGTAGCTCGTTCCGTAGAACTTGCCGATGTTCCACGGCGCCTCGGTTCCCACGCGGTTGATGCAGCCCATGTAGTAGCCGTTGGCGACCGCGTGCGCGGGCTGCTCGATCTTCCACAGGTACTGCGAGAGGCCCGCGACCGTCGCCGACGGGTTGAACACGATCTCGGCGCCGTTCAGGCCGAGGCAGCGCGCGCCTTCGGGGAAGTGCCGGTCGTAGCAGATGTAGACGCCGATCGTCGCGTAGCGGGTCTTGAACACAGGATAGCCGCCGTTTCCGGGCTTGAAGAAGAACTTCTCCCAGAACCCGGGGTTCACCTGCGGGATGTGCTGCTTGCGGTACTTGCCGAGGTAGGTGCCGTCGGCGTCGTACACCGCCGCGGTGTTGTAGAAGACGCCGCTCATCTCGCGCTCGTAGACGGGCACGATGACGGCCATCCGGTGCCTGGCCGCGGCCTTCGCGACGAGATCGGTCGTCGGGCCGGGCACGCTCTCGGCGGCCTCGTACCAGCGGGGATCCTGGCTCGGGCAGAAGTACGGACCGTTGAAGATCTCCTGCAGGCAGAGGATCTGCACGCCCTTGCGGCCGGCCTCCTCGACGAAGCCGAGGTGCTTGTCGACCATCGCCTTCTGGATGTCGGCGACGGGACGCTTCTCGTCGTTGAGCGGATTGCTGCACTGGATGAGGCCGCAGCGGACGATCTTCTTCTTCTGGTCGCTCATGTCGGGTTCCCGTTCACGCGCGCGGGTTCAGTGCGCGCCCTTCTTCGGACGGAGCCTCATGCCTTCGTGGACGAACTGGTTCCAGGTCGCCGGCGGGAAGCCGTTGTCGACCTCCTCCATCGTGATGCAGCCCGGCACGGGGCACACGATCTGGCACAGGTTGCAGCCGACGCATTCCGACTCGTCGATGCGCGGGACGCGCGTCCCGTCCTGCGGATGGATGCACTGGTGCGCGCCGTCGTGGCACGCCGCCACGCAGAGCTGGCAGCCGATGCACTTGTCGGCGTCGATCCTGGCGACCGTCTCGTAGTTGAGGTCGAGGTCGCCCCACTCCTGGAGCGGGGGCACCGCCTTGCCGACCATCTCGGAAATGGTGCGGAATCCATGCGTGCGCATGTAGTTCTCGAGGCCGTCGATCATGTCCTCGACGACTCCGTAGCCGCGCAGCATGACCTCGGTGCACACCTGCACGGTGCTCGAGCCGAGCAGGATGAACTCGACCGCGTCGCGCCAGTTCGAGACGCCGCCGATCCCGCTGATCGGCAGGCCGAAGTCCTTCTCGCGGGCGAGCGCCGCGACCATGTGCATCGCGATCGGCTTCACCGCCGCGCCGCAGTAGCCGCCGTTCGTGCTGAGGCCGCCGACGCGCGGCTCGGGCACGAAGCGGTCGATGTCGACCGAGATGATGCTCTTGATCGTGTTGATGAGCGAGACGCCGTGCGCGCCGCCGCGCCTCGCGGCGAGGCCGTGCGGGACGATGTCCGAGACGTTCGGCGTGAGCTTCACGAGGACGGGCACGGTGCTGTACTTCACCGCCCACGAGGTGATGCGCTCGTTGATGCGCGGCTCCTGCCCGACCGCGCTGCCCATCCCCCGCTCGCACATGCCGTGCGGGCAGCCGAAGTTGAGCTCGAGCCCGTCGGCGCCCGCGTCGATCGACTTCTTGATGATCTCGCGCCACTCGTCCTCGGTCTCGACCATCAGCGAGACGATGATCGGGTTCTTCGGGAAGAGCCGCTTGGTCTCGGCGATCTCGCGCAGGTTGACCTCGAGCGGCCGGTCGGTGATGAGCTCGATGTTGTTGAAGCCCGCGCCGCGCACGCCGTGGATGGTGTGGCCGCCGAAGCGGCTCGACACGTTCTGGATCGGCACGCCGAGGGTCTTCCAGACCGCGCCGCCCCAGCCCGCCTCGAAGGCGCGCTGGATCTGCGCGCCGCTGTTCGCGGGCGGCGCGCTCGCGAGCCAGAACGGGTTCGGCGACCAGATGCCGCCGGTGTTCGTCGAGAGGTCGGGCTTCGGCTCAGCCATGGGCGCGCCCCTTTCCGGAGATGGCCGCGTCGATCGCATGCGCGGCGCGCTTGCCTTCGGCGGCCGCGTTCACGACCTCCTTGCCGCCGTTCGTGCAGTCGCCGCCGGCGTACCACTTGGCGCGCCCGGTGAAGCCCTCGCCATCGGTGCGGATGCGGCCGGACTCGATGGCGATTCCGCCGAGTCCGGCGAGCATGTCGCCAAGCTTCGACTGGCCGATGGCGAGCAGCACGAGGTCCGCGTCGACCGCGAACTCGCTGCCGGCGATCGGACGACGCTGCGCGTCGACGCGCACGCAGCGCACGCGCTCCACGCGCGAGGCGCCCTCGAGCCCGGTCGCGACGGCGTTCCACTCCGCGTGCGCGCCTTCGGCGAGCGCCGCGGTCCATTCGTGCCCGTAGCCGCTCATGCGCTCGCGCGTGCCTCGGTAGACCATCTCGACATGCGGCACGCCGAGGCCGAGGACCTCGCGCACCACGTCGATCGCGGTGTTTCCGCCGCCGATCACGGCCGTGCGGCGGATCGAGGCGATGTCCACGCGGCCAAGCTTCATCGACTCGATCCAGGCGACTGCGCCGTGCACGCCCGGGAGATCCTCGCCGGGCACGCCGAGCCGGCTGTCGGCACCGAGCCCCACGCCGACGAAGACAGCGTCGAAGTCGCGCTCGAGATCCGCGAGCGACACGTCGCGCCCGACCT
>Ga0315906_10003933_pt1 | contig 19427 bp, 12 predicted proteins | sample LakEriMetagenome_4_FD_203526 | JGI IMG/M metagenome (GOLD analysis project Ga0315906, IMG submission 203526) | Freshwater fungal communities from buoy surface, Lake Erie, Ohio, United States - Buoy 2 MA122 | ecosystem: Environmental > Aquatic > Freshwater > Lake > Lake biofilm | place: USA... | reverse complement strand
GCGCTGCGCGAAACCAAGGGCCGCTACGCCCTCGTCACCATGTGCATCGGCGTCGGCCAGGGGTATGCGGTGATCATAGAGCGCACCAGCAACCAGTAACTAGTAACTGATCAACGCTTCCAGCGCTTCCCGCACCTTGTCCGCGTTGGGCAAGTAGGTCGCTTCCAGCGTTTTGTTTAGGGGAATCGCGGGGGTGTCTTCGGCGCCCATCACCCGAACGGGCGCGTCGAGGGCGGTGAAGCACTCCTCCTGAATGCGCGCGGCAATCGAACGGGCAAAGGGCTGGACCGAAGGCTCCTCGGTGAGCACTAAAATGCGTCCGTGGGCGCGCGAACGCTCGAAGACCAGCTCCTCGTCCCATGGGGAAAGGCTCCGCAGGTCCAAAATCTCTACCGACAGGCCCGCAGCGGCCTCGAGGGCCCAGTACACGCCGCGGCCGTAGGTTACGACCAATGCGGAAGGCTCGCCGCCGGGCTCTACGGCGCGCACAATGCGTCCGCGGCCAATCGGCACGACGTAGTCGGCGTCGGGCTCCACCGTTTTGGCGCCCTCGGTTCCCTTAATTTTCGACCAATACAGGCCCTTGTGCTCGAGCACTACTACGGGGTTGGGGTCCGCGTAGGCCGCCTTGAGTAGGCCTTTGAGGTCCGCGCCGGTGGACGGGTAGACCACTTTGATGCCGCGGATGGCGGTGACCACCGACTCCACGCTCGAGGAGTGGAAGGGCCCGCCGCTGCCGTAGGCCCCAATCGGAACGCGCAAGATCATGTCGGCCGTCCACTTGCCGTTGGTGAGGTAGTGCGCGCGCGAAAGCTCGGTGAAAAGTTGGTTGAGGCCCGGCCAGATGTAGTCCGCGAACTGCACTTCCACGATGGGCTTCAGGCCCACGGCCGCCATGCCCACGGTGCTGCCGACGATGAAGGCCTCCTGAATGGGCGTGTTGAAGACGCGGTCGTCGCCGAACTGCTGGGCCAGGGTCGCAGCCTCGCGGAAGACGCCGCCCAAGCGGCGCCCGACGTCTTGGCCGTAGACCAGGGCCTCGGGGTGTGCTTCAAGGATTTCGCGCACGGCGAACAAGGCGCTATCTACCATCACGGTGCGCTCTCGGCCGGCGGGCTCGCGCGTTCCGCGCTCTTCGGTGGCGGTCGTCGGCGCCATGCGGTGGGTAAACAGATCGCTCGGAGTGGGGTCCGGTGCCGCTAGGGCGCGCTCGTAGTCGGCCTGAACGCGTTCACGGGCCGATTCCACGAGGGCGTCAAGCTCTGCGGACTTATGGCCGTCGGCAAGCAATGCCGCGCGGAGCTTGGGAAAGGGATCGCGCGCCCGGGCTTCGTCGAGGTCGTCGCGGTACCATTCCATGCGAACCCCCGAGGTGTGGTGGTTGAGCAACGGAACCTTGGCGTGCACCAGCACCGGTCCGCGCTTCTTGCGCATCGCGCGCAGCACGTCCTTGAGGGCCGCGTGGCAGGCCGCGTAGTCGGTGCCGTCGACCTGCACCACGTCGATGCCGGGAAATCCTTGGGCGTATTGCGCGGCGTTTCCGGCCCGCGTTTCGGCCGCGTTGGCCGAGATGTCCCAGCCGTTGTCTTGGACCAGCACGAGCAGCGGGAAGCGCTTGAGCGCCGCCATTTGAAGCGCTTCACTCACTTCGCCCTCGGTCATGGCCGCGTCGCCAATCGAGCAGACCGAAATGGGCTTGGCTCCGCCCCATTCGGCCGTCAGGCCCTGCTTTTCGCGGTACTGAATGCCCATGGCGGCGCCTGCTGCGGGAATCGCCTGCATGCCCGTCGCCGAAGACTGGTGCGGAATCTTGGGCTTGTCTGCGTCGCGCAGCGAGGGGTGGCTGTAGTACGTGCGTCCGCCCGAAAAGGGATCGTCGCGCTTGGCCAGCAGCTGCAGCATCAAATCGTAGGGCGTCATGCCGATGCCCAACAGCATCGCGTCGTCGCGGTAGTAGGGGTACAGCAGGTCGGTGGGTTCCAGTTGGGTCGCCAGCGCGAGCTGAATGGCTTCATGACCGCGCGCGGTAGCGTGCACGTAGGTCGCCGTGACCTCCTTGTTCGCTTCAAACAATTCCGCCATGGCCTTGGCCGTAGCCATCAATTCAAACGCGTGCAGCGCGGAGCCTTTTTTCATTTTTTTCCGAATTCGTAGGTGAGCCCAAGGCCCATAAACTGCTTGGTTTGGATGCCCGAAGCGTCGAGTTTTCCGTCGCCGTTGGTGTCGCGAAGCAGCACGTCGCGGTCAAAGAGGTTTTGGCTGCGCAAGGTCACGCTGAGCGGACCCTTATTCTTGTACACCAGCAGCAGGTCGCTATCCAGGTCCACGCTGAAGGGCGCCTGCAGGTAGTTTGCGAAGGCATTGAGGCGGAGGTCCATTTTGATTCCGCCCTTAAAAGAGCGCTGAAAGCGCGCATTGCCGTACAAACCCAGTTCTTGGCGGAACCGCTGCCCGGGTTGCAGACCAAAAACACCCTGGGCGCTCAGCGCGCTGTCGAGCACCCACGTGAACTTGGCCGTAACGGGCGACGCATACAGATCCAGCCCGTCCGTTTTGTGGGTGACCCCAATTCCCGCAATTCCGTAGGCCGGCGCAAAGGCCCGCGACACATAAACCGAGTCCCCCGGTTTAGCAAAGCCCTTGATAAACTGCGTTTTAAAACTTGAAAATCCGGAGACCTTCCATAGGGGGTCCTCGCGAAGCAGGTAGTCAAAGCGCGTGGCGTACTCGAGTTTGTCGTCGATTTTGCGCGTAATTCCCTCCTGAATGTTGAGGCTGTAGGTCGCGTCAAGCAGCTGCTCCCAGCGCCAGGGTCCGCGCACCGCAATGGCTTGCTGGCGAAGGATGGCACCCGCCGCCAGGTTGTTTTGTCCCCCTGCGTTCCACTGCCGCAGCACGGTTTGGTTGAAGCTCACGCCATAAATGGCCGGGAACGACCACTGCGTGGTGTCCTGGGCCGCGTACACGCCCCAGTTCACCGCCAAGGCGGCAATCCAGAGCGTCCGTTTCACGACTTGGCTAAAATGGCTTGAATTCGTCGCTGGGCGTCGTCGGTGCGCACCAAACGGCCCGAAACACCGGCGCGCTCGAGGAGCAGCTCGCCCCAGTGTTCGGTTCCGTGCCAAAGTGCGTGCTTCAGGGCGCTAGTTGCTTCTACAGACTGGCCGGCTAGGCGCTCGGCAAGCGCGTCCACGGCGGCATCCAGGGCCGTCGCGTCGTCGACCACCTGAGCATAAAGTCCGTACTCCTGGGCCCATGCCGCGCTGCGGAATTCGGTCGCGTCAATGGCCAGCTGGCTCATGGCGCTGAGGCCCATCTTGCGCTCCACGGCGGGTCCGACCACAAAGGGGCCAATTCCGACTGCGAGCTCGCTGAGCTTCACCGCGGCATGCTGCGTCGCGATGCAGTAGTCCACGGCCGAAGCAAGCCCCACGCCGCCGCCCACGGCCTTGCCCTGAACGCGGCCCACGACAAACTTGGGCACCGTGCGGATGGCGTTGATCACGTGCGCAAACCCACTAAAAAACGCCAATCCCTGGGCCTCGGTGCGGATGCTGGCGAGCTCGGTGAAGCTGGCTCCGCCGCAAAACACGCGGTCGCCGCCGCTGCGCAGCACGATGACGTGCACGGATGGGTCCTGGCCCTCGTTGCGAATGGCCTGGGCCAAGTCCGCCAGTACCGCGCTGGGCAGCGAGTTGCTCTGGGGGTGAAAAAATTCAATGTGGCTAACGCGGCCGCGGCGCTCCACGCGCACGTAGCCTTCTTGGGGGGTGTTCATCGCTTGAAAAAACTGAGTTGTTCAATGGGGCAAACCAGGCTGCGGTAGCCGTCGTACCAGCGGTCGCGCCCTTCGCGCTTGGCTTCGGCGTGCAGGGCCGCTTGGCGCCAGGCATCGACCGCCGCGGCGTCGCGCCAGTAGCTTACAAAAATGGCGTCCGTGCCCTGACGCACCACCTCGTACCCCAGGTAGCCGTCCAACTGCTCCACAGCGCGCATCGTCGCATCGTCCATCGCGTCGTAGCCTTCGGGGCTCGGGTCCACCGGGCGCTCCGAGGAGAAAATCACCGCGTAGTTACCCGGCTTCAGGTCGAGGTTGGGGTTCAGGAAGCTCACGCCTGGTTGCGTTTTTTAACCATCGTCAAAATGGTCGCGACCGCCACCACTTCGGCGGTTTCGTCGACCACTTCAACGTAGTACTTGACAATACCCTTGGCGATGTCCTCGGGGCTGCGCTTCTCTTGGTCAATCTTCTCTTGGACCGTGAGCTTCACTTGAATCGTCGAACCGGGGTACACCGGCTTGGTGAAGCGGCAGGTATCGATGCCGTAGTTCAGCAGCACAGGGCCTTTCGGCGGATCCACAAACAGTCCCGCCGCACGGCTCAAAATGAAGTAGCCGTGGGCCACGCGTCCCGTAAAAATGGTGCCCTCCAAGCTGTTGGCGTCCATGTGGGCATAGAACTTGTCGCCGCTGAGCTCCGCAAAGTTCTCAATGTCGTCCAACGTCACCGTGTGGGTGGCCGTGGTGACGGTATCGCCAATGCGCAGGTCCTCAAAATGCTGGCGGAACAGGTGCGGATTCGCCTCGGGGCGGTCGGCCCCGGGGTAGTAGCGCTCGGCCACATGGCTGAGTACGTTGGGGTGGCCCTGCACCGCCACGCGCTGCAGGTAGTGCAGTACGCCGCGCATTCCGCCCATTTCTTCGCCGTCGCCGGCGCGCCCGGGTCCGCCGTGGGTCAGCAGCGGCATGGGCGAGCCGTGGCCCGTGCTCTCTTTGGCCGACGAGGCGTCGAGCACCAGCACCCGGCCGTGGCTGTAGCCCGCCTCGAGCACAAACTCCTTAGCCGCGTCGCGGTCGGCGGTCACGATGGAACTCACCAGCGAACCTCCGCCCATCGCGGCAATCTTGGCCGCCTCGGCCACGTCGCGGTAGGGCATCAACGTGGCTACCGGGCCAAAAGCCTCGATGCGGTGGGCCGCGTTGGCCTCCAGCGGACGCCCGCAGCGCAGCAGCATCGGCTGAAACCACGCCCCGTCGGAACCGCCGTCTGGGCGGCCGTACACGACGTCGTTTTCGCCCGCCAAAAGCAGCGCCGCCTCGCGCACCCGCTGGGCCTGAAGCTCCGTAGCCAAGGGCCCCATGCGCACGCCCTCTTGGGCCGGATCGCCCACACGCACCCCGGCGAGGCGTTGGGCCACTGCGTCCTGAACGGCCTCTAATTGAGCCGCGGGAACGATAATGCGGCGCACCGCCGTACACTTTTGGCCGGCCTTAATGGTCATCTCCTTGGCGACCTCCTTGACGAAGAGATCAAACTCCGCCGTCCCGGGCTTCGCCTCGGGCCCAAGAACCGTCGCGTTGAGCGAGTCCGCCTCGAGGTTAAACGGAACGCCGAGTTCGCTAAATCGGCCAGTGGACTTCAGGCGAAATCCCGTAGCATAGGAGCCAGTAAACGTGACCACATCCTGGCGCTGAACCGGCTCGAGGATTCCGTGGCCCTTGCCCACCACAAGCTGCAGGGCGCCCTCTGGCAGAATTCCGCTCGAAACAATGTCGCGCACCACGCGCTCGGTCAAAAAACTGGTAAACTCCGACGGCTTGACCACCGCGGGAACGCCGGCAAGCAGATTCACGGCGATCTTCTCAAGCATGCCCCAAACGGGGAAGTTAAACGCGTTGATGTGCACCGCCACCCCGCGCAGCGGCAGCATCACGTGCTGGCCACCAAAGGTTCCGCCCTTGGAAAGCTTAACGAGCCCGCCGTCAATGTGGTACGGAAGGTCGGGGAACTCGCGGCGCAGCGAAGCGTAGGTATACAGGTTGCCGATGCCGCCCTCGATGTCGATCCACGAGTCCACGCGGGTGGCTCCCGTCGCAGCGCTCACGGCGTAGTAATCCTCCTTGCGCGCCTGAAGGTGCATGGCCAGCGCCTTCAGCATCAGTCCGCGCTGCGGAAACGTCATGGCCCTCAGGGCGGAACCGCCGACGCGGCGGCCGTAATCCAGCACTTCCGCGTAGTCCAAGCCAAGGCTTGACACCGAGCCCAGCTCCTGGCCCGTTACGGCGTGCTTGGCGACGTATTCGGCGTCTGCGCCCGGCGTCCACCGCCCGAGTACGTAGTTTTCAAATCGCTTATTCATACGCCGCCGCAAGGGGAATTAGTTCGATGGGTAAAGATAGGGTCAAAAAAAAGGCCGCCCCTTGCGGAGCGGCCCTTCATCCCTTGCGGGAGTCGATTACTTCTGAACGCTGACGCGCAGGGTGCGGCTGCCTTCTTCCGAAGTCAGGCGAACCATGTACACGCCGTTGGCGAAGTTGGCCAGATCAACCGAAAGCGACTCTTCGCCTTCGTTCCACTTGGCAACCGTCAGCACCTTGCCTTGCAGGTCAAGGATGCTCACCTCTACGTTCGTAGAAGCATCCATGCGCGCAAGCTGGAACTGGCCGCGGTTCGGGTTCGGGAACAAGCTTACGTTCTGCAGGGCCTCGTCGATGCTAGCCATACAGTCGGTACACTTACCGAAACATACCGGGTTCAGCGTGCTGTCGCCGTAGGCGAACGTTGCGCCGCGGTTCAGGGTTCCGGTTACCACACAGGCTGAAGGAACGCTTTCGTCCGCACCCCATGCGTTGCCGTTGATGAACTTGTACTGGATGCTTGAGTTAGCAGGTACGTTGATCGTTACCTCGTAGATACCGTCGTTGTTGGCGTCGGTCATCGGGGTAGCTGACGGGCTCCAGCCTTGGAAGTCTCCAGCAACGTGTACGCCGTTGGCGCTGATCGCGTTGTTGGCCTTTTCCCAAGCCATGTTCACCTTCAGGGTTACGTCTACGTCACAAGCCGTACACTGTGACCAACATACTACGTTGAGTACGGTGTCGGTAGCCGGAATTACGAGTACACGGTTCGTGTAGGTCGTGTTACCGTTCGTACACGGTGCAGCGGGGTTGTTTTGCTCTTGAATCGTCCAGTTGTCCGCAGAGAACTTGTATTCTTGAGTCGTACCTACTGCCAGCGGGAGCTTGGTGGTCCAAATTCCGTCGCCGTCGGCATCCGTAAGCGGGTTACAGTTACCACACCAGTTGTTCCACAGACCGTTAACCTCAGGCGTAGTGAACGACTGCGATACTTGGTTCATGTCAACCTGGAAGGTTACCCCAGCACAGTTGTAGCAAAGTGCGAAACATACTACGTCTGCTGAATCACTTACGTTGGCAATGCTGTCGCCGCGGTTCCATGAGTTGTTGTAGCGGCACGACAAAGGCACCGTTTCGTCAGAACCCCATGCGTTGCCGTTGATGAACTTGTACTCAATCTTCTCACCCACGAAGGTGTTGATCGTGTACTCGTAGATACCGTCACCGTTGGCGTCGGTCATCGCGGTAGAGGCTGGGTTCCATCCTTGGAAGTTGCCTGCGATGTGTACTCCGTTGGTGCTCACCGTTTGCTGGCTCATGTTCACGAACACCTTGTAGGTAGCCGGCTGACGGCAATCCATATCGAAGGTGGCGCTATCCCATGAAGGAACGTTGGCCGTTGAACCACCTGGGTCGTTGGGCAATGCACCTGAACCTTGGTCGATCAACTTCGGACCGTAGGCACAAAGAACTTGTGCGAGGTAGGTTCCCGTGTTGGTGCCGTCGGTAAGTCCGTCACCGTAGCTGTCCGTGATGCGGAACTCGTAGGTGCCGTTAACCGGAAGCGCAACCGTATCAATGTGCGTGGCCGTGGCGGCAACGTACGGAGTTACGTCAGGGAACGGTCCGCCCGTAGCGTAAACCAGCTTGTTGGCGGTGTTAATGATCTTCCAGCTAACCTCCGAACCGTAGATGTCGGTCGTGATGGCCACGCGAACGTTGCCGGTCTGCGACAGGGTGCCGAAGAGTTGGAAGTTATCCAAGGCCCACCAGCCAGCCCAGTTGCCCTTGTCGTCGTAACGGAAGCGCGCCTTGAATTGGTTGCTCTGGTATGCCGTAACGTTGTACGTCTTGGTTACTGGAGCCCAGCCCGTTGCCGTAGCACCGATGCCTTCGTCAGCACTTACTGAGTCAATGGTCTGCCATCCGAAGACGCCGTTAACCGGACGCCATACTTCGACGTAGCCCTTGCCTCCCCATGATCCGCCCTTGAATACGCTCAAGAACTTCATTTTCAAGGTATCGTAGCCCAAAGCGGGGAATTCCGGCGTGTTCAATACCGAGTTCGGCGTTGATGCGCCTGATCCGGCAGCGTCGTCGTCCACCATCACAAACGGAGTTCCGTTCAGAGAAGTTGACGTGTAGCCGTTGCCCGAGTAGGTCGTCTTGCCCTGCCACGTAGCCGAACCGGTGGTTCCCGTAGCTACCCAGTTACACGGAGCGCCCGTTGCGAAGTCCGAAGTGTGCGGAAGTGCAACTGAAGGAACCGCTGAGTAGTTCACGTTCGTGGTAACTACTGGACCGGTACACACCTTAGAGGCTTTCCAGTTGAACAGGTAGTACACGCGCGAGTTGGTTCCCGTTGCGCCGAATTGAACCGAGTCAATCGTAGCAAGTGATCCGATCGCAAACGGGTAGGTTTGTCCGGTCGGCAGTGCCGTAGAGCGGAACAGGGTACCCGTGGTGTTTGGAAGGAACTCGAGGTTGATGTAGTATGCCCCGGGCAGCAGCGGAAGGTTAACCGCAACGTTGTGCAGTGAGCCTGTCGGTGCAGGAGCCGTCGTCGTGACCGTCATCGGCTGCGAAGCCATAATGAGGGCGCCGGTGTTGCCGGTCTTAGCACCCGCTTTTTCGTACACACGAACGCGGAAGTTGATTGTGCCATTGAAGGCCTTAACCGTTACCGAGTCAAGGATCATCGGCTGGGTTACGGAAATCCACGTACCGTTGGTGAAGTTGCCACCACCGCCTGCGGGGTTCGTCGCCGTGAGGGTCGGACCAGCAGAAACGGTCGCCACGCTGTTGTCTTTAACGATCAACTGCGAGGTCTGCGTCGTTGCCGCAGAAATTACGCCCGTGGTGTAGCTCGTGCCCTGACCTACGATGCGGCCGGTTGGGCTCAACCAAATGTGTTGGTGGTCCGTAGTGTTGGTCCATGAAGCGGTCAGCGTTACCGGCTGCGGTCCACACGCCGTTCCAGACGTTACCGTCGGCGTAGCGGTGATCGGGCAGGTTGCGTTGTCCTTAACCATGAAGTTGTCGATGAAGATGTCGTTGTCGGCATTTGAAACGGTAGACTGTGAGTACCAGCCGAACTTGACCACTTGGCCCTTCCATGCAGTAGGAACAGGGATAATAACGTGACTTCCGCTCATTACCGCACTGTCTGCGCTGGTGTAGACCTTGATCATGTTGGACTTGTCCCAGGTAGCTCCGTTGTTGAAGCTTACAAAAAGAGCCAAGGTGTCATCCACTCCAAGCTTGTTGTTGGTGGTTGCGTTCCACGTGGTCAAATCAACGTCGTACTCAATTTGGTACGTCAATGCGTTGTTCGGAATCTCAATTGAAGGGGACATCAACCAATGGAAGTGGTTGGTGCTGTAAATGTTAACTCGCGCCGACTTTCCATTGGGTCCATTGGGAACCAAGTTGCCGTAGTCATCCTGAGCCCAGTTTGACGTGGCGGTCGACGTGAACACGGTCGGAGACCCTGAGCGTCCCGTTGCGCGTGACCAACCATTAGGAACGAATGTTCCCGCAAACGTCTCCGTCCAGTTTGGAACAATCGCCGTGGTAAAGTTCACCGATGCAGTCCAAATAGAAGAGTCCGTGGCAGAACAGAATTCCTTCACTTGAGCCTCGTAGGCCGTAAACTGCTGAAGACCCGTGATGTTCAAGCTCGTGTTCGCAGTGGTTACCGTGGTCCATGCTCCGGCGCCTTGAGTGCGGTAGCGCACTTTGTAGCTCGTAGGAGTGTTGGTCGTGGTCCATGAAACGGTAGCCGTGGTTCCTGTAATGTTCGGAACCGTTACCACAGCAAATGCAACGCAAGACAGCGGGCTGTATTCGTCAGCTCCAGCATCCGGCGTGGTAGTAGAACGGGTTTGACCGTCCATATCCGTGGTAACGCTAGCGATGGGCGCGCCCACGTTGTTGGCAACGGCATTTTGAACATGCAAGTCCGAGGGGCTAAAGAATACGATATCACCCCAAACCGAGGCGGCGTCCTTCGTTGTAGCCGTTTGCCAGTCCGTTAACGTAACCTGGTTGGTGCTGTTGTAGCGGAATGGGTTAACCGTGTTGCCGAAGTACACGTTGTTCGCCATGGTGGCAACCGTTCCCAAAGCTGAAGTTGTGGAAATTTCCGCAACGTAGCCTAGGCCCGTATTTTCAAAAATGTTGTTTTGAATGTTTACACCCGATGCCGCAAAACCCGTTGACAGGTTGTTAACGAAAAGAGCACGGCCACCCGTGGCACTTCCGCCCGTCATGGCTACCGTATTGTGGTAAACGTTTACGTTTTTCGATTGGTACGGGTAAATTCCGTAGTAGGTCGAGGTAGACGAAACTTGAGCTGAAACCGTATTGTTGGCGATCAGGCCCGCTCCGGTTGCAATGTTAAATCCAGAACAGTAAATACCGTAAAGACCCGACATGCCCGAAGGCTGAACAATGCGGTTGTTCGTAATCGTAAAACCTTGAGCCGTTGCACCGGTATTCGTGGTGCTGGTTCCGGCAAGCGATGAAATCGAGATTCCGCTGCCCGTGGTGTTGATGCTGTTGTTCGTAATCGAGATACCTGCGTTGGTACTTGACACGGAAATGCTACCGCAAACATTTTGGTTGATTGCAGCCAACGAACCGTTGCTAACGGAAATGGTGCTGTTGGGGCTAAGGGTATTATTAGATACCGTTGCCGCCACCAAAGCCGTAGATGCTCCCCCTACCGAAATACCTTGTGCAAATGAACCACCGGTAACGGTATTGTTTGTTGCCGTAACGGTAGTAGCCGACGTAAAGCTTGCGCCACTGTAGTTATTCAAGGTGTTTCCGGTTGCCGTAACTGTAGCAAGTGCCGAAATCGACATAGAAAAATATCCAAGGCTGGCAGCGGGTGCAGTAAACGTGTTGTTGGTAATGGTTGCTGTTGAGCCCGCAACGACAGCGAACCCATTGGTTGCCGTAATGGCGCGGTCTAGGGTGCTGAACGTACATCCGGTAACCGTCAAGGACGTAAGCGAGCTGGTCGCAGATGCGTTCAGGTTGATACCGCGTGAGGTATTAACAAACTGACAGTTATTGAACACCCATGCTCCGGTTTGCAGCGAACCCGTTTCAAAGAAGAACGCGTGGTTTGCGCTTCCTAGGTTTCCTGAGCCCGTGAACGAACAGTTAAGGAACGAGATGTTAGAAGTCGTTCCATTCATGTTCACGTTACACGAAAACGGGAGTGCCGTACCAACCGCTGGGGTGGTATTCGAAAACTTAATGCCATCAAACTCGAGGTTGTTTACCCCGTTGAGTCGAAGAGTCCAGTTGTTCGTGGCGGCCGTGGCGCTCGCAAACGTGACATTCACCGGCAGCGTATTCGCCGTGGCCGATTTGAATGTGACTTTGTTGGTCGCACTTGTTCCCGTAATGGCGTTGATGGTAACCTGCTCGGTGTAGGTGCCTTGAGTTACGTTAAACGTAACGGGGCCACTGACACCTGAAGTCGTCAACGCGGTAACTGCGGCAGAGAATGATGCGTAGTTCGTCGTTCCCGTTCCGTTGGGATCGATCGTGTACGTACCGCTCAGCTGCGCAAACGCAGGCATGGTCAACAGCACGAGGGCTGCAGCGACCAGTCTACGCAACGATTGAGTAAGGTGGTTCATGTTTAAGTGATTAATAGTTGGGCGTTAAATCTATGACAAATTTTCGCACGTTCGTACGACAGATTGTTAATAAAGTCAAATTTTCGTTGCGCAGTCCGCAGCGAGGCGGTTAATTACCGCTTGCGGGGCGCATAGCCTTGGGCGGCTCTGGGGCGGTCCTCGCGGTCCGTTTCAAGCGGTTCGCAGGGCTCAAGCGTTTGGTCGCATTCGCGCGGAAGTCGCTGGTACCAGGCCGTTCCTTCGGTCTTCCAGGCGAGCTGTTCGTCGCTGACTTGCTTGACGATCTTGGCGGGATTGCCCACCACAACGGACCTCGGCGGGACGTTCATGCCTTGGGGAACAAAGGCGAGCGCGCCCACAATGGATTCGGCGCCGATTACGGCCTGGTCCATCAGGACGGCATTCATGCCGATTAGGCAATTGCGGCCAACGTGAGCTCCGTGAACGATGGCGCCGTGGCCAATGTGGGCGGACTCCTCGAGCACCACATCAAGGCCCGGAAAGACGTGGACGATGCAGTTCTCCTGGACGTTGGCCCCGTCCTTCACGGTAATGCGGCCCCAGTCTCCGCGCAAAACCGCGCCGGGACCGATGTACACGTCGCGGCCAATCCATACGTCGCCCGTCACGTTCGCTTGAGGGTGAACGAAGGCGGTCGGGTGGACCACGGGGCGCATGCCGTTAAACGCGTAAAACATTTGGTAAACTTAAAGGTCTACGCCCCAGTGCACAAACTGCTTGCGGTCCACCCAGGTGGAAAGCACGCCGCCGAGCCGCACGAGGAATTTATCGCGGCGAATTTCAAGAACCTCGCCCTGCTGGCGTCCGCCGCCGACAATCTTAACCTTGTCGCCAACCTTGACGGGCATGGCCAGGGCGGCCTCTAGTTTGTGGCGGGCCTCGACCTGCTTGGCGGTCTCCTTGCGCTGCGAGGCCTTCTTTTCGGCACCGTTGCGTTCGGCGAAGAGCTTGGTCGCCCGCTCAATGACCTCGTCTTTGCCTTTTTTGCTCTTGGCCTTAGCCCAGGACGCCGACAGCTGTTCCAAGCGCTTGCCCCACATCAAGCGGTCGGTGCCCGAGGCGTTGGCCTCGGCAGCCTTCGCCAACTTGTCTTCGAGCTTGGAAATGCGCTTGGATTGATCTGCTTTCAGTGCTTCAAGGTCCTTAAGGCGCTGGTCCAGCTCGTTCCGCGCCCGATCGAGGGCGCTTCGCTGCTTTTGCAAGCCCACCAACAAGCGGTCGACGTGGTGGGTTTGTTCGTTGAGCGCGGACCGGGCCTCGTTCATCAACCGCTTGGGAATTCCGACCCGCTGCGCCACTTCAAACGTGTAGGACGAGCCGGGTGAACCCAGTTCCAACGTGTAGCGCGGTTCAAAGCTCTGTACATCAAAGGCCATGTTGGCGTTTTGGGCGCCGTCGAGCTCCTCGGCCAAGGCCTTGATGGAATTGTAGTGCGTAGTAAAAATGCCCGTTGCGCCGGATTGGTGGATCTCGCGCAGAAACACGCCCGCCAGGGCCGCGCCCAGGTCGGGGTCCGATCCGGAACCGAATTCGTCGACCAGCACCAGGGTTTCGGGGTCGCACCACGCCAGGATTTCGCGCATCTTCGAAAGCTTGCCGCTGTAGGTTGACAGCTCGTTCTCGACCGATTGCGCGTCGCCGATGTCGGCCATGATGCGGGCAAACCAGCGCATGGTGGTGCGTGGGTGGGCCGGAACCAAAAATCCGCTTTGCAGCATCAGCTGAAAGAGGCCGACGGTTTTGAGGGCCAGAGATTTTCCGCCCGCGTTGGGACCCGAAATCAGGAGCAGTCGGTGGTCGGGGTCCAGGCGCACGTTGAGCGGTACCACCCCGCGGCCCTTCTCGCGCTGCACCTTGCGCAGCACCGGATTCACTCCCTGCTCCACGTAAATCACCTCGTCGCTCCACTGCGGAAGCACCCCGCCTTCGGCGCGGGCAAAGCGAGCGCGGGCCGCTAGACTGTCCCAATCGGTAAGCCGTTCGTCGACCCGGGCGATGACCTCGCGAAACGGCCGAAGTGCGCGGGTCAAGGCCTTGAGAATCCGCCGGACCTCCTTGCGCTCGTCCTCGATCAGCAAGCCCACCTCGGCGTTCACCTCCAGGCACTCCGAAGGCTCCAGGTAGACCAGGGAATTCTTGGCGCTCGACCCGTGAAAGGCTCCGCGGGCCTTGTTCTTGTGGGAGGAGGACAGCGCGAGCACCCGGCGGTCGTTGCTCACCGACTCCCGGATGTCGCCGAGCCAGCCTTCGGCCTCGTAGCGCCGCAGCACCTTGTAAAAAATACGGTCGGCCGCTACCCGCGCCTTCGCAAGCTCGGCGCGGATCCGCGCCAGCTCGGGCGAGGCATTGCTCCGCACCAGCCCGTTGCGCTCAAAGACCCCCTCGATGAGCCGGGGAACCTCGTCCTCGGGCGGAAACGGGCGGGCCAGCGCCTCCAGGGTGGGCGCAAACTCCGCGTGGGTCAGCACAAAGCGGTAGGCGTTGGCGTAGGCTTGGGATTGGGCCAAAATAGCCAGGCACTGTTCCGAAGTCAGGACGGCCCCCTCGATGCGCAGCATGGGGAGCGCGTCGTCCACTTCTGCGGCCGCGACCGCCGGAAAAAAGTGCCCGCGCTCCATGAGCCGCAGCAGCTCGTCGACCTGCAGCAAATCGGGCTCCACGGCCGCACGGTGCGCCGAAGGCATGGCTTCGCGCAGCCGCAGCCGGCCCTTTCGGGTTGCCGCGTGCTCCGCCGCAAGGTCTTTTACGGCCTGAAAGTCAAGCAGGTCGGCAGCCTCCGGCGGGTAGAGCATGAATCAAAAAGCTTATTCCGCCTTCTCGGGGCGCATCTGCGGGAAGAACAGCACTTCCTGAATGCTCGATTGGTCGGTGAAGAGCATTGTGAGGCGGTCCATCCCGATTCCCATGCCCGAGGTCGGCGGCATGCCGTACTCCAGTGCGCGCACGAAGTCCAGGTCAATAAACATGGCCTCGTCGTCGCCCTTGGTGCTGAGCTTGAGCTGCTCCTCAAAGCGCTCGAGTTGGTCGATGGGGTCGTTGAGTTCCGAGTAGGCGTTGGCGATTTCCTTGCCGTTGATGAAGAGCTCGAAGCGCTCCGTCAGGCGCTCGTCGTCGCGGTGGCGCTTGCACAGCGGCGACATTTCCACCGGGTAGTCGGTGATGAACGTGGGCTGCACGTAGTGGTGCTCGCAGCGGTCGCCAAAAATGGCGTCGATGATCTTGCCCGAACCCATTTCGTCCGAAACCTCCACCCCAACGGACTTGGCGGCGGCGCGAAGTTCCGCCTCGGATTTTCCAATAAGGTCCAGCCCGGTGTGGGTTTTGATGGCCTCCAAAATGGGCACGCGGGCAAAGGGGGCTTTGAAGGAAATCTTGGCTCCGCCCACCGTGATTTCGTGGCTTCCGGTGACTTCGAGCGCAATCTGGGCCAGCGTCTTTTCGGTAAAGTCCATCATCCACCGGTAGTCCTTGTAGGCCACGTAAATCTCCATGACGGTGAACTCCGGGTTGTGGGTGCGGTCCATGCCTTCGTTGCGGAAGTCTTTGGCAAATTCGTACACACCGTCGAAGCCGCCCACAATCAAGCGCTTGAGGTAGAGCTCGTTGGCAATGCGCAGGTAGAGCGGAATGTCGAGGGCGTTGTGGTGCGTCACAAAGGGCCGGGCAGCAGCTCCGCCCGGAATCGGTTGAAGAATGGGCGTCTCCACCTCCAGGTAGCCGGCCTCATTGAACATGCGGCGCATCGTGCTAAAGATCTTGGTGCGCTTGACAAACACGTCGCGCACGCCTTCGTTGACGACCAGGTCGACGTAGCGCTGGCGGTAGCGAAGCTCCGGGTCGCTGAATGCGTCGTACACGGTGCCGTCGGCGTCCTTTTTCACCGTCGGAAGCGGGCGCAGCGACTTGCTCAGCAGCTCGATGCGCGTAGCGTGGACGCTGATTTCGCCGGTTTGGGTGGTAAACACGTGGCCGTACACCGCGACAAAATCCCCCAGGTCAAGGTGTTTTTTAAAAACGTCGTTGTACTGCGTTTTGTCGTCGCCCGGGCAGATTTCGTCGCGGTTGACGTAGGCCTGGATGCGGCCCGTGCTGTCTTGAATGCTCGCGAACGAGGCCTTGCCCATGATGCGTTTGGCCATGAGTCGGCCGGCCACGCACACGCTGGCGTAGTCCTTGGGGTTGGCGGGAAATCCGCGGAGAATGTCGGCCGCGTGGTGGGTCACGGGCACTTCGGCCGCCGGAAAGGGATCCACACCCAGGGTGCGGAGCTCGCCCAGTGCTTGGCGGCGGAAAAGTTCTTGTTCGCTGAGTTGGCGGTCCATGGCGCAAAGATAGGGGCTCGGCCTCGCGCGGGGGCGGGCGATTCCCGGCGCCGTATCTTTGCGGCCTTCAAGGATTTTACTATGTCTGACCGCCGCGTTCGCGTTCGTTTTGCCCCCAGCCCCACCGGCCCGCTCCACATGGGCGGAGTCCGCACGGCCCTCTACAACTACCTGTTTGCCAAAAAGTTGGGCGGCGATTTCCTGCTCCGCATCGAAGACACGGACCAAACCCGCTTCGTTCCGGGCGCCGAGCAGTACATCGTCGACGCCCTGGCGTGGTGCGGAATTTCGCCCGACGAAGGCATTGGCGTGAACGGCCAGATTGCCGACCACGGTCCCCACGCGCCCTACCGCCAATCCGACCGCAAGCCCATGTACCGCGCCTTTGCGGACCAGCTCTTGGCTGCCGGACACGCCTACTACGCGTTTGATACACCCGAAGAGCTCGAGGCGATTCGCGAGCTGGCTAAGGCTGCCGGAAACCCCAACTGGCAGTACAACAGCATTACGCGCACGTCGATGAAGAACAGCTTGACGCTGCCCGAAGAGGAGGTTGCGCGCCGACTTGAGTCGGGCGAGGCCTACGTGGTCCGCGTGAAAATGCCTCGAAACGAAGAGGTTAAGTTTGAGGACCGCATTCGTGGATGGGTCAGCGTAAACACCCTCAACCTCGACGACAAGGTGCTGCTCAAGGGCGACGGGATGCCGACCTACCACCTGGCGAACGTGGTCGACGACCACCTGATGGACATCACCCACGTGATTCGCGGCGAGGAATGGCTGCCGTCGGCGCCCCTCCACGTGCTGCTCTACCGATTTTTTGGGTGGGAGCAGCCGGAATTTGCGCACCTTCCCTTGCTGCTGCGCCCCGACGGAAACGGCAAGCTTTCCAAGCGCGACGGGGACCGCCTTGGCTTCCCGGTGTTCCCGTTGAACTGGGCCAACGCCGAGACGGGCGAAACCGCGAGCGGATACCGCGAGCGCGGATTCTACCCCGAAGGCTTTGTCAACATGTTGGCTTTTTTGGGCTGGAACCCCGGCACCAACCAAGAAATTTTCACCCTCGACGAGCTTGTCGAGGCCTTCTCGATCGACAAGGTCCACAAGGCCGGAGCCCGCTTTGATTTTGAAAAAGCCAAGTGGTTCAATCAGCAGCACCTGCGCCAGCGTTCGGCCGAAATCCTGTCCGACGAGTACCGGGCGGGCGTTGCCAAGGCCTACGGAGCATCGGTCGACTCGGCCTTTGCCGCCAAGGCGTTGGCCCTGTTCATGGACCGCGCCGAGTTTATGGGCGACATCGTGGGGGCCGCCCCCTACTTGTTTGCCAAGCCCGCGGAATACGACGCCGTGATGGTGGACAAAAAGTGGACTCCGGACTCGGCGGGGCACCTGCGCAGCCTGGCGCCGCGTTGGGCCGCAACGAACTACACGGAGTCCGCCCTTGAAGCAGCCTTTAAGGACTTTTTGGCCGAAACCGGACTGGGCTTTGGCGCCGCCGGCCCCGTAGTGCGCCTCGCCATCGCCGGCACCACCCAGGGGCCGAGCATTTTCGGCGTCATGGAGCTCTTGGGCCGCGCGGAGTGCGAAGCCCGCATTGAATTAGCCATCGCCACCTTAGGCTGATTTTCGCTTGCCGTCATGAAGCGCCGCACCCGAATTGACCTCGTAAATCAGCGCGAGTACGCCTTTCACGGCTGCTTGCCCGAAGAGGCCTTGATCGGCAGCGACTACCTGATCAACGTTCGGGCCTGGGCCGACGTGGCCGATTCCGCGTCGACGGATGCCTTGGGTGACACCGTAGACTACGTGGCCCTTCGGCGCATTGTCGGCGAAGAAATGGCCGTTCGCGCCAACCTTCTCGAAACCGTGCTCGAACGAATGGCGCGGCGTGTTTTTGCGGAACACCCTAGTGTTGAGCGCGTTAAGATTTCACTGGCCAAGCTCAACCCGCCCCTTGACGGCGACGTTCAGGCCGTCCGCGTGGTCTGGGACGTGCGCCGCTAGTCCATATTCGGCCTCAACGCCCGCGGTTCACTAGATTTCCCTACTTTTGCACTCCTCCATGGTCTCGTGGCCGAGAGGTTAGGCAAGGCTCTGCAAAAGCTTGTACAGCGGTTCGAATCCGCTCGAGACCTCCAAAAAACGACCGGCAGTCAGTGACTGCCGGTTTTTTTGTGCCTAGTCGGCTTGGGTGCCGTTCATCCCCGGGGGTCCTCGGGGGTGGGCCGGGTAATTAGCGGGGCTTCCCTATATTCGTTATACCAACCAATGAACCAAATCACCTATGATCCTCGTCCTTTCTCCCCAGGAAGGCCTGCGCAAGCGTTTCGAAGAAACACTTAAGGCCCAGCACATTGACGTAGCGGCCGCGCCGACCGTGGCCTCGTGGTCCGAGCAAAACAGCCTGAAACTTCCCCATATTGCCCTGGTCGACATTTCGCATACGGCCGATGCCGGAGCGTCCTTAATGGACGAGTTAAGCGAAATAGAAGACCTCAACATGCTTTGGGTGCTCATGGTTTCGGTGCCCTGCAGCATCAACCACCGAATTCAAAGTTTGCGCAACGGGGCCCTTGATTGCCTTTGTGCGGACGTGGACCCCGAAGAGTTGGTGCTCAAGCTGCAGCGTTTTTTAACGCTTTGTCCGCGCAGCAAGTACGCGCCGCCCGCCGAGATGACGGAACGCGAACGCGTGGTTGCCATGATTCAGAAAAGCCTCAAGCAGAATATTAATGTTGAAAGCCTGGCCCGTGCCCTTCACATGAGCCGCAGCTCGCTTCAGCGCGCGTGCATACGCCACTTTAAAATTGGGCCCAAGGAGCTCATAACCCAGCACAAAATTCAGCAGGCCATGCGCCTTATTGAGTTGGGATCCAACAACGTAGCTTCACTTGCCTTCACGGTCGGCTACACCAACGTAAACAACTTTATTTCAGCCTTTAAGCGCCAAACCAACCAAACTCCGAAGGAGTACATGAAGGCCCGGCACCATTTTGAGGAACAGGTTTAGTCTTGCCTTGGGGGGCTACCTTTGTGGCGTCAGTTTTTTCAACCATGAGCACAACCCCCTCCTTTCTTCACGATCTTGGAATTCAGCACGACAACGCGGGCACCTGGATCGGCGGTCAATCCATTGACAGCGCAGCATACCTAACCAGCTTCTCGCCGGTAGACGGCAACGTAATTGGCCGTGTTTCGGTAACCACCGTAGAACAGTACCATAAGGCCATTGATTCCGCCCACGCCGCCTACCTGGATTGGCGAACGGTTCCCGCCCCCAAACGCGGTG
>Ga0315906_10003931_pt1 | contig 19432 bp, 23 predicted proteins | sample LakEriMetagenome_4_FD_203526 | JGI IMG/M metagenome (GOLD analysis project Ga0315906, IMG submission 203526) | Freshwater fungal communities from buoy surface, Lake Erie, Ohio, United States - Buoy 2 MA122 | ecosystem: Environmental > Aquatic > Freshwater > Lake > Lake biofilm | place: USA... | reverse complement strand
GGGCCTGCTGTTCGGCCGGCAAAAGGACGGAATCGAACCAGGCCAGCAGGGTCCGCAGGGTGAGTCGCATGATTCGCTCCACAGGCTCGTGGGCCCGATGACCCTCACCTGGAATAGTGGCGATCGCGGCCCTGGCGCGTAGGGCGGCGGCAGGATTTTGTCGGCGAGCCGTCCCGACCCGACGGGCCGCTGCGACCGTAGGAAAGGCAGGCGGTCGCGACCACCGAAACCTGGGCCGCCCCGGAAACCTGGCTAAAATCCCCGGGTAGCCGGCAAGCGAACCGGGCTCCCACCGGGTGCCGCGCCCCACCAGGATCGTCTTTCCCCGCCCCGCCGAGAAGCCTGCCGTGCGTCGCCAGATGCTGCTCCGCCACGCCGCCGGCTACCTGGAGCTGGGCGAACTGCTCGTGGACGGCGAGTCGCCGGCGCCGCCCTCCGCCCGGCGGCTGCTCGAGCGGGCGCTGGCGGCGGTTTCCGAGTTGCCCGCGGAGGCCCGCCGGGCCGCCGACGCGAGCCTCCTGGAGGGCGAGGCCCTGCGGGCGCTTGGGGAATGGGAGCGGGCCCTCGAACCGCTCGCCCGGGCCGCGGCCGGGGCGACCGGTCGGCTCGAGGCCTGGCTGGGCCTGGGCTGGTGCCTGAAGCGGCTGGGCAGGCTCGACGAGGCGATCCGCATCCTGGAGCGCGGCCGCGATGCGTCGCCACGGCAGGCGATCGTGCTGTACAACCTCGCCTGCTACCACTCGCTGGCGGGCAACGTGCCGGCCGCGATCGAGAACCTCACCCAGGCCATCGCGCTCGACGACCGCTACCGCGACCTGACGGGCTCGGAACGCGACTTCGATCCGATCCGCTCCGACCCCCGCTTCCAGGCCGCGACCCACGTGACCGTCTGAAGCCGCGGATCGACCGGCCCGCCGGACCGCACCTGCATGACCAGTCCGGCGCTCCAGGAAGTGCTCGCGCTCGTGGCGTCGCCGGCGGCCGGCAACCCAGCCCAGTATCTCTTCGAGCGGGCCATCGAGGCGGCCGGGCTCGACTGGCGATTCCTCACGTTCGAGGTCCCGCCGGAGCGGCTCGCCGAGGCGCTCGGCGGGATCGCCGCCCTCGGGGTGCGCGGCTGCCTGCTCGGCGGCGAGCTCCGGTCGGCCGCCGGGCCGCTCTTGGCTGCCACGAGTCCGGCGGCGAAGTTCTCCGGCGCCGTCAGCCTCGTGACCCGCGACGGCACCGGCGGCCTCGTCGGCCACATGACGGAGGGACGCGGGATCGTCGAGGCGGTCCGGGGCCACGTCGAGCCCTCCGGGTGCGCGGTGGTGGTGCTCGGCGCCGGCCCCATGGCCCGCGCCGCCGCGCTGGAACTCGCCCTCGCCGGCGTGGCCGGCATGGCCGTCTGCGACCCGGACCCCGCGCGGGCCGCCGCGCTGGTCGATGCGGTCGCCGGGCTGTCCACCTGCGCCGTCGCGCGGCTCGAATGGCGGGACGCCATCGAGATCCCGGCCGAGACCGCGCTGGTCGTGCACGCCCTGGAGGCCGCGGCGGACGACGTCGCCTGCCATGGCCTGCGGGCCGACCTCGTGGTCGCCGATGCCGCCCTGACGCCGCGGCCGTCGGCCATCGCCCGGCAGGCCGCGGCGGCCGGCGCCTGCGTGGTGGACGGCATCGAGGTGCACGCCACCCGCACGGCCATCGACTTCCACGCCCTCACCGGGCACGAAGCCGACGCCGACATGCTCCGCGAGGCGCTCGACGAGTTCATGAGCGCCTGATCGGCCGCGCGGCTCAGCCCGCAGCGTATTCCTTCAGCCCGCAGCGTATTCCTTGAGGAATCCCTTGAACTGCACGAGGTGCCCCTCCTCGTCGGCGAGGAGACGGATGCAGAGATCCTGCGTCACGTAATCCTCCCCATCGACGGCCTTGATGATCTTCTTGTATTGGGCGCAGGCGGCCTCCTCGGCGGCGATCACGCTCTTGATGACGCCGACGACGTCGGTGGTGTCGGCCACCGGCTGGATCTGCTTGCCGAGCAACGCGGCGAGCGTCTTCGAGCCGGGGATGTGGCCGCCGAGCTGCTTGATGCGGCCGGCGAGCTGCTGGGCGTGGGCGATCTCGCCGGGCACGTCGGCGCCGAGCGACTTCTTGATCTCCTCGGCCCGCACGCCGTCGAGGTTGACGCTGTTGGCGAGGTAGTTGAGCACCGTCTCGAGTTCCATGCCGTAGCTCTCGAGGAGGAGGGCGATCGTCTGCTGGTTGCCGTGGGCCATGGCGTTCATTGCTCCGGGGGGACTGCGGGGGAAGACGAGGACGTTCGTTCGAGCTTGTCGGCCAGCGCCGTGGCGGCGGTGCGGACGTCGGGCACGGGATCCCGCCGCAGGGCCGCCACCCGCCCGGCCACGGCAGCCGGTGGCGAACGGCGGGCGTCCACGAGCAGGCCGACGGCCTTGAGGGCGTTGAGGACCACGAGCGCCCGCTTGTAGCGGTCCGACTGGCGGGCATCGTCGCCGGCCGGCGCCTCCACGTCGAGGAGCGAGAGCATCTCGACGAGCGTGTCCCAGGCCGCGGGCTCGCCCTGCCGCGCCAGCCCCACGGCGGCGTTGAACCGGACGTTGTCCTCGGCGTCGGCCACCAGCGCCGTCAGTCGGCCCACCGCTCCCGGGCCGCCGATCACGCCGAGCGTGTATGCGGCCCGCGACCGCAAGGTGGCGTCGTCACTGTCGGCGGCGGCGAGCACGGCGGCCGTCACGGCGGCCGGATCGGCGAAGCCGCGGCCGGCGGCCCGGAGATTGTGGGCCAGCACGGCGAGCGCCTCGATGGCGGCCTGGGCGGTCTGCGGATCGGACGCGTCGCCCGCCCGCGCGAGGAGCGGATCGGCCGCCTCCGGCACGGCGAACTCCCCGAGCGCGCGGCACAGGTAGGTGCACAGCGTCTTCGCCTGCTCGCCCGCGTCCCCGCCGGCCCGCGGCCGCCCGGAGGCCACCTCGTCGGCGAGGATGCTCGCCAGTTCTCCGGCGAGCGCGGGGTCGTTCTTGAGCGCCGCGCCCCCCTGGCCCCGGAGGTCGTTGGCGAAGTTGAGGGCCGCCTGCCAGCGGCCCTCGTCGTTGCGCCGCAGCGTCTTCACGTACCCGGCGGGGTCGTTGCCGAGCTGCGCGAGCCAGTGAAAGGCCAGCCAGACGCCGACGATGATGGCGACGATGATCGCCGGCACCAGAAACAACTGCACCAGGAACGCCGCGCTCGGCGGCTCCACGGGCGGGAGCGAATCATCCGGCGTGACGGTGCGGCGCGGCGCGGCGGCCATGGGCGGTATTCTGGGGGAGCGGGCGCCGCGGACGAACTGCGGGACACGGCGGCCGCCCGACACGCACAGTCTAGGTTCGCCCCCTCCCGCGTCAACGCGGCCTCGCCGCCACTCCCGTGCCACACGACGCCCGCGCCGAGACAGTCCCCGCGACCGCCTGGCTCGAGGCGGATCCGGGGAGCGTGGTCGAGCAGCTGGCGCTCGACGAGGCGCTGCTGGAGGAGGCGCACGAGGGCCGCCGCACCGCCACGGTCGTGCGGACGTGGATGGCCGCGGAGCCCGCCGTGGTGCTCGGGTCGTCGAGCCGCGCCGCCGAGGAACTCGACCTCGCCGCCTGCGCGGCGCACGGCGTCCGCGTGCTGCGGCGGCCCAGCGGCGGGCTGTCGGTCGTGCTCGGGCCGGGCTGCCTGATGTGGTCGGTCGTCACCCACCATCCGGCCGGGCCGCCTTCGATCGACGCGCTGCACGCCGCCATGCTCGACCCGCTGGCCGCGGCCCTCCGCGCGGCGGGCCGCGACGTCGTCCGCTGCGGCGCGAGCGACCTGGCGGTCACCCACGCAGCCGGCCCGCTGAAGATCTCCGGCAACGCGCTGCGGGTGCGGCGGCACGGCGTGCTCTACCACGGCACGCTGCTCGACGCCTTCGACCTCGACCTCATCGGCCGGGTGCTCCGGCATCCGCCGCGGGAGCCCGAATACCGCGCCGGCCGCGGACATCGGGCCTTCGTCACCAACCTCGGCCTGGGCGTCGCCCGGCTCACGACCGCGGTCCGGGAGGCGTTCGGCGCCGAGCGGCACGAGACCGACTGGCCCCGCGACCGGGTCATGCGGCTCGTCCGCGAGCGGTACGCCGATCCGGAATGGACGCTGCGGCTGCCGTGAGGGAGCGACCACGGCGTCGGCCCCCCGCGGCCGGCGGCAGCCCGGGCAAACTGGGCGAACCCGACCGGTGGTGCGGGCTGGGCAGGCATCCGCCACGCGGGTGATCGCCCGCGGCACGGCGAACCGATGACGAACTGTGGATGGCGGGCCCGACGCCGGCCCGGGGTGGTGCGAAGGGTCGCGGAATCAGCCTTTCAGCACCGGCCGCCCCGAGGTAAGGTTCTCGGCCCGATCGACAGGAAGTCGCTCGACAGACCGCAACAGGAGGTTGCCCTTCATGCGTTTGCACATGAACGCCGCGGACGTGCGTGGCCTCGTCTCTCGCCATTTCCTGCACCTCGGGGCCGACGCGACCGACGTCGCCGACGTCCAGGAGAACATCCGCATCGACCGCGGCCGCTGCGTGGCCCGGTGCTACCGCGTGGCCGAGATGTTCGCCATGTGGCTGATCGACGTCGGCGTGCTGCAGTTCTACGACGCCGAGGGCGAGATGCTGCACACCGTGAACCTGTTCACGGAACTGCAGCCGCAGCGGGCCGCCGCCTGAGCGGCGGACGGCGAACGGCATCGTTCGTGGGGAGTTCGGGGGGAAGGTCCGCGCCGGGGGCGACGCGGGCCGCGAGCGGGGATGACCATGGCGGAGTCGTTACGCGCGGCCGGGGCGCCTGAATTGTCGGTCGTCGTGCCCGCGCCGGGCGACGTCGCCGCGCTCGAAGAGACGCTCGTCAGCGTCCTGGAGAACCGGCCGCCCGAGGCCGAGGTCGTGGTCGCCCTGGGCTGCGAATACGCCGATCCCTGGAACATTCGCGACGAGGTGCGGTTCGTGCAGGCACCGCCCGGTGCGAGCCTCACAGCCTGCGTCAATCTCGGTGTCGCGGCGGCCGCGGGTCGGGTCGTTCACGTCCTCGCCGCCGGCTGGCGGGCCACGGCAGGCTGGACGGACGAGCCGCTCGCCCACTTCTCCCGCGGCGACGTCGCCGCGGTGGTGCCGCTGGTCGTGGCCGACGGCGACGGTGACCGCGTCATCGCGGCGGGCGTCCGCGCCACCCGCGGCGGCCGCAAGATCGTCACCGCCCCCGCTGCCGGCAGGTCGGCCGTGGTCGATCCCGCGCGGATGCCGCGGCCCGCGGCTCCGCTGCTCGAGGCCGGCTTCTGGTCGGCCGACCTGCTCGCCGCCTGCGGTGGTTTCTCGGCGGCCTGTGGCGATTGGCTGGCCGACGCCGACATGGCGGCGGTGCTGGCCTGCGACGGCGGCGAGGTGGTGCTCGAGCCGGCATCGCGGGTGATCGGCGGTTCGCGGCGGCCGCGGCCCTCGGCCTTCACCGCCGGCCTGCAGGCGGAGCGGCTCTTCTGGCGGAGCCTGGCCGCGCAGCGGTTGCTGCCGGCCCTGGTCGCTCACGGGGCCGAGGTGCTGCGCGACGCGGTGGCCGCCGCTCCCTTCGGCACGTTGCCGCTGATCATCGGGCGGCTGGTGGGCCTGCTCGAGTTCGGCGGCCGCACGAAACGCGGCCGCGAACTCGCGAGTCTTCAGGATCGACGAGAGCCGGAGCGGGCGGACGACACCCCGACGCTGCGGATCGACGAAGCCCATCGGCGGTTGGCGCGGCCGCGGCGGCGGAGTTCCGCGGCGCCCCTCAAGCGGTCCGCCTGAGGGCGATGCGGTGGCGGGTGGCCCCGTTCGGGTCTTACGCGGGCCGCTGTTGCCGGCTGCGTGCCGGTGCTAGACTTCGGAAGTTCGCTCCCGTAGCTCAATTGGATAGAGCGTCAGCCTCCGGAGCTGAAGGTTACAGGTTCGATCCCTGTCGGGAGTATTTCGTCTTTCGCCGGAAACACGCACGACGCACGGCGTTTCTTCGACTTTGGCGTCGCGTCGGCAGCATCGCCCCGTTCGGCATCTTGGTCACGAACGGTCACGTTTTGACGGGTGCGGGCGGCAGTAGGTGCAACATTTGGTGCAACGGCGACCGCGGGGTCGGTGCCCGTTGCCCGGGCCGCGGCCGGCGGCGTCGGCAGGGCCGGCAGGGCGGCGAGTGCCCCGGCCACGTCGAGCAGCCGGGGGTCGGTGTAGTACCGCATGGTGAGTTCGAGCGACGAGTGGCGCATGGCCGCTTGGGCCGTTCGGGGGGCAGTGCCGGCGGCGACAAGGTGAGTGCAGAACGTGTGCCGCATGGCGTGCACGTCGACGGTGCGGCCCCGGTCGTCACGCTTGGGGATGCCGGCCGCACGTAGGTCGCGGTCGAGAATCTTGACGAGGGCCGACGGCACGTAGAACAGCGGCATGTCGGCCGCGGCCGTTGTGACGCTGGCGACGCCGACACGGTGCCGGCCGGCCGCTTCGGCTTTCTCGTCTACCCACGCCCGCAGTTCGGCGGCAACGTCGGCCCTTAGCGGCAGCGTCGCCCGTTGGCCGTTCTTGGCGTCGGCCCCCGGCAGCACGACGACGGGCCGCGGGCCGTCGAACAGCACGTCGCCAACGGTGAGGGCCGCAAGTTCGCCCTTCCGCAGACCTGTCGTGACGAGCACGGCGTAAAGCAAAGCCCGTTCGCGGCCGTCGTGTTCGAGCCTCGCCGCAACGTCGGCCCGTAGTCGGCCGCGGCCCCGCTCGGCAGCGGCGACGACGGTGTCGGCCGTCAGTTCGGCCCGCTTCCACGTCGCCCGTGAGCGTGCCGGCCGGGTGGCGTCAACAATCCGCACCGTCGGCCGGCCGAACTCGGCGACGGGCCGCAGCCGGGCCACCGTGAGCAGCCGCCGCAGTTCGTCGGCCGTCAGTGCCCGCCGCTGGCGGCGCACGTCGTCGGCCTCGTCGAGTTTCCGCAGCCTGGCGAACGGGTTGGTGACGAGCCGCCCCGACTCGACGAGCCAGTTGCCCCATGCCGTCAGTGTCGCCAGCCGGGCGTTTATCGTGCGTGCAGCCGGGCGGGCGGGCGTGACAACGGCCCCGGCGTCGTCGAGCACGGCGTCGTCGGGCAGGTCGAGCAGCCGTTGCACCCACCGCTCGACGGCGTCGCGGTGCATGTCCCGCAGCCGCCGAAAGCCGCACTCCGCGACGGCCAGCCGCAGCGAGTGCGTGACGTTGGTGACGTGCCGGGGGGCGACGGTGCGGCGTGCCCCCTTGCCCCGCTTGCGGGCCAGCGCGGCAACGTAGTCGTCGACGTGCTCGGCGACGGGCGTGTCGGCGTGCTCGGCGACGTTCACTTCGGCCGCGGTAACGATACCGGCCCGCACTTTCTCGGCACGGGCTTCGAGTTCGGCGAGCCGCGCACGGGCAGCGTCGAGCGTCTTGCAACCGGTCGACACCCGCCGCACGACGCCGTCGCCGTCGCGGTACTTGGCGACGTAGGTGCCGGCCTTCACACGCAGCCGCGGTGTGTCGCCGGTCGTCACCGGGGCTTGGCGTTTCTTGCCGTTGGTGTCGACCCACACGGCGACACGTTCGCCGGCCCGGGTGACGAGCTGTGCCCCCTCGGGCAGCGGCCGCGTGACGAACGCCTTGAACACGGTGCCCATGTCAGCCCCCTTTACGCTTCGGCTTCGCCGGCCGGCTGCAAACAATGCCGAAGTATTCGGCGAGCGCGTCGGCCGACGCCAAGTGAATTGAAACCTGTTCGCCCCGCATGAAGGCCGCAAGCGATTGCCGTTTCACGCCTGTCGCTTTCTCGACGGCGTTGAGCGACGGGGCTTCGAGCAGTGCGGCCCGCAAAAGTTCGGTCATGCTGCCGGTCGTCTTTCGTGCCATGTAGGATAACTTACATACCTTGTCGGCCGGGTGCAACGTCTTTCTTTCGTCGAGTTCGTGCGTGCATGACGCACACGGCATTTATTCCTTATGGGATAGGTGACACCCATGTCACCGAGAAACGCACCAAAATGTCACCTAGCAAGGTGACACCCATGTCACCCTACTTTCACCCGATAGGCCGACACCCCACGCCCCAAGCCGCCCCGCCGGGCGACTTCGAGCAGCCCCCGGTCGACGAGCAGCCGCAGTGCTCTAAGCACACTTCGGCGGTCGCCGCCGATACGCCGGGCCAAGTCGACGACAGCCGTGCGGGCCAGCCCGTCGGGCTTCGTGTCGCGCCATAAGCACACCCACACGAGAGCAGCCGCCCGGGGCAGCGTGCCCATGACGCCGTCGACGAAGCCGTTGAGCACGGCGAACCTGCCCGAGTGCCGCCGTGAACGCCGTGCGTGCGTCCTCCCGCCCTTGCGGCCGGCCGGGCGCATCGGTGCCCCCCGGCCGGCGTCGGGCGTCACGAGGGGCGGCAGCACGGCCCCCGGCGGCAGCACTTTCGACGGCGTCATTCGTCACCCCCGTCGTCGGCGACAGCGTCGGCCGGGGCCGCTGGCGTCGACTTCCAGAGCGCGGCCAGCCGCTCGGGCGAAAACGCCGGGTCGGGCGTCGCCCGCTTCGGCTTGCGGCCGCGCTTGCCGGGGGCGGGCGTCGGGGTGGGCCGGGCGTCGACGGCCTCGTCGAGCAGCGTGAACGCCTGGCGGGGGCGGTCGAAGTGTAGATCGACGGTACGCTGTGCCCCGTGCCGGCACTTCAAGTGCGACAGCCGCACGACCGTCGGGTCGGCCTCGTCGACGGCGGCGAGCAGAAACGCGTCGTCGGCCCCGTATTCGAGTTCGGACGTGTCCCGAAACGACGCCAGCCCCATAGCCGCCGCCGAGTAGGTCGAACGGCCGGCGGCGTCGCGGCTGCGGCCGACAGCCGACAGGGCGAACACGGCACACCCGGCGTCGGCGAACTGCCGCAGCATCCCCATGACGGCGTTCGCCCGCAGCCGCGGGTCGGCCACGTCGCCGGGCGGCAGAATCCTTTGCAAGTAGTCGAGCACGAGCACGTCGGCCCCGTGTGCGTCAGCCGCATGCGCGACGTTCGCCAGGTCGAACGGCGGCGCGAGAAACGCCAGCCGTTCGACGAACGCCTCGACGGTCGCAAGCCCGGCGTCGAGCCGGTCGGCGTGTTCGGCAGCGAAGCGTCGGTGCCGCACGACTTCGGCTTCGACGCCCGACAGCCGGGCGAGCTGTCGGTCGAGAAGCGCGGCCGGCGACATTTCGACGTTGGCGACGAGTGCCCGCAGCGTCGGCGTGTGCCGCAGGGCTTCGACGACGACCGACATGACGAGGGCCGTTTTTCCGGCCCCCGGTGCCCCGCCGAGTAACGTGACGTGTCCGGGGCTTATCTCGGGCACCGGCAGCGTGTGCGGGAACACGACCGGGCCGGTGCCCGTAAGCACGTCGTCACGCCAGCCGGCGAACACGGCGTCGCCCGTGACGAACTTCGCGGTCGTCGTCGCCGGGCGGCGTGTCATGTCGCCCCCGTCGTCGCGGTCGACTCGACGGCGGTGACGGTGCCGCCGAACACTTCGACCGCTCGGGCCACCAACGGGTGAGCCGCCGAAGCGTGCCCGTTCTCAATGGCACGGGCCACGTCCTTCGGCGGCAGCCCCAAGTCGAGAGCCGGTTCGGTGAGCAACGCCCGCACGGCCGGCAACGGGCAGCCGAGTTCGGCCAGGTTCGCCGCCGCCGAGTAGAGCAGCCGGTGCCGGTCGCCGACTTCGACTTCGCCGTTGAGAAATGCCCGGGTGAGCACGTTCACGCTGGCCGGCCGGTCGCCGCCGGCACGTTCGACACGCCGCTGTTCTGCGGCCGCGGCCTTCTCGGCGACGGCCCTGCCGGCCCGTTCCCACACCGCGACGAGCATGTCGGCACTCTCGACGCCGTCGGTGCTCGGCACGTCGAACGGTTCCGGCGTGCGGGCCATGTCGAGCACGCCGCGAACAGTGACAGCGTCCAAAATCTCGACGGGCACGAACCGCTTGTGCAGCCCGGTTTTCGGGTGCCGGCTGTTCGGTGCTCGAAACGCCCGCACCCGGTCGAACACGCCGGCGTCAACGGCGACGCCAGCGGCAGCGGCGACAGTCTCGGCGAACTGCCGGGCGACGGCGTGAAAGTCGGCCGACGCCGCCGGTGCCCATAACGCCGTCGGTATGCCCAGGTGCATGCCCTTACCGCCCGACACGAACGGCACAAGCACGCACCGGGGCACGCCGAAGCGTTCGTCGAGCGTGTCGACGAGCCGCTTGGTGTCGGCGAGTGCCCGGGCGACGCCGCCGGCCGACTCGTCACGGTCAACGTCGAGCCACACGAACGGTGCCCATGTCGAGCCGGTGAACCCGGCTGGTGAGCCGGTGCGGGCGAGGTGCTCGGCGAAGCCGTCGTCGAACTGAAACGCCGACAAATACGCTTCGGCTCCCACGTTCGCCCGGGAGTCGCACTGACAGTACGCCCGAAACGCGGTCGCCGCGTCGACCCGCCGCCGGTCGCCGGTGCACGGGCCGACAATTCGAAAGCCGTGTCGGTGCGTCGTCGCGGTCACGTCGACGCCTCCGACGGCCGGTGCCGCTCGGCCTGCCGCCGCAGCCGGTCGAGCGCGGCCAGCGTGTCAGCGTCGCCGGCCGGCAGTTCGTCGGGGGCGACGCCCACGTCGGCCCGCATGTCGGCGAGCACGTCGGCGACCGCGAGAACAGCGGCCCGGTATCGTCGAAACAGCGTCGCCCGCTCGGCCCGGTGCACGTCGCGGCTGTATCCCGACGTGTACCGCCGGGCGTCGGCCTGTTCGTGGAACTCGTCGATAAGCACGTCGAGCGTCCGATGGTAACTCCGCACGTTGGCGTCGAGCACGGCGTCGAGGTGCACGACGGCCAAGTGTGCCTTGAGCTGTGAAGTGCTACTCACGGGGCTTTCTCCGTCGGGGTGGCAGGGGCAGGTGAAGCAAAGTCGTCGTCGGCCGTCGGGTCGGCGAGCAGTTCGACGACGACGAACGACACGACGCGGTTCCGCTCAACGCCGTCGTCGTCGACACGTAGGGCGACTTTCACGTCACACACGAGGCCGGCCGGCAGCGGGTTTTCGAGTGCGTCGAGCGACAGCACGCCGAGCTTGGCAAGGTCGCGCTTCGTCATGGGCAACGCCGCCGGCGTCAGCCATGCCGTATGCCACAGCCGCCGCCCCTTGTGTTCGCCGTCGACGACGACGAACGTCAGTGAGTAGCCGGGCGTGCCCGACTTCGACGTGACGAGTTCGCCGTCGGTGACGCGGCACCGATACGTACCGCGGGGCAGCGGCAGCATGTCGCCAGCCACTTCGGCTTCGTCGAACTGGCGGGCCAGTTCGGCCCGTGAATTGCCGTTGAGCACGTCGACGAGACTTTTGCGGGTGTGCTTCGTCATTTCGACACCCCCCGCCGAACGCGGCAGTTCGAGGGGCAGCCGTCGGCAATCCACGCCTCGACCGTCGGCCGCGGCCAGCGGCACGACCGGCCAAGCCGAACCGGGGGCGGGCACTTGCCGGCGTCGACGAGCCGGCGAACGTGACGGCTCGACACGCCGAGCATGCCGGCGAAGCCTTCCACGTCGAGCATGACAGGCGACGGCGTCGCCCGGGGGCCGTCGGCGGGGCCGACGGCAGTCGGTACAGGGGTCATTTCTCGGTTCCTTGTGGCATGGCCGAACTACCCTGTTCGTGCCAGTTCCGCAGGAGTCTCCCCCGGACTTGCAACCCGGCGAAGTTGCCAAAAAAGATTTTCGGCGCGGCCGGCGGCGGCAGCCGGCGGCGTCAGTCGTTGCCGAGTTCGACGAGTTCTTCAGGCGAAAGCCGTTCGCCGCGAATGAAACGGTCGAGCAGGGCGTCGCCCCGCGACGGCTCGGGCGGCTCTTGGGGCAGCCTGGCGTCGGCAACGGCCGTCAGCCCGAACGCCGACGCGAACTGAAACAGGTCACGCCGAGCGTCCCGCAGGAGTCGCACGGCCGGATTCGCTTTCACGCTTCGGCCCGTACTCACGACCGGCCCCTCGGCCGCGACGCGGTCGGCAAGGGCTTGGCACTCGGCGGCGACGTGGCACACGACGGCGAACGTGCGCGCATGCTCGGGCCGCAGCCGCCTGGCGGCGACGAGGTGCGGGGCGTGTTCGTCCCAAAAGGCGAGCGCGGCCGCGTCCCGCTTCACGTCGTCTGGCGGCTCGACGACGACGGCCGGCCCGGCCGGCCCCTTGCGGTGAAACGTGTTCCGGCCGCGCTTCGTTTCAGTGCTGCCAGGTCGCGGCAGCGGCCCGTGTCGCCCCATGTCAGTGCCCCCGAACGCGTTTTTTTGTGGACTCCCCACGCACGCGTGTCACGGGCACGCGGGGCTTTCGGGGCGCGGCACCCCGCTCGCCCCCCCTACCCCGCGCGGCGTTGGGCACGGGCGTCGATAGCACACGCACGTCGGGCCGTTTGACGGCCGGCGGGGCGGCGGCGGCTGCCGCGGCGACGACGCGGTCGAGCACGGCGGCACGGTCGGCCTCGGGCAGCGGCAGGGCCGCGACGAGGGCGACGGCCCGGGCGAGCATGTCGAGCCGGTCGCCGCTTTCGGTGCAACCGTTGGTGCAACGCCCGGCGGGGCTTGCCGTAAGTGCCGTGTTATCGGCACTTAGAACTACGTTCCCGCAGCCTCCGGAGCTGAAGGTTACAGGTTCGATCCCTGTCGGGAGTATTTCGTCTTTCGCCGGAATCACACACGACGCACGGTGGCGGCGGGCCGTGAGATTCCTCCTAGGGTGTGATGCCCGCCGCCGGCCATCTTGGCCGCGGGCACGCGCGGCAAGATGGTGGGGCGCCTGGCGAGGGCCGGCTAAAGCGTGTCTGGACAGATGCCCACGCTACCCAGACTGCCCGGATGGCGCTAGTCCTATGTCAGACGCACTCTAGTCCCGCCGCCGGCGGCGGTGCCGGCGGGCGCGGGCTTTCTGCGCCTCCATCCGCTCGATCGCCGCGCGGGCCACGCGGCCCTGGGCCTCGCGCAGGTCCTGCTCGCTCGCCACGCCCATCGCCAGCAGCAGCGTGAGCCAGCCGGCCTCGTAGCCATGCAGTCGATTCCGCCCCGGATCGTTCATGGGTGCCTCCGTCGTCGGGTCCATCGAACCGTGGAAAGTGTCCACCACGGCAGGGACAACCATGGTCCGCGCGGCCACAGCCCCCGGAAAACGCGGCTCCGACCGCCTAGCATTCTCTCGTGCAGCCATCCCCCGGGGCGGCAGCCGCGAGGCCCCGCCGGCCCCGCCGAGGATGGCCGCGACGGCTTTGGGTGCGGCGATGGCGACCGACGACACGATGACACGACCGGCGGGTGGCGACCCGGCAGCCCGCAGTTGGCGGACCTGGTCCCCGGGGCTCGACAACGGCGCAGCGACCCTGCGCGAGGTGCTCGCCACGCTCCCGGCCGCGCCTCCGCAGGCCATCCCCTGGGTCGTGCGGCTCTTCGAGAATCCCCGCGGCTGGCTGCGGCTCCACGGCGCGGTCGATCTCGCCAGCCACGACATGATCCACGTCATCCTCGGCCGCGGCCTGCTCGGCCAGGACGAGGCCTTCGTGATCGGGTTCACGATGGGGAGCACGAAGGCCGTCTCGCCCCTGGAGAAGTGGTTCTTCAAGACCGTGGCGGCGCACGTCTACCCCGCGCCGTACCGCATCCCGCGGCGGCTCCTCGCCGCCTACGACCTCGGCCTGGAGGCCGGGCGGACGCTGGGCGTCCGCGACATCCACCGCGCCGTGGGACCGGCCCTGCTCGACCGGCCGCTGGCCGCGGTGCGGCAGCAGCTCGGCATCGACACGCGGCGGCTGCGGGAGTTCTACGCCCGCGAGCGGGCCGCCCTCCCCGACACGCCCGCCAGCCTGCGGCTGCCCGTCATCGAGCCGCCCGACGGCCACCGCTCCCGGGCGGCGTGAGTCAGCCCGCGCCGGCGTCGCCCGAGCCCATCCGAAGGACGATCTCGGTGCGGACGCCACCGATCGCGATCACGATCGCCGGCATGGGCCGTTCGTCGATCGCGACGGCCCTCACCGTCGCCACACCGTCTTGCCTTCCTTGATCGTCTCCACCACGGCGATGTCCTTGATCGTGGTCGGCTCGACCGCGAGCGGATTTTTCTCGAGGATCACGAGGTCGGCGAGCTTGCCGGCCTCGAGCGTGCCCTTCGTCTTCTCCTCCTTGAGCTGGTAGGCGGCCGTGGCCGTCACGGCCCGCAGGGCCTGGTAGGGCGTGATCCGCTCGTCCGGGCCGATCACCCGTCCGCTGCCCGACAAGCGGTTCACCCCGGAATCGACCAGCGCGAGGATCGAGGGCACCGGCGAGACCGGGGCATCGTGCGAAAAGGTGAACGGCAGTCCGGCCCGGAGGAACGACCGCGAGGCCATCGCGCCGGCCGATCGCGCCGGCCCCCAGAGCCGCACCACCGCGTCGCCGCCGGGCACGATGCCCGAGGGCAGGAAGCTGGGGATCGCGCCGCAGGCCTTGATCTTCTCGATCTGGTCGGGCCGCAGCCACGAGGCGTGGACGAACACCGGCCGGTGGTCGTGCATGCCGTGCTTCTTCACCGCCTTGGCGATCGCGGCCAGGGCCTGGTCGGCCGCCGCGTCGCCGTTCATGTGCATGTGGATCTGCAGGCCGGTGGCCCAGAACCGGTCGAAGGCGGCGTCGAGCACCTCGTCGGGAATCTGGCGGTAGCCGGCGAAGGCGCCCGTCTTGCCCGGCGGGTTGACGGTGTAGGGCTCCGTGAACCAGGCCGTGTCGAGGCTGCCGTCGAGCCAGAACTTGATGCCGCCGAGGCGGACGCGATTGACGTAGCGCGAGTCGAGGTCGGGCCGCGCGGCCCGCAGCTTGGCCAGCGTGCCGGCGGCCTGCGGATCGTAGGCCGAGGCGACCCCGTAGGCGGCCGCCAGCGTCTCGTCCATGGCCGAGTCCTTCGCGGCCACGTAGAGGTCGATGGGCAGCAGGTTCTTGTCGATGGCGTTGAGCACGACCGCCACGTCGTCGTTGCCGAGGCCGAGGCCGGCCTCCATGGCGGTGGTCTGCCCGTGGCTGGCCCAGACTTCGGCCGCGCCCGTGATCACGCGATCGGCGAGCTCCCCCGAGAACGGCGGCCGCTTGGCCCGCACGGCGTTGAGCGCGGTCTCCTCCATCGGCCCGACGAGCGACTTGCCGTCGTCGCCGCGGGTGAACTTGCCGCCCGTGGGGTCGGGCGTGGCGGCGGAGATCCCCGCGGCGCGGAAGGCGGCCGCATTGGCCGACCCGAGGTGACCGGAGGAATCGACGATCAGCACCGGCCTGTCGGCCGCCACGCGATCGAGCTCGGCCGCGGTGGGCGTGCGGCCCTCCGCCAGCTGCCGCGCCTGGTAGCCGAACCCGACGATCCACCCGTCGGCGGGCGTGCGTGCCACCTGCAGGCGCATCCGCTCCAGCACCTCGGCGACGCTCGTGCACCCGAACAGGTTGGCATCGACGAGGTTCTTCCCGAAATAGACGAAGTGGCCGTGGGTGTCGATGAAGCCCGGCAGCAGGGTCCGGCCGGCGAGATCGACCCGGCGCGTGTCCGGCCCGGCGAACTTCGCCGCCTCGGCCGCCGCCCCCACGAACACGATCCGGCCGTCCTTCACGGCGAGGCTCTCGACCTGCTCGGGATCCGGGCCCGCCATCGTGAGGATCACGCCGCCGCCGTAGATGGCATCGGCCGGCTCGGCGGCCGACGACACCCCGGCCGCCATCACCAGAATCGCGAGCCACGTCCCGAACCCCGCTGTTGACCGCATGACGACACTCCCCGAGGACGAACCGAACCGATCTGCCAACGGCCGCACGATACCGCGGCGGAGCCGTGCTCGGCCATGGGGCGCGGGCTGCCCGCGGCGTCAGGCCAGCGCGCCGGCCGCCAGCAGCATGGTCGTGGCGTGGATGTCCACGATCGCGTCCAGGTCCGGGCAGTAGCCGCCGCCGCAGACGATCGCCAGCGGCGTGCCCGTCCGCCGCGCGGCCGCGAGCACGAGCCGATCCCGCTCCGCGAGCCCCGCCTTCGTGACCGCCAGCCGGCCGAGCCGATCGTGCTCGTAGGGATCGGCGCCGGCGATGTAGAGCACGAGGTCCGGGCGGCCGCGGACGAACGACTCCGCCACGGCCGCGGCGAGGGCCCGGAGATACCCCTCGTCGCCGGTGCCGTCGGCCAGCGGCACGTCGAGCGTGCCGGGGTGCTTGCGCAGCGGGAAGTTCCGCTCCCCGTGGATCGACATCGTGAACACGGTCGGATCGGCGGCGAAGATCTCCGCCGTGCCGTTGCCCTGGTGCACGTCGCAGTCGAGGATCAGCACCCGCCGCGCCGCACCGCGGGCCTGCATCTCCCGGGCGGCCACGGCCGTGTCGTTGAACACGCAGTAGCCCTCGCCGAAGCCGATGCCGGCATGGTGCGTGCCGCCGGCCAGGCTCGCCGCGACGCCCTCCTCCAGGGCCGCCGCGGCCGCATCGACCGCCGCGCCGGTGCTCCGCAGCGACCGCTCCACGAGCTGCGGGCTCCATGGAAACCCGATGCGGCGGATCTCGTCCGGGGCGAGCGTCCCCGCCAGCACGCGGCCCACGTAGGCCCGGTCGTGCACCCGCACCAGTTCCTCGTCGGTGGCGGCATGCGGCTCGACGAACTCGAGCGCCGCGCCGGCGGCCGCGTGGGCGGCGAGCCGTTCCCGCAGCAGGCGGTACTTCGCCGCCGGAAAGCGGTGGCCCTCCGGCAGCGGCAGCGGGTAGCGGTCGGAGGGGAAGAGCCGCATCGCGGGGCCGGCAGCGGGAGCGACGATCACGTCCGGGCGGTCGCCGCCGCCCGCCGCCGCAGCGAGCGGCCGACGAGCAGTCCGCCGATGGCGGTCAAGGCGAGCACGACCGACCGCGGCTCCGGCACGATCGCCATGATCTGCGGCCGGTAGAAGGAGAGGTCGGCCGCGAACGTCTCGTTGCCGAACACCGCGTTCGCTCCCGGATCGGGCTGCCCGGAGTAGCCCTTCACGGCGAGCATCAGCCCGGCCAGTTCCCAGGTCGAGCCGTTCTTGCGGAACACGCCGCCGCCGGAATCGCCATACGCCGCCTGCGCTTCGGTGGAATCCGGGACGTCGTCGAAGGTGGTGGCGAAGGTCTTGATCTCGCCGTAGTTGTCGTTGATCCACAGCCCCGTGCCGCTGACGGCATTGGTGCCCCAGCGCATGCCGCGGCTGGAGAGCGTCTTGTAGCCGGCGAAATTGCCCCCGGAGCCGACCTCGGTCCAGACCCACGGGCTCGTGCCCGTATTGGTGTTCACGCTCCATTCGGTGAACGCACCGCGGTCGCGGCCCGCGCCGATCATCGTCACGGCCGCGCCCGTTCCCGACGGCGTGGCGGCGATCGCGACGCCGCCGAGTCCCGTGGGCGTCGTGGCCAGGCGGAACATGGAGAGGTCGGTCAGCGGAGCCTTGCCCGGTGCGCCGCCGTTGGTGAGCCGGGTGCCCGAACCGGCCAGCATGGCGTAGGTGCCGCCCCCCAGCACGATGCTGCCGCCGCCGACGTGGTAGGCCGTCAGCACCCAGCCGTTGCCCAGGTAGACGCCCGTCCCGATGCCCAACTCGCCCACGTTCGCCCAGCCGGGGTCGTCGGCGGGGGCGGTGGTGTTGCCGGTGCCGCTGATCGTGTTGATGACCACGGCGCGGGCCGCGCGTGGCGGGCCCTGGCAGGCGGCCAGGACCGCCACCCCGGCCGCCAGGCGGGGCAACCAGTTCGGCACGCGGGCTGTCCTCGGAAGCGGTCGCGACATGGCAGACGAGCCTGCAAACCGGTCGGTGGGGCGGACGGACACCGTCCGTCAGTTTATCCCGCCGTGTCCCCGGGGGCGCGTCGATCTGGCGGCGGCCGCTGCCTCACGCAGCCCGCTCGATCTCGGTGAACCAGGCCCTGGCGCCGCCGGGGCTGAACTCCGCCCCGGGGATCCCGGGCACCACCTCGAACACGGCCGGCACGCTCGAACGCACCGTCCAGCCGGTGGCGAACGTCGCGTGCATCTCGGCCACACTCACCCGCCGCGGCCCGTGAGAGCCGGGTTCCGAGTCCGCCATGCAGAGGATGAACACGCGGCAGCCGGGTTCGAGGAGCCGCGCCAGGGCGGCGGCGTAGGCCGTCCGGCCCGCGTCGTCGAGGGTGTGGAAGAAGCCGCAGTCGGTGACGGCGTCGAACCGCTCCGGAATCTCGCCCACCGCCAGGGCGTCCATCTGCAGGAAGTTCACGGCGACGCCGCGGGCCGCGGCCCGGGCCCGTGCCTCGGCGAGCGGTGCCGCCAGGAAATCGATCCCCGTCACCGTCCGCGCCCGCTCCGCCAGCCAGATCGCCAGGTCGCCCGTGCCACAGCCGACGTCGAGCACCCGGCCGCGGATCGAGTCCGCCGCCGCCACGAAGGCGGGCTGCGGCCGGCCGATGTCCCAGGGCGGCCGCGACTCGTACCAGGCCGCGAACCGCGCCTCGGGCGAGTCGTGCGGGATCGACGGCTCCGACTGGCGTGACATCGCAGGTGCTCGCGGGCCCAAGTCCTGAGCACCTTATCATGACCGCCGCGACGAGGTCACGGTTTTTCCCCTTGCGGCCTGCCTGGCCCGTCGGAAAGATTTCGGGCGGAGGCCGTGCCGGCCGCCAGAGACACGCATGCCGCCCGCACAACTCCTCGACGCCCTGACGGCCAACTGGCAGGCGTTCCTGACCGGCTTCGTCGTGCTCGTCACGCTCGGCGTGATGCTCTTCGTGCAGCGGGCGCCGGACATGGCGATGATCGGCGGCTGCGTGCTCCTGCTGGCCGCGGGCGTGATCACCCCCGCCGAGGCCCTCAAGGGCATGAGCAACGAGGGGATGATCACCGTGGCCGCCCTGTTCGTCGTGGCGGCGGCCGTGGAGCGGACGGGGGCGCTGGCCGCCGTCGTGGACCGGGTGCTCGGCCGCCCGCGGTCGCTGGCCGCGGCGCAGGTGCGGACGATGGTGGGCCCCAGCCTGCTGTCGGCCTTCATGAACAACACCCCCGTGGTCGCCCTCATGGTGCCCGCGATCCGCGACTGGGCGAAGAAGCACCGGCTCGCGGTCTCGAAGCTGCTCATGCCGATGAACGACGCGGTCGTCCTCGGCGGCCTGTGCACGCTCATCGGCACCAGCACCAACGTCGTCGTCAGCGGGCTGGTCGAGGAGAAGCGGGGCACGCCGCTGGGGATGTTCGACATCACGCCGCTGGGCGTGGCCCTGCTCGGGGTGGGCTTCGTCTACCTGCTGGCGGCCAGCCGCTGGCTGCTCAAGGACCGCCGGCCGCCGATGAGCCAGAGCGACGACCCGCGGCAGTACTCGCTGGAGATGCTCGTCGAGGCGGGCAGCCCGCTGGTGGGACGCTCGATCGAGGAGGCCG
>Ga0315906_10003930_pt1 | contig 19434 bp, 25 predicted proteins | sample LakEriMetagenome_4_FD_203526 | JGI IMG/M metagenome (GOLD analysis project Ga0315906, IMG submission 203526) | Freshwater fungal communities from buoy surface, Lake Erie, Ohio, United States - Buoy 2 MA122 | ecosystem: Environmental > Aquatic > Freshwater > Lake > Lake biofilm | place: USA... | reverse complement strand
CCGTCATGCTTTCCGTCAAGCGGCTGGAAAAGTCTGGGGCCATTAAGAGGCTTACAGATCCAGTCGGCCGCGCTCCAGCGAACTACAAAATTCGCAGCCTTGACGATCTTCGATTGCTTCACGAGTCCGAAGAATTCAATTTAGATTGGAGAGAATGGAGCAAAAAAAGGGATGATCTTTTTTATGAATTTGAGAAATCCATTGACGCAGATTCTGAGGGATGCACCGAATGCACTGATGAGGCACTTTGCATCAAGCACGAACGCAGCCGTGAGGCTATGCTAAACAGCCAACAAGGCCGAGAAATGCGTTTGTGGGACTCCGATAACCCGGCCCCAAAATCTCGCGTTAAAACGGTCGCATTTATTGAAATGGACAAACTATTATGAATCAGACAATTAACATCAATGAGATGCTGGCAATGCGCGAAGCTAGATATGGCACTTTTGAGAACCATGCACGCATTAGCCAAGCGCTAAAAGATGTGATGTACGTTAGATCAGGGTGGGATCGTCTTGCCGAGGACCAGCGAGAGGCGCTGGAAATGATCCAGCATAAGGTCGCTAGGATTTTGAACGGCGACCCGAATTACCTTGATAATTGGGTTGACATCTGCGGTTATTCGCAGTTGGTGGTAAATAGACTGGAAAAAGAGGAAAGCTCAAAATGACAGCAAAAGATTACAAAATACTTGCTGCACTTCTTATTGCGTTTTGCGTTTTGCGTTTTTTAAGCTGGCTTTGTTTAGGCTCAGACGATTGCGCGTAAGCGCCTTCCTAGTGGTGCGGTTGTATGCGTTGCAGGGTCAAAAGGTTTTTAACCTTGCGTCGTAAATTATTTTATTCGTCGCCAGTGTTAATCTCGAACCAGTCTGGATTTAGTGAGAGAATGTGTTGTTTGCCGTCTCTGCTGATGAATTTGTCGATTGTTATCAGGCCGGGGTAACCTTGCGTCATGATGGTGTTGCGCTCCATCTCTGCGTTCTGATAAAGCGCGGTGGGGATTTTGCAGGCTGAGTGCTTTGTGACGAATTCGTTGATTGCTTGCAGGCCGGTGGTGTTGAGGATGTATTGCTGATGCATTTTTTTCTCCTTGTTTGTTTGCGTTGATGTGTCAACTATAGGGCATGCAAATATTAGGTGCAAGTGGAATGTGTGAAATTGTGTTGTTTTAGATTGTGAGGAGTTTGATTGATGGAAAAGAGGCCGCTTGCTAATAAACGCACACGCTCAGATAGTGAAGATCGAAAGCAGCTTGCCGAAATCGTTTTGGATGGCATGCATAACGGTCTGAGTTTGTTTAAAGCCTGCCAGAAGGTCGGAATTGCGCACAGCACGTTTATTGCGTGGGTAAATGAGGATGCGGCGTTAGCTGACAGGTACGCATGCGCTAGAGACAACCTGATAGAGCGCATTGCCGAAGAGATCATGGAGTTGAGCGATCAGACGGTCGGAGAGCAGCCAGACGGTAAAAAAGACTGGGCGGCAGTGCAGAAGCATAGGCTGCAGGTGGATTCTAGGAAGTGGCTGCTTTCTAAGCTCGCGCCAAAAAAATACGGCGACAAATTAGAGCTAAGCGGCGATCCAGATCGGCCGCTGGCGATTCAGAAGATAGAGCGCGTGGTGGTGAAGAAGTGATCAATCTTATGCACGGCGACTGCCTAGAGGTGCTGCGCACGCTGCCAGACAACAGCGTTGATTCCGTTGTCACTGACCCGCCATACGGACTGTCATTCATGGGTAAGAAGTGGGATTATGACGTGCCGGCCGTCGAGGTATGGGCCGAGTGCCTGCGCGTGCTGAAGCCTGGCGGCCACCTGCTGGCGTTCGCGGGCACCCGTACGCAGCACCGCATGGCCGTGCGTATTGAGGATGCGGGGTTTGAAATCCGCGACATGATTGCTTGGGTCTACGGGTCGGGCTTCCCCAAGTCGCTGGACGTGTCCAAGGCGATTGACAAGGCGGGCGGCACCCTCGACGGCGCCTACGACATCACCGCCCCCGCCACCGAAGCCGCCCAACAATGGCAAGGCTGGGGCACAGCGCTGAAGCCCGCCATGGAAATGATCACCATGGCCCGTAAGCCGCTGGTGGGCACCGTGGCAGAGAACGTGCTGGCGCATGGGACGGGGGCGATTAATGTGGATGGGTGTCGGGTGGGATGCGAAGCCCGGCCAGTGATGGTGCGCACTGAAACCGTGGTCTCCGCAACATCAATGAACGGACAGAGCACGGGGGCAACGTCAAGCGGCGAGCTGACAACATCCGGCCGCTGGCCGGCGAACCTGATCCACGACGGAAGCGAAGAGCCCTGCGCGCTGCTGGGTGATGCGGCGCGGTTCTTCTACTGCGCTAAGGCCAGCAAGCGGGACCGCGAGGATAACAACAACCACCCAACGGTAAAACCAACAGACTTGATGCGCTACCTTTGCCGCTTGGTTACTCCGCCCGGCGGCGTGGTGCTCGATCCGTTCATGGGCAGCGGTAGCACTGGCAAAGCCGCGATGTTGGAAGGCTTCCAGTTCATCGGCATCGACATCAGCGACGAATACTTGGAGATTGCCCGCGCACGCATTAACGCAGTGCAGCCTAATCTTTTATGACGACCCTACGCATCGAAACGCCAGAATGGGCTCTGCCACTGCTAGAACCTGCACGCTATAAAGGCGCGCATGGTGGGCGCGGCTCTGGGAAATCGCACGCCTTCGCCGAGATGCTAATCGAGGCGCACATCATGGACCAGAAGCGGCGCAGTGTATGCGTGCGTGAGGTTCAGAAATCGCTGGCTCAGTCTGTTAAACGCCTGCTAGAGCTGAAGATTGAGCAGATGAATGCGGGCGCGTATTTCGAAGTGCAGGAGGCGTGCATCAAGTCTAAGCGCGGCGATGGGATGATTATTTTTCAGGGCATGCAGAACCACACAGCCGACTCGATCAAGTCGCTGGAAGGCTACGATTGCGCGTGGGTAGAGGAGGCGCAGAGCCTGTCACAGCGAAGCCTAGACTTGCTGCGACCGACGATCCGAAAGCCTGGCTCCGAGCTCTGGTTCACGTGGAATCCGAGCCAGTCGACGGACCCGGTTGATGTGCTATTGCGTGGCGAGAAGCCGCCTCCCGATTCGGTTGTGTTGGCCGTCAACTTCGACGACAACCCGTGGTTTCCAGACGTGCTACGCGCAGAGATGGAATACGACCGAGGGCGCGATCCAGACAAATATGCGCACGTCTGGCGTGGTGGCTACCTGCAGAATAGCAGTGCTCGCGTGTTTCAGAACTGGCGTGTGGAGGAGTTTGAAGCGCCAAAAGACGCGGTTCATCGGCTCGGCGCTGACTGGGGATTCGCAACTGACCCGACAACATTGGTGCGCTGTCACATTGTAGGACGAGCTCTGTATATCGATTACGAGGCGTTTATGGTGGGCTGCGAGATCGTCAACACGCCTGAGCTATTCATGACGGTGCCGGAATCAGAAAAATGGCCTATCGTGGCGGATAGTTCGCGCCCTGAGACAATAAGCCATATGCGAAAGAACGGATTCCCAAAGATCATGGGCGCGGTAAAAGGTGCAAAATCGGTCGAGGAGGGCATTGAGTGGCTGAAATCATACGATATCGTTGTGCATCCTCGATGCACGCACACTATTGACGAACTGACGTTCTACAGTTTTAAGACCGACCCTCTCACAGGTAAAGTGCTGCCAATCTTGCAGGACAAAAAGAACCACGTCATTGATGCGCTGCGGTACGCGTGCGAAAGTGTGAGACGAGCACAACCGTCTAAAGTGACAAGTTTCACCCCGTTGCCAGTAATGAACAAATGGTGAGACAATCGGACAAAATAAGGAATGCCATGTCCAGAATTTCCAAAGAACAGCAACTAGCCAATCTGCACGCTGAGGCGCTTACCGAGTTTGACAATATTCAGTCGGCGCTTCGTGATGAGCGCCTGCAATGCTTGCAGGATCGCCGCTTTTACAGCCTGGCCGGTAGCCAATGGGAAGGCCCGCTCGCTGACGTGTACGAGAACAAGCCGAAATTCGAGGTGAATAAGATTCACCTAGCGGTTATTCGAATCATTAACGAATACCGAAACAATCGCATTACCGTTGATTTCGTGAGCAAAGATGGCGAGTCGCGCGACAAACTGGCGGACACATTAGACGGACTGTACCGCGCCGACGAACAGGACAGCGTTGCGGATGAGGCATACGACAATGCATTCGAAGAATCGGTTGGTGGCGGTATTGGTGCATGGCGGTTGCGCACTGTCTACGAGGATGACGAGGATCCGGAGGACGACCGCCAGCGGATCCGCATTGAGCCTATCTTTGATGCAGACTCGTCGGTCTTTTTTGACCTAGAGGCGAAGCGCCAAGACAAGGCGGACGCTAAACGCTGCTTTGTTATCACGGCTATGACGCGCGAGGCGTATAAAGATACGTGGGGAGATGACCCGACAAGCTGGCCTAAAGTGATTCACCAATACGAGTTTGATTGGTGCACGCCGGATGTGGTATATGTGGCCGAGTATTACCGCGTCGAAGAAAAGAGCGAAACCGTGCGCATCTATCGCACGATAGCAGGCGACGAGGAGCGCTACACGCAAGCAGACTTTGAGAATGACGAGAACCTAGAGGAAACATTGCAGGCCATTGGCTCTGTTGAGGTTCGTCGCAAGAAGTTCAAAACCAAGCGCGTGCATAAGTACATTATGTCCGGCGGGAGAATCCTCGAAGATGCAGGCTACATTGCGGGCAAATGCATCCCGATTATTGTGGTCTACGGCAAGCGCTGGTTTGTTGATAACGTTGAGCGCTGCATGGGCCACGTGCGCCTAGCGAAAGATGCGCAGCGCCTAAAAAACATGCAGCTGTCTAAACTTGGCGAGATCAGCGCGTTATCATCCGTCGAGAAACCTATTCTCACTCCTGAGCAGGTTGCTGGCCACCAGGTTATGTGGGCCGAGGACAATCTAAAAGATTATCCATACCTGCTAATCAATCCTGTCACTGATCAGAACGGTAACCAATCAATTAGCGGACCTGTCGCATATACGCGCAGTCCAGCAATTCCGCCTGCAATGGCTGCATTGCTACAGGTCACCGAACAGGACATGCAGGAGATTTTAGGCAGCGCACAGCAGGCCGATAAAATGGTGAGCAACATCTCCGGCAAAGCCGTTGAGATGATCCAGCAGCGCCTAGACATGCAGACGTTTATTTACATGTCTAATTTTGCTAAAGGGATGAAACGCTGTGGCGAGGTCTGGCTCTCGATGGCCAAAGACATTTACATCGAAGAACGACGCAAGATGAAGGCAATCACGGCAGGGAACGAGGTTCAATCTGTCGAATTGATGAAGCCAATTCTTGATGAAGAAACGGGCGCAGTCGTATTAGAAAATGATCTCAGCAATGCTAAGTTTGACGTTAACGTTGAGGTTGGCCCTTCATCAAGCAGCAAGCGTTCATCTACCGTTCGCGCACTGACTGGCATGATGGCGATTAGCGATGATCCAGAAACCAAGCAGGTTCTTCAGGCCATGGCCATGATGAACATGGAGGGTGAGGGCATTAGTGACGCGCGCGATTTCTTCCGCAAAAAACTGGTGCGCATGGGCGTTGTTGAGCCTACGGAGAAAGAGGCGGAGGAGCTGGCAGCAATAATGCAAGGGCAGCAGCCTGATCCGCAATCTATGTATCTAATGAGCGCCGCTCAGGAAGCTGAAGCAAAAGCCGCGCAGGCTCGCGCAAGTACTGTTAAGACAATTGCAGATGCCGAGCTTTCGCGTGCGCGTACTGTAGAGGTGTTATCCAATGTTGATATGGATTCTCAAGACCACGCGCTGAACTTGGCGCGTGATATTGGCGGCACTGTGACAAATCAGGTGCAGCCAATGCAATAATTTAACGGTATCCACCCGCCGTTTTAATGGGTGAGTTTAATGGGGTAAATGATGGTAAAAACGGCAGAAACAGGAGATCAAATCGAAGTTGAAGGCATCGAGGCAAATGCAGACGATGAGCATGTCGAACAAGTCAGTGATGAGCAATCAATCACAGAACATGAGAACGGCGAATCGGAAAGTGAACCAGCCAAAGATGACGAAGACGAGGTTGTAGTTTCCATTGGTGAGGAGTCGCCACCTCCAGCAGAAGAACCTCGTGCGCCTGAATGGGTTCGCGAGTTGCGTAAACAGAACCGCGAAAAGGAACGTCGCATTCGAGAACTTGAAGCTAAGTTGCAAACCACAGCACAAACTGAGAACAAGCCGGTTGTGTTAGGGGCGAAACCAAAGCTAGAGGATCACGATTACGACACCGACAAATTCGAAGCTGCTTTATCTGATTGGTACGAGCGAAAACGCGCAGCTGATCAAGACGCCGAGAAAGCGCGCCAAGAAGAACAGGCGCAGCACGACGCTTTACAGGCAAGACTTGATTATTACAGTAAGGCTAAAGCCGGGCTAAATGTTAAAGACTTTGAAGATGCTGAGTATGTAGTTCATGATCTTTTTGACTTGACACAGCAATGGATGGTGGTTCACGGCGCAGAAAATCCTGCACTGGTAGTTTACGCACTCGGCAAGAATCCTAAGAAGGCAAAGGAGATCGCTGACATCAAAGACCACGTAAAGTTCGCCTTTACGGTTGCGAAACTGGAGAAAGAATTGAAAGTTACAAACCGAAAGGCGGCACCACCACCCGAGCGCACTGTGCAAGGAACTGGCAGAGTGTCTGGGGCGGTTGACTCAACCCTAGAACGGCTGCGAGCTGAAGCCGAAAAGACTGGCGATATTTCAAAAGTCATGGCTTATAAACGGCAGCTTCGTAATAAATCTATTTAATCAGGAGTTTTAAAAATGGCTAATAGCTTTAGCAAAGAGGAACGCGTAGCGTTTGAGGATATTCTGGAAGGCTTCCAGGATGCTTTGGTACTGTCCAAAAACGTCGCGGTGTACAACACCGACCAGACTATGATGGAGCGCACTAACAATGTTATCTGGCGCCCTCAGCCGTACATTGCCACGTCGTACAATGGAACCGATATGTCGTCGAACTTTGACGATTTCACGCAGTTGTCTGTTCCCGCAACTATCGGGTTTAGCAAGTCGGTCCCGTGGGTTATGACTGCAACTGAGCTGCGCGATAGCCTGCAAGAGGGTCGTCTTGGCGACGCTGCAAAACAGAAGCTGGCTTCTGACATCAACGTTGCAATCATGAACGTTGCAGCTAATCAGGGAACACTGTTCGTTAAACGTACTGCTGCAGCATCTGGTTTTGATGATGTAGCTCAGTGCGAGGCCATCATGAACGAACAAGGCGTTCCGTCTTATGATCGTTTCTTGGCTCTGTCCACTCGTGACTATAACGGCATGGCGAATGATCTGTCGAAAGCCTCTCGTTCCTTTGGTAACGAGATCAGCGACCGCGCACTGCGCAAGGCGTTTGTCGGCGAAATGGCCAGCTTCCAAACCTATAAGTTTGACTACGCAAACCGCAAAGCAGCTGCTGCCGGTGGTGCAGGTCTGACCGTTGATACCCGCGTCTCTGCTGGCAATTACTATGTCCCGAAAGCGACATCTGTTGCTGCTACTGGTGAAACTGCTAACGTAGACAACCGTTTCCAGACCATCACTGTCTCCAGCACAACCAACGTTGCTGCAGGCGATGCATTCACCATCGCTGGCATTAACGCTGTGCATCACATCACCAAAGGCGATACCGGGCAGCTTAAGACTTTCCGCGTCATCTCTGTGCCAAGCGCAACCACTCTGGTTATCAGCCCACCGCTGATTACCGCGCAGGGCGGCACCGACGCAGAAATTCAGTATCAGAACTGCGTTGCAAACACGACTGCATCCAATGCCTCTATCGTGTTCCTGAATACGGTCAGCAACTTTGTGAACCCGTTCTGGCAGCGTGATTCGCTTGAGATTCTGCCCGGTCGTTATGCCGTTCCTGCTGATGCTGGCGCTGCTGTGATGCGTGCTTCTACTGACCAAGGCATCGAGTTGGTCATGCAGAAGCAGTACGACATCAACACGATGAAAACTAAATATCGTCTCGATACTCTGTTTGGCGTGGTGAACAAGCAGCCGGAAATGTCTGGCGTGATCATGTTCTCGCAGACCTAAGAAACACTGGCCGGAGAAATCCGGCCTTTTTAAAATTTAGAAAGGAAAATTATGTCTAACATCGTTGCAGTCAACGGAAAAGCTACCGTTACCATCCCGTCTGGCGAATCCATTGCAGTTTTCACGCAAGGTGAAGCGCAGGTTTCCCGTACTATCGGGTTTCCTAACTATCCTGACCAAACTACTTTGATTGGCACCGTAAAGAATGGCCAGACCGTTTTCGGTTCCTATTCTGCCGGCGCAACCATCGTTGTTGAGTCTACCGGTAGCCAGCCTGTTTATTATGAAGTCGGCACCGCTCCCCAAGTGCAGCAGCTGCGTCTTAATTCCCAAGTTCAAGGCGCTCCCACTGACATTGCAGACGGCGGCTCAATGGCATTTACCGCTGCTTCTCTGTTGAGCGGCATCGTTACCGCCACTCCAACTGCTGGCCGTAATATCCAGCTTCCCACTGGTGCTGTTCTTGATGCGGCGTCGGAATTTGCAGTTGGTGACAGTTTCGATTTCTCGCTGATCACGCTTGCTGCATTTGCTCTTACGATCACCGTCAACACTGGCGTAACGATCGTTGGCGCTGCTGCTACCGCTGGCACTTCCGGCGCGGCTGCTCGCTTCCGCGTCCGCAAAACGGCTGCTGATACCTTTGTTGTGTATCGCCTGTCCTAAGCTGTAAAAATAGCCCGGGGAGCAATCCTCGGGCTTATTACTGGAGCAAATAAAATGCCGCTGAAAAAAGGCTACAGCCAGAAAACAATTAGCTCTAACATCTCCAAAGAGGTGAAATCGGGCAAGCCACAAAAGCAGGCTGTAGCGATTGCACTATCTACCGCGCGCACTGCTGCATTGAAAGCTGGAAAGCCTAGCAAGGCTCCTGCAAAGGCGAAAAAATGAAAACTGGTCTTTATGCGAATATTCACGCGAAGCGTGAGCGCATTGAAAAAGGATCTAAAGAACGAATGAGGAAGCCTGGCACTAAAGGCGCCCCTACAACTGCGGCGTTTAAATCCGCTGCTAAGACAGCAAAGAAAGCAAAGTAATATGGAATACCCTGTTCTTGTTTATCGCTGCCCAGGCGAGCATTTTGGGCCAAGCGGAACGACTTATGGATTTACTGTAGCCAATGACGAAAAGGAATGCGCTCATTTGCTGGCCAATGGATGGAGTGAGAGCTTAATTAAAGCAGTAGACGCGTTTTTAAACCCGTCAAAATCGGTGGAGGATTTTGAAGAATCAGCGGATAATTCGCCAATTACCCGCGAGGAATTGGAACTGAAAGCCCGTGAACTCGGGGTTAAATTTGACGGCAGGACAACAGACGCGCTACTGCTAAGGCGCATTGAACAAGCCATAGGTGGATAAGATGGGATACAGCAAGCGCCAATTTATTGCAGCTGCATTCGAGGAAATCGGCCTTGCTTCGTATGCATTTGATCTTCAACCGGAACAGCAGCAATCGGCGCTTCGTAGGCTGGATTCGATGATAGCTGATTGGAATGGAAAGGGCATCCGTCTAGGATATCCGATACCGGGAAGCCCACAATTCAGCGATCTTGACGAGCCATCAGAGGTTCCTGATAGCGCCAATGAGGCAATCATCACAAATCTTGCGCTAAGACTTGCGCCAAGCTACGGCAAGACCGTTTCGCCAAATACACAAGCAACCGCCAAAGACAGCTACAACACTGTTCTTTCACGCGCCGTTCATCCTAACCAGCAACAACTACCAGGAACTATGCCTGCCGGGGCTGGCAATAAGCCGTGGCGTGTGTATGACAACCCATTTATTAGGCCACCAGTTGATCAGGTAACAGTCGGTCCTGATGGACCGCTAGAATTTAATTAAGGTGAAAACATGGCTCAGATAAACCAGTTGCCGTTGATGTCTAGTATCTCGTCTGGCGAGCAATTGCCCGTCTATAGTCCGAACAATGGCGATGCACGGCGCGTATCTATCGGGACTTTGCTTGACTACTTCGAGCAGACATTTGCAAGCCCGTCGCTTGCGACCAATTTTTATACGCCTGGAACTGGTTTCAATATTGCGGTTCCAACGCCAGTATCGCAACAGTGGATTCTGATTCAGCCTGCTGGCACTCTTGCTGCTGGAACGGTAACTTTGCCGCTTAATACGCAGACGCCAGATGGCACGGAAATTCTGATTACAACGACTCAGCAAATTACCTCTTTTACCCTTGCATTGAATGGCGCAACTGCCGCGTATGGAAAACCTAGCACTCTATCCGCTGAGGATTTTTTCCGAGTGCGCTTTGTGCAATCCACCAATTCTTGGTATCGAATTTCTTAATATTTAAAGGATTATCAAATGTCAGTTAACGCAACATTTAATCCGTCATACACAAAAGGAGTTGTTGTTGCTCCTTCAACAGTTTCTGCTGCTTCAGTTATTGGGGCTGGTTCAAAATCGCTATGCGTCACAAATCTAGGCTCATTCGTTGTGTATGTTAGCGTCGGCACATCTGGAGTTGTAGCAACTGCGGCGGATTATCCTGTATTGCCACTTACTCAGGTGTCTTTAAGTAAAGATCAGGACGCCACGCACGTTGCGTATGTAACTGCATCTGGAACTGGGTTTTTGCATATTATGCCTGGCGAAGGGTTCTAAAAATGTCCAGAAATAGGGCCAGGAGCAGAGCTAGAGCACTGAGTATTTTTAGCGATTCAGCTATTAGTCTCGACTTTATTCCAATTGCTGGAACATCTCCGGCTCTAGATCCTCGCATCACATTTACTAGATCAACAACAGGCACATACGTTAATAGCGCTGGCGTGGTTGCTAGCGCTGCGATTAACGAGCCCAGGTTCGACTACGATCCCGTTACTAGGGCACTCAAAGGTCTGCTTATTGAGGAGTCGAGGACGAACCTGCTGACGTACTCGGAGCAGTTTGACAATGCGGCTTGGTCGCTTGTTAGGGCGAGCATTACTTCAAACACAATTGGAGCGCCAGACGGCACACTTACTGCCGATAAGCTGGTTGAGGATACTACAGCAGCAAATACTCACGTTACACGCCGTGGCGGAGGAATTTCTATTACAACAGGGACAGCCTATACGTTTTCCTGTTTTATGAAAGCTGCTGGCAGAACACATGGCGCATTGCTATTTGATACCACAAACTCTGTTTTTGCAGCCAATAGTTATGTGATTTTTAGTTTAACTGATGGTTCTATTACGCTGAATCCAAACTCATTGCCCGCTTCAATTACCTCGTTTGGCAACGGCTGGTATCGGTGCTCTGTTACTGCAACATCTTTGGCTACTGCACTAGGCGTGGTAGGCATATACACTGCATTGAGCAACACATTAACAACTAACGGTGACGGCACAAGCGGCATTTACATCTGGGGCGCTCAACTAGAAACAGGATCCTTCCCCACCAGCTACATCCCCACCACCACAGCAGCAGTCACTAGAGCAGCAGACCTCGCTAGCATGACTGGGACGAACTTCTCTAGCTGGTATAACCAGACTGAGGGGACGATCTACCTACAAGCACAATGCTTGGCAGCTATCACGGCACAGACGTATCTGGCCATTGATAATGGCACATCCAATAATCTAATAACTGTTAGAACAAGCCCGTCTAACGCAACATTTGAGAGGAGCCAAGTTGTTGATGGTGGTGTAACTCAAGCGGCACTTGGATCAAGTGGATATGTAGCAACATCAATAAATGATTTTGCATTTGCGTATAAAGCAAATGACTTTGCTCGGTCATTTAACGGCTCTTCTGTTGCCACCGACACATCTGGAACAGTACCAACTGTCAATCAGATGTTCATTGGCTCAGAACGAGGGCAATATTTTGTTAACGGCCACATTCGCCGCATCGTCTATTACCCCACTCGCCTAAGCAACGAAGAGTTGCGAGCGTTGACATCATATTCACGAAATATTCCGCTCTGGACTCCCGCGCAAATCTCAACGGCATTGTGGCTTGACGCTGCTGATGCCAGCACGATTACGCTCAATGGGTCTACGGTTAGCCAGTGGAACGATAAGTCTGGGAATGGACGAAATGTATCGCAGCCTACTGCAAGTGCGCAGCCTACGTCAAACACTAGGACATTAAACGGCTTGAACGTCCTTGATTTTAATGTGGACATAATTGGTCGCAGCACGCCATTCGTAACAATTAATACGCCCTGGCTTGTTTACTCTGTAATCACATTTGATAACTTTACTGGCAATCCGGTATATATAGGGCTACAGGGTGCACAAACAACACACATTGGTTGGTCAAGTAATGGCAATATTCAGTTTTATAACCCCGCCACTGGAGTGGTGGGGCTATCTGGTTCGGTAATTACTGCAAATACTCCTGCGCTCGTTGGCGTACAGTATGACACAACCAACTTAACTGGTATTTATAACGGAGCAGCACAAGGATCGCCAGCAGTAACTATTCCTGCGGATACCGCGTTGTTTAACATAGGTAGCCACGCAAGCGGTGCCAGCAATTACTTTGACGGGGCAATTGGTGAGATTGTGTTTATTCAAAGTACTGTTAGTTTAAGTAACCGACAAAAACTCGAAGGCTACCTTGCTTGGAAATGGGGATTACAGGCCAACCTACCAGTGGGACACCCTTATAAAAACGCGCCTCCACTACTATGAACGACTACCTAGTTTTTAATACACAATCCGCTGCTGACACGGCTTTGGAGACGATCTACGCCAACATGGTCAGTGCAATTAATTCGCCTGACCTTCTCAACATTGAAACGCAGCAGACCGTTCCAAAAGATGATTTAAGTCCAGGCGACATGGTTGAAATTAATTCATCTAGTCGAAATTACCCAATATTTGGAGTCAATGCGGCTACTGGAGTAAAGGATCAAAAAACAGGCTACACAACCGCATGGGCGGCGGCTCAACAAACGATTGAAAACGAATGGGTGTTCCAAAAGCCGGATGATGCATTAATGGGCGGCGTATCAGGGTACACTGTGAAACCATATGATCCTGATTGGTTCCAACAGGCTACGCCATGAAACAAGATTCACGCTTAACACGTGCAGGCGTCGAGGGCTATAACAAGCCTAAGCGCACGCCTTCTCATCCAACCAAGTCGCATGTTGTCGTTGCTAAGTCTGGCGACCTAATCAAAACGATTAGGTTCGGTCAACAAGGCGTTAGCGGATCACCAAAGCGTGAAGGCGAAAGTGCAGCGGATAAGGCGAGACGCGAATCATTCAAGGCGCGCCACGCTGGCAACATCGCCAAAGGCAAGATGAGCGCGGCATGGTGGAGTAACCGCGTAAAGTGGTGAACATCATGTCAACATCAGAAAATCGCTTCTACGTCTATGAGCATCTTCGCTCAGACACGGGGGCTGTTTTCTATGTTGGAAAAGGCACTGGAAAGCGTTATGCAGTCCGAAGTCATCATCATAGAAATGAATTTTGGCAGAGGACTCAGCGTAAGGCCGGCGGGTTTTATGTCCGCATGGTTGCAACCGATCTTGATGAAGAACTTGCATTCTTGATTGAACAAGAACGCATATCTCAACTTCGCATGACAGGTATCAGGCTATGCAATCTTACAGATGGTGGTGATGGAACTTCCGGATGGGCGAAGACGAAAGAATGGCGAGAAAAGGTCGGCGCGGCACATCGCGGTAAAGTTGTTTCTGCTGATGTGCGTGCAAAAATCTCAGCGTCTGTGAAGGCGAATGGTTTTACTCACACGGAAGAAATGCGTCAAAAAATGTCAGATGCCCACAGAGGAAAAAAACGTTCTCTCGGATATAAACACACTGATGAATGGAAGTCTGCGCAGCGTGAGTGGGTTACAGGAAACAAAAGTAGAACTGGTCAAACGCGAAGCAACGAAGAACGCAAAAGGGCATCTGTCGCACTTAGTGGGCGCATTCAAACAAAAATTGAATGCCCACACTGTGGGAAAATTGGCGGAAATGCAATGCGTAGATGGCATTTTGAAAATTGCAAGGCGAAATCATGACCCAGATTAGCATCCTTAACGGCATCTATACGGACAACGGGCCAGACCTGCGCACGTCTTACCCTGTCAATCTAATTCCTGTACCTAAGCAATCTGGCATTAGTAACGGGTTTTTACGCCCTGCAGATGGATTGGTTGCCAATGGTTCCGGTCCTGGGATAGATCGTGGCGGGGTTAACTGGCAGGGCACGTGCTATCGCGTCATGGGAACGAAACTTGTCACAGTGGCGAGCAATGGCACTGTAACTGAGCTTGGCGACGTTGGCGGGCCAGTTGATTCTCTGGTGACGTTTGATTACAGCTTTGATAGGCTCGCTATCGCATCTGGCGGTCGCCTTTACTACTGGGACGGGGCAACACTAACGCAGGTTACAGACCCAGATCTAGGAATAGTTTTAGATTTTGCTTGGGTCGATGGCTATTTCATGACAACCGATGGCGAGTTTTTGGTTGTGACTGAGCTATCAGACCCAACGCAGGTTAACCCGTTGAAATACGGCTCGTCTGAGGTTGACCCGGACCCGGTTGTTGCATTGCTCAAAGTTCGCAATGAGGTTTATGCGCTCAACCGCAACACTATTGAGGTGTTCGATAACGTTGGTGGCGAGTTCTTCCCGTTTGAGCGCATAGACGGGGCGCAAATACAAAAGGGCGTTGTAGGTACGTTTGCCTGCTGCATCTACACCGAATCAGTGGCGTTTTTAGGCAGCGGCAGGAATGAGGCTCCAGCAATTTACATCGGCGCAAACGGTCAAGCGCAGAAAATCAGTACACAAGAAATTGATGAAATCCTACTAAGCTACACAGAGACACAACTCTCTAGCGTGAAACTTGAGACGCGCAACGATAAGAGTCACCAGCACTTATACGTACATTTGCCGGATCGCACTTTAGTCTACGACGCAGCAGCATCCGAAGCGCTTGGCGATCAAGTGTGGTGTACGCTTACCACCTCGACGGCTGGTTTTAGCCAGTATCGAGCACGAAATTTCGTCTTTGCTTATGACAAATGGCTAGTAGGCGATCCGCAATCAAGCAACGTTGGTTACATGGTGGACACCATCGGAGAACATTGGGGCCAGATTGTGCGATGGGAATTCGGCACAATGATTGTCTACAACGATGGGAAAGGCGCACTCTTTAATGAGCTTGAGCTAGTGAGCTTGACCGGGCGTGTCGCAATTGGTGTTGATCCGCAGATCAGCACAAGCTATTCACTGGATGGACTCTCATGGAGCCAAGAGCGATACATTAAAGTCGGAACTAACGGCAACACAAAAAAGCGCTTGGTGTGGTTTCAGCAAGGGCACATGCGCAATTGGCGCATCCAGCGCTTTAGTGGCAACAGCCAGGCTCATCTATCTTTTGCTAGGCTTGAGGCACAGCTTGAAGGGTTGGCATACTAATGGCTACTAATTCACGAATCAAATTAGGATTGACGCGAGATCAACTCGCAACTTTCCTAAAAGATCATGAGCAGATCAAGCAATTTGAAAATCTATTTCGAGTTGCGGATACCATCGCACCAGACGTTGTAAATGATGTCAGTATTGCAGCAGGTATTGCGCAATCCTCTGCTGTGCAAGCGCTTGGAATGATAGCTAATTTAGCTAACGATGCTGCCGTTAGCGAATCAGTGTCCGACATTAAAGCGACGCAAGCACTAGATCAGATATCGGCATTGGCGCAGGAATCTGCCGTTAGTGCTGCATCGGCAGAGAATAAGGCGAATCATGCGCTTGCGCTTTTGGAAAGGCTAACAACGGTAGTTGAGGGCTTGCAGATGGCACCGCCGCCTCGCGAATTTAAACGCGCGCGATATGGGCAATTCTACGACACGACAACACAGATTCCAGCTGCAGCAAATACGCCGTACGCCATAACGTTTAATACGACCGATGTTAGCAATGGTGTTTTTTTAGGTTCTCCAACCTCGCGCATAACTGTAGACACCGAAGGCATTTACAACTTTTTATTTTCCATTCAGATTGACAAAACAACCGGCGGCACTGGTCTATTTTGGGCCTGGCCTCGCATTAATGGCATAGACGTTCCTGATAGCAACAGCCAGGTTCAAATACAGGGCAACAACGCTGAACAACTGGTTACCATAGGCTATTTTTTTGATCTTAAGCCTAACGATTATGTCGAGATAATGTTCGCAGTAAATGATACATCGGTCAGGCCGGAAGCATTCCCGGCGTCGGCATTTTATCCATCAATTCCGTCTATCATTCTCACCGTGTCAAACAACATTCAAGGAGTCAGATAAATGACTGTTACCGTGAAAACATTGATTCCGCCAAAGCAAATGGAGTCAACGCAAACTAGCCAATATACCGCCACGTCAGTGAAAGCAATTATTGACAAGGCTACCGTCACCAACACTGACACGGTAAACCGCACATTCAGCGTTAACATTATTCAGTCTGGCGGATCAGCGACTAATGCAAACCTCATCATTGACGATAGAGCCGTCATACCTGGTGAAACTTATCTTTGCCCTGAATTAGTTGGACACGAACTAGATCCCGGCGCATTTATCAGCACCATTGCAAGCGCAGCAACTGCACTTACCCTGCGCGTTTCTGGGCGCGAGATTACCTAAAGGCGATAACATGGAAGGCGCAAAATTTCCTAAGATTTTCATCTCTCGCTTTGGCGGATTGCCAGAAGAGGAAGAGTTCATCACTGCGGCAGAGAACAAGAAAAACACTCAGACCGTTATTAATGATTGGATGCTAGGGCCGGAGAATCCATCTAATGAGCCTGGAGCCAATAAACCGTATTGGGTGAAGTTGGCCAAGGCAATGCAGGTTGACGAGAAAGAGGCGCGTCGTCGTCGTTGCTCCAATTGCGAGTATTACGACAACAGCACAATGACACAGGCCAAGATGGAGCGCATCCCGCAAAACCAGTGGGACGTTAATGCAGGGTTTCGTGGATACTGCAATAAGTTTGATTTCATCTGCCACGATCTACGTTCATGCCAAGCATGGGAAGAACGAGAATTTGAGTCGGAAGATTAAGTTTTATTCGCATAATATTTTGTGCGAAAATCCACAAAAAGCTGAGAGTTTATGGCAACCAGCGGCCTAGAATTGCACAGGAGTGAATTGTGATTTCTTTGTCGCTGGAACATGTAAAAGACCTGCACACGATCAGCGATCTATTTGACGATCCATATATCACGCGCGTAGGGCATGATCATCGCGCGGCTGCTCCAATTGACCACCCGAACGTAAAATATCTATCTGCTCGTCTGAATGGTGAGCAGGTTGGCGCTTTTATGATTATTGAATCTGGCTTTATTGAAATTGATATTCATGCGCTACTGACAAAACGCGCATTGCCACACTCTAGGGAATTCGGGAAGATGTGTCTAATGTGGGCATTCGCTCAACAGCACATACAGCGCGTTACCGCCTATATTATTGACGGTTTAAATACAGCTAAAAACTACTGCATGAAATTAGGATTCAAAAACGAGGGCATGCGGCGCGATGCATGTATGAAAAACGGCGCGCTGATCGGCGTTCATATTCTAGGCATGACTAGGCAGGATTGGAGGGCGGCAAAATGAGTTTTATTGGCAATGCAATTGGTTCAGTAGTTGGCGGTATTACTGGCGCGAAGCAACAGGGCAAAGCCGCAGAATCAGCGGCACAAACACAGGCCGCGGCAAGTAATCTGGCAATTGATGAGCAGCGTAGGCAGTTTGACATACTTACCGAACTGTTGCGTCCATATGTCGAAGCAGGTCAGCCAGCATTACAGCAGCAGCAGTCATTGATTGGATTGCGTGGTGCACCAGAACAGCAGCAGGCAATTGGCGCGCTAGAACAGAGCCCGTTATTTCAAGCCAAGGTGAGGCAAGGCGAAGAGGCATTGCTTCAGCAAGCCTCAGCGACTGGCGGGCTTAGAGGTGGCAATATACAGGCAGCACTAGCGCAATTTCGCCCACAGATGCTAGAGAGTCAAATTGCTCAACAATACTCACGGCTTGGCGGTCTTACAGCGCTTGGCCAGCAATCAGCAGCCGGGCAAGGTACGGCAGGCATGGAGAGCGCCGGAGCAATTGGCGACTTGCTGGCGCAGCGTGGCGCTGCATTGGCTGGCGGGCAGCTTGCGCGTGGCAGTATTGTTAGGCAGTCGTTTAAAGACTTAATGAGCATTGGCGGCCTAGCTGCTGGTGCTGGCGGTTTTGGAGGAATTGGCGGCGCTGGTGGAGGAACAGGAATAACAGCATCATCTCCAGGCGCTGCATCTTTCGGGCGATTCTAAGGAACAAAAATGGTACAGCCTATCAATTATTTAGCCAATATGCCGCAGGTTGACATTGGCGAGTCGCTTATTCAAGGCTTGCAAGTTGGTGCAACATTCCGCCAGATGCAGGAGCAACAAGCAGCGCGCCAACAAGCAGAGCAGCGCTTGCAGGCATATCGCAGTGACCTGGAAAACGCATGGTCACAAGGCAGGCCAGAAGCATTTGAGCGATTGATGACTTTATTTCCTGAGCATCAAGCAGCGGTTAAGCCGCAATATGATCGGCTTAGTAAAGTTCAGCAGCAAAACGAATTATCTTCTGTCACTAATGTCAGGGCCGCTATTGAAACTGGAAATACGCAATATGCAAAGCAATTGATTGAAAGACAAATTCAAGCAGCAGAAAATTCAAATGCAGACGCATCAATGTATAAAAATTTGCTAGAGCAAATTGACATTGATCCGAAAATGGTAGCGTCAAATATTGATTACACACTTTCAACAATGCTTGGCCCTAAAGAATACAAAGAATGGGCGGAAGGAATCTCAAAAGTAGGTGAAACACGTCGCGCTGAAGCGATGGCTCCTACAAAACTGCGCCAAGAGCTTGCCGCAGCAGACAAAGCTGAAGTTGAAGCACGTATAAAAATGGAAACTGCAACAGATGACATTGCAAAAGCAAAAGCTACGCGAATGTTTGAAGAAGCAAAAGCCAAAAAGGAGAAAGTGCAAGCCGATACAGAATTACAAACAAGACTGTCTGAAATTGGATTCAAGCAAGCGCAAATCAACAAATTTAATGTTGAAACTCGCAACCTTGACACTCAAGGCAAGATGCTGAGCTTGGATTTCCAAGCGGCATTGAAAGGCTTGCCATTGCCAAGCAAAAAAACTGAAGGCGGTGGCGGGGCAGCTACTGAAGACGAGCGCAAAGCAGCCGGGTGGTTGTCTCAAGCAACCAATGCATATAACAACATGCTTGGCGCGATGTATCAAAAAGGCAAACCCACTGGCGCTGAAAAGCCAGGATTTTTTGAAGCGGCAGCAG
>Ga0315906_10003929_pt1 | contig 19440 bp, 14 predicted proteins | sample LakEriMetagenome_4_FD_203526 | JGI IMG/M metagenome (GOLD analysis project Ga0315906, IMG submission 203526) | Freshwater fungal communities from buoy surface, Lake Erie, Ohio, United States - Buoy 2 MA122 | ecosystem: Environmental > Aquatic > Freshwater > Lake > Lake biofilm | place: USA... | reverse complement strand
AGCGTTCCAGATCTTCATCTTCAGTATCGCGTTTCAGGTAAGGCGGAATGGGAAGTTTGCCCGCGGCCTCCATGATGGCTGAAAACGAATGATCGCCCGGCCATTCAAACCGAACGGTAAAGTGGTCGCTTCCTCTATCTTCCATGAATGCCTTCAGAGGAACAATCTCGCCGGAGATCTTTACCGGGAGTTGCTGATAGGCTTCTTTCCAGCTTTTGGCATTTCCGATCAGGGCTTTCCAGCGCGATGAGTTTTTTTCATTAAATGCCAGCACCGGATCTTTTCCATCGGCAGGCTCCAGACAAAAAATTTCAATCACACTTCCTGTCAATTTTTTGAAGAGCAGCCTGGCATGGATCACGCGAGTGTTGTTGAACACCAGCAGATCATTAGGCTTCAGCAGATCGGGAAGTTGTGAGAATGTTTGGTCTTCTATATTTCCTGACTGATATAAAAGCAGCTTTGATGCATCCCGTTGCTCCAACGGAAACTTCGCAATCCGGTCATCGGGAAGCGTGTAGGTATAGTCGCTGACGGAAATGTTGCCGGTATCAGACATTTTGTTAAGGCAGAAATTGATTACAAAACAAAGGTATTATAAGAACCGGGACATTCTGTTAAGTTTTAAATGAAAACATCATTCGTTGCTATAGCTTGCCTAAGGGCCGGGCTTGTGCGAACCGGCATTTTCCGCTTCTTTCCCATTAAATCGCGGCATATTAAATGATCTTTGGTTACATCTTCCCACTAATCGAGACTTATGGAAACCGATTAATATGCTGCACCCGGTTTATGTTTAATTCAATTCGGGAAACTCAGACCGTAAATTTGGAGTGATCATGATTTGAAGATGACAGAACTCAGTTTGAATCCTGACTATAATCATCCCTGTTCATGAGCATTTGATATAATATTGCCAAAAATTCAGATTGTCTGACCAACTAAAAAAATTTCTTGATCGTGCGGAAACGATCAGATCTGTCAGCAAATCAAAATTTAAAAACCGATTCCGGGAAGTCAGCCTGAAACCGGCCAAAACCGAATACCGAAGAAAAGTCGAATCTAAATCATAAATAAAATGAAATCAGCTCTTCTGTTTAAGTTTAATATGTTTATCGTTGTTGTATTATTCTCCGGATGTGCTACAATAATCGGCGGGTCAAAATACAATGCACATATTGTTGTTACGGATAAACCCAATGCAAAAATTGTCTACGAGGGAAAGCTACAGGGCACGGGTAGCGCAACGATTCAAGTATTCAGAAGCCAGGCCAACAATTTTTCGTTTGCTGTGATGGAAGATGGTTGTAATGAACAAAAATATGAATATAAATCCCGGACATTCAGGGGCTGGGCTTTAATTGGAACAATCGTTGGCTGGACCGGAATCTTAAATGGAATACCCTTGCCATGGGGTGTCGTTGTGGACATAGCAACAGGGGCATTGTGGAAACCTGATATTACTGAAAAGGGTATTTCAAAGGTCGACTTTAAAACGTTTAACTATCAGGTTGATTATCCAAGTTGTTCGCCGGTCAAAATTGAAACTTATCAGTATCCATTGGATGTTGTATATTTGAAAAACGGCAAGATCGTCAAAGGTGTTATTATTGAGCAGGTGCCGGATGTTCATATAAAAATTCAGACCCCTGATGGCAGTATCTTTTTGTACAATGCTGCAGTAGTTGAAAAAATCACGCGTCAATTATCAGAATAGAAACCAGCGGGAATCCGGATTACAGGAACCGGGTGATGATTGCTTCATCCGACAGTTGGTATGTTTTCCTTATTGATCATACCCTCCTCGGTAAACGATGCCTGCTACTGTGGAGGTGATGCCGCCTCTTAAGCCATTGTGCTCACCCTTTACATGATTGTTCTGGCTGAGATAAGCCACCGGGAATTGCTCCTGAAGGTGGATCGTATCGGTGTCAAAGTGCGGGAAGATGGCATTGAAGGCATCCTTTGAGTTAGCAATGCGGAGCGTGGCTGGCAATCCTTCAGGCGGTCGGTGCAAACCGGTGATTTCTGCTGCTTTTTCCATGAGGTTTAGGTTTTGATGACATGATATTCATCAAGAGGTTAGGGTAAAACAGCAGAGTCGTTAGGAAGAAAGCGACGTACCCATCTGTTTATTAGACCATTACATTGATGATGTGCATTGTCATCGTATGAGTTATAAAAAAGATAATGACGACCCTTGCTTTGACAGAATTTGACACACTCGCGGTTTAAATTTCTTGCGAACCTTTTAGCATACCTCTGGTAAACAACGGGGGGGAACCCCGGGCCAGAACACAGGAGGGGGTGATGAAAAGGGAGAACCTTAGTAAACTAACGCAAACTAAATAAATTTAACCTCATGAAAAATTTTAAAATCACCACATTAATTCTTTGCTTGCTTTTATCGAAGCACTCTGTATATGCCCAGAGCGTACCCTCATAGATCCCTTCCACCCCGCTACAAACTTCATCAACCCAGGGTCAGGGTCTATCAGCTTCAGGCCATCCTGCTCGATCTTCGATTTTACGTGGTCGCTGGTTCCCGTGTAGGCATGCTCCCATGACATGGTTTTGATCTCCAACGCGGGCGCTGCACCCAGCTCGTTCATGTATGCCTCGTTAATCAGGCTCTCCGCCCGCTACTGGTAATGCTCAGGCACCACGATGCCGTCATGAATGGTGAATATGGGTATTTGCGCGTCGTCCCTGAAGATCATTCATGGAATCAACTTGAGCAAAATCCAGGCAACCTCACTCCTATAAAATGTCAGGGGGTCAGTATCCCGGAATTTAGAAAATAACTGGGGGTCAATATCCCGGAAAGGTTGTCAGCTTGGCAGAAATAGACACAGAGTACTTAGCACTTTACAATTGGTCAATGTTCTTCCAGGAGATATAGTTGAGTAAAGGATGATCTGTTTCACTGTCTTCACCTTGGTAAAGAAGCAGTCCGTTGGCAGATGGTTGATATTTGCTCCAATACTTAAGGCCGGATAATAATATACGGTCTCTCTTTACAGAGGATTTGATTTCGATGGCTTGTGGACCGGATTCTTTATCAATTATCAGATCGATTTCATTTCCCAGATGGTCTCTGAAAAAGAAAAGGCCATCGTTAATGCCTTGGTTGATCCTGTTCTTCATGATCTCCGCAATACACCAGTTTTCGAAAATTGCACCAAACATTGCGTGTCGTTTCAATCCTTCTTTTGAATTTAACTTTAAAAGCGTACACAACAAGCCTGTGTCGTAAAAATATATCTTGGGACTTTTAATTATTCTTTTATTCAGATTGTTATGCCAGGGCTGAAGCAGAAAAACGATATAGCTCGCTTCCAGAAGGCCGATCCATGATTGCACAGTCTTGGAATCAATACCAATCTGTTTAGCTAACTCATCCCTGTTCAGCATTTGGCCGGCATGATTCGCACACAATTGTATCAGTTTGTTAAAGGCTGTCAGATTGGTGATGTTTTTCAATTGACGAACATCACGTTGAACATAAGTCTGAATATAGCTCTGCATCCATTTTTGAGGATTCAGTTTCTTTGATATAATTTCAGGGTATCCACCTGACAAGATATTTGCCAAAATGTCATTAACAGGTCGTTTTGCCGATTTTAATTCTGCATAACTGAGCGGGAGCAAAGTCAGGTATCCGGCCCTGCCGGCCAATGACTGCGATATTTGCTGGTATAACAGAAAATTATTCGATCCTGTGAGCACAAATTGACCTCTCGAAGTGCGTTTATCCAACAGGACTTGCAGATATCTGAAAATTTCCGGCACTCTTTGAACTTCATCAAGGATACCACCATTCGAAAATTTTTCCAGAAACTTTCCAGGGGAAGCCAGAAATTCAAATTCGATGGAAGGGTCTTCAAAATTCACATATGGCTTTCCTTTCAGCAACAACTTACTGAGTGTAGTTTTGCCACTCTGTCGGGGCCCGGTGATACAAAGGGCACGAAATTGTTTCAGGGAATATCTGGCTTCTTCCAGTATGGCACGGGTAATCATGGATTCCGGATTTGTACAAATATACAAAAATGGAATCGGATTCCATTTTTGTATAAAAAGACAGAAATGGAATTGGATGCCATATTGGAGAATAAAAACAGAAAGCCCGGATCAAAACCGTACCCCCTTTATGAAAACGAACCCGTTGCAATAAAATTCAAAATACTGAACATCAATAACTTTAACGGTTTTGTTGGCTAATCAGTAAAAACCCTTCTGAATTTACAAACTGTCAAAAAAGACTTAAATTATCTAATAATCAAATGAATTACTTTAACCCTCCGGGTTAATCCCTGATGCAACGCACAGAGAAACCGTTCTGCTTAACAAGATAGTAGCTGTTTACAATGCCATTATCGTAACTCAGTTCCCGGCTCCAGGCATCGTTCGTACCGAAAGGCGTAGAACTCCACCAGTAACCGTAGTCGCCAACTTCGCCGTAACTGCCATTGATGTAGCGTGTACCGCCGGGCAAACCTGAAAACCCACTGCTGTTGGTGGCCCCGGTATTGGGGATCTCCCAGAGCCCCGTGCCCGATTGTAAATCGCCAACCGATTTCATCATCCCTCCTGCAATTTGGCTTTGAGGGCAAGCAAGACATATTGTATCCGCCTGCGGATCCAGAAACTTCACCAATTGATTCCATTCACTGTCGCTGGGCACATGCCAACCTGTGGGACACAGTTCTCTTGGATCGGCCACTGCATACCAGTTGTACAGCTTGCCGTAAATATTGTTGTTTTGGGCGATGTCGTTGTAAATGGCATAAGCCCCTGTAGTGGTGTTTTGCCATTGGGTGTCGGAAAGTCCCGTAGGTATCAAATCTCCGTTGCGGTAACGGGTGGTTTTCAAGTTAGTATATAACCAGGCGCTGCGAGAACTGTTGTGCACCGGCATACACCTTCAGCATGTAAAGGCCATCGGCCAAGTCAAGGGGAAGCTCGAGCGTTGCGCGTAACAGGCCATTCCCGGTAGGCAAGGTGAAGGTGGCGCTGCGTTTGCCTTGGGGGTCGATCAGTTCGACAATTGCATGGTCAAGTTCCGAATCCAATTGATCGAGGCTGATATCGAGTTGACCACCACTGTTGGGGTTGGGCCATACGGTAAAGGTGGACTCCCCCTTGATGTTGATGAATGGATTGCCCGCCCGTTGAGTACTGGCCGTGGTGAAGAAAAAAGGAGCACTCAGTTCGGCCGGAATGGCAGGTTCACCGGCCACTGCTCCGCATATCGTCTGTACCTGATAAACATAGTTGGTGCCTGGAGTCAAACCATTCAGCTGCCAACTCAGGCTTTGCAGATTGTTCTGGGAATTGAAAGTTGACGCGCTCACGGGCTTCCAAAATAGGATGAAGTAATCGGAACCCGGACCGCCGGCTGACCAGGAAAGTAAAGCAGAAGTGGAAGTGATGTTGGCGGCATTCAGGTTGTTTGCAGCAGCACAGGGAGGGTCTCCTGCCGGAGTGAAGAAGGTGGTTGCGGGAGCAAAATTTCCAGTACCTGAACTACAAACAGCCTGCACCTGGAATTCATAGGAGGACGAGGCCTGCAGGCCCGCCAGCGTGTAACTTGTCGAGGTCAGACCGTTCACGTTCGTGAAGGTGGCTGTGGACATGGCCCGCCAGCGAAGGTTGTAACTGTTGGCTCCGGGAACAGCGAGCCAGGAAAGGTTGGCGGAAGTCGTTGTAATCCCACTTGCGAACTGGCTTGCGGGAATTCCACATGCCGTAGCGGGAGAAAGGGTGATACTGACGTTGTCCAGCCCGATCCTTTGGTCTACAGTTGAACTCGCCGAATTGTCGTCTACCCAACGGAACCGAACCTGTCCAGCCACCGGAACAGGAGCCGGCAAGGCCAAAGCCAGCGTGAAGTTGCTCGTTCCTACGGTGTTTGGCAGTGTGCTGAGCGTTGGATTCAATGTGGTAACCGAAGTCCATGTAGCACCAGAGTTCGTGCTCACGAAAAGACGATAGCCGGGGATACTTTCAGCACTCGTGGCGTTGGCGAACCTGCGGATGCTGTATCCCAGTTGCAGAGTGCTGAGCGCGATTCCCGTATTGTTGTTCAGAATCAATTGCAGGATGTTACCTGCCCCACTGGTGGGAGAAGTACCAAGTGCACGATCCGAAGAATTGGCATCGGAATAGTTGAATGCGCGGGTATTGCTGGTCCCGGTGAAGGTGTTGGTAGCGACAATCAAGGAGTTATTCAATGAGCCAGAAGAGGCGGCGGAAGGGCTTCCTGTGGCCGGTATGTCGGTGGTCCAGGAGGATGCGTTTCCACCCAACTTGCCGATGTGACTCCAACCGGCGGGTATGGCTGTCCCCGTACCCATCGCATCGAAATTCTGCACGTATGTACCGCTAAAGGGAATCTGTGCAAAACCGAATTGGGGGTAACCTACCAACGCGATTAGAAAAAAAGCAAAGACGGTGTTCATCCGCAAAGGGACTGATTCTACTGAAAAACGGGTAGACAGACTACCTGCGAAATCCGAGTGAAGAAGGAGTGTTCTCATTGATGCTTAATTTTTACAAGGCAATTTAATTAATAAATCGATAAGTTATACACTTTTGTCTGAAAAAAATTTGAGGAGGGTTACAAAAGCGGGTTTTGAGGTTGATTGAAAGGTTTGGCGAGGGCGGAAGGGGCATCGGTTTGTAGGCGATTTCCCGTGGCCTTAATTGCGGTTTGTGTCGGAATTGTGTCGGAATGAAAAAACGAAAGGGCTACCGTTTGTGGTAACCCTTTCATTTTCAATGCTCCCCCTCTTGGGCTCGAACCAAGGACCCCATGATTAACAGTCATGTGCTCTAACCAGCTGAGCTAAGGAGGAATAACCTTCTCTCTTTTCTGAAAGTGAGAAGGGCATTACTACCGCTTGAGCCACCGCGAAGCAGAACAAAGTGCGCTTCACGACTAAAACACGTGTATGAGGTTGGAAGAGAACGTTTCCCCTTCGGCCGTCTAACCAATAGGTTATGGACTTAATTAGGGACTGCAAAGATAATGCAAAAGATGAAAAACACAACACTTATTGATTTTCGCAAATTCATTGAAATACAGTCACTTAATGAATTGCTAAACAACTTGAGACGGAAATAAACCTTTAAATCAGACATTGTTTTTTACTTAGTTGCCTGATCCCTTCAATTTTGTTTTCTTCACCGCAAATGCTCCGGCCGAATTAGGTGAAGCGCCTGGTGCCGCGTGCAGTAACGCCACATATGATCAATGAATGCAGTTTCTCACAACGGTATGAATGCTGCTAGGAACCCCTGATAGTTTACACTGTTTTTATGCAAGTCATAATCACATTTCAAAACTCATTATGCAGAAGCGATCAACAGATATTTCTGCGAAGTATTGATGAAAACGTTTTTAATTCCTGTGGTTGAATGACCTTCACAGCTGATGTTGACATTTTAATTTGGTGATTATCACCTGAAAGAAAATTTCATCTTGACACCGCTGTTAATTTCCTTAAATTTACTTGCAATCTTATTCAACCGCTTTATGCATTTTCCGGGATCACTGAAATCCAAACTTCACAACACAGGCACCACCATTTTCACTACCATGTCGGCGCTTGCTGCCGAGCACAACGCCATTAATCTGTCGCAGGGATTTCCCGATTTCCCTGTTTCAGAAAAGTTGATCTCGCTGGTGAATAAAAATATGAAGGCCGGTCATAACCAGTATTCACCCATGGCCGGTTATATGCCTTTGCGGGAAGCCATTGCCGAAAAGGTGAATCATCTTTATTCCGCCGCTTATGATCCCGAAAAGGAAATCACCATTACTGCAGGCGGCACTCAGGCGATTTATGCTGCCATTGCCTCCATCATCAACGATGGTGATGAGGTGATCGTTTTTGATCCCGCTTATGATTGTTATGCTCCTGCCATCAGACTTAACGGCGGGATACCGGTTCAGATCCAGCTCAAGGGCCCCGAGTTTCACATCGACTGGAATGAGGTCAAGAAAATGGTGAATCAGCGTACGCGCATGATCATGATCAACACACCTCATAATCCCACCGGAAGCATTCTCTCGGCGAAGGACATGCATCAGCTTGAGAAAATTACCGACAAGCGTGATATTGTGGTACTGAGTGATGAAGTGTACGAGCATGTCATATTCGACGGTTATGAACACCAGAGCGTCACCCGATATCCTAAACTGGCGGAGAGAAGTTTCGTGGTATTTTCATTTGGCAAAACCATGCACGCCACCGGCTGGAAAATCGGATATTGTCTGGCTCCGGAAAATCTGATGTCAGAATTCAGAAAAGTGCATCAGTACATGGTGTTTTGTGCCAACACTCCCATCCAAAGAGCGCTGGCCGATTACATGAAAGACCCTAAACATTATACTGAACTCAGCGGGTTTTATCAGGAGAAGCGTGATTATTTCCTGAAGCTGCTGAAGGGTTCGAAATTCAAGCCACTGCCCTGTCATGGTTCGTATTTTCAGCTGCTCGATTACTCCAAAATCACCGACGAAAAAGATACCGACTACGCTATCCGGCTGACCAAAGAAAACGGTGTGGCCTCCATTCCGATTTCTGTTTTTTACAAGAATAATGTTGACAATAAGTTGCTGAGATTTTGCTTCGCCAAGGAGAAAGAAACGCTGGAGAAGGCGGCGGAGAAGTTGATAGAGGTGTAGGGGAGTAGTCATTAGTCATTAGGCGATGGAAATGGTTTGTTAATTGTTTTTTGACCGATGAGTGGAATTCTTTGCGCACAATTTGATGTCAGCCAAATCTCTCCATGCAACTCCGTCACTCCGTGCCTGCCTGAAGCAGACAGGCCTCCGTGTTAAAATCAGACCCGACCCTGGCGCGAAAAAGTTAACACGGAGAATTGGAGCAAACGGAGAATCACGGAGGAAAATATTGTCAATCAATTTTTAAGTAACAGCACCATAAATTTTCATTGTATTTTCCCGGAACAGCTTCCTTGTGTATCTTTATCCCTATGAAAAATCTGAAATTAACATTGGTTCAGACCCGGCTCCATTGGGAACAGCCTGAAAAGAATCGGCAATATATGTCCGGGTTGCTGGCTGATTTGAGAAAGGGATCCACTGATATCATTCTTCTTCCCGAAATGTTCGCTACCGGTTTCACCATGAATGCCAAGAAGGTGGCTGAGAAAATGGATGGTGAGTCGGTTCAGTGGATGCGGGAGCTTGCCGCGAAGAAGAATGCAGTGGTTTGCGGCGGTCTGGTGATTGAGGAAAAGAAAAAGTTTTTCAACAGACTCATCTGGATGCAGCCCGACGGAGAATACTTTACATACGACAAACGGCATCTTTTCCGGATGGCGAACGAGCATCTTACGTATTCTCCGGGAAAGAAAAAGCTGATCGTGGAATGGAAAGGATGGAGAATTTGTCCGCTGGTATGTTACGATCTTCGCTTCCCCGTCTGGAGTCGCAATACAGGCGATTACGATCTGCTCCTGTATGTAGCCAACTGGCCCGAACGCCGGAGTTTTGCCTGGAGTCAGCTGCTCATCGCTCGTGCCATCGAAAACCAGTGTTTCGTGGCGGGACTCAACAGGGTAGGGGTGGATGGTAAAAACATTACCTACACAGGCGACAGTGTGGTGCTGGATCCTTTCGGAGAGAAAATCAGTAACATCAAACCTTCCAAAGTTCAGATTGAAACCATAAAGCTTGATCCAAAAGTGCTTCACGACGCCAGAAAGAATTTCCCGGTGATGATGGATAGAGACCGCTTTCGGATTTTTTAAAATAACAACGGATTTAACAAGATTTAACAAGATAAGGAACGAGAGGCTCTCTTGTTCTTTATCTTGTTAAATCCCTGCCTGCCAGCCGACCAACCTGCGGTAGGCAGGCTGACTGGCAGGCAGGTCGTTTTCTCTTGTTGTAATTTTTTATCACCATGCAACCCATGAACAAATACTCCAACCTCCTCCCCGAACTCACGTTCAAGGCTACCACATCAGGCGGCAAGGGCGGTCAGCATGTCAATAAGGTGGCATCTCGGATAGAGCTTTATTTTAATGTAAGTTCATCGGCTCACTTGAGTGAAGATGAAAAATCAATCCTGATGCGAAAGCTTGAAGGCAGGATGAATGATGAAGGTGTGCTCCGTATCACCAGTTCGGAAGGCCGTTCGCAACACGACAACAAAGAAACGGCCATCCAAAAATTTCTGGAACTGATTTCCAAATCCCTCGCACCGGTCAAGCCAAGAAAGAAAACCAAACCCTCCGCCGAATCAAAAGAAGAAAGACTGCGCCAGAAGAAAAATCTGAGTGACAAGAAAAAATTGAGAGTGAAAAGATTTGGTGATTAGTTATTAGTCATTAGCGCCGCCCTGAGTAAGGTTTTGATGAGCGATCGAGCGAATCAAGACCGCATCGAAGGGTCGTTAGTCATTAGTCCGTTTTCCCCACTAACTCACTAACCCACTAACCTACTAACCCACTAACCCACTATCCCCTTCGATACGTGCATGAATCGTACTTCGACAAGCTCACTTCGGCAAGCTCAGTGCATCGCAGTGCAACGCCTCCCGGCTCTTCATTCACTACTCAGGGCAAGCCACTAACCCACTAACCTACTAACCCACTCAACTACTTCTCCACTCCGTATTCACTCAGCAAATACGCCAGACTGGCAATAGCCGCCGTGCCGAGGTGCAATTCTCTTTTGTGAATCTTATCGAATGTGTCTATTTCGGTGTGGTGATAGTCGAAGTACCTTTGTGAATCCGGCTGCAGTCCGATCAGCAGAGTACCCTGATCTTTCAGTCGGTCGATATCGACACCACCGCCGGGCAGGTACCACTGATAAATTCCATAGGGTTCAAAAAGTTTTTTCCATGGATCGAGTACTGTCAGCTTGGTGGAGTCACTGCAGTGAGAGAAAAAGCCTGCGGGGGTAAATCCTCCGAGATCCGATTCGATGGCGGCAATATGGTTTTCATTTCTGGCTTTCGCTTCTTCGGCATATTTTTTACCACCTCTCACTCCGTTCTCCTCATTCATGAAAAGTACCACGCGGATGGTTCTTTTGGGTTTGATATTGAGGTCGCGGAATATTCGAAGCAATTCCATTGATTGTACACATCCGGCACCGTCATCGTGTGCACCCTGACCGTTATCCCATGCATCGAGATGGCCGCCCACCACTATAATCTCATCCGGGAATTCAGTCCCTTTGATTTCGGCAATTACATTATGTGATGGTTTGTCGGGGAGTGTTTCGCAGTTCATCAGCAGTTCAAGTTCCGCATCGGGATCAGCTTTCAGCGCGGCACTAAGCTTATCGGCTCCTAAGGTTGAAATGGCACAGGCGGGTAATTTCGGAGCGCCTTCCTCATAGCCCATCGAACCGGTATGCGGATAATCATCCAGTGCCAGTGTAAGAGAGCGGTTCACAGATGCAATGGCTCCCATCTTAGCCGCGTTGATGGCTCCGGCCCAGCGGTATTTTCCGCACTCGCCGTAAGCATGAAAGGTGTGATAATGGTGGTTGGCAAGCGCGGCATTGTAGAATACTATTTTACCTCTTACTTTCTCTTCACCCAGTTCATTCAGTTCTTCAAAACTCTTAACTTCTATCACTTTGCCTTTTATGCCTTTGGCAGGAGTAGGAACACTGCCCCCGAGACTGCATATACGAAGCGGAGTTCTTTTACCTTTCGAAACCAGTGTCAGAACCTCCTTATCATTTCGCACCCAGTGCGGCACCATCACATCCTGCAGGTATACGCGACCGTTATTTTGATCTTCCAGCGTTTGTCTCGCCCATTTTACTGCTTTGTCGGCTCCGTCTGATCCGCTCAGTCTTGGCGGTATTTTGGTGCAGAGGTGTTCAAGCCATTCGTAACCTTTTCCCTTTTCCAGACAATAGGTAAAGATTTTTCTCACCATCAGGGAATCGTGATTCTGGGAGAAAACAGATAAATTAAATGAGAGCAGAAAAATGAAGAACAGAAGTACTTTTTTCATTATTAATGGATTGGAATCCGACAAAAGTAAGAATTAAGATTTTTTAACAGATGATTATATTGACTGGCGACTTGAGCATTTTTGGGATGAAGGATGGAATGCCGGCAGATCCGGAATCATTTACCTGTTGGGAATTCGGGGCATTTATCACGTTGCGCCCGGCAAATGGCATTTGTATCCTATTGGTATTTCCGCGCCGGGCGCTGTATTGATGATGCGTTCTTATAAAATATTTGACCCCTCCGGGGTCATGATGGAAGATGTTTTAAGCAAAACATCTTCCATCATGATATAGATTTGGTATACCTGAGGGTCAATCTTCAATCGCTTCTTCTGTATCAATGTTTGCAGCTGTGACCGGATTTTTCCTGGCAGTCATGTTGCCCGGAAATCTTACCTGATAACCACTCCATCCGGCCTGACCGGCACGGGAATCGGCTTTATAATAATCGGTTGAACAAATGTGAGCGCCCGATTCAAAGGCCGCATTCATCCCTGAATAGTCGCCGTTTCGGGCTTCCTGCGTGCCTGAGTCGCACCTTGTTCTGATCATATAGCCTTGCTGAGCCAGCTGACGGATCTGTGAACTGTCTGCCCTAGCATCGTTTAAGATTACAAACGCGGCATCGGTGTTTCCGGGACTGGAGTAAACAAACATCGCGCGGCCTTCCAGATTCGGTTTGCCCTGTTTGTAAAACGGAACACAGTTTCCTTCCATGATGAACACAACTTTTCCTCTGCAATCTTTCAGCAGCGGCCACTTCTTTTGTAAAGCGGCTTCATTCAGGGTGGGCAGCGCTCCCCGGAGCTTATCAGGGGTGAACACGCCCGGTAAATTTTGTCCGAAGACTTCTCTGATCTCCGCATCAATCGCATCCGCGGAAGCGAGGTCATAGGCTGGAGGAGGAGTGAAGCCCAGTGAAAGCAACAACGGATCATCAGCCGGAGAATCGATTTTGGTTTCGACGTTGATGAACAGAGGAATATGGCCGGGGTGCGACAATGACCAGTTACGGATGGCGGTCAGGGTTTGTTTGAAAGTATAAAAGTGAGTGTTGTAATCGACGTCTTTAATGTGAAGGACCTTGAATCCGGGCTGTGACAGCTCAGGAATGTTGGATGCGGTATCCAACCCGACAAACGAATGCACAAAGCGGTTGGCGAAAGCCCCGCCGTTTGGATCATTGTACACATCAATTTCGAGTCCGCGCACACCGTAATCATTCATTTGTTCATTCGGATGAATATGACTATAATCCAGCGTCAGCGGATCGTACTCGGGCGGGATCAGTGCGGCTACGGAAAGTAAAAATCCGAAAACGGTATCAGTGGTCATCTGCCTGTAGCTGTTGTGAGAGGCGATCACCTGTATTTCGTTCATGCGCAGCTTTTCATCCTGACCGGGAATGACGGGCTGAGCGGTATCCTCCTCTTTTTTGCAGGAAACAGACAGCAGTATAAAAACTAAGGCTGGAAGTAACAGTCGAATTTTCATATGGATGTTTTTAATCTGAAATAATTTAATGACACGGAATGACCGTGAACGGGTAAAAATCATCAAATAAATTCAGATAAGCAAAACAATAGCGTATGCAGGTGAAAAATAAGGCTATTGCTTCATCACCCGCTTCACTTCAGTAAAGTTGCCGGAGGTGATTTTAAGCAGATAAGTTCCCTGACGGAGACCGGAGTTGCTGAGATCGAGGGACATCAGGATGTTATCGGGTATTCCGGTATGCTGATAAACAACCTTGCCGGTTACATCATATAATTCAACCTGTACTTCTTCCCTGATGGATGATCCGAATACCACAGTGAGGGAGTTTTGGAAAGGATTCGGGAACAAAAAGCTGATGACCGATTGTTTTTCGGAAGTTCTTTTCACCAGTATGACGCCTGAGTAAGAAGATTCGCCGTTGTAGTCGAATTGTCGCAGGCGGTAGTAATAACTCCTGTCAACAACCTGAGAGTCGTTGAACTGATACGTTGAATTTACCGAAGTGGTGCCCTTGCCTTTCACGGTGCCGATGGTTTCAAAATTGTAGCCGTTAATGGAACGCTGAACTTCAAACCGGTCGTTGTTGAGTTCCGCCGATGTTGACCAGGTGAGCAGATTGTTCTCGCCTGAAGCCTTCCCTGTAAAGGAAACCAGTTGTACCGGAAGCGGTGTGTTCACCGGACCGGTAATTTCAAAGTCATCAATCGTGAGGCCCGGAGCTGTTACCGTTATATCTGAACGGAAACGGATCCTGAATCCCACGCTAGGACTTCCCGAAAGGAATGAAACGTCATACTGCGCCAGTGTCCACGATGACCGGGTGGCGTTGAAATAAGGCTCGTTGACCGGAAATGAAGTGGCCCCTGCATTGTTGGCGAAATCATACCAGTTGGCAGCAACACCACCGAGCGGTAGCCAGGTATCTCCCCGGTTAAGGGTGTACTCCACCCGGCAGCCATCCCATTCGATTTCAAACGAGTTTTTTCTGTAAAACCTCAAAGTATAAGTGCCGGGAATGGTGAAGTTGAAGCAGGGAGTCCACAAACGTGAGTCGGTGTTGTCGGTGTAAGTGGCAGACGACAGTCCGGTCACCCAGGCATTGGTTCCGCTTCGTGTTCCGTTCTTTCCTGCGACTGCCGAGTTGCCTCTTTCAAAAGGAGTACCTGAAATATTTTCGTTTGCAAAACTGAGCGGATTGAGATCGAAGCTTCCTCCGTCGGCCGGAGCATAGGGTACACCGGCATTAGGAACAACGTGAATGTATCCGGTGCGTGTTTTTTGCAAAGCACCGCTGCCGTTGATTTGAAGAGTAACAGTATAAAGTCCGGCGGTGTTATATACTTTAACAGGATTTTTAAGTGTTGAAGTGGTGCCGTCACCAAAATCCCATAGCCAGGCATTCGATTTGAAACTGGCATCATTGAACGCGATCGCTTTTCCTGTATAGATCACTCTCCTGTCGGAAGAAAAATCAGGATAAGGGTCGGCAAATACATCGGTTGAATACAAGCCGCGGCCGTGAGTGGCGGCTATCACTATTTTATCGGAGCTGCGGATCTGCAACATGTCGGTTCTCACATTGGCAAGTCCGTTGTTGGATGGCCCCCATACGGTGGATGTGCCATTGAGCAGATCAGTTGACCACACGCCGATCTCGGTCGCAATAATGGCCTGTGAAGTGTTGTTGGGATTGAACAAAGCCCATCGAACCGGCATGTCTGGTAAATTACCTTCAACTGAAGTCCAACTGGTACCGCCATTGGTGGTTTCCCATACACTGTTCATTCCGTAGTTTGAATAGGTGACCAGTAAATGATTGTCGTTGCCGTCCTGAATCGCGATACAGGAAACAGATCCGGAGGGCATACCAGTTACGGCAATGTTGGTGCTTGTTGGAGTGGCGCCGTTAGCGTTATCAACCCGCACGATACGTCCGTTGTTCAATCCGAAGAAAACGCGATTGGCTGTATTTTGTGAAACGGAAACATGAGTGACTTTTCCCGAGTTGAATGCCGCTACCGTAACGGTGGTCATGGTGTTGGATGCCGGCATGTTGAGAATTCGTGCATACACACCGTTATTATGCGCTGCATAAAGATTGTTTCCCAGATTGTCGTAATCGGTGGGGTTTACAAATGATCCGGTGTTGGTTCCTCCTGACACGCCCCCGAAAGAAGCTCCACCGTTGATAGACCGGTAATAGTTATTGTAAACATAAGAGGTGAACTGAAACTGCGGCTGGTCCTGATCGATGTGGGTAAAGCAGCCGTCACCGCCGGTGACTTCAATGGTCGAGTTGATGCCCGCGCTGTTGTATTGCTGTGATCCGTTGTCCTGCGCTCCTGCGAGAAACTGATTTGAATAAGCAGTCGGATTCATCGCGCAGGCGTAATACTGTGTGACATTAAAGTTATCGCCTTTGAATTGTATGGCCGGGATCGCTGCAGTGCCGTTTGATGTGCGGTATACACCGCCGTCGTTTCCAAAATAAATCACATTGGAGTTGCCGGGTTCAAATACAATTGCGTGTTGGTCGGCGTGAACATTCTGAAATCCGAAGCCTCCGTACCAGTGACAAATCTGTTGCCAGTTGGTTCCGCCGTTGGTGGATTTGAAAATATCGATACCGCCAATGAAAAGCGTATTGGAATTATTGGGATCAACCGCCATGGTTAAATCATACCAGGCTTGTCCGCGGGTGAAGTCGGCACCGATTCCGCCGTCCGCATCCACAGGGTTCGTTCTGGTGGTCCAGTTGGCACCGCCGTTGGTCGACTGATAGATGGCTCCCACTCCGGAACCTGTTCCCTGAGTGACCGCATAAATTACAGATGCGTTTGAAGGTGCACAGGCGATTTCGATTCTCTGAAAGCCTGTTGTCGGGAAACCGTTGGTTCCGGTATTGAGTTTGGTCCAGGAGGCTACATCACCGGTAGCTGACTTGTAAATGCCGTCAGTGGATCCGAACAATCCAATGGCAACATAAATCTGGTTATCGGCAGCGATTTCAATATCCGCAACACTGTTGCTTGTAGCATTGGTTCCGGCGCCCAGTACTTTTACCCATGTGCTGCCACCGTTAGTCGACCGGAACAAGCCGCTTCTTGTAGCAGCATACACGTGGCCGGTAACAGGATGTACTTCTATTTTCTGAATATATCTGAAGTTCCCGTTATTGACAGTTGATGGCAGAAAAGCCCAGGTGGCACCTCCGTTAGTTGTTTTGTAAATACCATCCCCTCTGATAGCATCTCCGTTTTGATACCCCTCGCCGGTTCCGAAGTACATTTCCTGTTTGTTGAGTGGATTAAAAGTGACGGTGGTGATGGCCAGGTTATCAAACAGGTCGTTGACCGGAATCCAGGCAGGAGAAGTGGCGGTGATATCAGTTGTTTTCCACAAACCCCCTCCGACACCTGCAGCCCAAAGTGTTTTATTGGTGGCGTCATTCGGATCTATCATAATCGCCCTTGTGCGACCGCTCACATTATTAGGTCCTCTTTCGTACCAGTTCATTCCCGGGATGGCGCCGGCCATTCGGCCCTGAGCCGAGGCAGCACGAAGCTCTTCGGCATATGAGTAGGCAGCTAACAATCTTTCGCGGGGAACCGAATTGGTAGCGGGGTCTTTGGTTCTCTCAATCTCCTGTAAAATCGCCAGATCCATGCGGTCCTTCAAAGGGATTCTTCCTTTTCGGGACATTGCTTTTTTCTCGGCATGGGTAAGGGGGCGCTCCTCATGCTGAAGCGTTGCGAAAAAGGCCATCATCAAAATGGCTGTGGTGAGTATGAAAACACCTGTTCTATTCATGACTACTACCGAACAATCGGAGAACCCGTAAAGTTAAGGCAAGAACAGCTCAGGTTCAACGACCTGATTGTAAAATCTTCAACGACAAAAGGCGGACCGAGTCCGCCTTTTGTCGCCTTGTAAGTGCTTATAATCAATTAATTAGTAACTTGTAACTTTAAACTCGGTACGACGGTTTTCCTGATGTTCTGCTTCCGTACAGTTCACGCCATTGCCGCACTGGTTGATGAGCATGGATTCTCCATAGCCCTTACCGGTGATTCTGGACTTGTCGATGCCGCCTTTTTCAACGATGTATTTGGCTGCAGATTTGGCCCGCTTGTCAGACAGATCCATGTTGTATTTATCGCTGGCACGGCTATCGGTGTGTGAACTGAGTTCGATGATGATGGTCGGATTGTCCTTGAGTACCTGCACCAGTTTGTCGAGTTCTTTGGCTGCATCCGGACGGATGTTCCATTTGGCCAGATCATAATAGATATTGTCGAGGCGAATGGCCTTGTTGAGGATCAGTTTCTCGAGCGGAAGATCCTGACGGATGACACCCGGCTTTTTGCCTTTGGTGGTCACCTGCTCGCTGCGTGCAAAGTAGCCTTGATGCGATCCTTTAACCTTGTAATTTTTCTCTGCTTCCAGTTCAAAGAAGTAATAACCGTCGGCTTTGGTGGTGACACGGGCAAGCTCTTTTCCTGCTGTATTCATCAGCACAACGATGGAACCGTCGAGAGGTTCTTTGGTTTCTTTGTCGGATACCACACCTTCTATGCCGAATGGCTGACGGTCGAGCTGGAAGTTCAGCTCAATACGGTCGGTGGTGAAGTTTTTGGTAGTGGTTTCTTTGGTTTCAGTGGAATAACCTGTATGCTGAGCCGTTAGTTCATAATCTTTGCTGAACTCGAGCTCCATCTCATAATTTCCGTCAGCATCAGCGTTGGTAGTGCCCAGTACTTTGCTGCTTTTATCTTTCAGTACCACCTCAGCACCGCCGATAATTTTTCCGGTGCGCTTTTCGGTAACGATACCGTACACAAATATTTTCTTAAATATTTCAACATGATAAACATCGTCATCGCCCTTACCGCCTGTTCTGTTGGAGGAGAAATAACCTTTCGTTCCGTCAGCATTCAGTACGGCGCCGAAATCATCTTTGTTGGTATTGATCGGGAAGCCCATGTTGCGTGGCTCCGACCAGTTGTCGTCGGCAAAAAGGCATTCGAAGACATCGAGTCCACCCATTCCGGCCAGACCGTCTGATGAGAAGAGCAGGGTGTTGTCTTCATTAACGAAGGGGAAAATTTCGTTTCCTTTGGTGTTGATTTTATTGCCCACGTTTACGGGAGATCCCCAGCCTTCTTTTGTTTTTTCAGAATAATAAATATCCATTCCTCCAAAACCGCCCGGCATATCTGAAGAGAAATACAGACGCTTGCCGTCATTGGTCAGCCATGCATGAGCCGTATTGTATTTGGCATTCACGAATGACAGATCTTCCGGCGACGACCATTTACCGTCAGTCAGTTTGGAATGAACGATCTTAAGTTTAGCAACTTTATCGGCACGATTGGCAACAGTGTTGTTGTTGCGGGTCAGGAACATTTCATTGCCATCCTTGTTGAAACAAACAGGGCCATCATTGAATTTACTTTCCATCTCCCTCGCAAATACTTCAGCTGAGCGAAGATTGGCGCCGCTTCCACCTGCATAGTAAAGAGCGAGGTAGGGATTGCCGGTCCAGGAATGTGTCTTGTCTTTTGCACCTGTCTCGCGCGACGAAACAAATACAACACCATCTTTGTAAGGAACAGGTGAGAAATCCGCCTTATCGGAATTCATTCCGATTTTGTGTACGCGAATCCTTGCGCTGTCGGCAAAGAATGAATCCAGACGGGTGATCGCGGCAAGTGAATTTTGTGCTCGTTCATCGTTAGATGCTACGTAGGAGTATTCGGTATAATATTTTTTTGCCTCTTCATACTTGGCATTGTACATCAGCGCCTGAGCGTAATGAAGTTTATCGGCCGCAGTTACATCTGCCAGTTTGACTACTTTGGAATAATAGAGCTCCGACATTTCCGTATTGTTCGTCATGCGATAACAATCGGCGATTCCCCTCA
>Ga0315906_10003928_pt1 | contig 19445 bp, 19 predicted proteins | sample LakEriMetagenome_4_FD_203526 | JGI IMG/M metagenome (GOLD analysis project Ga0315906, IMG submission 203526) | Freshwater fungal communities from buoy surface, Lake Erie, Ohio, United States - Buoy 2 MA122 | ecosystem: Environmental > Aquatic > Freshwater > Lake > Lake biofilm | place: USA... | reverse complement strand
CCACAATGATCTTCCTGCCGGTCAATCCGGTGTCACCGTGAGGTCCGCCAATAACAAACTTTCCTGTCGGATTCACATGGTAAGTGATTTTGTTATTGAAAAGGACTTGCACACGCTTAGGAAGCTTTTTCATGATGCGAGGAACAAGGATGCCGATGACATCCTTGCGGATTACATCTTGCATAGCTTTTTCACTTCCGAAATCATCGTGCTGGGTAGATATCACAATGGTATCTATGCGTTTCGGCTGGTGGTCATCGCTATATTCAATCGTTACTTGGCTCTTGGAGTCGGGACGCAAATATTTCATCACCTTGCCTTCGCGGCGGATGGCTGCAAGTTCCTCCAACAACAGGTGCGCCAACTCCAATGGGAGTGGCATGTAATTATCGGTTTCACGACAGGCATAACCAAACATCATGCCTTGGTCGCCTGCACCCTGGTCTTCCTTCTTCTTTCTAACAACGCCCTGATTGATGTCGGGCGACTGTTCGTGAATAGCCGAAAGGATACCGCAGGAGTTTGCTTCAAACATATACTCACTCTTGGTGTAGCCGATCCGGGCGATCACTTCACGAGCGATATCTTGAACATCCAAATAGGCGTCCGATTTTACCTCGCCAGCCAATACGACTTGACCGGTGGTAACCAAAGTTTCACAAGCTACCTTGGATGCAGGGTCATAGGCTAAGAAATGATCTATCAAAGCATCTGAAATCTGGTCTGCCACCTTGTCTGGGTGGCCTTCTGATACGGATTCGGAGGTGAATAAGTATGCCATAATGAATGGATTGTGTTATCTGATTTAAGTTAGAAGTGGCAAAAGTAGAAAAAGAATTGGCTTTGAAAATCAAACCATCTCCATTCCTTATTGCAATTAGGGTGTGGATGGTTGATTATGTAGATTTGGACTTGCCGGTCAGCTTGTGGAATACCTCCTCTAACGAACTCTCAGATCGTTGCATGGTAAGGATCTTGAGCTGTGCCTGAACGGCATATTCGAATAGGGTTGATCTCAAATCGGTTTCGGAGGAGGCAAACAGGAGGTATTTGCATTTTCCAACTTCTTTAACCCGAATCACGCCGGCAATGCCCTGCAGTCCGTATAAACTGGCGGGCGACTCAAATTCAATCTCCAGAACACTCTCCCTCGCAGTCAACTGCTGCAAACGGTCGGTGCGATCGTCTGCCACAATTTGGCCCTTGTTTATGATGATGACGCGATCGCAAATAGCCTCCACCTCTTGCATGATGTGTGTTGAAAGGATTACGGTTTTTTCTTTGCCAATGGCCGTAATAAGCTTTCGGATGTCCAACAGCTGGTTGGGGTCGAGACCGGAAGTGGGCTCGTCCAAAATAAGGACATCCGGATTATGAATCATTGCTTGAGCCAAACCAACACGCTGCCGATAACCTTTTGATAAGGCTCCAATCTTTTTGTGCTGCTCAGGCCCCAGTCCGGTAACTTCAATCATTTCATCCACCCGCTTTGGAATCCCCTTGCCACTCATGTGAATGCCTGCAACGAAGGACAAATATTCACGCACATACATATCGAGGTAAAGCGGATTGTGTTCCGGAAGGTAGCCTACGCGCTTTCTTACTTCTAGCGAATCTTCCACCGTATCGAAACCCTTGACGGTTACACTGCCCATACTTTGAGGAATGTAGCAGCTAATGATTTTCATCATGGTGGATTTGCCCGCACCGTTGGGGCCCAGAAACCCAACAACTTGTCCGGATCCTATTTCGAAGCTGACATCATCCAACGCTTTTTGTTGACCATAAAGCTTTGTGATGTTTGATACTTTAACCGACATGGTGCAAAGGTAGAAATAGCAATTGATAAGGTGTAATTCTTGTGCCAATAGGGTGGTTTTGTATTCCTAGCTCCAAAAGGGTAAATTTGTAAGTGTCTAATCAATCTCCTTGACCACAATACAACCTACCCTCCTTTGGCATCCGGACTGGTCATAAAGTCAACTGGCAGCTTTTACTTGGTTGCTGATGATGCTGGTGAAGTGCACCGCTGCTCGGCTAAAGGGAAGTTGCGGTTGAAAGGGGTGGATACCACCAATCCCATTGCCGTAGGTGATCTTGTTACCTTTGAAAGGGATGGTGAAACAGGCGTTATTTCCGATATAGCCGAGCGTAAAAACTACATTATCCGCAAATCGGTCAACCTGTCGAAGCAGGCTCACATTCTTGCCGCCAACCTCGATTTGGCCTTGGTTGTAGCCACGCCTATATTCCCAAGGACTTCCACTGGCTTCATTGATCGATTTCTGGCTACAGCTGAAGCCTACAATATTCCAGCAGGAATCGTATTTAACAAGTCGGATCTGTACGATGAGGAGATTGAATCCTATGTGGAAGAACTTTCGTCTATGTATCGTTATGTTGGATACTCCACCTTTGTTGTTTCGGCTTTACAGCCGGACTCCCTGCGCGAACTTCAATCCAAGTTGGTAGGTAAAATCACCCTTATTTCCGGTCACTCGGGCACTGGAAAGTCCACCTTGGTCAACGCATTGGTTCCAGGATTGGAGTTGAAAACAACGGAGCTCTCCGCAATGCACCTCAAAGGCAAACATACCACCACCTTCGCAGAAGCCCATAGACTGCCTCATGGCGGATTCGTTATTGATACACCGGGAATTCGTGAGTTTGGTATCGTCGACTTTGAAAAGCATCAGGTTTCTCATTATTTCCCAGAGATATTCAAGGCTTCATCAAGCTGTAAATTCAATAATTGTTTGCATGAAAATGAAAAAGGTTGTGCCGTTATTCAAGCGGTGGAAGACTCCAAAATTGCATTAACCAGGTACTCTAGCTACTTGAGCATACTCAATAACGAGGATATCTTTAAATAAACTATAAAATGAAAAGCTCAATGATAGCGAATAGATTTGGAAACTGGTTTTTTGTCTCGATGGCCGTCATTGGTTTGTTGAGTTCATGTCGTGTCATTATAAATCAAGCCTTGTTTCCCAACCGGTGTGAGAGATGGGATGTTGTTGATTTGGCCTCTGGCGAAGTGCTTTGGTCCAAAGAAGGTTGTGCCGGCGATATTGCCAACATGAAAGAAAATGCTACCGAGGCAGCATTGGAACAATATGAGGCGACATTCGGCCGAAAATATGAAATTCGGTCAACCTCGTGGACTAGAGAGCCTGAAGGGGTAAACCAACCACGCAATTAGTTATTCAAATGAAAGCGCTGATTCAACGGGTAAAAGAAGCCTCAGTAACCATCGATGGGCAGATTCACGGAAGTATTGGCCATGGACTCCTCATCTTGCTTGGAGTGGGCGTTAACGACGATGCTACAGATGCTACCAAATTGGCCTCGCGAATTCCAAAGCTCCGTATTTTCAATGATGAGAATGGGTTGATGAACCTGTCTTGTGGCGATGTGCAAGGTGAATATTTAGTAATCAGTCAATTCACTTTACTGGCTGATTCTCGAAAAGGAAACAGGCCATCTTACATTCAGGCTGCAAGGCCTGAGCAGGCGGTGCCGCTGTATGAATTGTTTGTCGATTTACTCAAAGCCGAGAGTGGCAAGGAAATCAAAACAGGTGTGTTTGGAGCCGATATGAAAGTATCCTTGGTAAACGACGGGCCAGTTACCATTATGATGGATACCAAAGAATGAAATTTCAAAAAAAATAGCGATGTCTCTTCAAGTTACGCAACAACAAGTCAACCAGTGGATCGAACAATATGGCGTTCGATATTTCAATGAATTAACTAATATGGCCCTCCTCACCGAGGAGGTTGGCGAATTGGCCCGTATCATTGCCCGCAAATACGGTGAGCAATCATTCAAGCAAACAGATTTGGAAAAAAATCTGGCCGACGAGATGGCTGATGTATTGTTCGTACTTGTTTGTCTGGCCAATCAAACCGGAGTGAATCTGGAAGAGGCCTTCCAGCGCAACATGGAAAAGAAAACTTCAAGGGATGCCCAACGGCATTTAGGCAACGACAAATTGAAATAAAAAAAAGAAAGCCCTCGCAAATGCAAGGGCCTTTGGTTTCCAATCCAAAAATTTTTCAAGGCTGTGCAAACGAGTTTCTGCCAGCTCCCGGCTGGAAGAAAGAGTTCATTCTGTTTTTCTGTCCAACAGTGAACATGTACATGCACGCATCGTCCGTATAATCCATATAATTCATGGTCATCTCAACCGGACTTCCCGAGCAAGTGGAGTAGTGCGGATAGGAGGGACAGCCGTAATTGGCCGTATTGTGTGTGGGGGTGTCAGACACCAAGTCGGAGCCACAGGTTTGATCTCCCCAGATGTGACGAAGACCCATCCAATGTCCTACTTCGTGCGTGGCGGTCCTTCCTTTGTTGAATGTGGAGAAATTGGATGAGGACACACCTAAACAGTTGTTGTCAATAACTACTCCGTCGGTCAAAGGGTTGCCGCCGGGGAACTGGGCATATCCAAGGATGCTGTTGCTAAGGTTGCATACCCACATGTTCATCTTGGTGCTTGGACTGGTTGGATCAATGCCGCCTTTGCTTGCTTTTTTCATGTCGTCGTTGGTTCTCCAGGATGTTTTGGTCGTTGACCTTCGAACTACCTGGTCAAGCACGAAGCGGATGCCCGTGTTGCCAGAGCGGACACTTTGAAAAATGGATGGAGTGTTGTTGTAGTCGGTATTCGTTGCCCCGAAATCTTTGTTGAGTATGTCGATTTGAGACTGGATTTGAGTCTGTGAAACATTCTCTGCTGCTGTTCTGTAAATGACATTTACGACCACAGGGATTTCGATCGTGCCGTCAGGCAGCAATCGTTGACCAGAAGCATATTCCTCAATAACACGCTCCATTTGTTCCATTCTGATAGCCAAGGTTGGATCCTCGGCCAACTGCCGATTCAATACATTCATGGTTTCACAATGCCTCTGTGTGGGCTCTGCTTGTTGTGAGTCGGAACCAAGATTCATATTGGCATCCTCATCCTTTGTGCATGATTGAAATACGCCGCTGAGCACGATTGCGGCAAGCATGATTTTGGTGATCTTCATAGTCGCTTGATTGATTTTATCAAACTTAAGGAGCCCTGACACCCATAACAACCGGTTTTTTGGCGAATTACCAACAAAAGGGGGTTGTTAACCAATAAAAAAGGGTGGTTTTGGAGAACCACCCTTCATTTGTAGATTGAATTCTAATGGATTAAACCGATTCGGCCAATAATGTGATTTTATTATCGAGCATCTCTACCACACCTCCTTTTACCTCAAACTGCTGGTTACCCGTTGCAGTCTTTACCTTGACGGTACCATTCACCAAAGATGAAATGATAGGTGCATGGTTATTCAACATCTGGAACTGACCAGCACTACCGGGAACGGCAACAGATACAACCTCACCTGAAAAGACCTTTTTGTCCGGGGTTATGATTTCCAAATACATTGATTTCGGTGTTGTATGGATTAATTGGCTTCAGCTAAAAGTTTCTTACCCTTTTCGATGGCATCATCGATGGTTCCAACAAGGTTGAATGCAGCCTCTGGATACTCATCTACCTCGCCATCCATAATCATATTGAAACCTTTGATGGTTTCTTCGATTGGTACCAATACTCCTTTCAAACCGGTGAACTGTTCGGCAACGAAGAAGGGCTGGGAAAGGAATCGCTGCACGCGACGGGCACGGTGTACCACCAATTTATCTTCATCCGACAATTCATCCATACCCAAGATGGCGATGATATCTTGAAGTTCTTTGTATCGCTGAAGGATTTCTTTCACACGCTGAGCAGTACGGTAATGTTCTTCACCAACTACGGCAGGGGTGAGGATTCTCGAAGTAGAATCCAAAGGATCTACCGCAGGATAGATACCCAACTCTGCAATTTTACGGCTCAATACCGTTGTAGCATCCAAGTGGGCGAATGTGGTAGCAGGAGCCGGATCGGTCAAGTCATCCGCAGGTACATAAACCGCCTGAACGGAAGTGATAGAGCCTCTCTTAGTGGAGGTGATTCGCTCTTGCATCGCTCCCATTTCAGTGGCCAAGGTAGGCTGGTAACCTACAGCTGATGGCATACGACCTAAGAGGGCTGATACTTCAGACCCAGCTTGGGTGAAACGGAAGATGTTGTCGATAAAGAAGAGGATGTCGCGGCCACCTGATTGCTCATCTCCGTCACGGAAGTATTCAGCAATGGTAAGACCCGACAAGGCGACGCGTGCACGCGCTCCAGGAGGCTCATTCATCTGTCCGAACACCAAGGTTGCCTTGGAATCGGCAAGCTTTTGATGGTCGATGTTGGACAAATCCCAACCGCCTGCTTCCATGGAATGCTTGAAGGCATCGCCATAGTTGATTACACCAGACTCCAAAAATTCGCGAAGCAAGTCATTTCCTTCGCGGGTACGCTCACCAACACCGGCGAAAACGGAAAGTCCGGAATAGGCTTTTGCAATGTTGTTAACCAATTCCATGATCAATACGGTCTTTCCCACACCAGCACCACCGAACAAACCGATTTTACCACCCTTGGAATAAGGCTCGATCAAGTCGATTACTTTGATACCCGTGTAAAGAACTTGGCTCTCAGTAGAGAGGTCTTCGAATTTTGGCGCCTCGCGGTGAATAGGCAAACCTTTTCCTGGCTTCACCTCAACAGCACCGATTCCGTCAATGGCTTCTCCAACCACATTAAAAAGTCGGCCTTTTATAGCATCGCCGGAGGGCATTTGTATTGGGGCTCCGGTAGCTTCCACCTGAAGACCACGAACCAGTCCGTCGGTAGAATCCATCGCAATGGCACGAACAGTGTCCTCACCGATGTGCTTTTGACACTCTAGGATTACTTTTTGTCCGTTTTCCTTGGTGATGACCAAAGCGTCAAGCAGGTTTGGAAGGGTTGTGTCCTTGCCTTCGAAAGAAACGTCAACAACAGGTCCGATTACCTGGACGATTTTACCGATATTCTTCATGCGGAATAGTGGATGTTTGGATTGGTTAGTTTTGCGAGCGCAAAAGTAGAACATAATAATCAGAAAAGGAACCAAGACCCACACAGATTTAGGTGTCGCATACCTGTTTATTTATTGTCTATTTTTGATGTTGAAAATCAATTATTTGAGTAGATTAAATTGAAAATATACCATTCCATAAACGAGTTCGAACCGGTTCAGGGCCTGGTCGTCACTATCGGCACTTTCGATGGTGTGCATTTGGGCCATCGAAAATTGATACAACGCATTGTAGAGCAGGCTCAATCAAGCAATGGCGAAGCTTTGGTTTTGACATTCTTTCCGCATCCCCGCATGGTTTTGAACCCTGAAGAACATGGTATTGAGTTGTTGAGCACCACCACAGAAAAAATCCGTTTGTTGTCCGAAACCGGAATCGATCATTTGGTTGTGCACCCCTTTAGCAGGGATTTTTCGTCCATGGATGCTGAAAAATTTGTCAGGGACATATTGGTTGCCAAACTCTCAACCAAGCATTTAGTCATTGGATACGACCATAAGTTCGGTAATCAGCGTTCTGGAAACATAAGCCAGTTAAGGGTGTTAGGCGCTGCATTGGATTTCGCCGTGGAGGAGATTCCGGAGCAAGATGTAAATGATATAGCTGTTAGCTCCACCCAAATCAGAAAGCACTTGAAGGAGGGTAGGGTGGCAGAGGCTGCCGAGTTACTTGGACGCCCCTACGAGCTTTCAGGTATCGTGGTGAAGGGAAATCAAATCGGAAGAACCATCGGATTCCCAACCGCCAACATCCGAATTCCGGAGTCGTATAAACTGATTCCTGCCGAAGGTGTTTACTTGGTGGATGTGCTTGTAGACGGTCAGACAAAACATGGTATGATGAGTATTGGAAAAAGACCAACAGTTGATCATCAAGGAAAATTGAGCGTTGAAGTACATATCCTCGGTTTCGATTCCGATATTTACGGAAATATGATTTCGGTACGCTTGTTGCAGAAAGTAAGGGACAACCGAAGGTTTGATAGCATGGATGAACTAAAGGAGCAGTTGAAATCAGATCTCCAACAAGCTTTGAAATATTTCGGCTTTAACCATTGAAAGCAACCTCATGAAAAACAAACTGATCATATTAATCTTGATGTTGTTCTCATACGGATGGGCAACAAATGTGGTTGCCCAAGAGCTCGAGGATGGAACGCGCCCCGAATACCGCCGCCCCAATTTCAAAGTCTATACTTCTTTGGAACAAGCTTTGGCATATCCCGACTCGGTGTACATCTTATCGTTGAAGGGGAAGAAGCTTACAGATTGGCCGCCCGAAATCAGTTCATTCAAGAATCTGCTGGTTTTGGATTTATCCAAAAACAAACTTTCCGAAATTCCATCCGGCATTGAAAAATGGGTAAACCTGATCGAGTTGGACTTGAGCAACAACAAGCTAAAGCAGCTTCCTCAAGAAATATCGGGTATGAAATCGCTTCGTAAGCTTTCCCTCAATCGCAACACTATCTCTGAATTGCCCGAGTCCATTGGGGATATGACCTCATTGGAAATACTGGAGCTTTGGGATAATGAAATTTCCGAATTGCCAAGCTCCATTCGAAATTTGAAACACCTCAAAATTCTTGAGATGAGAGGGATTCTTTTTTCAGAGGAGCAGCAACAAGAGTTTCGCGAGTTGCTACCCGAGACTCGAGTGATGATGTCGCCATCTTGCAATTGCAAAACCCGCTGAGGTTAAAACCGCACATCCGCTTTTAGCATGAAGTTTCTGCCTGCTTGAGGGTAGTAGTAGTTTTCATCCGTTCTCGCTCCGTCCGCAATATATCCGAATGTGTAACCATTCGATTCATATAACTCATCCAAGATATTGAAGACTATCAAAGACAAGGTTAATGATTTGACCGATTTTGATTTCGGACTCCAATGCAGTCTTAAATCAGTGACCGTGTAAGGATCCAAGGTCTTGCTATTGTTCGATGTATTGTCGAGGTACTGCTTGCCCGTATGTCTGCATACGAGCTCTGCCTGAATCGACTTTATGGGTTGGTAGGATAGGTTTGCATATGCCGTGATGTTAGGAGAGAAGGCGATATCCGCATCGTTGAATATGGTAAGTTGCTGAGTTCCCAAATCATAGTCGTCTATATACTCCCCGAATTCCTTTATTTTATGTCGGCTGATGGACCCGTTGCCTTTAAGTAGGATTTTGTCGGTAACACTCCAGCTGAATTCAGCCTCAAAGCCTTCCCTATAACTATCTGGCACATTGGTTCGAGTATAGTTCCCCACATCATTGACTTGTCCAGTGAGCACCAATTGATCGCGATATTGCATTAGGAAATAGTTGAATTTGGCGGAAACCTTTTGCCAAATATGATGATAGCCACTCTCTAAATCGTATAATTTTTCTGCCTTGGGTCTGCTGATGATTGAGCTCTCCGTGTAGTCGTACCTAGATGGCTCCTTTGATGCAACGGATACGGAGAGGTATCCGTATTTACCAGGCGATTTGGTGTATGTAATTCCGACTTTAGGGTTGACAAACGATAGTCGGTCATTTTGCGGAACCTCATTCTGCATTTCATCGAATCCTTTGAAGGCATAATCCACAGTCCTGAATTGGAAGTCACTGTATAATGAGATCCGCTCACTGATATCCCAAGTCGATTTAGCAAACAGGTTCAAATCCTTTTTGAATCCGTTGTTGTCGTAGTAGCGATGCCGAATGTTTCCGTTGGATGCATACCGAGCCCAGATGACTTCACCAAAATGGTCTCCGTCGTATTCATTATAACCGCCTCCCAACACTAGACCCAAATTGCTTTTGATTGTATAACGGATGTTCGTTGTGACACCATAGAAATCATTGTCAAGCCATTTTCTCCTTATTAAATCCGTTTCCGTAATGGTATCGGTTCCGATGGTAACATCATCGAGCAAATAGTCGGACAAAGCCTCACCCTCCTTGAACTCCTCATAGAAACCTCTGCCGTAAGTAAAGTGCAGCGCCGTGTTCCATTCGATGTTGTCACTTATTTTCCATGAATGGAAAAGCTGATAATGGTCCTGTTGGTAATCGTCTACTTGGTTCTCATAAGTATATTGGTTCCAAGTGCGATTGGTGTCTAAAGCCGCCTCTGGCACCCCATACCATGATTGGTAGGTAATTTCCTTTCCGGAAAACACATTCATACGGAGGCTGTGTTTTTCGCCATAATAACCACCCGATACAAAGAAGGATTTCAAATCAGACGAGCCTCGGTCTATGTATCCATCGGATTTGATTTTCGACAAACGGGCTTCAAAACTCCACTTTCCCTGTATCATTCCGGTACCTGCTTTGAATGATGCGCGTTGAGTGCCAAATGAACCGTAGCCCAATGATGCTTGTCCGAATGGCTCTTGCGATGGCCTGCTGGTTGTGATGTGGATTCCGCCTCCGAATGAAGAGGCTCCATTGGATGAGGTTCCAGCTCCCCGTTGAACTTGAATCTGATCGGTCGAAGAAGCCAGATCTGGCATGTTCACCCAGTATAACAGATGAGATTCGGGGTCGTTGATGGGTATTCCATCAATTGTAATATTGATACGAGAAGCGTCAGATCCCCTGATTCGCAATCCGGTGTAGCCGGTTCCGTTTCCTGCATCTGATGTAATGTTGATGGATGGTACAGACTCCAATAAAAAAGGGATATCGCGACCCGTATTGTTCCGTGTTAGTTCATCCGATCCTATTTCCGTATATACCATGGCCGACTTACTATCAGCCCGCTGTGAAGTAATCACCACTTCCTTCGACATCTTTGCGAATACCGGTTTCAGTTTTATGTCGAGTGAAATTTTCATGGTTTCACCGGCTGGTTCAGATTTTTGAAAACGAACAGTGTCTGTTTGATACCCTATATGGCTCAAGATTAATACGAATTCCTTGGAGGGTGTTTTAAGCACAAACTGTCCGTCCGAACCAGTAATAGATCCTGCATTTTTATTTCCTTCGAACCGGATGTGTACACCTTCGACGGGCCTTGCTGTTTCTGCATCACGAACCTTGCCTTGGATAGTTTCTTGAGATAGGGCATCCAAACAATGGAGCATCAATAAAGCAATTAATGAAATGTAGTGTTTCATTGCAAACATGGTTTAATATCATAAAGGATTCGCTGAAAACACCCTGCAGCAGAAGCTGCATATTCCTACGCCGGCATTACCCGGATCAGGTTCTAGGGTATGTTCTCAGCACACCGCTTTCGCGGATAGCACCCCTTTGTTGTTGCGAAGATAACAATAACGAAGACTGAAATGTTTTCCCGAAAAAAAGATTGTTTCTGCAGCCAGACAATTATAGTTGATTGTGCAGAAAACAAAATATTAGCCTACAACTCGCTGTTTAGGTTTGAAAAGCAATAATCTTAATTTGATTTCTATCTTTGAGCATGCAACCGGAACATTTGGCAATTGCCATTGCCGCGGGCTTCATGTCGGGTGTTATCAATACCCTTGCAGGGAGCGGTTCTGTATTCACACTACCTGTGCTATTGTTTCTCGGATTACCGCCCCACATGGCCAATGGAACCAATAGGGTGGGTATTTTGCTTCAAACTTTTGTAGGCAGCTGGATGCTTTATTTCAAAGGGGGGCTCAGATTTTCAGGTGATATCAAATATGTACTTCCAACTATGGCTGGTTCGCTACTGGGAGCTTGGTTGGCAGTTGATATCGACGAGCAGTATTTGAAATGGACCATCGCTGTTGTCATGTTGATGCTTCTAGTCATCACCTTATTCAGGTATGGCGATCTATTGCGAGAATCGGATGCACCACTAAATAAAATCAAAGAGCTGGGAGGTTATCCATTGCTCTTTATCATAGGTGCCTATGGCGGATTCATTCAGTTGGGTGTTGGTATTTTCACCCTTGCAGCATTGGTACTTTTCCTTAACATGACCTTGAAGCATGCGAATGCGCTCAAAAACATGATGAACTTTTGCTTGACGCTCCCTGCTTTTTTAGTGTTTGCAATCAATGGTCAGGTGGATTGGAAATTAGGTGCCATCATTGCATTCGGCCAGGTCATTGGCGCTTTTGTGGCTGCGCGTTATGCAAACAAGTCTGATATGGCCCAGCTTTGGATCAGGCGATTGCTGATTGCCATGATGGTACTAACATCCGCACAACTGTTCGGACTAATTGATTGGATTGTGGCTCGGTTGAAATAGATTCCTTGATCAGGCCATCATCAGATCGGTTTCCCTGATGTCCCTTGCTTTTTGATTGTACTTTAGTCTGAATCTGCGACTGAAATAAGCAGGGTCTTTGAAACCTACCTTGCGAGCAATCTCCTGAACACTGTCGTTGGTTGAGCGCAATAGAAAATGGGCTTGCTCCAATCGGCGATTTTCAATGTAGTCTTGCAGATTATTGTTGGTAAGCGACTTGAAAAATTGTCCGATGTAATCACGGGAAACGAAAGCCAAGTCTGCGATTTTTTGATTCGACAAATCTCCTCCAAGGTTATTTTGGATGTACTCAATGATACTCACTAAACGCTTGTCGAGTAGGTAATCCAACTTGGAAATTTGCTCTCTATACTCGGGTTTGTCGTAAATGTATCTACAGAGATGGATGATCAATTGGTCGGTGTATTTCCTCACCAATGTCTTTTTGCCCAAACCGTTGTCAGCCTCTTCTATCATGATATTGTTGATGATTTCGGCCAATTTTTCGTTGGGCTCGATAAACAGGCATGGAAGCTGCATGATACTGAAAAACGGTACGGCTCCGTAAACGGTAACTTCGAATGCAAGGATGTTAAAGGCATGTTCGGCCTCCATCAAGCCACTAACAGGGTGGATGGGTTTCACATATCTTTCCCTCTGCTCAGGGGTAGTGAAACCCTCTGATCCAACAATCTCATAAGGGCCATATCCGTGGCGGAAATTAATGGTGCTTTCCCGAGGGATGAAATAAAATCCACCTTCCGGAATTTGACGGTGTTCGTTATTGGATCCTGGGCCAGCACTGAAAAATCCTTTGCGGGCCTGAATGATAATGTCTTTTTCCTCGAAAGTATTAACGAGCTCCACAGGTCGCACCACTTTGCGCATATTGGAAAGCACATATTTGATTTCCAAGGAATCAATAATCCTATTAAAGTTTTCTTTGCTCATCAGTTAGTCGGCTAAGCTGTAGATTTGCCAAAGGCTGTCAAATGTATGAAAGAAATAGATTGTAGAAAATAGTTTAAACGGAAAAATACAAGTTTAAACATTTCAAAATGCGGCTTAAATAATTGATTATCATTTTTTAGTAAAATTTGGGTTTGTTTAACTTTATTCAAAGAGTTCAAGAAGGTGGTTGAATTGGAGTATTTGGGAGCCTTTACTGGAATCCTGGGCATTTGGCTGACCATCAGGCAGAGCATATGGTGTTTTGCTGTTGGTTTGGTGAGCGTGATTATCTCATCGTATGTTTTTTACCAGTCCTACCTGTTTGCCGATGCCATCCAACAACTGGTTTTTGCTGCCATCATCTTGTACGGATGGAGGAGTTGGTCATCACCACTCCCTTCGAAAAAAGCTCCTGTCTCTAAATCAAAATGGAGCGAATTGGTTCCGTTATTTATTGTAACCTCGTTTGTTGGGGTAATTTTGGGATACTTGTTGGATCGGTACACCGAGGCTCACTATCCTTGGCTAGACTCCATTTTAACTTCTTTCTGCTTTCTTGCCCAATACATGATTGCAAAAAGAAAAATAGAAAACTGGGGATTGTGGATGATTACCAATGCCGCCTATATCATGGTTTACCTCAAGAAAGATCTTGAACCATACGCCGTATTATATGCGTTTTACTTGCTTTTGGCTATTTATGGATGGCGAGAATGGAGTCGCGAGATTCAAAAAAATGCATAAGCCCTTGCGCATAGCCATGATTGGTCCTGAGTCTTCGGGCAAAACCTCCTTGGCCAAGCTCTTGTCAGCCGAATTTGGATTTGCCTTGGTGGAAGAATATGCGCGAGAGTATCTGACCTCTTTGGGTCGTTCTTACGAGCTCGATGACATCCAATCGATTTATCAAAAGCAAATGCTCATAGAGCAAGAGGTATTGGGAACGGGCGTTAAAGGAATTATTTCCGATACGGAATACATCAACGGATTGGTTTGGTGTGAGGAGAAATATGGTGTCCGGCCCTCCTGGTTTGTTGATGTCATCCAAAAGCAACCTTACAACATGTACTTGCTAACATCACCCGATTTGCCTTGGGTTCCGGATCCCTTGAGAGAAAATCCCGGCAAGGGCGAATATCTTTTCGAGCGCTATAAGCAGGAATTGGAGCGAATCAATGCTATTTATGTTGTTGTTGATGGAGTAGGGGAGGCGAGACTGAACAAAGCCCAAAAGGCAATCATTCAATTGATGAGCCATCAGCAATAGATTTTATTTTTAAAAAGCTTGAGAGAAACGCCTAAGATTGTATTAGGTCAATTGAAAATTTTCAGTGCTTTCTGGCTACAACAGATTTAACTGCAGAGGCGAATTCGCCCAAGAGCGATGCATCCCTTTCAATGGAGGTTCCTACAACTATCAAATCGGCTCCAGCTTGACAATTTAGCGCTGCTTTCTCCGGAGTACGAATACCACCACCCACCATAAGCGGTATGGAGATGGATGTGGATACCGCAGCAATCATTTCCTCGCTAATGGGCTTGGTAGCTCCACTGCCAGCGTCAAGAAAAATCGTCTTCATCCCCAACATTTCTCCGGCCATGGCAGTACATGCTGCAATCGAAGGCTTGTTGTGAGGAATAGGATGGGTGTTGCTCATGTACAATGCGGTTGTATTGGATCCGCTTTCAATGAGCATATATCCTGTGGAAATAGGTTCCAGTTTCTTTTCGCGAATCAGAGGAGCAGCCACCACATGGGTTCCTATGAGTAGCTCTGGATTCCTTCCGGAGATTAAGGATAGGAATAGGATTGCGTCCGCCTGGTCATCGACTTGGTTAACGCTGCCTGGAAAAATCACAATTGGTTTCGAGCAAGCGTATCGAATCCTCCGGATACAATTGGAGAGGTTTCCATCCGACAACAAACTACCGCCCACAAACACGAAATCAACGCCATGGTCTTCGGCCATTCTTGCTACCGACTCGGCCTCCTTGTTTCCCGTTTTGTCAGGATCCACCAGAACAGCAAGCTGCTTCAGGCCCTTTTGCTTGGCATCACATATTTGTTGGTAGACCTGCATGAGTTTAAACCCCTAAATTACAAATCAATATGAAACTTAGTGGATGCTCAGGAAAATATTCGCATTTGGCTTGAACCATCTTGTCCCTCATAATGTTAATAGGTAAATTTGCATTAATTAACTACTCAATCCATGATCCAAACTCAATCTACTACATTCGTGAAATACAAAGTAAAAGATATCTCCTTGGCCGAATGGGGCCGCAAGGAAATCCGTCTTGCTGAAGACGAAATGCCCGGACTGATGTCGCTGCGTCAGGAATTCGGCAAAAGCCAACCGTTGAAGGGCGCCCGAATCGCAGGTTGTCTACACATGACTATTCAAACAGCTGTTCTCATTGAGACCCTTCAAGCTTTGGGCGCTGAGGTTACCTGGTCATCCTGCAACATCTTTTCTACCCAGGATCATGCTGCAGCTGCTATCGCAGCAGCGGGCACTTCCGTTTATGCCTGGAAAGGTATGAACAACGAAGAGTTCGATTGGTGTATTGAGCAAACACTCTTTTTTGGTGAAGACCGCAAGCCTCTGAACATGATTCTCGATGATGGTGGTGATTTGACTAACATGGTACTAGATAAGTATCCAGAGCTAATCCCAAATATCAAGGGTATTTCTGAAGAGACGACCACCGGCGTTCTTCGTTTACATGAGCGTGTGAAAAACGGAACGCTTCCTATGCCTGCCATCAACATCAACGATTCAGTAACCAAATCCAAGTTCGACAACAAATATGGTTGTCGCGAATCTTTGGTTGACGCTATCCGCCGCGCCACCGATTTGATGTTGGCAGGTAAAGTAGCTGTTGTTGCCGGTTACGGTGATGTAGGAAAAGGTTCTGCCGATTCATTGAGCAGCGCTGGAGTTCGTGTAATCGTTACTGAAATTGATCCAATCTGCGCCTTACAAGCTGCCATGGAAGGTTATGAAGTGAAGCGTATGGATACCGCTATTCCTGAGGCAGACATCATTGTTACAGCAACAGGAAACCGCGACATTATCATAGGCAAACATTTCCATGCTATGAAGCACAATGCTGTGGTTTGCAACATTGGACACTTCGATAATGAAATCGACATGGCTTGGCTAAATGAGAATTATGGACACTCCAAAGATGAAATCAAGCCACAAGTAGACAAGTACACTTTGAATGGTAAAGATATTATCGTGTTGGCTGAGGGTCGCTTGGTTAACTTAGGCTGCGCCACTGGCCATCCTTCCTTTGTGATGTCAAACTCCTTCACCAATCAGACTTTGGCTCAAATGGAACTATGGAACAACTATAAGAATTACGAGAACAAGGTATATACCCTTCCTAAGCATCTGGATGAGAAAGTTGCAAGGCTGCACCTTGCCAAAATCGGTGTAGAACTTGACGAGTTGACTCCAGATCAGGCCAACTATATCGGTGTGCCGCAAAATGGTCCGTTTAAAAACGATCAGTACAGGTATTGATATTTATTTGACAAGTAAAAACAAAAGCCCCTTTTTTAAGGGGCTTTTTTATGCGTTATTTAACTAATAATTTAATTAGGATTACTGGATTTGTAAACTTGTCCGTTCTCTAGCATTATTTTTTTCTCAATAAAATGTTTGTTGAATAGGCTTAATGTCGAATCGAATCCACCTCCTCTAATATGGCTTAAATCCATGATCGCATGAAAGACATTGGTGTTTGTAAAAGCATGATTTAATCTCTCTGACAGAATATTGGTTTTTTCAGGAAAATTTTTTTTATAAGACTGGGAAAGCCAAACGATTAATGGAACCTCAACAATGCAGTTTGGTATGCTTCCAGCCCAATCGTGGCCTACATGATCACCTGTGTCATATACATCCTCTCCGTGGTCTGAGACATACATCAATGAAATCATTAAGTCTGGATCTTGCGCACATTGTTTTTTTGCTAGCGCAATGATTTTATCGATAATAAAGTCGTTATAAATAATGGAGTTGTCGTAATGGTCTATTGTTTTATCCTTTTTTGATTTTCCATTTTTGAATCTTTGAAATTCATCAGGATATCTTTTGTCATAAGCCATGTGACTACCCATGAGGTGTACACCAATGAACTTATTTCTGTAATTCGTGTCTTGAAGCGCTTCAACTATTTGAGGCAGGGTATTTTCATCAAACGAAGAGGAAAGTGTCGTTTCCAATGACGAGTTGCTGAAAGTGTTCACATATCTGATATTGTTCGCGGTTTGTGCAAGGTTGTATATGGCATTATCCCAAACTCCGATGGGACTTTGATTTGATATCCAAAATGTTTCAAAACCTGCTGATGAAAAGTTATCGAAAAGGCTGGTGCTCTTATCGAATTTCAACTTATTTTCCAAATTCGATTCTGTCAGAATAGAAAGTACGGACGGAATTGTGATGGTATATCCACTAACAACAGAATTGAAAACATAAATTTCTTGATTCTTAGACAACAATGGGTTTGTTGAGCGCTTGTATCCGTAAAGCGACATGTGTTTTTTAGATGCAGATTCGCCAATAACCAAGAGTGTAACTTGCTTTCGATTGCCAATTCCAATTGACTCGGCATCTGTATTTCGGATCTTTCTTGTTTTTAGTTTATTGAAGGCCGCCAACTCTTCATTAAAGGAAATAAAGGCTTCAATGTTTTGTGGAATCCCTTTCCTGACCAATCTTTCAGAAAAATAATTCTCGCTTATGAACACCACAGAAAAGGTTATGGAACACATCAAGACCCACTTATTTAAACCATAATCTGAAATTGTTTTTTTGTCTCGAAGAGACCAAATGAAAATGCCGAAGTAAGGAATCAGCAAAAGTGCCGTGTTTCCAAACTTGGTTTGAATGAACTCAGTTGCTTCAATCGTGTTTGTGTTGGTGAAAACAAACATACTTGCCGCAGTAAGTGGGCCTTTGGTAAAAAGATAGTGAACAATTGTTATTAATCCATCTGCGAAAACGATAACGAATGGAAAATATCCGGCTATGTTGGTTCTTAAAAATGCAGATGGAATGGTTAATAAAGGAATCCAAGCAAAAAGAATCGCAATTTCTCTAAAATCATAAACCGAGGAATTGATTAATATGGCAACTAGTTGCGGGAAAAGAGCCAGAACAATTAATCGCGGAGGATATATTTTGGCAAACAGGTACATTTCTTTTCGAACCAGTAATGCGAGTAGATATCAATTATAAATTCGTAAGGCATTCCCATCGAAAAGGGTACGGTATTGGTAGAGCGGTCTAGTAGCAGGACCGTTTATTACGCTACCATCTATAATGCTGAATCTCGAATTACAACAAGAGTCAATGGCCGATATCCCCGAGATAACTTGGATTCCCAAGCAGGTGTCTGTTGGATTGAAGGTGCAATTTCGTTCCAATGCGGCGAATTCGGTAGCTGAGCGCCTACAAATAATAATCCCCTTTGTTCCCGCCGGATAATAAATCCAACCATTTACTGTAGTTAGATTTACATTACTCGGTTCATTCAAATAAATGGTGAAATCCACATAGTATTGTGAAATGTCATTGGTTTGGTCTTTGGAGCATCCCAACACTAGCAAAAGGGTTAAAACCAGTGGCGCAATTAATTTCATTACATCAAATTTAATCAAATCCAACAACAGATATCAGTTTTTCTTGTAGTGATCAAATGTTAAACCAAACACTAAGCTATTTGTTACCTTTTGGTAATCAAGTAATATGATGGAAAAATTTAAAATTGATTCTCCGATTTTAGAAGCCATGAATTGGCGTTATGCCACCAAAAAGATGGACGATTCAACTATTGCCGCTTCATCATTGAATTCTATATTGGAATCTATACGCCTATCCGCTTCTTCCATGGGTTTCCAGCCGTATAGGGTAATGGTAGTTACAGATCCTGAATTAAAGAACAGGCTTCAGCCCGCTGCATATGGTCAACAGCAAATATCAGGTTGCTCCCACTTGTTGGTGTTTGCTGTCATTGATCAAATTGGATTTTCCCATGTGCAGCAAACGGTTGACTTAATGGCGGCAGTGCGTGGTATTCAAGTGGAATCTCTGAATGGTTACAAAGCAATGTTGGAGCAAGCGGTGACCAACCGAACCCAAGAGGGATTGTTTCATTGGGCTTCCAAGCAAGCATACATTGCGCTGGGTACAGGCATGGTGGCTGCTGCCATGGAAAAAGTTGATGCTACACCCATGGAGGGATTTGTTCCGGAGTCGTTTGATGAAATCCTTGGTTTAAAGGAATATGGTTTAAA
>Ga0315906_10003927_pt1 | contig 19446 bp, 16 predicted proteins | sample LakEriMetagenome_4_FD_203526 | JGI IMG/M metagenome (GOLD analysis project Ga0315906, IMG submission 203526) | Freshwater fungal communities from buoy surface, Lake Erie, Ohio, United States - Buoy 2 MA122 | ecosystem: Environmental > Aquatic > Freshwater > Lake > Lake biofilm | place: USA... | reverse complement strand
TGGCTTCTCCCGATGCATCGATCGCTCCGGGTAACAGAGGAATGCCCAGTTCGAGCCGAACTTTGTTCTCAATCTCGACAGCAAGCTCGCGGTTTTCGCGCAAAAACTCCCTGGCGTTGTCCTTTCCTTGGCCAATTTTTTCGCCGTTGTAGGCGTACCAGGAGCCACTCTTTTCCAGTACCTTGGCTTCGACGCCCATGTCGATGATTTCACCCTCTCGGCTGATGCCTTCCCCGTAAAGAATGTCGAATTCCGCAGTTTTGAATGGTGGCGAGACTTTGTTTTTCACCACTTTCACTTTGGTTTCGTTGCCGATGACTTCTTCGCCCTTTTTGATACTGCCAATGCGGCGAATGTCCAATCGAACGGAGGCATAAAACTTCAAAGCATTGCCGCCCGTGGTGGTCTCAGGCGAACCAAACATCACGCCAATCTTCATGCGAATTTGGTTGATGAAGATGACCATTGTGTTGGTCTTTTTGATGGTGCCGGTGAGTTTGCGCAGCGCCTGGCTCATCAAGCGGGCCTGTAAGCCAGGCAAGGAGTCGCCCATTTCGCCTTCAATCTCGGCTTTGGGGGTGAGTGCAGCCACCGAGTCAACCACCACCAAATCAACGGAGCCCGAGCGTACCAGTGCATCGACAATTTCCAGGGCTTGTTCGCCGGTGTCGGGTTGGCTGATGAGCAGCTCTTGTAAGTTCACACCCAGCTTCTGCGCGTAAGCTGTGTCCAGCGCGTGTTCTGCATCAATGAAAGCACAGGTACCGCCGAGTTTCTGCATTTCGGCCACCACCTGGAGTGTCAAGGTGGTTTTACCGCTGGATTCCGGGCCGTAAATTTCAACGACTCGCCCGCGTGGTAAACCGCCGACACCCAGGGCGGTGTCCAGACCCAACGAGCCTGTAGAGACGACTTCAATGTCCTCGATCACCTCGCCTTCGCCAAGGCGCATGATGGAGCCCTTGCCGAATTGTTTTTCAATTTGCGCCAAAGCCGCCTGCAGGGCTTTGGCTTTTTCGGTGTTGAGGGCGGCATTGGCCGTGACGTTGAGATTTTTGACGGGTGCGTCCATGGCGGGTCTCCAGCTGAGGTTCAGCCATTATGGCAAAAGCTGGATGTTTGTACAGTGGTTTTGGTGGCTTTGCGAAAAATAGTTCTTCGGGTCTGCCGCCATAGATGAGCGGATCAACAGCCACGAGAATTTTGGGGAACAACAAATACCGATGGAGACGAGCCCATGCGCATCCTGATCGCGGAAGATGATCAAGTACTGGCCGACGGCTTGGTGCGCTCGTTGCGCAATTTAGGCTACGCAGTGGACCAAGTGAGCAGCGGTTTGGAAGCGGATGCGGCCCTTGCATCGCATGAGTTTGATTTGGTCATTTTGGACTTGGGCCTGCCTAAACTGCACGGGCTTGAGGTGCTCCGCAAGCTGCGTGCCCGGGGTGCGACCTTGCCGGTGCTGATTCTTACCGCTGCAGACAGTGTGGAGCAGCGTGTCAAAGGCCTGGACCTGGGTGCTGACGATTTCATGGCCAAACCTTTCTCGCTGCAAGAACTGGAGGCGCGTGTGCGGGCCTTGACCCGGCGTGGCCTGGGCACGGCGTCCACCGTCATCAAACATGGTCCACTCACGTTTGATGCAACAGGGCGTGTGGCCTACATCAACGATCAAATGATTGAGCTGTCCGCCAGAGAGCTCAGTTTGCTGGAAGTGCTGCTTCAACGCACCGGTCGGCTGGTCAGCAAAGACCAGTTGGTCGAGCGGCTGTGTGAGTGGGGCGAAGAGGTGAGCAACAACGCAATCGAGGTCTATATCCATCGCTTGCGCAAGAAGATTGAGCAGGGCCCGGTGCGCATCGCCACGGTGCGAGGCTTGGGTTATTGCCTCGAAAAAATCGCGGGCTGACGGCTCGCCATGGCACGCGCTCAGCGCTCCCTTTTTGGCGAGATCCTCGATTGGATGCTCGCCCCACTGCTCCTGCTGTGGCCCATGAGTGTGGCTCTGACTTGGTTGGTCGCGCAGGGCATCGCCAACAAACCTTTTGATCGCGAATTGGGTGAAACCGCCCGCACGCTCTCCAAACACGTGGCCATTCACCGGCTCAATGTCGACCAGAGGGGTACAGCCGCAGTGTTCACCCTGCCACCCCAGGCGGCAGACGTTCTGCATGCCGACGAATCGGATGAGATTTACTACCAGGTGCTGGGCTTACGGGGCGAGTGGCTCAGCGGCGACAAGGCCTTGCCAGTGCCCCTGGTCGACGAAAAAACCGTGCACGGTGAGATACGGTTTCGCGATGATGTAGTGCGCGGTGAAGAGGTACGAATTGCCTTCATGTGGGTTGATCTGCCAGGGCGCGGTGAGCAAACAGGGCCCCTGATACAGGTCGCAGAAACCAAAAACAAGCGCTCCCAGCTGGCCACCGAAATCATCAAGGGTGTGATGCTGCCGCAGTTCGTCATCTTGCCGCTGGCAGTGCTGTTGGTCTGGTTGGCGTTGACCCGCGGCATCGCACCACTGAATGAACTGCAACAGCGCATACGCAAGCGGGACAGCGGCGATTTGAGTCCCATCGACGAAGGCGAAGCGCCTGAAGAAGTGGCGCCATTGGTTGGCGCCATCAACGATTTGCTGGCAAGGCTGGACCAATCGATGCGCACGCAGAAACACTTTTTGGCCGATGCCGCACATCAGCTCAAAACACCGTTGGCAGGCCTACGCACCCAGGCCGAACTGGCTCAGCGTGAGGTGGAGCGGGGCCAGGGCCGGCCAGAAGCGACATCCGCCATCACCGCCAGCCTGGCCCACATTGCACGGTCCAGCCAAAACGCGGCCCACATGGTGAATCAACTGCTGTCCATGGCGCGCGCCGAGAACCAAGGACCCAGCGCTTTGCAAGACTGGGTCGATTTGACTGACTTGGCGGTGGAAGTGGTGCGCGACATGGTGCCCAAAGCCATGGAGTCGCGCATTGATTTGGGCTACGAGGGAAACGACCTGGGTAACCCGCCCGCAACACACGCACTGCGGGTGCGTGGCAGCGCTGTTCTTCTGAGGGAGCTGTTACGCAACTTGGTGGATAACGCCCTGAAGTACACGCCAGCGCTTGGAACGGTCACGGTGCGGGTGTTGAACGATCCTTTTGGACGGGTGGTGGTGGTGCAAGTGGAAGACTCTGGGCCTGGCATCCCGGTGCAGGAGCGTGAGCAAGTGTTCCAGCCCTTCTACAGGGCCTTGGGAACACAGGTGGATGGATCGGGACTGGGTCTGGCCATCGTGCGTGAAATCGCTGCGCAACACGAAGCCGATTTGACACTCACCGACGCCCACCCGAGCGGCGCTGACCGCAGGCCGCTGGGCACAGGTGCGTTGTTCACACTGCGCTTTCAAGCGCAACTGGCGGCTGAGGTCGCCGGCAACTTGGCTTGACTCGGGCGTCGACCCTTGCCATGACGGGGCCACGTGCCCCGATAGACTGCGTCACTGCCACCACCGAGACTGCTTGAGCCATGACCACCAGCCACCCGTCCCGAATTCCGTCGCGCGCCCGCAGGGCGGGGAGCACTGCTGTCACATCCATCGACCTGGCACTTCAAGGCGGCGGGTCGCACGGCGCGTTCACATGGGGCGTGCTTGACCGATTGCTTGAAGACGAATCCCTTCACATCAGCGCGATCTCTGGCACCAGCGCCGGGGCGATGAACGCCGCCGTGCTGGCCACCGGCCACGCACAGGGTGGACGAGATGGTGCGCGACAAGCGCTGCGCGACTTCTGGCATGACATCAGCCAAGCCGGCGCCATCTTCAGCCCCTTGCCAGGCAGCACCACATCCACGGCCAACAACCCGTTCGCGCTCGAAAATTCTTTGGGCTACCAATGGGCGAGTTCTTTCTTCCGCTCATTCAGCCCCTACGAGTTCAATCCGCTGAACTTGAACCCGCTGCGTGATGTGGTGCAAAAACACGTGCAACTCGATGCCTTGGTCAGCTGCAACATCGCTTTGTTCATCACCGCCACCAGCGTGCGCACGGGCCAAGCGCGTGTGTTCACCTCCAAAGATTTGAATGTAGACGCGGTATTGGCATCGGCTTGTCTGCCGTTTTTATTCCAAGCGGTGGAAATCGACGGAGAGCCATACTGGGACGGTGGTTACACCGGCAACCCCGCCATCTTCCCCCTCATTTACGAAAGTGAATCCATGGATGTCCTGCTGGTACGCATCAACCCCCTGGTGCGGGAAGGCAAACCCACACGCACCATGGACATCCTGGACCGGGTGAGCGAGATTTCCTTCAACGCGAGTTTGATCTCCGAGATGCGCGCCATCGCTTTTGTCTCCCGGCTGCTTCGTGAGGAGCGGCTGGACGCCGGTCGCTACAAAAATCTGCGCCTGCACATGGTGGCCGACGATGCCCACCTCGGCAACTTGGCACCCAGCAGCAAGTTCAACACAGACGGGACATTTTTAGAGCAGCTGTTTGAGCGCGGGCGAGGCGCAGCTTCGGCTTGGCTGGCCGCGCACCGCGGCGACGTGGGTAAACGTTCGTCGTTGAACTTAGAGGCCACTTTCTTGAGCCCCCACCAGGGCTGAAGCCTCAAACGCCCGTGGATCCTCGTGGGGACCGCCGTCACTCCTGAATCAAACGTTTGTGCTTTGCGATGGACATCAAGATGCCCAGTCCCAGACCCAAGGTAACCATGGCCGTGCCGCCATAACTGATGAAAGGCAACGGCACACCCACCACGGGCAAGATGCCACTGACCATGCCCATGTTGACAAACACGTATATGAAAAAACTCAAGGTGATGGCGCCCGCCATCAAACGGCCAAAGACTGTGGGGGCCTGAGCGGCGATCATCAGGCCACGAACAATCAGGAACGAGAAACACAGCAACAGCGCGATACAGCCGACCAGGCCGAATTCTTCAGAAAAAGCGGCAAAGATGAAGTCGGTTGTTCGCTCAGGAATGAACTCCAAATGGGTCTGTGTCCCCTTCATGAAACCTTTGCCCCAGACCCCACCGGAACCGATGGCGATCATGCCCTGCAATATGTGAAAGCCTTTGCCCAGCGGGTCTTTGGTGGGGTCCAGCAAGGTACAGACACGGGTCTTTTGATACTCCCTCATGCCGTGCCAGTCCACATCGGGTTGGCACAAGGCATCGCCATACCAAACCAGGGCCCCGATGGCGGCGGCACCCAACAACATCACCGGAACAATCAGGCGCCAGGACAGGCCTGCAAAAAAAATAACAAAAAGGCCCGCAGACAACACCAAGATGGCGGTACCGAGGTCCGGTTGTTTGAATATGAGGCCAACAGGCAACAGAAGCAGTCCCGTGGCGACGACAAAATCCAAGAGTCTCAGTTGGCCTTCACGGCGCTGGAACCACCACGCCAGCATCAAAGGCGTCGCAATCTTCAGGATTTCACTGGGCTGAATCACCGTGACGCCCAAATTCAACCACCGGGTGGCGCCCTTTTTTGTAATTCCAAACAAGGCCGTGGCGATCAGCAACGCGACGCCGATCGCGTACAGGGGTGGGGCCAGGGCCAAGAGACGCTGCGGCGAAATTTGCGCGACCACAAACAACAAGGTGCCGGCGATCAACATGTTGCGGCCATGGTCCACAAATCGGGTTCCGTGGTCGAAACCCACCGAATACATGGTGAGCAAACCCGCAATCGCCAAAAGAATCACCGACGCCAGCAAGGGGCCGTCAAAGCCGCTGAACACAGGTGACAGACGCTGCCACAGCGTGGGTTGCTCAAAACGTGATTTCACGGGGCGGCACCTGGTAACGGAACGTCGGCGGCACGGCGCGGCTTACCCACGGGGCTGCTGGACTGGCCTTTTTGCGTCAGGGCCATGTCTTCTTCGCTGGGGTATTGGCCGAGCAGCGCGTAGTCAAACACACGGCGTGCAATGGGTGCCGCTGCGGCCGCGCCAAAACCGGCGTTCTCCACAATCACCGCCAAGGCAATGGTGGGTTGCTCCAAAGGGGCAAATGCCATGTACAGAGAGTGGTCGCGTTTGAACTCGTCCAATTTGCTCGCGTTGTAGCGTTCGTTCTGTCGGATACCGACCGCCTGTGCCGTACCGGTTTTGCCACCGGAGGCATACGGTGCGCCCATGAAAACACGGGTGGAAGTGCCTTCTTGGGTCACCCCGTGCAGCGCTTTTTTGATCAACTCCACATGTTCTGCTTTCAGAGGCAGCGGTGGCAGCGCATCGCTCGAGAGCCGTTTGCTCTCTTTGCTGACCGGATCAATCAACTCTTTCACCAGGCGGGGCTTGAAGCGCTGCCCGCCAGACACCAAGGTGGCCGTAGCACTGGCCAGTTGCAGCATGGTGAAGTTGTTGTACCCCTGACCGATGCCCAATGAAATCGTCTCTCCGGCATACCAGCGCTGCATTTCCGGTCGTTTGAATTTTTGTTTTTTCCAGGCAGTAGAGGGCAGGTCGCCGGTCACTTCGCCTTTGACGTCGATGCCCGTTTCGCGACCAAAACCGAAGGGCTTGAGCTGGTCATGCATCAAATCAACACCCATGTCGTTGGCCAAGGCGTAGTAGTACACATTGCTCGACTTGATGATGCTGCGCGCCATGTCCACGGGCCCCAGGCCGCCATCGCCATGGCTGCGAAAAGTATGGTTACCGAACTGGTAACTGCCGCCGTCGAAGGTGATCTGGTGAGGATCGCGTTTGCCGGTGTTCAGCGCGGCGATGGCCATGAAGGGTTTGTAAGTCGAACCCGGTGGATAGGTGCCACGCAGCGCGCGGTTGAGCAAGGGCTTGTCAATGGATTCGTTGAGCTCCCGCCACGATTCGACATCAATGCCGTCGACAAAAAGATTGGGATCAAAAGTGGGTTTACTGACAAAGGCGAGGATCTCTCCAGACCGAGGATCCAGCGCGACCAAAGCACCACGTCGGTCGCCAAAGAGCTGCTCTACCAAAGCCTGCAGTTTGATGTCGATGGAGAGAACCACGGTGGTGCCAGGTTTGGGTGGACTGCTTTGGAGGCGCCGAACAGCACGCCCTGCGGCACTGGTTTCTACCTCTTCAAAACCCGTTTTGCCGTGCAACACCTGCTCGTAACTTTGCTCCACCCCCAGCTTGCCCATGTGGTCGGTACCGCGGTAGTTGGCGGCATCTTCGGACTCTTCGATTTGCTCTTTTTCTTTGAGGTTGATGCGTCCGATGTACCCCACCACATGGCCACCAACCTCCCCTTGGGGGTAGTTGCGAAACAAACGCGCTTTGATGTCCACACCGGGGAAACGAAAACGTTGGGCAGTGAAACGCGCGACTTCCTCGTCGGTTAAACGGGTGCGGATCGGCAGGGACTCAAACCGTTTGCTTTCGTCGAGCAAACGCTTGAATCGTCTGCGGTCGCGGGACTCGATGGGGACAACCTGCGCCAAACGGTTGATGGTGTCTTCCAAGTCGATGGCCTTGGACGGTGTGATCTCCAGGGTGTAGGCGGAGTAATTGGTGGCCAACACCACGCCGTTGCGGTCCAGGATGGTGCCGCGACTCGGTGGCAGGGGCAGCACCGCGATGCGGTTGTTTTCGGCCTGGGTTGCAAGTTGCTCATGCTGATGCACCTGCAAATGCACCAAACGCGCGAGCAAAAGCCCAAAACAAACGAAAACAAAGCCTGCCGCCGCCACCACGCGCAAGCGAAAGCGGCGAAGTTCTTGTTCGGTACTGCGCAGTTCGATCATCTGCTCACAACGGGCGGTTTTGGTCGCGGTCAGGTGCGCGACGCTGCGGCGCCAGCAGCAGGACACTGACCAGCGGCCACAACAAGGCTTCAAAAAGCGGCGCCAGCACCAAAGTCCAACCCGGCCACATGCCGCCTACCAACAAACGCACGACGAAAGACACGGCGTGGGCTGCAGCAAACAATGGCAGGATCTGCAGCGCCTGGGTGCCCACGGAAAACCACAACAAACGCCTGTGGATGGTGATAGCAAAGTAGCTGAGCATGGTGTAGGCCAAAGCGTGCTGACCGAGCACAGCGCCGTCGTGCACATCCATCAACAAACCAAAAACGAACGCTGCGCCCACCCCCACACGCCGCGCTTGGTGGACATTCCAAAACACCAGCGTCAACGCCAGTAAATCTGGCATGGCGGGGACACGCCCCAACGGCAGGAGGTTGAACATCAACGCAAGCAGCAAGGTGCCCCAAACAAAGAGAGGATTCGCTGGCAACAACAGCTGGTCAGCGCTACGCGGCATGATCATGGGGATGCACCGTCATCAAAATGCTTCAACGTTTACCGCCTTTCTTGGGGCCAGAGGCTGCTGGACCGGCCTCTGCGGCAGCGGGCGGAGGCGGCATTTGGCGGGACAGCGGTTCAAGCAGCAGCACGTGGCGCACGGTGTCGCTCGCGGCTGAGGGTGTGAGCACGACTCGCGCAAAACTGTCTTTCGACTGCCGCTCCACAGAAGCCACGCGGGCCACCATGAGGCCTGGGGGGTAAACACCGTCGACACCGGAGGTCGTGAGCACATCCCCGACCTGCACATCGCTGCTGCTGGCGACAAAACGCAGCTCCAAGCCGCCCGCCGACCCGATCGGGCCGGCCATGCCAAAAGCAGCACCGCGCTGTTGGGTGCGGGTGTTGAGCAGGGGAATGGCGGCGTCCTTGTCGGTCAACAACGTGACCTCCGACGTCAACGGATAAACCCGCGTCACCTGGCCCACCACACCTTGTTCGTTGATGACCGGCGAGCCCTCGACCACATCATGCTGGCGCCCACGGTCCACCACCAGCTTGCGTGAATACGGGTCTGCCGCGAGGTACAGCACCTCGGCCGCTTGTTGGCGCACCTGCAGCTTGGGTTGTAAAGCCAGCAAGGCGCGCAAACGCGCATTTTCGGACTGCAAAGTTTCTACTTGGGCGGTTCGTTCTGCTTGTTCAGCCAGGGTTCGCTGCGCTTGCTGCTGGGCCGCTTGGGCCTCTTGCAGGCCACGAACATAGTCCCCTCCTCCTTGCCAAAGCTGCACAGGCACCAACAACAGACGCTGTGCAGGGTGCAACACGGTGGCAATGACCGCGCGCAAAGGCTGGGTGAGCTGAAACCGGGTATCAGCCACCATTAAAAACAAGGCCAGGGCTGAGCAAAGGGTCAGTTTGGTCAGTGCCGACGGTCCCTGGCGAAAAAAGGGTGGCGGGGTGCGATCGAGTGTGCCCAGGGCCATGCTTGCTTATCGCGTTCGTGGTTGGTGCGCTAGTGTGGTGTCCCACTGATAACTGTCAATGGAATCGTGTCTTGCAAGCCAGGGCCGCGTTGCAAATCCTCGCGATACCGCCTGGTATCGCTGCGGTTTGCGCCTTGCCCTGACTTGCAATCCATCGATTCCACTTTTGTCAGTTATCAGCGGGACACCACACTAGAAGAAGAGGTTGCGTGCAAAAACCTGCCTGCGGGCGCAGCCAGGAATTCAATTCAAGTAGAAAAGAAAACAGCCGGCAACGTACAAGACGTGCCGGCAGAGCTGATCCAAACAGCTGGATTTTATTCCGAAGTGAAGATGGAGCCCAAACGCTCCATGCGCTCCAGGGCCATCCCACAACCGCGCACCACACAGGTCAGTGGGTCTTCTGCCACGAGCACGGGCAGACCGGTTTCCTCTGCCAAAAGGCGGTCCAGATCGCGCAAAAGGGCGCCGCCGCCTGTGAGCATCATGCCGCGTTCGGCAATGTCAGCGCCGAGTTCGGGGGGCGTTTGCTCCAAGGCGTTTTTCACGGCCGACACCATCTGGTTCAGCGGGTCGGTCAGTGCTTCCAGAATTTCGTTGCTGCTGATGGTGAAGCTGCGCGGAACACCTTCGGAGAGGTTGCGCCCCTTCACTTCCATTTCTTTGACTTCGGAGCCTGGGAACGCACTGCCTATCGTTTTCTTGATGGCCTCTGCCGTGGGGTCGCCAATCAGCATGCCGTAATTACGGCGGATGTAGTTGATGATGGATTCGTCGAACTTGTCGCCCCCCACTCGGATGGAGCCTTTGTAGACCATGCCACCCAAGGAGATCACGCCGACCTCGGTGGTGCCACCCCCGATGTCGACCACCATGGAGCCACTGGCCTCGGACACGGGCAGTCCGGCACCAATGGCGGCCGCCATGGGTTCCTCAATCAAGTACACCTCGGAGGCGCCTGCGTTCAAGGCCGACTCACGAATCGCACGGCGCTCCACTTGGGTGGAACCGCAGGGCACACAGATGATGATGCGTGGACTGGGCCGCAGCACCGACCGCGGATGCACCATCTTGATGAACTGCTTGAGCATTTGCTCGGTAACGGTGAAGTCGGCAATCACGCCGTCTTTCATAGGGCGAATGGCTTCGATGTTGCCCGGCACCTTGCCTAGCATGGCTTTGGCTTCATGGCCGACAGCCTGGATGGTTTTTTTACCGTTGGGACCGCCTTCGTGGCGGATGGAAACGACGGACGGCTCATCCAAAACGATGCCTTTACCGCGAACGTAGATCAGGGTGTTGGCGGTGCCCAGGTCAATGGCCAAGTCCGTCGAAAAATGGCGACGAAATAATTCAAACATGGTGTTTATGAGGTGCTTCGCGCCAATACAGGCGGCGTTGCAGCAGTGGTGGTCTTGTTATTTCAGAACAAACGGCTGCGCCTGAACAGCAAAGATGGCGCAACCATTGGCGGGAGGAGGAAGAATTCTGTGAGGTAACGCATCGCTGGAGAACGGCCCAAACAAAACACGAAGGCGATGCTTGGAAATAACTGGGGATAATACCCGATCAAGCTGAATTCCCCCGGGTTTGCCCGGGCAAATGGGCTCACACCCAAGGCACCTCCACAGGAACGTCAGCCTCCCCTCAAACTCACTCTTCAAGAACTTTTACACCATGGCTTTGAGTTCCCAAGATGTCAGCCGCATCGCGCAGTTGGCGCGGCTGGAGTTAGCACCCGATGAACAAGCCGTTTTGCTTTCGCAGCTCAACGGCTTTTTCGGCATCGTTGAGCAAATGAGCGCCGTGGATACGCGGGGCGTTGAACCGCTTTACACGCCCCTGTCGGCAGTGCAGCAGGTGGCGCTGCGTTTGCGTGACGACCAGGTGACCGAAGCGGACCAGCGCGCACTGAATCAGCGCAGCGCTCCGGCCGTCGAGGATGGTTTGTTCTTGGTGCCCAAGGTGATGGAATGAACAAGGCATTGCATCAACTGGGCGTGGCAGAGCTGTCGCAACTGCTGGCCGAAAAAAAGGCCTCGAGCGTCGAAATCACGACACATTTTCTCGATCGAATTACCGAGTTCAAACACCTTGGGGCATGGCTGCATGTTGCCGACGTTGAAGTCGCCTTAGCGCAAGCTCGCACCGCCGATGCCCTTCGGGCGGCGGGGGAAAGCAGTCCACTGCTGGGCATCCCGTTGGGTCACAAGGATATTTTTGTGACACGGGACATGCCCACCACAGCAGGCTCCAAAATGTTGGCCGGCTACCAAAGTCCGTTCGATGCCACCGTGGTCAGTCGGTTGGCAGGCGCGGGGATGGTCAACCTCGGCAAGCTCAACTGCGACGAGTTCGCCATGGGCTCAAGCAATGAGAACTCCGCCTATGGATCTGTGAAGAACCCGTGGGACGTGAGCCGCGTTCCTGGTGGCTCCTCGGGCGGCTCGGCCGCCGCCGTAGCAGCCCGTTTGGTGCCAGCCGCAACGGGCACCGACACAGGCGGCTCCATCCGCCAGCCGGCCAGTTTTACCGGCATCACAGGCATCAAACCAACCTATGGCGTGTGCTCGCGCTACGGCATGATTGCCTTCGCCTCCAGTCTCGACCAAGCCGGGCCGATGGCACGCAGCGCCGAAGATTGCGCCTTGTTGCTGTCGGCCATGAGTGGATTTGATGAGCGTGACGCCACGAGCCACCCGCACAGTGCGCAGGACTACCGAGCGCAGATGCAACAGGCGCGGCCCGGCGCCAGTGCGGCACAACCACTTCAGGGGCTGCGCATTGGTTTGCCTGAAGAGTTTTTCCCCTCTGCGCTTTCCGCCGATGTGAACTCGGCCGTTCGGGGTGCCCTTGGTGAGTTGGAAAAGCTGGGGGCCACGCTGGTCTCCGTCAGCCTGCCCCGCACCGAGTTGTCCATTCCCGTTTACTACATCATCGCCCCCGCAGAAGCCAGCTCCAACCTGAGCCGTTTTGATGGTGTTCGTTTTGGCCACCGGGCCGCGCAGTACACCGACTTGATGGACATGTACAAAAAGAGCCGCGCAGAAGGTTTTGGGGCCGAGGTCAAACGCCGCATCATGATCGGCACCTATGTGCTGTCCCATGGTTACTACGATGCCTACTATCTGCAAGCGCAAAAACTTCGCCGCATGATTGCCGACGATTTCCAACAAGCCTTCAAGCAGTGCGATGTGATCGCAGGTCCGGTGGCACCCAGTGTGGCGTGGAGGGCCGGCGAGGGCATGGATGACCCTGTGAAAGCCTACTTAGCCGACATCTTTACGTTGCCCGCCAGCTTGGCCGGTTTGCCAGGAATGAGCGTGCCAGTCAGCCCGGGCGAAGGTGGCATGCCCGTGGGCTTGCAATTGATCGGCAACTATTTCCAAGAAGGTCAGCTGCTGCACGCCGCTCATGCGCTGCAACAGGCGACTGACTGGCACCTGGTTGCACCGACAGGATTTTGAGGGTTTTGAGATGAGCAGCAGCAGCAACACACCCCCACTCATCCGAGGCTACGAAGTGGTCATCGGCCTGGAAACCCACGCCCAACTGTCCACACAGTCCAAAATTTTCAGCGGTTCAAGCACCCAGTTCGGTGCCGCGCCTAACACCCAGGCTTCGCCAGTTGATTTGGCTTTGCCCGGCACCCTGCCAGTGATGAATAAAGGCGCGGTAGAACGCGCTATTCGTTTCGGTTTGGCCGTGGGTGCCAAGGTGGCCGAACAAAGCATCTTTGCACGCAAGAATTACTTCTACCCCGACTTGCCCAAGGGTTACCAAATCAGCCAGTACGAGACCCCGGTGGTGCAAGGCGGGCAGATCCGATTTTTTGTAGGCGACAAAGAACACACCGTGCAGCTGACCCGCGCCCATTTGGAAGAGGACGCAGGTAAGTCGCTTCACGAGGACTACGCCGGTCAAACCGGCATCGACCTCAACCGCGCTGGCACACCGCTGCTTGAAATCGTGACCGAACCTGACATGCGTGCCAGCATTGAAGCGGTCGAGTACGCGCGCGCGCTGCACACCTTGGTGGTGTGGCTGGGCATTTGCGACGGCAATATGCAAGAAGGCTCCTTCCGCTGCGATGCCAACGTGTCTGTGCGCAAACCGGGCGCACCTTACGGCACACGCCGCGAGATCAAAAACCTCAACAGCTTCAAGTTTTTGCAAGCGGCCATCGACTACGAAATTCAATGGCAAATTGACCTGATCGAAGACGGCGGCCAGGTGCAACAAGCCACCGTGCTTTTCAACCCCGACACGGGTCAAACCCGTGCCATGCGCACCAAAGAAGATGCACACGACTACCGTTATTTCCCCGATCCGGACCTGCCGCCTTTGGTGATTTCACAGGAGTGGATATCTCAAGTTCGCGAGAGCATGCCGGAGTTGCCTGCGGTGATGGCGCAGCGTTTTCAAACGCAGTACGCTTTGCCCGCCTATGACGCGGCCATCATGACGCAGAGCAAATCGTTGGCGGCCTACTTTGAGTCGGCCGCGCAAGCCTGTGGTCAGCCCAAACTGGTGGCCAACTGGTTGATGGGGGAGGTGTCCCGGCGCTTGAATGCCCAGCAGTTGGAGATCGATCAAAGTCCCGTATCAGCCCCTGTCTTGGCCTCTTTGATTCAGCGCATCAGCGATGGCACGGTCTCCAACAACGGTGCCAAACAAGTCTTTGATTCTCTTTGGGCCCAACCCGACCAGACCGTGGACGGCTTGATTGACAGTCTGGGCCTGCAGCAAATGAGCGACACCAGCGAACTCGAGCGCATCCTGGAGGAGGTGCTGGCAGCCAACACCAAATCGGTGGAGGAATTTCGCGCTGGAAAGGAAAAGGCTTTTAATGCCCTGGTAGGCCAGGCCATGAAAGCCACCAAAGGGAAGGCCAACCCTACCCTGGTCAACGAGGTGCTGAAGAAGAAGTTGGGTTGATCTTTGCGTTGGCACTCGTTGGAGAAGCGGTTGTTTGTGCTGCCTGCGTAGCAGATGCCGACGTGGGCAGCGGCCCCAAGCTGCCGGGTGCGGCCCCGGCCCACAGGCGCTTTAAACGCGTCAGTTCCACGTCGTAAAGGGCATTGATACGTACCAACTCCGCTTCTTGGTTCTGTACCAAGGCCCGCTGAGCTTCGACTGCAGCATCGTTCGCATCCATTTGCTGGCGTAGCTTGGCAGGCAGGGCCTTGCCTTTGTAAAACTCGGCCTCATCCATCAAAGGCTTACGTTCTGCCGCCAGGTCAGCCAAGCGCCGCTCGGAGCGATCCAGCGATTTGCGCACATCGTCCAGCGCTGCTTCGCGCGCTTTGCGGTGACTGGCCTCGTTGGGGTAGCGGCGCATCAAGTTGCGGTCGCGGCGCAACGCTTCCTGCTGCGCAGCCTGCTGCTGGGCTTCTTTACGCTCGCGGGCCTCGTAGTCCGCACGCTCTTCAGCCGTCATGGTCGGTGGCAAGATGGTTTTGACAGTTCCGTCAGAGTTCAGTACCCGTTGTTCGCGGGTGTGACATTCACGTATCGGCCTGTCGGAGGTCAATCGTTTACCAGAGCTGTCCACGCAGCTGTAAATAGTCTGGGCCACAACGGCCTCGGACATCAAAGACAAACCCACCGCCAACGCGCCGCAGGCGACCGCCGCACAGACGAATCGAGTGTTGGGCGTGGGGCGAAAGTGGGTCTTCAGAGCCGGCATTCAAACTCCATAGCGATCACGGTAGGCACTCACCGCTGGCAAATAGGCAGCGAGATCAGGGTTTTGCTGCGCGCGGAGATACTGCATGAGATCAGCCAATGTGGCAATCGCCAGAACGGGCAGGCCAAGCTGGCTTTGCACAAACTGGGTAGCAGACTGTGTCCCGTCGCCCGCCTTCTCCTGGCGGTCCAGTGCGATGGCCACTGCGCATGGGGAGGCGCCGGCCGCTTGAATCATGGCAACAGATTCACGCACCGAGGTGCCCGCAGAAATCACATCGTCAATGATGAGAACGCGGCCTTGCACTGGGGCACCCACCAAGGTACCACCTTCGCCGTGTTCTTTGGCCTCTTTGCGGTTGTAGGCAAATGGCACATTGCGTCCCAAGCGCGCAAGTTCAATGGCCACCCCTGCGGCCAAAGTAATGCCTTTGTAGGCGGGGCCGAAGAGCATGTCGAACTGCACGCCGCAGTGGAGTAAACGACGGGCATAAAATTCTGCAAGGCGGCCCAATTTGGCGCCATCATCAAACAGCCCTGCGTTAAAAAAATAGGGGCTGAGGCGCCCTGCCTTGGTCTTGAATTCACCAAACCGCAGTACACCAGACTGCACAGAGAACGCAACAAAGTCCTGCGCAAGGGCAGCGTCAATCGGTGCAAGTGTGGGTGGCTGTGTCATGAAAGAAACCTGTGTTCCGACTGATTTCGTTGAACCTGAACGGCATCCGCTCTGCAGCCACCAAAGGTTGGCAGGCCTGGGCTGAGTCTGTGGCCGCAGATTGTATGGGCGTGCAAGAACTCAAGGCCCAGGTTGAACATGTCCAAGGCACGTTCGATCAAGTGGCTGGCATGCGAGGCCATTTTCACTACGCCGAGAAAAAGGGTTATTCGGGTGTTGGGCTGTATGGCAAAACCGAACCCAGCGAGGTATTGATTGGTTTTGGGTCACCTGAGTTCGACCTGGAAGGCCGTTATGTGGAGGCTCGTTACGACAAGCCAGGCCGCAAGTTCAGCATCATCAGCAGCTATTTCCCCAGCGGCAGCAGTGGCGAGGACAGGCAAGCCGCCAAGTTTCGGTTTTTGGCCCAGATCGAACCACATCTCGCAAAGCTCAAGTCAGAACGGGAATTCATCCTTGTAGGGGACATCAACATTGCCCACAAAGAAATCGACCTGAAAAACTGGAAGGGCAACCTGAAGAACAGTGGCTTCACACCCGAAGAGCGCGCATGGATGACCCGACTGCTCGACCCGCAAGCCGGCGTGGGTTTGGTGGATGTGTTCCGCACATTGAATCAACAACCCGATCAGTACACCTGGTGGAGTCAGCGCGGCCAAGCCTGGGCCAAAAACGTGGGGTGGCGCATCGATTACCACTTGGCCACGCCAGGCGTAGCCTCTCTGGCCCGAGGAGAGTCCATTTATTTGGCGCAACGTTTCTCTGACCATGCGCCACTGGTCATCGACTACGACTTCTGTCTTTGAGCCCCAAGCCTGCTGACCAATGAATGGCGATTGGTTGTGCTCTGCTGACATCTGCCAACGTGGGGATTGCCTGCACACTGCGGCGCTGTCAGCATCGAGGCATGAGGACTAACCCTCGTTTGCGGACCGAGGATCAGACGCAGGAGCGCTATCGAATCCCCTGATGGTTCAGAAACAGGGCGTCGAGCAGAATCGCCCATCGAACTGGAGAACAACGTGGAAAAAACCTGGCTCAAACATTACCCGGCGGGCGTGCCGGCCACCATCAACGTGGAGCAGTACCCCTCTTTGGTGGCGCTGATGGAAGAGAGCTTTAAAAAGTTCAGCAGTCTTCCTGCGTACAAATTCATGGGTAAAACCATGACATTTGCGCAAGTGGACGAAGCGTCCCGTGCCATGGCTGCGTATTTGCAGTCGTTGGGTCTGGTCCGAGGTGACCGCGTGGCACTCATGATGCCCAACGTGCCTCAGTATCCCGTCGCCATTGCCGCCGTGCTGCGTGCCGGCTTTGTGGTGGTCAATGTCAATCCGCTTTACACCCCCCGCGAGTTGGAGCACCAACTCAAAGACTCGGGCGCCAAAGCCATCATCATCATCGAGAACTTTGCGACGACTTTGCAGCAATGCATCGGCAGCGTTCCGACCAAAAAAATCATCGTCACCGCCTTGGGTGACATGCTCGGTTTCCCCAAGAGCTGGATCGTCAACTATGTTGTCCGCAAGGTGAAGAAGATGGTGCCGGCGTTCGAATTGCCTGGCGCAGTTCGCTTCAACGACGCGCTGTCTCAAGGCCGGGGCAGCACGTTCACACCTGCCAAGACAGGCCCCGATGACGTGGCCGTGTTGCAGTACACCGGCGGCACCACAGGCGTGAGCAAGGGCGCTGTGCTGCTCAACCGCAATCTGGTGGCCAATATCTTGCAATGCGAGGCTTGGTACCAACCCGCACTCAAACGCATCCCGCAAGGCGAACAAATTCTCACCGTTTGCGCGCTGCCGATCTACCACATCTTCGGCTTCAATACGAATGTGATGTTGTCCATGCGCATGGGGGGCTGCAACTTGCTGATCCCCAACCCGCGGGATCTGCCAGCCATGTTCAAAGAGCTGTCACGCGAGAAGTTCCACAGCTTCCCGGCGGTCAACACACTCTTCATGGCCATGGCCAACCACCCCGACTTCAACACCGTGGACTGGAGTTCTTTGAAGATTTCAGTCGGTGGCGGCATGGCGGTGCAAAGTGCAACGGCCAAACAGTGGTTGGAAAAAACCGGCTGCGCGATCATCGAGGGCTATGGGCTGTCGGAGACCTCGCCTGTGGCGTCGACCAATCCGGTAGACGTCAACACCTACAGCGGCAACATTGGTGTGCCCATGCCCAATACGGAAATGAAGTTGCTGGACGACGACGGCAATGAGGTGGCGCTGGGCGAACGCGGAGAGATCGCCATCAAGGGCCCCCAAGTGATGGCGGGCTATTGGCAGCGCCCTGACGAAACGGCCAAGGTCATGACGGCAGACGGCTTTTTCCGCACGGGAGACATCGGCGTGGTGGACGAGCGCGGTTTCTTCAAAATTGTGGACCGCAAGAAAGACATGATTTTGGTCAGCGGCTTCAACGTCTACCCCAACGAGGTGGAAGACGTGGTCACTCAAATGCCCGGCGTGCTGGAATGCGCGGCCGTGGGCGTGGCGGATGCCAAAGCTGGCGAAGCGGTGAAACTCGTCATCGTGAAGAAAGACCCTTCCATCACAGAAGCCGATGTGCGCGCCTATTGCGAAGACAACTTAACGGGTTACAAACGCCCCAAGGTGGTGGAATTCCGCACCGATTTACCCAAATCGCCGGTGGGAAAAATTTTGCGCCGAGAGTTACGCGACAAGACTTGAGGTCAGCTGGGGTGAGGCACACTGCGTGCCCACGTCCAAGATCCGCAAGCCTCCATGCCGCCCCGTTTGTACCTGCCTCAACCGCTGCACAGTGGTGAACAACTTGAATTGCCAGCTGGCGCCAGTCGGCATGTGCAGGTGCTCCGTTTGCAGCCTGGGCAGTCGCTGACGCTGTTCAACGGTCAAGGTGGCGAGTGGGATGCCACGGTGATTCAGATGGGTCGTCAAACGGTGGCTGTGCGGTTGGGGCAGGAACATAACCCGCAACGTGAACTTCAGCTTGCCGTCACATTGGCATTGGGCATGCCCGCCAACGACCGCATGGACAGCGTGGTGGAGAAAGCAGGCGAGCTCGGTGCGACCTGTATTCAGCCCCTGATGTGCGAACGCTCCGTGCTTCGTCTGCACGGCGAACGCGCACAAAAAAAACGGGCTCACTGGCAAGCCGTAGCGGCGTCGGCCAGTGAACAATGTGGCCGCACCTCGGTCACCTTGATTGAACCCGTGCGAAGCATCAAAGAATGGTTGACTTCCCTTTCAAAGAAGGCCGAGTCCGACGCACAACGTTGGCTGCTGAGTCCCTCGTCGAAAGAGGCGTGGCATGCCGATGCGGCCAAACCTGCATCCAGCCTGCTTTTCTTGAGTGGTCCTGAGGGTGGGCTCAGCGCAGAGGAGGAAACCTTGGCCCAACAACAAGGTTTCATGCCCGTCTCACTGGGCCCCCGCGTACTGCGGGCGGATACAGCGCCATTGGCAGTTTTGGCTGCACTGGCTTTGTCCAACCATGGTGCGGAACAACGATAGAAATTCGGCGTCTGCTGCTTAGGGCCTGTCATCATTTAAATCTCCCCTGCGTGAGTGGGCAAAACAGTGCCAATTTAGGCGCAAAGCGCAGCCGGGTTGAACACCCGGCGAGCATTTGCAACGACAAGTGGGGCTGTTTTGCCCACTCACCCTTCGGGCCGGTACGGCAAAAAGTGCGGGGCGGCGTTGCAGCCCTTGCCCGGGGAAAGAACCCCGGGCTGCGGACCGCGCCTACCCCCGCGCTTTTTGACGCACCGGCGCAGGGGAGATTTAAATGATGACAGGCCCTGGCCATCACCGCCGCCACGATGCGTCGGTGCAAGGGCTTTACCGGCAGCATGTACAGGCGTCCCAG
>Ga0315906_10003926_pt1 | contig 19449 bp, 4 predicted proteins | sample LakEriMetagenome_4_FD_203526 | JGI IMG/M metagenome (GOLD analysis project Ga0315906, IMG submission 203526) | Freshwater fungal communities from buoy surface, Lake Erie, Ohio, United States - Buoy 2 MA122 | ecosystem: Environmental > Aquatic > Freshwater > Lake > Lake biofilm | place: USA: Lake... | reverse complement strand
TCCCGCACCCGGCTCGCCAAAAACATAATCAAAAATAAAAACCACCTGACAACTCAGCCCTGTAGGGGCTGTGCCCTTAGCCCAGGGCATCGCCCTGGGCACAATCAATCGCCACACCTATATATCAATAAAACACCCACAAACTCCAAATAACCACACCCACCAACACCAATCCCCCGTCCGCACCAGCACCCGGGCGCTCCCGCACCCGGCTCGCCAAAGCAAAAGGCAAAGCAAAAACCCAAACCCCAAAAACAAAAAAAAACACGGGCCGAAAGCCCGTGTCCTTACCACCCGCACCCAAACTTGCCTACCAGTTGTTTTTGGCGACCGATCCACCCGCTTTTCCAGACCGTATCTGCGACTGGATGTCGGAAAGGGTCCACACGCGAACCGAGCCATCCTGCCCCAGGCAGTGCAAGGTGGCCTTGTCCGGTTCGGTGTGGATGGCCAGGGGCTCCCGCGCCGCCAGCGTGTACCAGACTGGCTCGCGGTCGGACACATTGGCCACGCGCAGGGGATTGTCCACCCCCGTCGTCAGCACCACCAGGTGGTCGGTATCCAAAAAGTGGATATCACGGATGCCCATGGGAAAATTTGCACCGTACCCATCCGCAGGCACTGCGGCGTCGGAATCGCCCGTGGGCGGGACTAGGTCGGGGCCGCGGGTCCCCACCGGCCCCGAGGGCGCGCCCAGCACGAATGCGCCCGGCACCCCGGGCCGGGGGCGAAACACTTTCAGGCCGTTGGGTGTGTAGCGGCCGGCCCAGACCAGCCGGACCACGGATCCCTCCCCGTTCCCCAGGCTGGTTCGGGTGATGCCGCCCCGCTCCATGAAGGCGAGGATGTCCTTCTCGTCATCGGCCCATTCCATTCGGGCAGGCATGTAGCCGTTGGCGAAGGTCGGGGTGGCCCCCAACAGCGTCGGGGTCTCCGGGTAACGGCCCGCCACCGGAACGGCGACCCAAAGGCTTTTCGTGGTAAAAACCAGCAGCTTCCCACCGGGTGAGACATGGAAACCCAGCACAGGGTCGAACCGGTTGGCCCCCTGGTCGATCTTGTACCGGGCCACCTCACGGGGCGGATCGACTGTGCCGTCCACCAGACTCACTTCGCCATTGACCGAGCAGAAGACCGCGCGTTCGCCGAACAACCCGGAGCTGTCAACCTCGAAGGGATTGCGGTGGACATAGACCGGCTTATCTTCCGAGGCGGCCAAAGCCAGATATTCGGCGGTGAGCATGGCATGCCGGCCGTTGACCACGCCGAACCGGTTGGTGGACTTCAGCACCAAGCCCGGAAAGGCCCGGTCCACCACGCGGGCAGGCTGAATGCCCGCTGCCTGCGGCGCTGGCACTGTCAGCACGGGCGAAGGGGCGGATCCTCGCCCCAAATACCAGAGCCCGGCGCCCAGCATCGTCGCCCCGGCAAGCGCGAGTCCCCGCACCACCGTGCGCCGTGTCGCGCCCCGGTCACGCTGCCACTTCCCGACCTGCTCCACCACCTGCCGGGCGGTGGGGCGGTCATCCGGGTTCAGCCGTAGCATCCTGTTGATGAGGGGTTGCACCTCGGGCGTACACTTGCCCTGCGTGCCCGGGCCGTTTTCCGCGCCCATGGCCATCACCCGCAGCACCAGGCCCAGCGCGTAGATGTCCGCGGCGGGCCCGGGGGCGGTGGTCTCGTTCACCTCGGGGGCGATGTAGCCGCGTGTGCCGGCGGAGAGATTATCCTCACCCACCAGGCCCAGATCGAGCAGCACCGCCCGGTCGCCGGGCGTTTCGCTGTCGAGCCAGATGTTGGCCGGCTTCACATCCCGGTGCACCAGCCCCGCCGCGTGCAGGCGGGAGAGGCCACTTGCGATCTCGCCGACCAGGCGCATGGCCCGCTCAGGCGCCACGGGGCCATCGGCCAGCGCCTCGACCAGGGTGCGCCCCTTCAGCAGTTCCATCTCGAGGTAGGGCACCGGATTGCGGCTGTATTTGTGCATGATGACCAGGTGCGGATCGCGCACCCCGGCCAGGGCCCGCGCCTCGCGCAGGAAGCTCTCCGCCATGCCGGGGCGGGCCGCCACATCCGGCCTCAGCACCTTGAGCGCCACCTGGCGGTTCAGTTCGGGATCAAGCGCCTTGTAGACCACCGAAGCGGTGCCCTCCCCCAGCACCGACTGGATCTGCAGGTTGCCGAATTGGGCCTGCCCCGTGCTGTCTCCCGACAGCACGGGCAGCCGGCTTGCGGGGCGCAGGCCCCGCAGGGTGGCAAGCCAGGCATCGAGGCTCTCTTCCTCCATGCCGCGGGAGGAATCCTGGGAGGCATGACCGCTACGGCATTTTCCATCGGCGCCGGCCGCCAACAGGCCCGGGGCACCCGCCATGATGCGGCGCAACTTGCTGGTGAGGTCCCCGGGTTGCTCGCGCTCCAGATCCATGCTGCGGGTGCAGCAATACAGGCAGTCTTCCAGGTGCGACAGGAAATGACTGAGGGCCGGCTCGGAAATTTCACCGCGGGCAATGGCCAAGAGCAGACCATCCTCCAGGCAGGAGGCGGACCGTTTTCCCTTGGATGGCGCGCTGTTTCCAGGCATTGCCGCACCCGTTTCACCGCCGGCGCCCACTTCGGGCTTCTGTATGGAAATGTCACGGGACGGGGCTGATCTTTCAGACTTTTCCGAAAGTCCCTGCGGATTCACTAACAATTTGGAATGGCTCATGCCTGTTGATCAAGGCGGCCACGGAGGTTCTGCGCCGCCTGGCTGGTGATCCGCTCCACCATGTCCACCGTCAGCGACGGCAGATCATCCCCCTCGACAAATTCACGGACCGTCTCGGAAAGCCGCGTGGTGATGCGGTGGCGCGCGATGTAGACGGCGTTGGGGGTGAGTTTCAGCTCCTTGGCCACCTGTTCCACCGGCTGGTTCATCAGCGCGGTGGCAAGGAACGCGTCCCAGCTCATGCCGGTGAACTCCTTGTGCAGCATGCGCAGGGCCGACTCGAAAACATCCTGGTAGTAGTTCTCGGCGAAGAGGAAGTCCTCCCCGGCGGTCTGCAGGTCTTCAGGTTTCAAGGTGCAAACCCGCTGCCCAGGGCGGGACTTGCGGCGGTGGTTGCGCAGCATGTTGTAGCAGATCCGCTTCAGCCAGGAGCGGAAGCTGCCCTCCCGGTGCCGCTGAAACGACCCGATGTTGGTGATGATGAACGCCATGGCGTCCTGCGCCACATCGCGAGCGTCGGCCTCCTGCAGGCCGGCTTCCCTGTTCCAGTGCAGCATCAGCGGCGCGTACAACTGCACGAAATGATCCCAAGCCTCGGCCGAGTTGGCCACGGCCAGGCGGTCGAGCAGTGTCATCGAAGTCACACCGACCTTCATGGACCATTCCGGGAGGGTTGAAAAGGAACGGCTAGAGGTTGCCCTTTCTGGGCACAGGTTATGAAGGAAATAAATCGTTTGCCCGGCGCTGAACACTACAAACTTAACCTGAATCAGAATGAAAAGGCACCAGAATCTGCTTCGGCACGGGCCCCTGGAGAAAAAAGGGAAAGAACACCATTTTCAGCTGGCTGGCCAAAGGGATACGCACCCCCCCCTAGCCCGGCGGGGTATACCCAGATGCCTAAAGACTTGCTCCAGAACGGCTTCTGCACACCAGAGAATTCTTGATAGCAAATATTTATAAAAAATGAGTTTTATTGAAAATATATGATCAATGCAATTTATTACGGGCAATCTTTGACAATCTTGGCAATCCTTCTGTATAGCTAAGCGTGCCACCTGGACGGAACAACCGGTACAGACCGACCTGTTCCAATACAGATTCCGCTCGTCTATCTGATTCAGGCATTGGCCAGCCGTTTCGGGTTCCGATATACCCAGAATGGCCTGCCCAATGCGCTCATCTTCTTCAAATCTCCCCAAATCTTCAAAATAAATATTTTTCCCAAACTGGTGAAAGAACTCTCCTACCCCATGCCATTTATCTGCGAGGGCTGATTCCTTCGCAGGTTTTTTCAGGTTCATTCGCGGCCTTGTGCGCCCGGTTGCAACCACCCGTGAAAAGCTACGCCGGCGGCTCGTTCATCGTGGACGAGAACCTGCTCACCTCCGCCGTGATCGCCCAGATCAACACCTGGAAGGGCCAGGGCGTGGTGGTGGACGAGCTGGATGCCCCGCTGACCACCGAGATCTACGGCGAGATCACCAGCTTCCCCAAGGCGGTGCTCGACCTCCAGAACGGCAAGATCGCCACGCCCTACTACGCCAACGCCGGTATCCCCGCCACCTCCTACCGGCTGGGCGACCCTAGCAACCTGGGCGAGTGCGACGATGTGTACATCATGCCCCACGCCGACCCGCACACCTGGGTCGATTCGTGGAAGCAGAACCTGTACACCTTCGTGAACAATGGTGGCGGCCTGTGGGCCGGCTGCCACGCGGTGAGCGCGCTGGAATCACTGACCACCTTCACCAACAACGGCACAACCCAGAAGCTGAACTTCCTCAGCAACAACCTGGTGCCCTGGGGCAGCCACTCCGCCGGCGTGGTCCCCTACGACTACAACACCGCCACCGCCAACGACCCGATCATGCAGATCATGAACCGCATGGACGCGGCCCTGCAGAGCGGCTCCGAAAAGATCTATGTCCCCACCGGCGTGGAATGGCGCAGCACCACCAACATCGCCGTTTACGACGCCGACCAGCCCAACAACCCCGCCGGCGGTACCAATCCCTACAACAAGGCTGCCGCAGTGGCCTACGGCAACGCCTACGGTGACCCCAAGGCCGGCCTGGTGATGTACGAGGGCGGCCACACCTTCGCCGGCACGGGCATCGCCAACATCGCCGCCCAGCGCGCCTTCTTCAACTTCCTGCTGCAAAACGGCATCAACAAGGCGCCCCGCATCAGCGCCACGCCACCCAAGGTGGTGCCCGGGCAGACCTCCACCATCACCGCGAACATCGCCGGCGGTTCCGGCACCTTCACCTACCAGTGGGTCAGCAGCAACGGCGGCATCTTCTCCAACCCCGCCGGCACCTGGAAGGTGGGTGACCCCGCCATCACCACCCAGTACCAGATGAACGGGCTGGAAGACACCATCAAGCTGCTGGTCAGCGACCAGCCCTGCGGACGGCAGTCCATTTGGTACCAGAGCCTGTCGATCACACCCCCGACGCTCGACCTCGACGGCAACGACAGCACCGGAGCGACCGGCGCCGACTACCTCGGTTACTTCGACGGCAACGGCACCATCGTGCCCGCAGCCGATGTGGACACCGCCATCACCGCCGGTGGAACCACCATCCAGTCCGCCGTCATCCAACTGAAGAACCGGCCCGACGGCACCGCCGAGACGCTGCTCATCGATGAGGCCCTCGCCGCCAGCCTGGGCATCAGCGTCACCTCCGACGGCGAGGGTGGCTACCAGCTCAGCGGCACCGCCACGCTGGCCCAGTACCAGACGCTCATCGCCTCGCTGCAGTATGTCAACGGCCTGGCCTACCCCACACCCGACGACCGGCAGATCGAGGTGACCGTCAACGACGGCACCTTCGACAGCAACACCGCCGTTTCGGTGCTGGCCTACGCCGGCGGCTCTCCCTCCACCGTGGACAAGCAGCTCTACCTGAGCGACCCCGGTTCGGGCATGGACCGCGTCAACCCGGTCGCCACCAACGACACCACCACCGCGCGCGTCAGCATCAGCCCGGTGCAGGCTTCCGACTCCACCGGCATGGCGGTCTACACCAACAGCTCCACCAAGGACCTGGTGTACAACCCGTGGAACCTGACCGCCTACGGCACCGCGGCCAAGGCCGCGGTTGACGGCGGCAGCTACAACACCATGGCCACCGCCGCCTCCCGCCTGCGCAACGAGGCGATCGTGGTGGGCGTGACCACCGACCGCTTCGTGGCCGGCTCGGTCTGGAACGGCACCGCCTGGACCCCCATCAAGATCAAGGTCGCCGGCAAGGTGGTCAGCAAGCTGGGCGCCCCCAGCCAGCAGCAGTGGTGGGGCGCCTCCGTGGCCTACGAGACCGGCACCGGCAACGCCGTGCTGGTTTGGAACACCGGCAAGGCCCTGAACTACAGCGTCTGGAACGGCAAGACCTGGAGCGACGCGGTGGCCGTGCCTGGCTTCCCCTTGGTGGAGCCCCGCCAGATCCGCCTGGCCGCCAACCCCAAGGCAGGCAGCAACGAGATGGTGCTGGTGGTGACCGACAAGAACGAGGTCGACCGCGCCATGGTGTGGAACGGCACCACCTGGGGCAACATGGTGCAGCTCGACAACAACACCGGGCACAACTACACCGATGTGGCCGTGGCCTACGAGTCGCTGACCGGCAAGGCCATGGTGACCTACGCCTCCGGCACCGCCGGCGTGGTGGGCTACCGCGTGTGGGACGGCTCGGCCTGGGGCACCGCCGCCACGCTGACCGCCGCGAGCGGCACCGACAAGTACGCCCAGTGGACCGTGATGGCCTCCGACCCTGCCAGCAACCGCATTGTGCTGGGCGTTGAGACCAACGGCCAGGATGCCTGGATGAGCGTGTGGAACGGCTCCGCCTGGACCTCCACCGCGCTGGGTGTGGCCAACAATGTGAACAACAACGGCAACCTGAACATCGCCGTGGCCTTCGAGAGCAAGTCGGGCGAGGCGCTGGCCGTCTACCAGAACGACCTCTCGGCCACAGAACTGCAGTACCGCACCTGGTCCCAGGCCGGTGGCTGGTCGGCCGGCACTGATTTCGGCGCCTTCAACAGTAAGGCTTCGGTGGGCATCGGCCTCACCCCCAACCCGTATTCCGACCAGATCATGCTGGTGGCCAACGACGGCGCGAAGATCCTGCGCTCGAACCTCTGGGGTGGCAGCGCCTTCGCGGCCTCGTTCTCCCAGCTCGAGGCGAACACCAACGCCACCACCGGCCAGCCCTTCGGCTTCTTCTGGGACAACAACCTGCCGGGCGTGGTGACCGAGGTGGAGACCTTCACCCAGACCGCCCCCATGGTGACCCGCCTGGCGCTGCCCTCCGGCGGCGCCGTGAAGGTGACCACCTACATCGAGGTCACCTCCGGCACCCTGCCGGCCAACCCGCAGATGTCGGTGCGCGTGGGCTACGCCGGCTCGCCGGTGATCACGCTGCAGAACGCGCCCACGGTGACGGCGCTGGGTTCCAACCGCTACAAGCTGGAGTGGTCTTCCACGCTGGCCAACAATGTGACCATCCCGGCCGGTGCCCAGTTGAACCTCTCGCTGGCGGTCTACGAGGTGGGCTACGGGTTCGACATCCTGTTTGACAGCAAGGATTACCCGTCGCAGGTGCAACTGGCCACCTCCACCGCCATCAAGATCGAGACCGAGGGCGTGTTCGCCGGGGCCTTCCCCAACCAGACCGCGGTGCAGACCGCGGTGGCGGGCGAGCCCTCCTATGTCCGCTTCACCGTCAGCGACCCCTTCGGCGCCTACGACATCAACGGCGCCGACCTGGTGATCAAGGACTCCGCCGGCGCCACCGTCGCAACCGTGGCCCTGGACGACACCCATGTGGTCAAGAGCGCCGCCGGCACCAAGACCTACGAGTACAAGTTCACCCCGATGAAGGCCGACACCTTCTCGATGGTGATCACCGCGAAGGAAGGCACCGAGGGCGTGACCGCCACCGCGCGGATCAACCTCCCGGTCACCGCCTACCCCGACCTGGTGGTGAGCAAGACCGACAACGGCGCCACCGTGAAGCCGGGCGCCTCGGTGCCCTACACGATCTCCTACTCCAACGCCGGGCTTTCCGAGGCCACGGGCGTGGTGCTCACGGAAACCCTGCCCGACGGCGTGACCTTCGACCCGGCCGGCAGCACCGCCGGCTGGGTGCCCCTGGGCGCCGGCCAGTACATCTTCCCGGTGGGCACGCTGGCCCCCGGCGCCTCCGGCCAGGCGACCTTCGCCGTGAAGGTGGGCGCGACCGTGTCGGCCGCGATGGAGAAGTTGCTCAACACCGTGAAGATCGCCGATGACGGCAGCCACGGCCCCGACGCCAACCCCGACAACAACCAGAGCGAGGACACCACACCGGTGGACGCCGCGCCCGACCTGGTGATCGTGAAAACCGACAATGTGACCGCCACCGTGGCCGGCGGCGTGGTGCTTTACAAGATTGCCTATTCCAATGTGGGCAAGCAGGACGCCATCGGCGTGGTCATCACCGAGCGCCTTCCCGACAACACCAGCTTCAACGAAAACTACAGCTTCGGCCACTGGGACACCGAGGGCGGGGTGTATTACACCTACCCGGTGGGCGGCCTGCCGGCCGGCGCCAGCGGCTTCGTCACCTTCGCGGTGACGCTGGACGCCACACTGCCCGCGGGCTTCACCGGCATCTCGAACACCGTGATCATCGAGGACAGCGGCAACGGCGGCCCCGACCCCGATCCCTCCAACAACACCTCCACCGACACCACGCCCCTCTCGAACGATCCCCGCGCCGACCTGCGCGTCACCAAGACCGACGGCAAGAGCGTGGTGCACCCCGGCGAGTTGGTGACCTACACCATCACCGTGACCAATGCCGGCCCGACCGCGGTGACCGGCGCGATCTTCAATGATGAGATCCCCGCGGCCCTGCGCTATGTGACCTACACGGCCGTGGTCGCCGGCGGCGCCACCGCCTCCTCCCTCTCGGGTATCGGCAACAGCATCACCGGCACCCTGGACCTGCCCGTGGGCGGCACGGTCACCTACACCGTGAAGGGCACGCTGGACGCCGACGCCACCGGCCACCTGACCAACGCGGCCACCGTGGTGCCCCCCGCCGGAATCGTCGACCCGAACACCGGCGACAACACCGGCATCGACGAGGATGAGATCGTGCCGGTCTCGGACCTGTCGCTGGACAAGAGCTACACCTACACCGATCTCGACGGAAGCCGCAGCCTGACGGCTGGCGACGAGATCGTCTTCACGGTGCTGGTAACCAACAACGGTCCCGACGCCGCCCGCAATGTGTCGGTGATGGACCGCCTGCCGACCGGCTACCAGTATGTGAGCGACGACTCGCTGGCCAACGGCTACGACTACTCGCCAGGCTCGGGCCTGTGGACCATCGGCACCATCGGTTCAAGGGCCGGCCTGAACACCGCCAAGCTGATGGTGAAGGCGATCGTCTCCGCCGGCGGCGACTACACCAACAAGGCCGAGGTGTGGGGCAGCGACAGCTCCGACCCGGACAGCACCCCGCACAACTATGTGCCGACCGAGGATGACTATGACTCGGTCACCCCGCCCGTGAAGCAGGTTGCCGACCTGTCGATCGACAAGCGGATGGCGCTGAAGGACGACCTTGACAACAACGGCATCCTGAGCGCCGGCGACCGCGTCACCTTCACGCTCCTGCTGAAGAACGCCGGCCCCAACGCGGCGGCCAATGTGAAGGTGTTCGACTCGCTGCCCGAGGGCTTCACCTTCGTCAGCGCCACGCCTTCCGTGGGCACCTACTCGAGTTCCACCGGCGAGTGGGCCGTGGGCACCGTCAACGCGCTGACCAGCCAGACGCTGACCATCGTCGCCACCGTGGTGGGCGGCAAGCCGGCCACCTCGTACGACAACACCGCCCGGGTGACCTCCGACACCTTCGACATCAACCCCGACAACAACACCGACACCACCGTGCCACCGGTGGCCGACCTGAGCCTGACCAAGACGGTGGCCTTCGCCGACGGCGGCGACCTCGACGGCGACGGCACCCCCTCGACCGGCGACATCCTCGTCTTCACGGTGACCGTCAGTAACGCCGGCCCGGACTTCGCCACCGGCGTGGAGGTGACTGACCAACTGCCGACCGGCTTCGCCTACGACAGCGACGACAGCAACGGCGCCTACAGCGACGCCACGGGCATTTGGGCCGTGGGCGCCATCGCCCCCGGCACCAAGCGGACCCTGTCCATCGTGGTGGTGATCAACGGTTCCGGCAACTTCACCAACACCGCCCAGGTGAGCAAGACCCGGCAGTTCGACCCCGATTCCAAGCCCGGCAACAACGCCGCCGGCGAGGACGACCAGGCTTCGGCAGTGGTGGTGCCCGGAGCGTCGGCCAAGGCCCCCGTGGCGGTGAACGATGAATCGCTGGGCAACAAGCCCGGACCTGTCACGCTGAACATCACCAACAACGACACCGACCAGAACCTGGACATCGACCCGTCGACCGTGGACCTCGATCCGTCCACCGCGGGAATCCAAAATACCAAGACCGTGGCCGGCGAAGGCACCTGGACCGTGGACGCCGACGGCAACGCCACCTTCACCCCGGTGGCCGGCTTCACCAAGGACCCGACCCCCATCCCCTACACCGTCAGCGATTCGGGCGGCCGGGTTTCCAACCAGGCGACCATCACGATTGACTTCGTGCCCGTGCCGGCCGATGACAACTCGAGCAACAACACCCCCGGCACCCCGGTGACGGTGAATGTGGTGGCCAACGACACCAACGGCGACACCGTGGTCCCCGGCTCGGTGGAGATCGTCGGCACCAACCGCCCCGGCGACCCGCTGGTGGTGCAAGGAGAGGGCACCTGGACGGTGAACCCCACCACCGGCGCCATCACCTTCACCCCGGTGGCCGGCTTCACCGGCGACCCGACCCCGATTCACTACACCGTGAAGGACAACGACGGCAACACCTCCGTCCCCGCCAAGGTGACCATCGACTACAAGCAGCAGCCGCCCGTGGCCGCTGATGACAGCTCGCTGAAGAACCAGCCGGGCCCGGTGACCCTGAATGTCACCAACAACGACACCGACAGCGATGGCGACCTCGACCCGGGCACCGTGGATCTGGATCCCTCCACCCCGGGCCGCCAGACCATCTATGTGGTGCCCAACCAGGGCCTGTGGCAGGTGGATGACGCCGGCAATGTGACTTTCTCGCCGCTGCCCGGCTTCACCACCGACCCGTCCCCCATCACCTACACCGTGAAGGACACCGGCGGCCTGCTGTCGAATGTGGCCAAGATCACCGTGGGTTATGTGCCCGTGGCGGCCGACGATTCCTCCAAGGGCAACACCGTCGGCACGCCGGTGACCCTGAAGGTGCTGGCCAACGACACCGCGGGTGACACCCCCGTGGCCTCCACCCTGAAGATCGTGGGCACCAGCAACCCCGGCGACCCGCTGGTCGTTCCCGGCGAGGGCACCTGGAGCGTGAATCCCACCAACGGCGATATCACCTTCACCCCGCTGGCCGGCTTCACCGGCAACCCGACGCCGATCCGTTACACCGTCAATGACGCCCAGGGCAACCCGTCCCTGCCCGCGACCGTGGTGGTGGACTACACGCCCCAGCCCCCCGTCGCCGTCAACGACGAGTCCCGCGCCAACAAGGCCGGCCCCGTGTCGCTTTCCGTGACCGGCAACGACTCCGACCCGGCCAACACGCTGAATCCGGCCTCGGTGGATCTGGATCCCACCGTTCCGGGCCGCCAGACCACCCTCGCCGTTCCCGGCCAGGGCGTGTGGACGGTGGACAATACCGGCAAGGTGACCTTCACACCCGCCGCCGGCTTCACCAAAGATCCATCCCCCATCCCCTACACCGTGGCCAACACGGGCGGTCAGGTCTCCAACCAGGCGACCATCACCATCGACTATGTGCCCGTGGCGACCGATGACAGCTCCACCGGCAACCCGTTGGGTCAGCCCGTCACCCTCGATGTGTTGGCGAACGACACGCTGGGCGACACGGTTGTCCCCTCGACGCTGAAGATCGTGGGCACGAACAACCCGGGTGATCCCCTGGTGGTTCCCGGCGAGGGCACCTGGTCGGTCAACCCCACCAACGGTGCCATCACCTTCACGCCGCTGCCCGGCTTCACCGGCAACCCGACGCCGATCAACTACACCGTGAAGGACAACGACGGCAACGAGTCGGCCCCCGCCAAGGTGACCGTGGTGTATCAATCCCCGGCGCCCGTCGCGGTGAATGATGAATCGCGCGCCAACCAGCCCGGCCCCGTCTCCCTGGTGGTTACCGGCAACGACACCGACGGATCCAACAGCCTGGATGTGGCCAGCGTCGATCTGGATCCGACCAGCCCCGGCCGCCAGACCAGCCTGACCGTGACCGGCCAGGGCGTCTGGACCGTGGACAACAGCGGCAAGGTGACCTTCACCCCGGCCCCCGGCTTCACGCAGGACCCGACACCCATCCCCTACACCGTGTCCAACACGGCCGGCAAGGTGTCGAACACAGCCACCATCACCATCGACTATGTGCCGGTGGCGACCGACGATTCATCCGCCAACAACCCGACCGGCAGCCCCGTCACCCTCAATGTTCTGGCCAACGACACGCTGGGCGACACGGCCGTCCCCTCGACGCTGAAGATCGTGGGCACGAACAACCCGGGTGATCCCCTGGTGGTTCCAGGCGAGGGCACCTGGACGGTGAACCCAACCACCGGCGCCATCACCTTCACCCCGGTGGCCGGCTTCACCGGCGACCCCACGCCGATCCGTTACACCGTGAAGGACAACGACGGCAACGAGTCGGCCCCCGCCAAGGTGACGGTGGATTACCTGCAGATTCCCCCCGTGGCAGTCAATGACGAGTCCCGCGCCAACCCGGCCGGCCCCGTCAGCCTGGGAATCCTGGGCAACGACACCGACGCCAACGGCGACCTCGACCCCGCGACCGTGGATCTCGATCCCGCCAGCCCCGGCCGCCAGACCAGCCTGACCGTGACCGGCCAGGGCGCCTGGTCCGTGGACAACAGCGGCAAGGTGACTTTCACCCCGGCCCCCGGCTTCACCAAGGATCCGTCCCCCATCACCTACACGGTGAGCGACAAGACGGGCCTGGTGTCGAATGTCGCCACCATCACCATCGACTATGTGCCCGTGGCGGCCGATGACAGCTCCACCGGCAACCAGCCCGGACGGCCCGTTTCGATCCGCGTGGTGGGCAACGACACCGCCGGCGACGAGGTCGATCCGGCAACCATCCGGATCGCCGGAACGGCCAACCCCGGCGATCCCCTGGTGGTCCCCGGCGAGGGCACCTGGAGCATCAATCCGGTCACCGGAACCATCACCTTCACGCCGGAGCCGGGTTTCCTCATCGACCCGACACCCATCCGCTACACCGTGAAGGACGGCGAGGGGAATGTTTCCAACCCCGCGCAGGTGGCGGTCAAGTACAACAAGGCGCCCGACCTGTCCATCACCAAGGACAACGGCGTGACCAGCATCCGCCCGGGCCAGACGGTCACCTACACGCTGGGCTATGCCAACAAGGGCACGGCCGATTCCACCGGGGTGGTGATCACCGACACCGTTCCCGCGGGAATGACCTTCGACCAGGCGAGCAACCCGGGCTGGACGCTTTCGAGCGGCGTGCTGACCTACGCAGTGGGGACCGTGGCGGCGGGCGCTTCGGGCCAGGTGCAGTTGAAACTCTTTGCCAACGCCACCTTCCCGGCCGGTGTGGGCCGTATCGCCAACACCGCCAGCATCGGCGATGACGGCGCCAACGGCGCCGACCCGACACCCGGCGACAACACCGCCGTCGACAACGACGAATTGATCGCAGCGCCCGACCTCCAGGTCACCAAGGACAACGGCGTGACCAAGGTGAAGGCGGGCGACAGCGTGACCTACACGCTGGCCTTCCGCAACAAGGGCAGCCAGGGCGCCACGGGCGTGGTCATCACCGACAATCTGCCGGTTGGCCTGGCTTTCGACGCCACGCTGAACCCGGGCTGGAGCCTGAGCGGCACCGTCCTCAGCTACACGCTGGGCCTGGTCCCCGCCGGTGCTTCCGGATCGATCCAGTTGCGGCTGACAGCCGCGGCCAGCTTCGCCGCCGGCCAGGCCAGCGTGGTGAACACCGCGCTGATCGCCGACGATGGCAGCAACGGCCCGGATGAGAATCCCGCCGACAACACCGGCACCGACACCGACGAGCTGGTCGCCGCGCCGAACCTGTCAATCCGCAAGGACGACGGGGTCAAGGCGGTGGCGGCCAACCAGGTGGTGATCTACACGCTGAGCTACGCCAACCGCGGCACCCAGGGCGCCACCGGCGTGGTCATCACCGACACCATTCCCGCCAACCTGAACTTTGACGCCACCCAGAACCCCGGCTGGACGCGCAACGGTTCCTCCGTCAGCTACACCTTGGGCGCCGTTCCCGCGGGGGCCAGCGGATCGGTCACGCTGAAGTTCACCGCCAGCCCGACCTTCCCAGCCGGCCAGAGCAGGATCACCAACACGGTGACCATCGCCGACGACGGCACCAACGGCCCCGACGAGGATCCGCTGGACAACACCGACTCCGATGTCAACGACCTCGATGCCGCGCGCGACCTGTGGATCAGCAAGGACAATGGCGTGAAGACGGTGGTGGCCAACCAGGCCGCCACCTACACCATCCGCTATGCCAACGGCGGCACCAAGGGTGCGACTGGCGTGGTGATCACCGACACCATCCCGGCCGGGATGACCTTCGTTGCCGCCGACAACGCGGGCTGGACCCGGGTGGGTGACACGCTGACCTACGCCGTTGGCTCGGTTGCCGGCGGGGCCCGGGGCTCGGTTTCCCTGAAACTGGTCGCCAAGGCCAGTTTCCCCTCAGGCCAAAGGACCATCGCCAACACCGCCACGGTGGCCGACGACGGTTCAAATGGTCCCGACCTGAACCCGGACGACAACACCTCCACCGACACCGACGAGTTGATCGCCGCCCCGGATCTTGCCGTGGTGAAGGACAGCAGCGTGACGGAGGTTCGGGCCGGCCAGAGCGTGACCTACACCCTGGCCTACACCAACAAGGGCACACAGGACGCCACGGGCGTTACCCTGAGCGATTCGCTGCCCCTGGGCATGGGCTTCAACGCCGCCGCCAACCCCGGCTGGACGCTGAACGGCACCACGCTCAGCTACACCGCGGGCAATGTGGCCGTGGGCGCCTCGGGCACGGTCAGCCTGGTGCTGGTGGCCGATGCCACCTTCGCGGCTGGTCAGGCCAGCGTCATCAACACCGTGGCCATCGCCGACGACGGTAGCAACGGCCCCGACCTGAACCCGGCGGATAACTCCGACCGGGAAGTGGACAACCTGATCGCCTCGCCTGACCTGCGCGTGACCAAGAATGATGGTCGCGCCAGCGTTCGGGCGAACGACTTGGTCACCTACACCCTGAGCTATGCCAATAGCGGCACCCAGGGTGCCACCGGGGTGACCATCACCGATAGCCTCCCCGCCGGCACCAGCTTCAATGCCGCCGCGAACCCCGGCTGGAACCTGAACGGCTCCACCCTGACCTATGCCCTGGGCACGGTGCCCGCGGGATCCTCCGGCAGCATCCAGTTGTCGCTGCGCGTCAACGCGTCCTTCCCGGCGGGCCAGGCATCCATCGCCAACACGGCGCTCATCGCCGATGACGGCGCCAACGGCCCGGATCTCAACCCGGCCGACAACTCCGGCACCGACATCAACGCGCTGGACGCCGCCCCGGACATGGCGATCCTGAAGACGGACGGCAACGCGTCGGTCAAGCCCGGCGAGCAGGTGACCTACCTGCTGCGCTACCGCAACAAGGGCACGCAGGACGCCACCGGCGTGGTGATCTCCGACACGGTGGTGGCCGGCCTGAATTTCAGCGCCGCCGCCAACCCCGGCTGGACACTCAACGGTTCCACACTCACCTACACCGTGGGCAATGTGGCTGTCGGCGGATCCGGCCTGGTGAAACTGGTGCTCTCGGTGGATGCGGCCTTCCCTGCCGGACGCGAGAACATCCGCAACACCGCGGTGATCGCGGATGACGGCACCAATGGCGCCGACCCCGATCCGACCGACAACTCCAGCAGCGACAACAACGAGTTGGACGCCGCGCCCGACCTGCGCGTGACCAAGTCCAACAGTCTGGCCGTGGTGCACCCCGGCGAGAGTGTCACCTACACCATCGCCTACGCCAACAACGGCAACCAGGGCGCCACCGGCGTGGTGATCTCCGATCTGCTGCCCGCGGGAACCTTGTTCAGCGGGGCCGACAATGTCGGCTGGACCCTGGCCAACGGCACCCTGAGCTACGCGGTGGGCAACCTGCCCGCCGGGGCCTCGGGCAGCGTCTCGCTGGTATTGGAGATCTCCCGCTCCTTCGCCGCCGGCCAGTTGTCCATAGCCAACACCGCCGTGGTGGGTGACGATGGCGCCAACGGGCCCGATCTCAACCCCGCCGACAACTCGGGCCAGGATAGCGATCCGATCGCCCTGCCCGTGGGCGGCAAGGTCTTCTATGACCGCAACGCCGACGGGACCCTCAACAATGCCGAGAACGGGCTCGCCGGAGTGGTGCTGAAGCTTTTGGATCCCCAGGGCAATGTGGTGGCCACCACCACCACCGGCGCCGATGGGTCCTACCTGTTCCCGTCGGTTCTGCCCGGCAACTACACGCTGGTGGAGGATCAGCCCGAGGGATATGGCAGCAGCACTCCCAACAGCGTGCCCCTGACCGTGGATGTGAACACCACCCCGGCGCCCGTGCACTTTGGCGAGACCCTGGCCACCCTGTCGGGTCAGGTCTGGCTCGACCTGAACAAGGACGGCAAGCGCCAGCAGAACGACATCGCCATCCCGGGTGTGACCATCACCCTGGAGAAGCTCGATGTGCCGACGGTCCAGGCCTTTGGCGATCCTTTCGTCATCCTTGGCCCGACGGGCGGTTCCAGGTTCATCACGGTAGGATCGACTGTGACCGACGCCAACGGCCAGTACGAGTTCCTCGACCTGTTCCCCGGCGAATACCGGGTGGTGCAGTCGCAACCTTCGGGCTACCTGCAGGGCCAGACCCTGCCGGGATCGGTGGGTGGCGCGGTGCCCACTCTGGACGAGATCGAATCGGTCAACCTCGATGCGGGTCAGGCCGCGGTGGCCTACGACTACACCGAGGTGGCCAAATTCGCCGCTCCGAATGTTCCCGGCGTCAATCCCCCGCCGCTGCAACCCTTCGAGATCAGCAAGCGGTCCTACCTGGCCAGCACGCCGGACATGTCCTGGGTGCTGACCGCCCCGCTCCAGCCGGATTTCGCGGCCTTCGCGCCCAACTCAGGTGTGAATCCCGCGGCATTCGTGGTGACCGGGTCGGGCGCCGGCAGTGGCATCGTGCGCGTCTTCGACTTCGGCCAGGACATGGAGCGCTTCCGCTTCACCCCCTACGGCCAGAATGTGGGCGTGCGCGTAGCCAAGGGTGATGTCACCGGCGACGGTGTGCAGGACTTCGTCACAGCCCCGGCCGGCGGGGTTTCCCCCGAGGTGAAGATCTATGACGGCAACACCGGCAACCTGATCCGCAGCTTCATGGCCTATGACCCGGCCTTCAAGGGCGGATTGTGGCTGGCCACCGGCGACCTGAACAACGACGGCGTGCAGGAAATCGTGACCGGCACCGACGCCGGGGCCATCCCGCACGTGGTCGCCTTCGATGCCGCCACAGGCAACGCGATGCACAGCTTCTACGCCTACGATGTGGCGTACCGGGGCGGGGTGCGGGTGGCGGTCGGCGACCTCGATGGCAACGGCTTCGGCGAGATCATCACCGCTGCGGGGGCCGGCGCCTCGCCGCATGTGTGCTACTTCAACGGCATGACGGCCGCGGTGGAGGCCAGCTTCTACGCCTACGACCCGGGCTACCGTGGCGGGGTGCAGATCGCCACGGGCGACACCAACGGCGACGGCGTGGACGAGGTCATCGCCGCCAGCGGGGTCAACGCCGCGGGTGGGGCCGTCTATGTCTTCAACAAGGCGGGCGCCACGCTCGCGGCCAAGGCGGTAGCCGACGGGGTCTTCGGTCTGGAGGTGGGCAGCCAGGATCTGGACATGGACGGCATCGACGAGATCATCCTCAGCCGGAACGCCGGGTCCAAGTCGAAGGTGGACCTGCTGGACGGTGTGACCCTGGATGTCCTCGACTCGTTCTACGCCGATGATCCGCGCTTCACCGGCGGCATCTCGGTGGCCTGATCCGCCGACGGGTCAGGGCCTGAAACGCGCGCGGCCCCGGCGATTGCCGGGGCCGCGCTGTTTTGGGAGGGCTGGGTTTAGAAGCGGAACTCCAGGCCGGTGGAGATACCCTGGATCCAGATGTCCGAGGTGTTCACCCCGTTGAAGGCCGGACGGGCCGGGCCGTTCAGGGTGCCGGGGGGGATCTGGCTCGGGTTCACCACGGTGTCGATCTGCTCACCGGGGCGGGCGACACCTGTCCAGTACATGAAGGTGTAGCCGGCGGTGACCGCCACGCGGGGCGCGATCTGGTAACCCAGGCGCACGCCCACCTCGGGGACAAAACTCAACTGGCTGGAGGAGTAGCTGCCGATGTTGGTCCCCTGGGCCAACAATCCGCCGGGCAGCGTGGAGGCGGCCCCGCTGGCTGGAATGACCGTCGTGCTGCCGTTGATGTTCACGGTGGAGCAGGTGCCGCCCAGGCCGACCAGGCCACGGGCGTCCAGCATCCACTTGCCGCGCCACATCATGTAGCCGAGGCCGATCTGCGCGCCGTTGTAAACATTCTTGGTGTTGAAGCTGTCATTCACCAGGATGTTATTGTTGGCGGGATAGCCCAGGGAGTTGTCAAGGGTGGTGAGGTTCTCGTTGATCCCCAATCCCTCGTTGAGCCCCATGTTCCGGTAACCGCCGATCACATCCCAACGCGAATCGCAGACGCAGCACAGGTTGCGCCGCAGGTTCACATCCAGGCCCCAGAAGCACTGGTCCCCGGTCACACCCACATTGCCGCCCAGCACATTGGGATATTGCACCAACTGGGAGTCATTGAGGCCGGTGAGGCCATTGACAAAGGGACGCGAGACGACGGGATCGTTGGGCGACAGGTAGTTGGTGTCCCCCCCGAACAGGGTGTAGAAGGACCCTTCCACCGCCCAAAGTTTTTCCGCATCGAGGAACATGCCGCCATAGACGCGGATGCCCGGTTGCATGTTTCCGTTGATGGCCTGGTCACCGTACAGCACTTCGGTGCCCGGGGCGCCGATCACACCGGCCATATTGCGGGGCGTGCCTGCCGGCGAGCGGGTCACCAGTGGGGGCACGGACTGGCCGCTGATAGCCCAGCCCAGGGCTTCGACGCCAACCCAACCGCACCAGGCGGGGCCGCAGCAGCCGTCATCCACCCACGATCCCTTGACCGAATCGGCCTGGGGACCGGTGGAGGCCGCGCCGATCAGATCCACCTCGGCGGGAACAGCCTTGCCCGGGGGAGGAGCGGCTTCCTGGGCGCCAGCCTGGCCGGAGAGCAATAACCCCGCCAAGCCACCGAGGAGAAACCCCCGGCCCAATTTGTGTCTCAACCATCCATTGTGTTTGCGCATTGTTACCTCTTTCCGGGGCATCCTTGCCCGTATTGATGCCTGAAAGGCGACCGCAAGTGGTATCGACCCACTGTTTTCCCCAATGC
>Ga0315906_10003925_pt1 | contig 19449 bp, 10 predicted proteins | sample LakEriMetagenome_4_FD_203526 | JGI IMG/M metagenome (GOLD analysis project Ga0315906, IMG submission 203526) | Freshwater fungal communities from buoy surface, Lake Erie, Ohio, United States - Buoy 2 MA122 | ecosystem: Environmental > Aquatic > Freshwater > Lake > Lake biofilm | place: USA... | reverse complement strand
CCGTGGCGACCGAGCGGGGGTGGCCGTGCCGGCTCTCCTTTCACGGCCTGGAGGTCGGCGGTGATTCCGATGATCTGGACTGGCAACGCGACGCGATGCGTGCCCTGCGGGCATTGTTTCGCCGCTTCGTCACTGCCGAGTGGCTCGCGCGGCATGGCTGGCCCGACGATGCGGGTGGCGTAGCCCCCTTGATGGAAGGTCGATAGACTGCCTAGGTTCTGTCCGATGGCGAACCGAAACGGTCCTGGTGCCGTACCGGTTTCACGTTTTCTTCCGTTCGGTTTTCCCCTGGAGTTCCATCATGGCCGATACCCCCCAGTCCGCCCGTCCCGGTGAGCAGATGCCCGTGCCCGTGGACGAGTCGCACATCGTCGCCACCTACGCCAACTTCTGCCGCGTCACCGGCACGCCCGAGGAGTTGATCGTCGACTTCGGCCTCAACAAGCAGGTGGCCGGCACGTCGCCCGAGACGATCCAGCTCACGCAGCGGATCATCGTGAATTTCTATACGGCCAAGCGGCTCGCGGCGGCCCTCGTGATGGCGGTGCAGCGGCACGAGCAGGCGTTCGGTCCGCTCGAGACAGACGTGCAGAAACGAATCGTGCACCAGCAGTCCGCGAAGGCCTGACCGCCGGCCCGGCCGCGGGCCTGCGTCGAGGAATAACCAGCCATGAGCAGTGACGGTCAGGAAGAGATTCGCTGGTTCCTCGAGCAGGTCGCGCGGCTCGGCCAGTCGGCCGGGGGCGAGGCGGAGTATTTTCAGGGGGTGCTCGGCATCGTGCTTCAGGCGATGCAGGCGCCCGCCGGCCTCGTCTGGACGCTCGGCGACAGCGGGCGGGTCGAACCGATCTGCCATGCCGGCGTCGAGCAGACGGGCATCGGCGCTTCCGAGGAGGCGCAGCAGGCCCACAACGCCCTCGTGCAGACCTGTTACGGCAGTCCGGCCGGCCTGATCGTGCCGCCACGGGCCCAGCTCACCGGCCCCGACGGCGGCGTGCTCGCCACGAATCCCACCGACCTGCTCGTGGTCACGGCCCCGTTCGCCCGCGGCGGGAATCGCGCGGGTCTGATCGAGGTGTTTCACCAGCCCAATGCCGACGACGTGCAACGTGGCTACCTCGTCTTCCTCGAGCAGATCGCGGCGATCACCGCCCAGTTCCTCGGCCAGCGGCAGCTCGTCACGCTCGACGAGCAGTCGTCGGCGCTCTCGCAGGTGGAGCGATTCTCGCGGGCCGTGCACGAGTCGCTCGATCCGATCGCCACGGCGTTCGTGCTGGCCAACGAGGCGCGGCGGATCATCGGCTGCGACCGCGTGAGCGTGCTCGTAGAGCGGCGGCGGAAGCTGCGGCTGGAGGCGGTGAGCGGCCAGGAGTCGGTGGAGCGGCGGGCCTCGGCCGTGCAGGCGATTGAGGCGCTCGTGCGGGTGGTGGCCAAGGCGGGCGAACCGCTCTGGCATCCCGACGCGAGCCGCGAGCTGCCGCCGCAGATCGAGGAGGAGTTGGAGCACTACATCGACGAGTCGCACGCCACGGCGCTGGCGATCATCCCGCTGCACAAGCCAAAGCCCACGCCCGTGGTGAAACCCGGCGGCGTCGATGCCGTGGCCGTGGCCAAGGCCGAGGCGGGGCTGGGCATCGCCGGCGAGCTCGTGGGGGCGCTCGTGGCCGAGTGGTTCGCGTCGAGCACGTTCGACGGCGGCAAGAGGGCCCGAGTCGATCTCGTGGCCGAGCATGGGCGGGTGGCGCTCGCCAACTCGCTGGCGCACACCTCGCTGCCGCTTTATCCGCTCATCAATCTCGCCGGCAAGTCGCGGGTGCTCACCACGGCCCGCAACCTTCCCCGCACGATCCTCGCCCTCCTCGGAGCCCTCGCGGCCGTCGCGGCGCTCGTGTTCGTGCCGGCCGAGCTGCGGCTGGAGGGCAAGGGCACGCTCGAGCCCGTGCATCGCCGCGACGTGTTCGCCGGGATCGAGGGGGTGGTGGAGAAGCTGGAGCCGGGGCTCGAGCATGGCGCCCTGGTCAAGCAGGGGCAGCTCCTGGCCACGCTCCGCAACACCGATCTGGAGGTGGCGCTGGCCGACGTCCTCGGCCGCCGCGCCTCGAGTGAGGAGCAGTTGGCTTCGACGAAACGGTCGCTGCTCGAAGACGACAAGATCTCCGCCGACGAAAAAATCCGGCTCGCCGGCCGCAAGGCCCAGCTGCAGCGGGAGATCGAGAGCCTGGAGCAGCAGGAGCAGCTCTACCGATCGAAGAAGGAGGATCTCCAGGTTCGCAGCCCGATCGACGGCGTGATCGTCACCTGGCAGGTCCGCGATCGGCTGTTGCTGCGGCCGGTAGAGAAGGGGCAGGTGTTGATGAGCGTGGCCGACAAGACCGGCCCGTGGGAGCTGGAGGTCAACATGCCCGATGACCGGCTCGGCCACGTCAATCGCGCCGCCGCGGAGGCGAAGGCCGCCGGCCGCGACCTGAAGGTCGACTACATCGTCGCGACCGATCCCGGCACGCGGCACTACGGGGTGGTGAAGGAGATCCACGAGCAGGCGGAGGTCCGCGGCGAGGAGGGCAACACGGTGCTCGTCCGGGTGACGATCGACCCGGAGCGGCACGAGAAGGAGGAGCTCGGGGCCGGTGCGAGCGTGACGGCCCGGATCGCCTGCGGCCAGCGGCCACTCGGGTATGTCTGGTTCCACGACGTTCTGTCGTTCATTCAGACACAAATTCTGTTTCGGCTGTGGTGAGGCGGCCTGTGGTGAGAGAAAGACACACGATGAGCACATGCAAAGCGATCGCGGCGGTGGTGATAGCGGCGGGCTTCGTGCTGCCAGCGGCGGCCATGGCCAACCCCAACGGCGAGCCGGTCCTGGAGCGGTGTCTCGTGTCGCTCGCCGACGAGGCGAAGGTGCCGGCCCAGGAGGCGGGCGTCCTCGTGGAGCTCGCCGTCCGCGAAGGCGACAAGGTGACGAAGAACCAGGTCATCGCCCGCATCGCCGACGACCAGCCGCAGATGGAGAAGCGGCGGGCCAAGGCGGAACACGAGCAGGCGGTGGCCAAGGCGCAGAGCGACGTGGACGTCCGCTATTCGGAGAAGGCCGAGGGCGTGTCCCAGAAGGCGTTCGAGAAGGCCGAGCAGTCCCACCGGTCGGTGCAGGGGGCCGTGACGGAGGTCGAACGCGACCGGCTCAAGCTCGAATGGGAGAAGACGTCGCTGCAGATCGAGCAGGCGCAGCTGGAGCGGCGGCTGGCGGCCTTGGCCGCGGATGCCAAGCAGGTGGAGGTGGATGCCGCCGACAAGGCCATCGAGCGACGGATGATTCGCTCTCCGATCGACGGCGTGATCGAGGACCTCTCGAAGCATCAAGGCGAATGGCTGCAGCCTGGCGACATGCTGGCCCACGTGCTTCGCACCGACACGCTGCGGGTGGAGGGTTACATCGACGCCGCGAAGTGGGATCCGGGGGAGGTTCGCGACCGGCCTGTCACGGTCAGCGTCACGCTGGCTAACGGCAAGCAGGAGCAGTTCACGGGGCGGATCGTGTTCGTGAGCGAGCGGGTGGAGAGCGGCGGTGATTACCGCGTGTATGCCGACGTGCCCAATCGCCGCGGCGTCCCGTCGGGCGAATGGCTCCTGCGGGCCGGCCAGACCGCCAAGATGACGATCCACGCGTCCCAGCCCGCTGCGCGGTAGCGTTGCCGTACCGGCGAACCCATATGGCCACCGCCGACGCTTTTCGTTCGAGCACCACACGGGGCGTGAGCCTGCGCCGTCGGGGCGATCTCGTCGTCAACCGGCAGGTCTACCAGGGGCAGGCCTGGTGGGTGGTGAAAGACCCGATCTCCCTCCACTACTTCCGGTTTCGGCCCGAGGAATACGCCCTGCTCGCGATGCTTGACGGCGAGACGAGCCTCGAGCAGCTGAAGGACCGATTCGAGGCCAAGTTTCCGCCGCGGCGGATCACGGTGGAGGAACTGGCCCGATTCATCGCCACGCTCCACCGCTCGGGCCTCGTGATCGGCGACCGATCGGGACAGGGGCCGCAGCTGTTCGAGCGGCGGCGGCAGCGGAAGTGGAAGGAATGGATCGCCTGGCTCTCCAACATCATGTCGCTGCGGTTTCGGGGCATCGATCCCGACAAGCTGCTCAAGCGGCTCGATCCCTGGTTCGGCTGGCTCTTCTCGCCACCCGCGATCGTGGCGATGCTCCTGTTCGTGGCCAGTGCCGTGCTGCTCGTGCTCGTGAATTTCGACGTCTTTCGCGGCAAGCTTCCGGAGTTCCACCAGTTCTTCGCGGCCGGCAACTGGCTCTACCTGGGCATCGCCCTGGCCGTCACGAAGATCCTCCACGAGTTCGGCCACGGCCTCTCCTGCAAGCACTACGGCGGCGAGTGTCACGAGATGGGCATGATGCTGCTCGTGTTCACGCCCTGCCTCTACTGCGACGTCTCGGACAGCTGGATGCTCCCCAGCAAATGGAAGCGGGCGGCGATCGGCGCGGCCGGGATGTATGTCGAGGTGATCATCGCCTCGATCGCCACCTACTGCTGGTGGAACTCGCACCCCGGCATCTTCAATCAGCTCTGCCTCGACGTGATGTTCGTGTCGAGCGTGTCGACGATCCTGTTCAACGCCAATCCGCTCCTGCGGTACGACGGCTACTACATCCTCTCCGACGTGCTGGAGATCCCGAACCTTCGCCAGAAAGCCAACACGATCCTCGGCCGGCTCGCGTCGCGGTGGTGCCTGGGCATCAAGCAGCCCGACGACCCGTTTCTGCCGCAGCGCAACCTCGGCCTCTTCGCCCTCTATGCGGTGGCGTCGAGCCTGTATAGCTGGATGGTGACCGCCTCGATCTTTCTCTTCATGTGGAGCGTCTTCAAGCCGTTCGGTCTGGAGGTGCTCGGGCAGATGCTGGCGTTCGCAGCCCTCTGGGGCTTGGTCGTTCGGCCGCTGCAGGGGATGATCAGGTTTTTGAAGGTTCCTGGGAGGCGCGACGAGGTGAAGGCGATCAACGTGATGGCGACCTGCCTGGTGGCGGGCGTGGTGGCCGGTGCGATCGCACTGATCCCGCTGCCGCAGCGGGTGTGGTGTGCGGCCGAGTTGCGGCCCCGCGGCGAGGAGACGGTCTACGTGTCGGTGCCGGGCACGCTCGAGAGCCTGGAGGTGAAACCCGACGACGTGGTGATGAAGGGGCAGGTGATCGCCCGGCTGTCGAGCATCGACCTGGATCTGGCGATCGCCGATCTGGAAGGCCGCGAGGCCCAGTCGGCCACGCGACTGGCGGCACTCGAGCGGGAGCGGTTCACCGATCCGGCCGCGGGCCTGGAGATCGGCACGGTGAAGGAATCGCTCGTGAGCCTCCGGGAGCAGCTGGCGAAGAAGCGGAAGGATCGCGAAGACCTCGTGCTGCGGTCCCCGCTCGACGGCGTGGTGCTCCCGGCCCCGAGCGTGAAGCCGCAGCCCGATCCCACCGGCCGGCTCCCGTCGTGGACGGGGCATCCGCTCGCCGAAAAGAACATCGGCGCCATGCTCACCGAGGGCACGGTGCTCTGTCTCGTGGGCGAGCCCGAGCGGTTCGAGGCGGTGATGGTGATCGACCAGTCGGAGGTAGAGTTCGTGGCCAAGGGGCAGCCGGTCGACCTCAAGCTCGACGCGTTTCCGTGGCGAACGTTTACCGGCACCGTGGCCGAGATGGCCGAGACGCACATCGAAAACGGCTCGGAGCGGCTCTCGGTGAAGGCCGGCGGCCAGGTGCCGACGGAGACCGACCCATCGGGCCGCGAGGTGCCGATCTCGACGAGCTACGAGGCCCTGATGACGCTCGACGATCCCGACGCCGTGTTCACGCCGGGCATGCGAGGCACGGCCCGGATTCAAGTAGGCAGCCGCACGGTCGGCCAATGGCTCCTCCGCCTCCTCTGGCAGACCTTCAACTTCCGGATGTAGCGTGGGACCCATGCCCACGCTCGACCGGATCACGATCTACCCCGTCAAATCGCTCGACGGCGTCGATTTGACCGAGGCCGTCGTGCTGCCATCGGGCGCGCTCGAGCACGACCGTCGTTGGCAGCTCACCGACATCGACGGCCGCGTGCTCAACGCGAAGCGGTCGCCGCTCTTTCACGCGATCCGGGCCGAGTTCGACCTGGCCGCCCGGCTCGTCACGCTCTCGATCGACCCGCTGGCCGTCGCGGCTAGGGCGATCCCCGGCGTCGAGCGGCTGGCGAGCCTCGCCCCCGACACCTTCCCGCTCGTGCCCGGCCCCGGCGGCCCCTGTGGCTGGCTCTCCGAGGCGTTCGCCACGGCCGCGCTCCTGCTCGAACGTGCCGACGGCGGCTTCCCTGACGACCGCGAGGCCCCGGGCCCTACGCTCGTCTCGACGGCGAGCCTGGAGGAAGTGGCCCGCTGGTTCGGCTTCGATCTGGCGGAGGCCCGCCGCCGATTCCGGGCGAACCTCGAAATCGGCGGCTGCGACGCCTTCTGGGAAGACGCGCTTGCGAGTCCGGCCCGGTGCGATGTGCCGTCGCTCCTCGACCTTCCCTCCGATCTCCCGGCCGATCCCTATGCCGACCTGCCGCCGCTGGAGCCCCGGGAATTCACGGTCGGGGAGGCCCGGTTTCGGGCCACGAATGTCTGCCGGCGGTGCCTGGTGCCCAGCCGCGACAGCCGCACGGGAGCGGTCACGGAGCACTTTCGCGACGCCTTCGAGGCGAGGCGGTCCCGCGCGATGCGGCCCGATGTCGATACCGCGGCCTGGCGGACGCTGTATCGGTTGGGGGTGAACAGCAGAGCCACGGGGCGGGCCACTGCGTTCTGTTGCGGCCTGGCTGTCACCGCGCTGTCGGCTGCTGCTCGACCGTGATCACCATGTCGCGCGGCTCGTTCGACGTGACCGTCGCGGTCAGCCCGGATCGGCCTGCCTGACCGTGCCGTTCGTGCACCCGCCGAGGTGCCCTGGCAAGGGATCCGTGATGCACGTGGTGCTCCACGCCTTCGATCACGGCGAGCTGCAGCACCAGCACGTCGTGTTCACCAGCGACGGCGCCCTGGCGGCCTGCCGTCGTGAGGACGAACCGGCCGTCCGAATCGATGGCCGAGCGGGCGGGCGGCCCACCGTCGTGGGGGCGGAACTCGATGGTGCCCGCGGCCACGGGCGTCTGATCGGCAAATACGACGCGACCGGTGACCGGAACCAGGGGCGTCGTCCGGCCGCATCCGCCCCCGGAGGCGATTGCCACAAAAGCGATGACACCGGCGGTGCGGCGGCCACAACTCATGCGAGCCCACGTCATGGCAGGTCGGCTCGGCGAATGCCATCGGCCCGGTTACAAAGGCTTCCGAGGATCTCGGGTGACAGGTCGGTCGTGAGCCGTCCGACGCGGCCGTCGGCGAATGCGATCTGACAACCGGAAGGGTGCCAGCTGCCAAACGCCATCCAGCCGGTGCCGCCGCCATCGTCGGTCGGCCCGGCTCCGATGCCCACACCGGGGCCGCCCACGCGGCTGATGAATTGAAACTGCGAGCCGTCGTAGGCAGGGCCCGTGTCCGGCAGCCGCAGCAGGTGTTCCTGCCGCACGTGCGCCTCGCCGATCAGCAGCGTCGCCGACAGGCCATCCTGAATGTCGCGGAGCCGCACCTGGTCGAGGGGGCGGTATGACTCCGCCGCCACCCTCGAGCCCACGATCGTGCCCGTGCCACGGCCTCCCTTGAAGAAGTCGGTGCCGCCCGCGAGGTCTCCCTGGTTTCCGGCGTAGTCGCTCACGGCGCCGCCCAGCACCACCACGCCGGGCAGGATGCAGCCGCAGGGGGCGAGCCGTGGCGGCCCCACGGAAGTCTCGGAGATGGCCGTGGCGGCGGATCTGCGCGATGGGCAGAGAAAGAGAGGCTCCACCTGCTGGCGGATCGCCTCGGGCTGTTGCTCGTAGAGCTCGCCGCGTGGCCACTCACTCCGGGACGTCGCCTCGAGAAATGGGCGGATCGTCCAGAGCCATGTCGGCCCGGGGGTGGCGCCGAAGATCTCGACCCCGGCCACTCCGTCGTTCCGCGCCTGGGGCAACGTCCTGCGGGCATCGGCGTACATCGCCACCGCCAAGGCCAGCTGCCGCACGTGGGACAGGCAGCCGCTGGCCCGTGCCGCCTCCCGGGCTGCTTGCACCGCGGGCAGCAACAGCCCGACGAGGCCGGCCACAACGGCGATCGCCACGAGGAGCTCGACGAGGGTCAGCCCGGTGCGTCGCCGATGACCGCTCATGACCGGCGGCCGAGCAACCGGAAGGCATCGGCGATCCGGGCCACGCCGATCGAACCGCCGGGCTTCGGCGTCACCGCGTCAGCGCTGTTCGGCATCACGACCGCGTTCCTTTGCTCAGTCGCCATGGCCGCAACGGCGGTCTGGCGACGGGCCGGCGGTTCCGTCTGCGTGGCGATCCCGCGGCGCGGTTTCGGCGTCGGCGTGGAAGATGCCGGGCCACGGCCCGGAGTCGGAGCCGTCACGGGGGTCGGGCGGGTCGCTGTCGGAGGCATTGCGGTCAGGGGCGGACTGTAGTTCTCGGCGGCGGCATAGTTCACCGTGTAGCCCATGTCGGCGAGCGCACCGACGGTCACCCGGCTGATGAAATTGGCATTGTTGGCGAACGGTGTCATCAGTTCGTCGTCAAACACGTCTTCGTCCCAGTGCGCCCGCACGCCGGCTTGGAGTGGCACCGACGTGTCGGTCCTCCCAAACGTGGCGTTGAACTCGCGCACCGCGTTGGCGCCGGTGAACGTGTCCCCCACGATCCAGCGGTTGAATACGGTAGCGCCGGGCGTGAATCCGAGAGCGTGGCCCATCTCGTGTGTGAGCACGTCGATCAAGAACGACGCACCCGTGTTGATGTCGTTGGGATCAATGCCAGTGATTCCGACGTAGGGGAGCCCGTCGCCTCCGTCCCGGAATTCCACGGGCGCGGCATTGGCGAGCACGCCTCCGGGGCCCTCCGGGGCCCCGCCCAGCAGCCCCATTTGCACGACCATGTTGAAGTCGTCGATGAACAGGCCGTTTTGGGTGACCCCCGGGACGTCGCCGGTAATGATCCGACTCCAACGCGTGGCGGCCTGCTGCGCCGCGTTTCGCACCGAATCGGGTACCGGACCACCGGGCCCGTCCTGGAACGTGAGCACGAACTGGAAGCCGGGCGTGTCGATCTCGTCGTTGCGGATCGTGAACACGGTCTCCGGCGTCTGAATTGTCGTGCCACGTGTGGCGTTCGAAACCACGAGCATGAAGGTCTCGTCGGTCTCGAGAACGCGGTCGCCGATGATCGGCACGGTGACCGTCTTCTTGTATTGCGTGGGAGCAGGGATTGAGTTGCGGTCCGGTGTGAACGTGAGACTGCCATCGACGGCCTCGTAGTCGCTGCCCGCCGTGGCGGTGCCGTTTCGGGTGGCGTATTGCACCGTCACCGGCAGGATTGGGCTGCCGGTGAGCGTCAGTTCGAACGTCGCGTTCTTTCGCCCGTCGTTGCCCTCCACGATGCTGCCGCCCGTCACGGTCAGGCTGGTGGGCACGATGTCCCAGATTCGCACCGCAGCGGACAGTCGCTGCGAAGCCGGTCGATTGAGTGGCGTGGCCTCCAACCGGAAAGTCTCGATGCCTTCGGCGAGGGAATCAGCGTATGTGCGGATGGTGAACGTCTTCACCGTGTCGCCGGGGGCGAAGAGCAGCTGCACGCCATTTCGCAGAAAGTAATCCTTGCCCAGCGTCGCGGTCTCGGCGGTCGTCGAGATCAGCACCCGTTCCGGGCGGCTCGAGCGCTCCGAGAGCCGGACGGTGAACGTGGCGGTGTCGCCTTCGAGGATGGGCGTTTGCGGCAATTCGAGTGAGAACATCGCCGCCGGGCAGTCGCGGCGTTCGAGCTGTTCGCAACCGATGGTGTTCAGCAGACGGGGGGGGCGACGGTGTGTCATGGGGGCGGCCCTGCGGGTCGGGTAAGTGGTGCCGGTGGAGGGAGGTTTCGGGGAGGCCGGGCTCCTCTTGGTATACCCACCAGAACGCTGCGGTGCCCGTTTTGGTTCGAAAGCCCGGCAGCATCCATTGATTCGGCATCTCGCTCCGACCGCCGTCGGGCTGGGGCACGGCTGAACCCACGTTCTCCGCAACCGGGACAACCGGTCTTTTCGGGCGAAGTTGGAAATTCGCCCCCCCACGCGAACCGATTTGTTGCCAGTCGCGTATCCCCCGCTTAGGCTCCTCACAGTAGGGGATCCGACTACCCCTAACGGATCCCTCCGGCAAGCGGTGGGTAGCCCCGAATTATAGCCCAGCAGGTTTACTCATGAAGTCGCCGTTCCGTGGCTCGCCCCGGTTCTTTTCCCGCGTTGCGAAAAGCGTGAAGCGACGCCGTCGGCCCAACGCTACCCAACTCCGGTCCGAAGAGCTCGAGCGGCGGCTGGCGTTGGCGGTGAATGCCTTTGCCCAGGGGTCTTATGTCCAAACCACGACGGAGTCCGGATTTGGGACTCTCACGGAACCAGTGAGTCGCGCTGGCTGGATCGTGTTGACGGGGGCCTCGACTGACGACATCTACGTTCAGCAGGTTGCAACGGTGCCGCAGTCGCTTCTGTATGCAGACAACTCCAGCTTCATCGATGAACCTGGTGTGGTGGGCGACTACGGAAAAATCGAAGGCATCGAAGGGTATGCGAGTATCTATGTGACCAATGCGGAACGACGCACGGACGTCGGCGTTACCAGCAACAATTATCCGGTCTTCGATTTCACGAACAACGCCCATCAGGTGAAGACGCGGTTCGTGTCACAGCATGACTCGTGGGTCTTTGGTTCAGATGTGACGGGTGTTCTGCGATACCAGCAGTCCGACGGGTCGGAGTCACGATGGCGGATTACGGGAACTCGAGACGCATTGAGCTTTGCAGCGTTAGCTGGCGGAAACAGTTACGGGGTGCCGGGAGGCCCGCTCGCCCGCGCTGGGGATCTGTTCCCTGTGTTTGCATCGCACATTGAACCGATTCCAGTTCGAGCGCAGTCGGCTGTCGAGGTCACGTGGCAAGTCGCCGGGGCCGTGCAGCAGCTTCGGACTCCAGGGCAGCCGCTCGTATCGCCGTTCACGTCGGATCCGTACCTCGATCAACTTACCTACGTTTTTAACGACGAGACCGTCTTCGGTGCCACGCCAATCACGGAATTCGGAGTCCGGCCCTCCGTCCCGAATCCGGTCATCAACGGGATTACGCAGCCGACGCTCTTTACGCTCCCCAATGCGGTCGGTGGCGGGGCATCCGGGATCGTGCCAGGCACGTTGACTGGTACTCTGACATTCAACGGAACTGGGTATCGGTTCCGAGTGGAGTCGGCGACTGGAAACAGGCTTGTTTTTGAGGGAGGCCTCGATTCCGCCGGCGATCCGGCCGGACTTGAATATGTGCTGCGCACCCGGGGGGGGAAGCCAAAAACAGTCAGCGGCTCTGTGAATTTCAGTACTGGAGTGATTTCGCTGACGTTCGGCTCTTGGCAGCGAAACGGGCTGACTGACACGTTCGATGAACAGTCTCCCGGTCCGGTGTCGATCGATGCAGAGTATGCGGTCTACAACGCAGGAACCACCTCACAGCCAGCCGGGAGTTTTACCGTCTTCGCTGGGCTCGACATTACCGCGGCGGTGTCGGTCGACCTGCTCTCGCCCGGTGCGGCAATCAACGTCGATAGCCCGCTGGTGATGCGGGAATCGTTGGTGGGGGCAGACACAAGCCTTCGAGCCACGAACATCAACATCGACGCCAAGCTTCGCTCCAACGATCGGCTCGACATCGCCGGCAGTGCGGCGCCGAGGGGCCAGGTCGCGAGCCAGGCATTCGCCGTAGCGGAACTCTCTGGCGATGAAGTCTCGGGCGTGTTTCTGCCTCCTGGTCTCGCGGGGGCTGGGTACGACGCCGACAGTCCGCCGCAGGTGACGATCGCCAGCCCGAACGGAGAACTCAATGCGGTCGCGGGCTTGGTGACCGTTGACCGCGATCCCATGAGCGCGACCGTGGGGCGGATTACGGGGATTGCCGTCGTTGATCCGGGTTTTAGGTACCCATCAGCCCCGTTGATCACGATCGCCGCACCTTCGGGGGCCGGTGGAGTCCTCGCGACCGCAGTTGCGATGCTTGACGCCCAGGGCCGTATTTCGGGAATCACGATCACAAACGGGGGGGCCGGCTATCAGAGTGACTTCCCTTCGGCGGCTATTGCCGCCAATCCGAATATCGCGACGGCGACAGCCGTCGTCGATGCATTCGGAAGAATAAGCGGGTTCGCCGTGACGAATGGGGGAGCCGGCTATGCCCGGCGGCCGATCGTCACGATCGCACCGCCGGAGGCTGTTGCCGCTGCTGAACTCGGCGGTGTCACCGTTGCCGGCGGGAGCGTCACGGCGATTTCCATCGTGAGCGGGGGATACGGGTATCGCTCCGCCCCCAGGGTGTGGATCGCGCCACCTCCCGAGACTGCTGGAGGGACACAGGCGACCGCGATCGCCACCATCGACAACGAAGGCCGGGTGACAGGCATCACGATCACCGATGCCGGATCGGGTTACCAAACGATCGCCAGCGACGGAACAATCGAGGATTTTATCCCGGCGGTGCGCATCCTCGGGCCAAATCCGGCGGCGCAGGCGGAGGTCGTGCGATTCAATGCATCCGTCGCCGCGAATGTGTTCGAGGTGCACATCGGCGACGACCCGGGGACGGATGCCGAACGTGGGCTGATGGTGGTGTCCCCGACCGGGTCGCTTGCCCGGGAGTTCTTGCTCGGATCAGGCGCGGATTCAGTGTTCGTGCAGGCCGTGCAGGCCGATGTGGTGGTCGAGGGGACGATCTGGGCCCGAAACCAGTCGTACCTCTTGCAGTCTCTGCCCGAGGTGTCGGATCTCGCTCCATTTCTGCTTACGACGACCTCACCGGAAACGGGGGCGAGCACGGGGACGATTCGTGGCGGCACGGTCGGCATCACGCTTGCCAACGACGCTCCTACCCCGGCCGACGGGGCTGTGGCATTCAACGACGTCGATCTCCACACCGATATTGATTCGCTCCGCGTGCGTGCCGCGACCAGCGGCGGCGCTGCGCGGAGCGAGCCGTTCCCGTATGAGTTGCGGGTTTCGGAAGCGAACAGCATCGCGATCGAGGCCGTGGCCGCATCGAGTTTCCCGGTCACGCTTGCAGCCGAGCAAAACCTGCTTTTCAATGCCTCCCTCGCCACGGCGGGCGACGTGAATCTTCGGGCCGGCTCTCTCTTCACGCTCTCCGCGCCGGTCTCGACGACGATGGGGAGAATCGGGGTTGTCGCGCAGAATATCACCGTGGAAAACTCGCTGCGGGTGACTTCCGTCGATGTTGACGACACCCGGGAGGACATTCTCCTGGAGGCGACTGGCGGCAACATCGGCATCGCCGGCTTCGTGTCTGCCGTGAATGGTGTCACGCTGCGGCAGATGAACCGCACCGGGCCCAACGCCTTCGACTACAGCAACCGTGATCCTGCCGTTATCGCCGACAACGCCACCGTCGTGCGGTCAATCACCGTCGTCGATGCATTCACGTTCGACGATCTGGACGTCGGGATCGACATTGCCCACACGTTCGTCGGAGACCTCTCGGCGGTGCTCGTCGCACCGGATGGCACTCGCGTGCGGCTCTTTACACGAATCGGTGCTGGTGGAGACAACTTTGCCGGCACGATTTTCGATTCGGAAGCGGCCACGCCCATCGCGGCTGGCGCGGCTCCTTATACGGGCCGTTTCCGCCCGCAGGATTCGCTTGTGCCGCTGTATGGCCGGGATGCCCGCGGTACATGGCGGCTCGAAGTGACGGACTCCTCGCTGGGCGACACGGGCTCGCTGACGAACTTCTCGCTGTCGTTCAGTTCGCCGCAGCCTGCCACCGGTCGAATCAGCGGGCCTGCCAGGGTTCGGGCCGATCATCTGACGATCGATGCGGAAGGGATCGTGGGCAACCCAGATGCGGCGCCCGGCGTTGGCAGTCACTACCTTCGGACGAATGTCAACTCATTGAGCGGGCGAGCCGGTGAAAGCTTTGCCATCGACGAACTCAACGATATCCACGTCACCGACCTGCGGGCAGGAGGCCTGGTTTCGCTGCGGGCGAATGGAGTCGATCCAGCTGCGGGGCCGAATGCGGGTCGGGCGGCACTCACCGCTTCACTGGCAGACGTGCCAGCGATCGACCTGAACGCTCCGGCAGGCAGCGTGGACGTCGTCAACAATGCGCCCCGCACGATCATCCTCGGCAATGCCGAGGCACTTCGCCGGGGAACTGCCGTGTCGATGGTCGCGGCGGGGAGTGTCACGATTCGATCGACCGGCGGGGCCACTCGCGGCGAGATCTTCGCCCTCGACGCCCCGCTCGCCGGCAGCGGAGCCCGCACGGCGCGGTATCTGGCCCCCTGGTCCAGCCTGCCGGCAGGGGCTGTGTATGCTCCCCGGAATCCAGGCACGACAGCGAGCACGATCTCGGGCACCGGCTCACTGGCCGCCGTCGCGGGCTGGGCCGACCTCCGCATCAACGATCGCGTCCTTGTGACGGCAGGGGCCGAGGCCAACGGCGTGTATGCCGTGACAAGTCTCGGAGGAGCCTCGCGCTGGGTGCTGACCCGAGCCACCGATTCCGATACGGCTGCTGAACTGCCCAGCAACAGCTTCGTGCGGGTCACCGGCGGGAGTGGCGCAGGCATCTATCAGCTCACATACGCTGCCACGACGACGATCCCGTTTGCCCGGTGCCCGATCACCGTCACTGCGGTGAGCCTTGCGACGAACATCGGATCCGATGACCCCACCGATGCGGTGACCTTCGTCGTATCGACTGCTGGGGGAACGAACAACGCCGCCGGGTCGCTCGGCAAGATGATGCTCTTGCGGCAGCAGAACGACACGAGCGGCGAGGCGAGCAATCCCGATCAGAAAATGGATTTCCGGTTCTCGGGCCAGGTGGTGACGCCGATCCAGCTGACCCAGCAACTCCCGGTCGTCACCAAAGCCCTCACGATCGACGGCAACACCAGCTACAACCCTCCCGGCAGCCCCGGCGTGAGCCGTCCGCGGATCACGATCGACGGGTCACGCATCACGCAGTCGCGGCTCAACAATCCGGTTATGGCGGGCACGGTCGTTAACGGCTTCGACGTCCGTGGCTCGGCGGCGGCTGGAACCGTGCTTTCCAATATGACGGTCACAGGCTTCACGAAGGGAGCCGCGGTGCAGGTGCAAGACACCACCACCGTGCTGTTGAACTCGCTGACTCTCGGGTCGTCCGAGTTCGGGCTTCGGGTTCCCAACGAATACGGGCTGCGGGTTGCGGGAAGTACGTCTGAAGTGACGCTCCTGAATTCCACGGTGAGCGCGAGCACTAAGGCGGGCGTGCGTGTCGAGGGAAGTGCCTCGAACGTCGTCGTCGTGGGGAGCACGATCGGACTCGGGGAACGGGACAACGCAATCGGAGTGCAGTTTGATTCGACCGGACCGAATCGACTCGGGGTGACGCCCGTTGGGCCGCTCACGACGATTCCCACGGTGACAGCCACCCGCGTGAATGCCACGACGTTCACGCTGCCGGCGTCGTTCCGGGGCTCGGCAGCACTGCTTGTCCCGGGCCTCGGTGTCACGGGTTCGGGCATAGCGGCCAGCAGTTCCGCTGCCGCCGTCGTGCAGTCGGTCGCGGTCAATGCGTCGACCGGAATCACGACCGTGGTGATCACGGGCGGCACGGTGACCGCTTCAGGGGGTGTGACGTTTGCCCACTACGCTGTCACAACGCTCGGTGGACGGCAAATCGCATTGCCGGGCTCGGTCAGCGCAGCCAGCCTGTACCTCGGTCAGGCTATCGCCGGCACAGGGATCGTCCCGGGGACGCGAATCGCGGCCATCGCCCGCGGAGCGACGACCTTGGTGACGCTGTCAACGCCGATGACAAGTTCGGGCATGAGCCCCATCACCTTCCCCGGGCCGAATAACGGTGCGCCTCGCAACGTGATCCAGAACAATCTCGTGGGCGTGGAGCTGCGTAGCGGATCCAGTTCCGTGATCAATTCATCGATCACGAACAACGCGCTCGATGGCCTGCGGATCTACGGCGGCGTGCACGAGATAGGCCGACCGGATCGCAGCCGCTCCGGCTTCAGCAACGTGATCCATGGCAACGGCGGGTTTGGGATCGTCGTCGATATCGGCGCCAATTCCAGGGCGAGCGCAGTCGCTCTGGCCGGTCAGCAGACCGTGCGGGGAAATTTCCTGGGAGTGACGTCCGGTAATCAAGCGGCCGGACTCAACACCAAGGGCAACATCGGGTTGCGGTATTCGACGTCAACCGAGGAGCTCTATGCGGGCGAAGCCCCGGGCTTCAAGTTTCAGCCGCTTGCCCCGACATTCGTGGACGGGGAAGGGAATCAGCACAACGTGACCGCGACGACCGGCGGCGGCAGCGTGCCTCGGCGGGGAGTGCCGTCCGTGCCACCTCGGCGGCGGCGATAAGCCGGTCGCATGAGTCGCCAGTGACGCCGAGGCGGGTATCACGGGGGCAGGCTGACGGTCGTGGTGCCGTCGTTCGTCACGTTCGCCGTCGTGCCTGCCGAGCCATCGACCGTGAAGAGACTCGTCACGTTGAACGTGCCGGTGCTGGTGTCGAACATCAGGGCCGTGGGCGACGTGGGCACGGTCGAATTGTTGCCCGATTGAATGCTCGAGAAATTCACGTCGAGCGGCCCGCTGGCGGATATGTCCACCGCCGCCTGGCTGGCCGATTCGTTGATGATCGTGTTGGAGCCGACGTTAGCCGTGATCGGGCCGGCGGAAGCCGCCTGGAAGGCAGTGGCGGAGTCTTGGTCGAGCGATATGTTCAGGTTTCTGAATTCCGTCGAGCCTGGCGCGTTGTTGATCAAGACTCCGGCCTGGGAAGCATTCGTGATCGATACGTTGGTGAACAGATACGTGCCCGTTGACGACGGGCCATCGATGAGGATGCCCTGGGCACCCGAACTCGCGATCGTCGCTCCAAGTCCGTTGACGGTCACGTCTCCGCCGGCATTGTTCACGCTGATGCCGTTGCCGGTGTCGCTGAAGGGGGAGCCGGACGCGGTCAATGTGACTGAACCGCCTGTCGTATCCGCGACACTCAAGAGGTATGACGTCGTACCGCCGGCTGCGGGCAGTTCGTTGGTGATCGGACCGTCGTAGGTGAACGTCGGCGTACCGCCAGATACGGATATGGCGGCACCGTTGGTCTTTTTCTGGATGCCGGACCCGGCGTCGGCGGTAATGAACGTCGTGGACGCGTCGTCGACGACGGAAATCGCCGTCTGGGCGTTGTCCGTGAGAGAGACGTTGCCGATGTCGATCGTGGTTCCGGCGGCGTTGGAGACGAGCTGGATGCCGCTGCCCCCCTTGTCGCTCACCGAATTTGCCACGGTGCTTCCCGCGGCGCTGCCGCCGGTGGCGATGTTCAGAGTACCGCCTTGGACGTCGGCGATGTACACGATGGGAGAGACTGCCCCGCCGTTCAGGCTCGTGTCGCTCGTGATGGAGCCTTGATAGTCGAGGTTCAACGGCCCCGCGCCAGGATCGGTCACGACGAGGCCGCCGTTGGTCATGTTGGCGATCGCCGTGTCCGAGAAGGCCACGTCCCCGGAGGCGGCTTCGAGATACACGCCGGTCTGGCTGGCCGTGGTGCCGTTGCCCGAGATGGTGACGTTTTGCACGACCGTCGGACGGCCGGCGTCGCTCGTGAGCGGACCGGCGGCGTAGATGCCCGTGCGGGAGCCCAGGATGTCGAGATCGGCCACCGTCGCGCCGGCGGCAGCGGGGCCCACGATCGCAATGCTGTCACCCGCCGGGTTGCTCAAGAGGGGCACGCTGGTGGCGCCCGTGGAGAGCAGTTTCGGTCCACAGGTGACCGTCGGTAGTTCGAACGTGCCGCCGTCGCCCACCAAGAACTGGTTTTGCGCCTGGAAGGTGAACGTGCCGCCGTAGGGGGTCGTCGTGCGGCTCAAGCCCTCGTGGACGAACACGATGTCCCACGGGTTCGTGGCGGCCGTGCTGCCTTCGGCCAGCGTGTTGAGCGGCCGCTCGAACGTGCCATCACCGCCGGCCGCCGCCGAATTATCGATGTGGATGACCCGCCACGGCGAGGCCGCGTCGTCGGGGTTCGTGGCCACGATCGGCGTCTGGTGGGCCCGCACGATGTGCTCGTTCCGCATCATCGGCTGCTCCATCTGGTCGGGCACGTTGCGGCGGCGGCTGCCTCCCATGCGGTAGGTGAGCCGGGCGAAGCCGGTCCAGTCGAAGTAGCTGTCGTTGTTGGCCTGGAGCGAGAAGTCCCAGTTGTTGAGGAAGGTCATGTCGAGGCGGGTGTAGACACCGCCGAACCAGGGCACGACGTCCGTGTTGTCGAGCGGCCCGGAGTTCCAGTCGTAGCGGGCGTTGCCGAGCGCGTAGCCGCCCACGCTGATCATCCCGGCCCAGTCGGAGAGCCCCGGGATGTAGGCGCCCACCTCCAGGTCGGCACCGGTGAGCGCCGCATCGAGGCCGTACTGGCACATCACGTAGTTTTTGTAGAACGGCGAGTCGGGGGCTCCGGCCGTGTAGGCCGTCGTGCCCACGGGCATGTAGCCGTTGCTGCGGAGATTGCCGTAGTCGGTGAGCCACTCGGCCGACACGCCCACCTGGTTGTAGCTGTGGCCGAACGAACCGAGTTGCTCGGTGCCGATCACGCCCGCCGTCTGGTACTGATTCTGGTCGCCGTCGTAGTCCCAGTAGACACCCACGCCGAGCAGCGTCCCGCCGAGGAACTGCTTGCGGACCATGCCCGCGTTGGAGAAGAAGCCGCCGAACGTGGAGAGGTGGCCTCGCAGGTCGGCAGCCCAGAAGCCGCCGAGGTCGTCCTCGGCCATCGGGATGAACCCGCCGAGCGTCATGTAGCTGCCGTAGTAGCCGAGGCCGCGGTCGGCGGCGTTGAGGCCGTAGTAGAAGTAGCCGGGGCCGTTGGCGTTGAGCTGCTGGAAGCCGTTCACCGCGCGGTTCACGATCCCGCCCGCCGGGGCCATCGCCGCCTGGCCCATCTGGGCCTCGGCCAGCGACGGGACGAAGGCCATGCCACCCGTGATCGCCGCCAAGGCCACGGCGCGGCGGGCCCGCCGCCGCCAGTCAGCCGCTCGCCGGCGGATCGTTCGGAGCCGAGAAGAGGCCCGGTTTCCGAGGCTGCGAAGGGCTTTTTTGCTCATCGGAGTCGCATCCCTGACGGTGGCCGGCGATCCGGGCAGGGCAGTCCCCGCGCCGAAAAACCGGCATGATCGTCAGCAGTGATCGACTCATCGCGACCCGATCCATGAGCATTTCCGGCAGATGGCCCCGTATTGGAGGGGTTTGCGCAGCTTGCCGGGATTCACTCGTCGACGCGGACAGGG
>Ga0315906_10003923_pt1 | contig 19450 bp, 15 predicted proteins | sample LakEriMetagenome_4_FD_203526 | JGI IMG/M metagenome (GOLD analysis project Ga0315906, IMG submission 203526) | Freshwater fungal communities from buoy surface, Lake Erie, Ohio, United States - Buoy 2 MA122 | ecosystem: Environmental > Aquatic > Freshwater > Lake > Lake biofilm | place: USA... | reverse complement strand
CTCCTTGCTCATGACCTTGGACTCGTTTATTGGCCCCAAGGAATTTGATGGAGTGTTCCCCATGACGGAAGACGACTTGCCGGCGGAGGAAGGCCCGAAAATCCTGAATTGATGAAAGGCATCATCCTGGCCGGTGGCTCCGGCACCCGGTTGCATCCCCTGACCCTGAGCGTGAGCAAGCAGCTCATGCCGGTGTACGACAAGCCCATGATTTACTACCCGCTGTCCACCTTGCTGGAGGCCGGCATTCGGGAAATCTTGATCATCACCACCCCGCACGACGCCCCGTTGTTCCGCCAACTCTTGGGCGACGGCTCCCGCCTGGGCTGCCGTTTTGAATACACCGTGCAGCACGAACCCAACGGCCTGGCGCAGGCCTTCGTTTTGGGCGCAGACTTCATTGGGAAAGACTCCGTGGCCCTGGTGCTGGGAGACAACATCTTCTACGGCTCCGCCATGGGCGCTCTCCTGGAGAGCAGCGTCAACCCGCAGGGCGGCGTGGTCTTTGCCTACCGCGTGTCCGACCCCGAGCGCTACGGCGTGGTGGAATTTGACGCAGCCGGCAAGGCCCTGAGCATCGAAGAAAAGCCGGAACACCCCAAGAGCCACTACGCCGTGCCCGGGCTGTACTTCTACGATAATCGGGTAGTCGAGATTGCCCGCAACCTGAAACCCAGCGCCCGCGGCGAATATGAGATCACGGACGTCAACCGCGCCTACCTGGCGCAGGGCGAGCTCCACGTGGCCATCCTGGACCGCGGGACCGCCTGGTTGGACACCGGCACCTTCGACAGCCTCATGCAGGCCGGCCAGTACGTCCAAGTCCTCGAAGCCCGCCAGGGCCTCAAGGTGGGCTGCATTGAAGAAGTGGCCTGGCGCAAAGGATTCATCACCAACGAGCAGCTGTCGGCCCTGGCCCAACCCTTGCTGAAAAGCGGATACGGGGAATACCTGAACCGTTTGCTCGCCTAACGGTTTACCCACCATGCAGCAACTGAACGACCTGACCCGCTTGTACGCGGATTATTTGGCGCAAGAACTGAGTGGGCCCGCGCTCAACGGTCCGGCGGACGGACTCTACGCCCCCCAACGCTACCTGCTGAATTTGGGCGGCAAACGCTTGCGCCCGGTGTTGGTACTGCTGGGCGCTCAAGCCTGCGGCGGAGACCCGCGCGCCGCCCTCCCCGGGGCCCACGCCATTGAGTTGTTCCACAACTTTTCCCTGATCCACGACGACATCATGGATGCGGCGCCCCTGCGCCGCGGTCAACCCACGGTCCACACCCAATGGGACACCAACACGGCCATCCTCTCCGGAGACGCCATGCTGGTTTTGGCGTACCAATCCCTCGCGAAATTGCCGGCCTCTGCGGTGCCTCAAGCGCTCCAAATTTTCAACCGAACAGCACTGGAAGTTTGCGAAGGCCAGCAGTGGGACATGGAGTTTGAGACCCAAACGGGCATCAGCGAAGCGGACTACCTCCGGATGATTCAGTACAAAACGAGTGTGCTGCTGGGGTGTGCTCTGCAGCTGGGGGCCTTGGTGGCGGGGGCTGGCGCCGAGCGCAGCGAGGCGCTGTACCGCTTTGGTTTATCCTTGGGAACCTCTTTTCAGATCCACGACGACCTCCTGGATGCCTTTGGCGAGCCCGGTGCCGTGGGCAAACAAGTGGGCGGAGACCTACTGGCGCACAAGAAAACGATGCTCTTTTTGCGGCTGCTGGAGGCTGCGCCGGAGGCGGTACAGCCTTGGCTCCAACCGGGCGTTGATCCGGAGGCCAAGGTGCAGGCATTGTGTGCATTGCTGGAACAAAGTGGGGTGCGCGCGTCGGTAGAAGCCGAACGAGCCAAACACTTTGCGGATGCGCTCGTGGCCTTGGATGAGGCGGGGCTGGAAGATTCTGCCCTCCGCGCCTTTGCGCAGGCCCTCTGGGAACGCAAATTTTAACCACATCGACGCCGCTGTGGCGTACCTTTGCGGGGTAATTTCAGGCCTTTCATGGACCGTTTTTCCTTCTTGGGCAGTGCCCACATCGAGTTTATAGACGACCTCTACCGGCAGTACGTGGCCCAGCCCGATGCGGTGGAACCCAGTTGGCGTGCGTTTTTTCAAGGCTACGACTTCTCTCGGTCCGACTACGGAGACCTCTTGGACGAGGTGTACGCCGAGGTAAACCGCCCCGCTGCTTCAGCTGCCGGCGCCTCTGCCGTTCTACCGGACACCGTTCGCACCGAGTTCAAGGTTTTGAACCTGATCAACGGCTACCGCACCCGCGGCCACCTGTTTACGGCCACCAACCCCGTCCGCGCGCGCCGCACCTACCAGCCCACCTTGGCGTTGGAAAACTTTGGGCTGACGCAGCAGGACCTGAATACCGTCTTTGCCGCTGCTACGGAAGTCGGCTTGCCCGGCCCCGCTCCGTTGCGCGAAATCATCGTGCACCTGGAAGCCATCTACTGCCGCTCCATCGGGGTGGAATACATGTACATTCGCCAGCCGGAAGTGTTGGACTGGATCAAGGGATTCATCCACCAGAACGACAATGCCCCGGCGTTGGGATTGGCGGAAAAGCGCCAAATTCTGCACAAACTGAACCAAGCGGTCTCCTTTGAAGGCTTCCTGAATACCAAATTTGTGGGCCAAAAGCGCTTCTCCATTGAGGGCGGCGAGGCCTTGATTCCCGGACTGGATTTCTTGCTTCAGCGCGCGGCCGAACGCGGCGTGCAGGAAGTGGTTTTGGGCATGGCGCATCGGGGCCGACTCAACGTGCTCACCAACGTCTTTGGAAAGCCGCACAAGCAGGTATTTTCCGAGTTTGAAGGCAAAGAATTTGAGGCCGACGGCCACGACGGTTTTGACGGCGACGTGAAGTACCACCTGGGCCACACCGCCACGCAAACCCTGTTCAACGGACTGCCCATCAAGTTAAATTTAGCGCCCAACCCGTCCCACTTGGAGGCGGTAGATCCGGTGGTGGAGGGCATTGCCCGCGCCAAGGGAAACACGGACTACGGCATGGACCGCAGCAAGGTGTTGCCCATCCTCATCCACGGCGACGCCGCGGTGGCCGGTCAGGGCATTGTGTACGAAGTCTTGCAAATGGAACGCCTGGACGGCTACGCCACCGGCGGTACCATTCACTTGGTCATCAACAACCAAGTTGGCTTCACCACCAACTACCTGGACGCCCGCTCGTCCACCTACTGCACGGACGTGGCCAAGACCGTTTTGGCTCCCGTTTTGCACGTCAACGGAGACGACGTGGAAGCCTGCGTGCACGCCATGCGTTTTGCGGTGGAATACCGCCAGAAGTACGGCCGCGACGTCTTTATTGACCTGCTGTGCTACCGCAAGTACGGCCACAACGAAGGCGATGAGCCCCGTTTCACGCAGCCGTTGCTCTACAAGGAAATCTCCAAACACCCCAACCCGCGCGAGATCTACAACCAAAAGTTGGTGGCGCAGGGCGAGGTGGAGGCCACTTTGGTGAAGGAAATGGAAACCGAATTCCGCGCCATGCTGGAAGGAGATTTTACCGAAGCCAAGGCCATTCAGAAAAACGTCATCACGCCGTTCATGCTGGACGAGTGGGCGCCCTATCCGCCCGCACGCCACGGCGATTCCTTCCTTCCGGTGGACACCACCCTGCCCGCGGCCGATTTGGCTGCGGTGGCCGCTGCCCTGACCCAGCTCCCCGACGGCAAGAAGTTCTTCAACAAAGCTGCGCGTTTGGTGGAGGACCGTCGGCGCATGTTCTTTGACGCGGACTCCATAGACTGGGGTTTAGCGGAAATGCTGGCCTACGGAACCCTGGTGCGCGACGGTTTCAACGTGCGCATCTCCGGGGAGGACGTCGAGCGCGGTACCTTCTCCCACCGCCACGCCATCATCAAGGTGGAAGATTCCGAGGAGGAAGTGTGTTTGGTGGACGCAGTTCCCGGCAAAAAAGGCCGCTTTGCCATCTACAATTCGCACCTCAGCGAGTACGCGGTACTGGGCTTTGACTACGGCTACGCCTTGGCCAGCCCGGAAACCCTCACCATTTGGGAGGCCCAATTCGGCGACTTCGCCAACGGCGCCCAGATCATCATCGACCAGTTCCTTTCTGCCGCAGAAGACAAGTGGCGCCAGCAAAACGGCTTGGTGCTGTTCCTGCCACACGGCTACGAAGGACAGGGTGCGGAGCACTCGTCGGCCCGATTGGAGCGTTTCTTGCAGCTGTGTGCCGAGGAAAACATGATCGTGTGCAACCCCACCACCCCAGCGAACCACTACCACCTGCTGCGCAGGCAAGTGAAGCGGACCTTCCGCAAACCGCTGGTGGTGATGACGCCCAAGAGTTTGTTGCGCCACGCCAAGGCCGTTTCCACCCGTTCAGAATTGTCCGACGGCACGTTCCAACCCGTTCTGGGAGACCGTTCGGTGCGCGCGGAGGAGGTGACCAAGGTGGTTTTCTGCTCCGGCAAGTTGTACTACGAACTGGCGGAAGAGCGCGAAAAGCACGCCCACACCAACACGGCGTTGGTGCGTCTGGAGCAGATTTATCCGCTGGACCGCGCTGCCGTAGAGGCGGAATTAAGCCGTTATCCCAAAGCGACGCAGTTTATTTGGGCGCAGGAAGAGCCCGCCAACATGGGCGCCTGGACCTTTGTTTTGGAGCACTTCCCCATTCGCTTGGAGCGCATTTCGCCTGCGGCCAGTGCCGCTCCGGCGTCCGGCTCCCACCAGGCGGCGCACAAACTGCAGCACGCCCTCATTCACTCTGTTTTTGCCCATTGAACCCCCCATCTGAATTGCCATGATTCTGGAAATGAAAGTCCCCTCTCCCGGAGAGTCCATCAGCGAAGTTGAAATCGCGAACTGGCTGGTGCAAACCGGCGACTACGTGGATAAAGATCAGGAAATCGCCGAAGTGGATTCGGACAAGGCCACCTTGGCTTTGCCGGCGGAAGCCAGCGGGGTGATTGAGTTGTTGGTGGAACCCGGCACCACGGTAGCCGTGGGTCAGGTGGTGGCCAAGATCGACACCTCTGCCGCCGCACCTGCGGGCGGCGCCAAGCCGGCCGCGGCCGCTCCCGCAGCTGCGCCCGCAGCAGCACCTGCCGCCGCTCCGGCTGCAGCACCCAACCCCATGCCCGTTTCCTACGCCACCGGAACCCCGTCGCCCGCAGCCGCCAAGGTTTTGGCGGAAAAAGGCATGGACCCCACCTCCGTGGTGGGCACCGGCCGCGACGGCCGCATCACCAAACAAGACGCTGTGGACGCCAAGGTTTCCATGGGCACCCCGGGCGCCGGCACCGCGGTACGCGGTGAAAAGCGCCAACGCATGAGCGCCCTGCGCCGCAAATTGGCCCAGCGCTTGGTGACCGTCAAGAACGAAACCGCTATGCTCACCACCTTCAACGAGGTGGACATGCAGCCCATTTTTGACCTCCGGAAAAAATACAAAGAAGCCTTCCAAGCCAAGCACGGCGTGGGATTGGGCTTCATGAGCTTCTTCACCTTGGCCACCGTTCGGGCCCTGCAGCAGTTCCCGGCCGTAGCCTCCATGATCGACGGAGAAGACACCGTGACCTTTGACACCTTGGACATCTCCGTGGCCGTCAGCGGCCCCAAAGGCCTGATGGTTCCGGTGGTGCGCAATGCGGATCAATTGGGATTTGCCGGCGTGGAACAGGCCATCAAAGATCTGGCCACCAAGGTGCGCGACGGCAAAATCACCCTGGACGAAATGACCGGCGGGGTGTTCACCATCACGAACGGCGGCGTCTTCGGATCCATGCTGTCTACCCCCATCATCAACCCACCGCAGAGCGCCATCTTGGGCATGCACAACATTGTGGAGCGTCCGGTGGTGAAAGACGGCCAGATCGTGATCCGCCCCATCATGTACGTGGCCATGAGCTACGACCACCGCATCATCGACGGCAAGGAGTCTGTGGGCACCTTGGTTTCCATCAAGGAGGCCTTGGAGAACCCCGTGGAACACCTTATGGGCGGCGATCCGGAAAAGGCCCTGGGCCTCCGTTGAGCGCGGCCTGCCGGTCATGATCGACACCCACACCCATTTGGACAACCCGCAGTTTGCTGCGGATTGGCTGGAAATGCGTTCCCGTGCGGAAGCGGCGGGCGTCACGCAGTGTTTGATTCCCAACGTAGACGACGAAACGTTGCCCGCCATGGAGGAGTTGGAGCGCGCGCATCCGGACTTTTTGCGCCTGATGATTGGCCTGCATCCCTGCCACGTGGGCGCAGATTTTTCGGACGTTTTGGACCGCTACGAAGCGCGTTTGGCCGCAGACCCAGACCGTTGGGTGGCTGTGGGCGAAATTGGCCTGGACCTCTACTGGGACAAAACCACCTTGGATTGGCAGGTAGCGGCGTTGGAGCGTCAGTTGGACTGGGCCGTGCGCTGGAACAAGCCCGTAAGCATCCACGTGCGCGAGGCCTGGGGCCCGTTGCTGGACGTTCTCCGTCCGCGCAAGAACCAAGTGCGCGGCGTGCTGCACTGCTTCACCGGAAGCCTGGAAATCGCCCGGGAAGTGATCGACGCCGGCTGGCACCTGGGCATTGGCGGCGTGGTCACCTACAAAAACGCTAAGGTCATCGACGTTCTGCGCGAGGTGGGGCTGGATCGGGTGGTGTTGGAGACCGACGCCCCCTATTTGGCGCCCGTCCCGGCGCGCGGACAACGCAACGAACCCGCCCATTTGGCCTTTGTACGGGACTACTTAGCCGCCCAATTGGGGTGCACCGCGCGGGAAATCGACGCCATCACCACGGCCAACGCGCAAAAGGTCTTTACCTTAGCTCCGTCCCACGGAGGATCCGTCGGGCAGGTCTGATCCCTGAAGCAGTTCCCATGCGTTTGCACCTCATCTACACCGGCGGCACCATTGGCATGGTGCACAACGAGCGGGGAGACCTGGTGCCCTACGATTTTGCCGACCTCCTGGACCGCGTGCCGGAATTGGGTGCCTTGGGCGCCACCTTTTGCACCTCCGTACTGGAACCCCTGGTGGACTCGTCGGACTTTCATCCGAACGACTGGACGCGCCTGGCGGAGCTCATTTGGGCCGAAGCCCCCCATGCCGACGCCTTTGTGGTGCTCCACGGAACGGACACAATGGCCTACTCCGCTTCCGCACTCAGCTTCGCGCTTTTGGGCCTGAACCTCCCGGTGGTGCTCACCGGTTCGCAGCTCCCCATGGGCGTTCCCCGGTCCGACGCCCGCGAAAACCTCATCACGGCGGTAGAGGTGGCTCGCGCCCGAGACGCGCACGGCAAGCCGGTATTGCGGGAGGTAGCGGTTTATTTTGAGTACACGTTGTACCGCGGCAACCGCGTCTACAAGCAGAGTTCGGAGGATTTCAATGCCTTCGACAGCCCCAATTTTCCCGCATTGGCGTCCGCCGGCGTGAAACTCGTGTTTGCACCGTCCGTGGAAGAAGGGGCGGCGCGGCAGGCCGCGGCCGCACAGCGCCGCGCCGAAGGCGCGGCGCCCCACACCCGGTTTGACCCGGCCGTGGGTTGGCTGCCCTTTTACCCCGGCATCGACGAAGCCTTTGTGCTCGCCATCTTGAACTCCGGACGCAAAGCCGTGTTGCTGCAAACGTTTGGCGCTGGCAACGTTCCCAGCCAGCCTTGGCTGGCCAAAGCCCTTGGGGCGGCCCGCGAACGGGGCATTCATCTGATTCAAGTATCTCATTGCCGCAAGGGCGGAGTGGGTTCCTCCGAATACGCCGCCGGACGCATCCTCCACGAAGCCGGCGTGCTCAGCGCGGGCGATGCCACTCTGGAAGCCGCACTCGTCAAAGCCATGTGGCTGTTGGCGCAGGACATGCCCTCAAACGACTTCCAAAACGCATTCGCCCGCAATCTGGCGGGCGAACGGAGCGAAGGACACTAATTTCTTCTGGAAAAGGGCCTTTGGGCCGCCTCGTTTCAGGCCGACCGGGCCCGCTTTTTGCGGGTCTGCAGTTCTTCCGGCGATTCCGCGGGCGCAGACTTCCCGCCAGATAAATCCGTTCCCAAGATCAACCGAACCAGTTCGGAAGCGTTGGCGTCCACTTTTTCGTCGTCCTCTTCCACCGTCCGGGAAACTTGGGCGTGCGTGTACAGACTCCACACGTTGTTGTGGAACTCCAAAGCCGTGCAGTTTTCCACCCAATCCCCGGAATTCATGTAAATGATTGATCCGTTTTTGGTGGTGATGGTGCGCATTTGCGGTTGGTGGATGTGGCCACACACCACCCGCTGGTAATCGCGGGCCAATGCCCATTCGGCGGCGGCCAGCTCAAAATCGGCTACAAAAGCCACCGCTTTTTTCACGCCGTCCTTTACTTTTTTGGAGAGGGAGAACTTTTCTCGGCCCATTCGTTCCAGGGCCAAATTGATCCATCGGTTCAACCAAATCAGGGCGTCGTAGCTCCATCCGCCCAGTTTCGCGAGCCATTTGGCGTTTTGGATGGAAGCGTCAAAAACGTCCCCGTGGAAGAACCATACGCGTTCGCCGCCCAATTCCGCCGAATAGGCGTTGCGCAGCTTCAGCAGCCCCAAATCCATATCTGCGAACCGACGCAGCATTTCGTCGTGGTTTCCGGTGATGTACACCACCTCCGTTCCCTGTTGCGCCAGCGTGATGATGCGTTTCAGCACTTTCAAGTGGCTTTTGGGGAAGTAGCGCTTCCGGAAGTTCCACATGTCGATGATGTCCCCGTTTAGGATCAACACCCGTGGCTTAATCCCCTTCAGGTACGACAGCAGTTCTTTGGCGTGGCACCCAAAGGTGCCCAAGTGCAGGTCGCTGAGCACCACCAGGTCCAGCAGGCGTTTGTTTTTCATGGGGCGGTTCGACGGTTCAGCGTTTGAGTTTTGGCTTTTTGTCTACAAAAAAGCCCCCCGGCCTGCGGCACGGGGGGCTTCAAAAGGTTCGAAAAATTCCGAGTCGTTAGGAACTTACTTCACCACTTGGAAGCGGCTGGAAAGAACCGAACCGTCGGTGGTTTCTACCGTGATGAAGTACAAACCGGTGTTCCAGTCTGCAACCTCAATGCGGTCCGTGCGGTCGGCAACAGCTACCAAGGCGCCCATAGCATTCACTACGGTGATGCGCTCCACGGCGGTGTTGCTTACGGCCACCTGCAAGAAGGTGTTCGCGGGGTTCGGGTACACGATCATGCGGTCGTTCTGCAGAGTCTCCTCGTCTACGGAAATGTTGCTGTACAAGCGGTAGTCCGGAGTCAGGTAGTTGTAGGGGTTCTGCAGGATGTTGGTGGAAGCGATGGCGGTGTCGTTACCGTTCGCCATGAACCACGCCTTCGGATTGAAGGTGCTGCCGCTGTTGGTGATGATGATTTTGTTGGGCGCGCAACCGGCGATCAACGTGTTGCTCACGATCAAGCTACCGGCCTGAGCGTTGGCTTCGCAAGCCGTTCCGTCCACGTGCAAACCTTCTTTGAAGTCGATGAAGATACCGTTAAAGATCTTCATGTCGGAGTTGCGACGTAGGCGCATGCCGCGCTTGAACTTGGGATCAATCGTGTTGGTGTTGCTTCCGCGGTAGGGACCTACAGCCGTTACGTTGCGGAAGGTGGCTGCCGTCTTGGGCGTAGCACCGTCGCCAGCACCGTTGTTGTCGCACTCAAAACCTTCGGAAGTTGAACCGGAAGACTGGTCCGCGATTTGTGGATCGCGCACGATCAATACGTATTGAACGTTGCCCTGGTAACCGAAGTCGCAGTCCATGTCGTCGTCCAAGTTGCGGTAAGACACCAAGTGCTTGGCGTTTACTTTGCCGCCAAACCACTCAAAAGCGTCGTCGTTGATGAAGGACGTTTGTACGAAGTCGATCACGGTGTTGCGGCCCACAGAACCCATGGTCAAACCGTTGATTTCTTTGTCCACTTGGTAAGCATAGCCACCAAACTCAATGCGCACGTACTTCAAAACGCCGCTGTTGTCGTCGTCGTTCGGGGTGGTTCCACCGCCGTATTCGGTGTCGGGTCCGGAAGGCAAACCTTCGATGTTGCCCAAACCGGTAGACAGGTTGTTGGTGGCTTTACCTAAGACCACAATGCCGCCCCAGTCGCCAATGGCACGCGATCCTACAGCTGCGCTGGAAGTGAACACGATGGGGTTGGCTTCGGTGCCGTTGGCTACCAACTTGGAGCCCTTGGTGATGATCAACGCAGATCCAGCAGAGGCAACGTCGCCGCGTACAACCGTTCCGGGTTCAATGGTCAGGATGGCACCGTCCTTCACGTAGATGGGGCCGCTCACCAAGTAAATGTTGTTGGAAGTCCAACGCGTGTCCACCGTGATGTTCGCATTTACGGTAACCGTAGGTGCAGCATACGCAGTGTTTTGCGGATCCCAGCTCACCCAAGAGCCGGTCCACATCGGAGCAGGTTGAGCTTCAAAGGCACCGCGGAAAGCCGCGGTTTCAAAAGCGGGGAACGCTTGGTCGTTGTAGTCAAAATTCACCAAGGCCAAAGAGCCGGCCGCGGGGCGGTAGTCCGGGTTGGTGTAGTCGTACGGGGTAGTCAGGATGTTTGCGGAGCTCACCAGGGTATCGTTCATGTTGGCGGCTACCCAGCGCTTGGGGCTGAAGGTGCTGCCGCTGTTGGTGATGACGCGCTTGTTGGCCAAGGTACCGGCGATGATGTTGTTGCGGAAGCGCAACAGCTCCTCATTGGCGCGGGCCTCAGAAGCAGAACCGTCCACGTGAACGCCCTCGCGGAAGTCCATGAAGATGGAGTTGAAGATCTTCATCTCAGAGTTGCGGCGCAGGCGCAGGGCACGCTTGAACTTGGGATCAACCGTAGCCGCAATGTTGCCGCGGAGTGGGCCGATGGCCGTAACGTTGGAAAACGAGGCAGCAGTTTTTGGGGTGGCGTTGTCGCCAGCACCGTTGTTATCGCACTCAAAACCTTCGGAAGTTGAACCGGAAGACTGGTCTGCGATTTGTGGATCGCGCACGATCAAGGCGTATTGAACGCTGCCGCGGAAACCGAAGTCGCAGTCCAAATCGTCGTCCAAGTTGCGGTAAGACACCAAGTGCTTGGCGTTCACCGTGCCGCCGAACCACTCGAAGGCGTCGTCGTTGATGAAGGACGTTTGAACGTAGTCGATCACGGTGTTGCGGCCCACGGAACCCATGGTCAAACCGTTGATTTCCTTATCCACTTGGTAGGCGTAGCCACCAAATTCAATGCGGACAAACTTCAAAACACCGCTGTTGTCGTTGTCGTCCGGGGTGGTGCCACCGCCGTATTCCGTGTCTGGACCGGAGGGCAAACCTTCGATGTTGCCGATTCCGTTGGACAAGTTGTTGGCGGCTTTACCCAACAAAACGATTCCGCCCCAGTCGCCAATGGCGCGGGATCCCGGAGCTGCGCTGGACGTGAAGACAATCGGCTGTGTCGTGGTTCCGTCGGCCACCAACTTGGCGCCTTTGGTGATGATCAGGGCAGAACCGGCAGAGGCCACGTTTCCGCGGATCACCGTGCCGGGCTCAATGGTGAGCGTAGCGTTATTTTTAACATAAATCGGTCCGCTCAACAAATACACGTTGTTGCTGGTCCACGTGGTATTGGTCACGATGTTAGACGCCACAGTCACGGTAGGGGTACCGTAGGCGGTAGTTTGCGGGTCCCAGTTGGTCCACTGGTCCGTCCACATGGTGGTGGGAGCCGGGGCGAAGGCGCCGCGGTACTTGGTGGGCTCAAAGCTCCAAGAAGACTGGGCCGAGGCGGTCAAACTGGCCAAGGCAGCAGCCAAGAGGATCGATTTTTTCATGCAGGGTTTTATTTGATCACAAACCTAGACCCCTCATGTTGCCACAAAGTCTCCAAAAGGTTAACAATGCGTTGCGGCTGTGTTACGCTTGTGTTGCGACGCGTTTGGCCGCACGTTGGAGGCCGTTCATCGTACTATTGCGATGGAAGGGAGGCGAGCGGGCACAAAAAAGGCCTCCCGGGAACCGGGAGGCCTTTATCCGCACGGCTTCCGCCGCGTTTCCTTACAATTTGTACGTTGCGCCCAACGAGATCGTCGGGCCAAAGTTCGTGCGCCACACCTCGTCGTCGCCCACGATGCCGGCAGCGGCGTCGGACGGATCCCACTTCTGGTTGTTGGTGATGTCGTTGAAGAAGATCAAGTCCTGCGCCAGCAAGTCTTTGGCGGTCAGGCGCAAGCTCCATTTTTTATCCTTGCCAAAATCCTTCGCCACAGACAGGTCCAGAACGGAGCGGCCCTGTTCCCAGATGCTCGGTTCCTGGATGGAACCCACAATGAAAATGCGCGGTCCCACGCGGTTGAAGGCGGCGCTCACGGTGAGGCCTGATTCCAGGTCTTGGTACTGCAGTCCGGCGTTGATCACGTAAGGAGATTGACCTTGCAGCGGGCGGATGGAGTCCGGCACCCCGGCCAGGCCACGCACGTCCACGCGGGAGCGGATCCAGGTGTAGTTGGCAAAAGCCGTCAACTTGCTCCACAGGTTGTCCTCGCCGCCCAGCAGCGTGTTTAAGACCAGTCGGCCTTCCACCTCAAAGCCCCAGTCTACGGCCCGACGAACGTTTTCAAACGTGTATTCGGTCACCACGTCCTCGCGGGTGCGCTGCTCAATGGGGTTGGCGAAGTCCTTGTAGAAGGCGCTCACGGAGAAGACTTGCCCGCGGCCCGGGTACCACTCGTAGCGGGCGTCGTAGTTGTAGATCAGGGCGCGCTGCAGGTTTACGTTGCCCGTCACCACGTAGCGCGTGGTGAAGTCGTAGAAGGCGAAGGGAGCCAGCTCGCGGAATTCCGGACGGTTTACGGTTTGCGCAAAGCCCAAACGCAGGTTTTGTTTGTCGTTTAGGGAGTACACCAGGTTGACGGACGGCAAAAAGTCCGTGTTGGCGTTGTTCACCTGAACCGTGTCGTTGTTGTCCGTTTTGGAGTACAAATGCTGGCCAAAGGATTCCAAACGACCGCCCCAGATGACGCGGGTCTTCTCCAAAATGCGGGTGTCCACCTGCACAAAGCCAAAGCCCAGCGCGGCGTTGGCCAAGTAGGAGTCTGAGGAGCGCGTTCCTTCGCGGATGGTGAAACCCTTGGAGCCGTCGGCCAACACGCCCACGTTGCCGGACTGGAAAATCTGGTCGTCGGACTGATTCAACAAGTTGAAATTAAAGCCCATGAGGTTCAAGAAGGTGTAGCCAAACTGGCGCGCCACGTAGGTGCGGTCTCGGTACTGGCCGCCCAAGCCCAGCTTCACGGAGTTGCGCAAACCGGCGTTCGGGAAGTCCAGATTGCCTTCCCATGTGGCTTGTCCGCTGTACAAATCCTCCACATTGGTGCCGTAGAAGCGGCTGCCGGAGTAGTCCGGACCCACGGAGCTGCTGGTGACGGCCGCGCGCCAGCCGGTGTCTGCGGGGTTGTCCACGTTTCCGTAGTACAGGGTGTTGCGCAGGTTGGGAACCGTCCGCACGATCCGACTGTATCCGGTCAACCACTGCACCTTGTTTTTCTTTTCGCCCACCACGTGTTGGCCGGTCAGCTGCGTGGACACGATTTGGTTGTTGGTGAACCATCGGGCCGTTTGCTTCAAAACGTCGTTCGGTGCGTCCAAGGGGTTGTATTGGCCGTAGCGGGCCAGTACCCGGTCTTGGGAGGTCACCGCGTAGAGGTTCTTCCACCCAAAGGTGTGTTTGGGCGACGCGTTGTACGCCACGTTCAGTAGGGCACCGCCCAGCGTGTTGACGGTGTAGTTTTTGTCCGTGAAATCGCGCTCCAGTTGGCTGGGTTCCGTGCCGCTGATGCTGTTCATCCAAGACTTTCGGGTGGTCTCGTTGTAGTTGTTGGAGTTGTTGTACGTCAAAGCATAAATGACGCCCAACTTCTTGCCGCTGTCCCAGGTTTTGGAGCCGCCGCCCGCGTACTGCGCGGAGAAGGCCGGTAGGAAGGTTTTGCGCTGCAGCGCCCAGTCGTTGGCAAACAACTGCGCGGTGGCCGCTCGCTCCGTGGGCGTGGCTTGAAACATTTGGAAGGATCCCGGAACGCCGGCGGGCAGGGCGCGCGTGCCGTCGTCCACGCCCAACCAATCCAACTTGCCGCCTTGGTAGTCCAAGCGCTCGCGGCCCGTGGTGATGGTGTTGTAGCCACCGGAAAAGCTGAATTCGTGGAATTTTTTGCCCGGGAAGTTCTTGGTATTCACTTGAATGACCCCGCCGGCAAATTCGCCCGGCAGTTCGGGCGTGGCGGTCTTCACAATCACCAAATTCTCCAACAGGGCGGAAGGGAAGATGTCAAACGAGAAGGCCTTGCGGTCCGCTTCCGTAGAGGGCAGGGGCGCTCCGTTCAAGTAGGCCGCGTTGTAGCGGTCGTTCAAACCGCGCACAATCGCAAATTTGTTGTCTTGGATCGACGCCCCAGACACGCGCTTGAGCACGTCGCCCGTATTGCGGTCCGGCGTGCGGCGAATGCTCTCGGACGAGATGCCGTCGGACACACTGGCCAAGTTTTTTTGCTGTACCAGCAGTGCGGTGGCGTTCTCCTTGGTGGCGGTTCCCGTGATGGTCACCACGTCCAAGGTGGTGGCGTCGGCCTCGGCCATTGGGACGGTCAAACTCTGCAACTGACCGGTCTTCACGGTCACGTCGGACAGGGATTTGCTTTTGTATCCGTAGTAACTAAACAGCAATTTATAGCTTCCTGCGGGCAAAGACAAGGAGAAATTTCCGTCAAAGTCAGACAAGGCGCCCACGCTCAAGCCATCCACCGTAACTTTCACGCCAGGCAGGGTTTCTCCGGTTTTGGCGTCTAAAACTTTACCTTCGACCGTTCCTTTGGTATTCTGCGCGTCGGCAGAAAATGCCGCAGAAAAGGCGGCAACAAACGCGAGGAACAAGCTGATTTTGCGAACAAAAGGGTGCATGCAGGGGGGCTTTGAATTCGGCCGCAAGGTCACATTCCACCTTCACCCCTGTGTGAACAAATCGTTACCGCAATGTTAAGAAGCGTTTGACGCAGAGGAGTCACCCGCGTCCTCCAACGCGGCAATCCACGCTTCCACGCGCTGCACGTCTTTGGCATACGAATGTTGGTACAGCCAGTCCGACAGTTTTAATCCCAACGGGATGGCAGCCAAACTCACCCCCACCAGCACAAACACCAGGGGCCACTTGTCTTCAAAGTACACAAATTCCGGATCTCCAGAGCCGATGACCCCACCCATCAGGAAGCCGGTGGCGGCGGCCAAGGGCAAAGCTCCGCCGGTCATCCAGCGCTGCAGGGCCCACCAAGATCGGAGGTCATCCCGCAGGTGGTGGAGGTAGGGGAGCACCGGGGCATCCGGCCGAAGGTTGTGAAATTTGGCAATCAACGGCAAGCTCATCCCCGCAAGGAGCAAATTGAAGAGCATCATGGCCACCAATCCAATGCGGATCCAGCGTTGTTCAAAGTCCAGGAAGAGGTAGCCGTAAAAGCCGGTGATGCCTACGGCGTACACCACGCCGCCGTAGAGATTGAACAAGGCCTGGCGAACTACGGTAGTTCCGGTTTTTTTGGACGGCCGGGGTTTGGGGCCAGGGTCGTCTGCGGCCATGGACGAGGCCGGAGTGGGGGCGGTCCGACGCCACGCCGCACGCAGTTGGTCGTCGGTCCATTCCGACGCCGCTGGGGGGGTTTTGGGGGTCAACCGTGGGGACTGATCAGCCATTGTTGTAGTTTTTTCTTGATCCGATGCAGCCGCACGCCTACGGTGCCGGCTTCCAGGCCAAACATTTGGCCAATTTCTTCGTAGTCAAAGCCTTCCAGATGAAGGCCGATGAGGGTTTGCTCCACCACGGGAAGTCGGGCCAGCGCAGCGCTCAGGCGCTGCGCGGCGTCCCGCGAGGTTTCGTCCGGGCCGGATGCCGCCTCCGCGGCTGCGCCCGCTCCGGCGTCCTCCCAAGACTGCGTCACCGGCCGACGTTGCGCGCTTCGGTGCATCTGCAGGAGCGTGTTCAACACCACCCGATACAACCATGTGGACGGTTTGGAATCCCCCCGGAAGCTGGGGTAGGCCCGGCGCACCTGCAAGTAAATTTCCTGGTACGCGTCGTCCGCTTCCCAACCGTTGCCCGCGTGCAAACCAATCAGGTGAAACACCAACGATCGGTGTTCCTCCAGCAACGCCAATGCGGGATCCGGGGCGGACACGGCTACTTGAGAAAAATAGAAGGGGAACGGAAAAATCGGGGAGTCTTCAGGAATTGTTCCAGCCGTCGATCGCACCTCGGACGAAATCGCTGGGAGCGTCGGTCCAGGCCAACCACATGCCCACCACCACCAACAAGGCCACCAAGTGGACCACCAGCCACGCGCGCTGCCACGTGGGGCGTTCCTTCCACGGTTGTTGGTCGTCGAACGGATCAATTGCCAGGGCAATGCCCCAGTTGGCAAAGGCTTCACCTGCCTGTTGGCGCACCAAGTAGTAGAATCCGAGGACCAAGAAGGCCCCGTACAGAAAGCGTCGAATTTTTTGATTCATGTGCATTGGATGCCGCAAGTTCCAAAAAAATTACACCACCGGCGCCGCAGCCATCAAATCCCGCACCAACTCGCGCTGAATGGCCTGTTGCTTGTCTGTGGCGTACCATTTGTGCAGCACTTCCGAGTAGGTGTGGGCGCGGTCTGGGTCTGACTTGATTTCTTTCACCAGATCCGACGCCTCCTCCGGGCGGGGCCCAAAGGTGCCGTACACCCGGCCTTCGGCGTCCATGCCCACCACCTTGGGAATTCCGCGTGCTCCGTTCGTTAGAAACGCGTCCATCACGTCCAGATTTTGGTCCCGGAACAACGCCCGAACCTCCACTTTGCCTCCCGCCAGTTTCTCTACCGCCTCCATCACGGGCAGAATCTGCGCCCCGTCGCCGCACCAGTGTTCCGTGATCACCAGCCACTTCAGTCCGCCGGGAATCGCGTCCACTGCAGCCCGGGTGGCGTCCGTCAATGTTACCGTTTTCCGAATGCGCTTGACGCGCTGTTGGTTGATGGCAATGTAGGGATCCATGCCGGTTGGGTTTTCCGGGATGGGAGTGGTCAGGAGGTCTTCCAGAAAGGTGGACAGAGGCAGCGCGACGTCCCAAGTGGACAAAAGAAAGGCCGGAGTCAGGGATTTTTCCATCCCCGCTCCGGCCCAAAAACCGCGCCAAGGGCGCGTGATGGCAGAACTCCTTGCGTTATTCGGCTGCGGTGGCAGACGCCCACCAGGCGGCTCCGCCCAAGGCCAAATCCTTCAACAGCATGGGCATGGCCATTTGCGCGCCGTCGCCGCCCGCCATCAGGGTGGGCAAGTGCAGCATCACGGCAAACAACACGAGCATCAGGCCGAGCAATTGCAGTGCCAATTTGGCATATTTGCCGGCCAACACGGCGGCACCTGCCAGCACCAGCGCAATGCCGGTGAGGTAGACCCACGCCACGCCCGCAGGCAGGTACGACGGCACCATTCCGGCCATTTGATCTGCGGCACCGAAGTGCATCAAGCCGAATACCACCATGGGCAATGCATAAAGCCATTTGCCCACAGAAGGGAGTTGATTCATCATAACGTGATGATTTTTAGGGGTTAATGTACCCAAAAGATACAAATTATTCCAAAAACCAACCGCTCCTGAATTCCTTTCTTTTCCTTACCTTTGCAATCCCAAAAGCGGTTTTGTGGGGTTTTCCAAGCCCGTTCCGGCCTTCCAGCCGAACAAAACCGCCACCTAGGAGAGGTGTCCGAGTGGTTGAAGGAGCACGCCTGGAAAGTGTGTATACGGGGAACTGTATCGCGGGTTCGAATCCCGCTCTCTCCGCCAAAACCCCTGAAAACCAGCGCAAAGCGCTGGTTTTTTTATGCCTTTCCGGGAACGAAGCTTGCTTCGGTGAACGGAAAAGGCATAAAAACGCCGACCACCGAAGGTGGGCAGGTTTTCAGGGGTTTTGAAGCCCCCCCCGGCACGGGATCTTTTGAGCGGAGCGATAAAAATCCCGCTCTCTCTCCCAGAACGGATCAAAACCCACGATGCAATCGTGGGTTTTTTATTTTTTGGGAAACCGGAAGCTCGCTTATCGGTTACTGGGTTTTGTTGCGGACGGCCCGGATGCGGATTGTTCTACACCCACAGCGCCCGGCCCAGCGGGCACGAGCGGTTTGCCGTTAATGGCCTGCACCAAGGTGGCCGTGGCCAAGAGGGCGTAGGCTCCGGCGAGGGCGAGCGTCCAGCCGGTGGATCGGAGCAAGTAAAAGGACAGCAGGGGCAGCAGTTGCAGCGCGTGCATGCCTAAAAAGTGCGCCACCCGAAGGTCGCCCACGGTGCGGCTCCACCCCACGATGAAGAGGTTGGAGTTGTCGTTCCAAGCGCCAACGCTGTGGTTCATGCGGGACCCCATGGCAAAGCCTTCGAACGAAAACACCACAAAAAGCAGGATTCCCGCGCGGATGGCCCAGAGGTAGTGTGCGGGCAACTGCGGCAGGTCCCGGGTAAAGAAGAGCCACCCCACGTAGGCCGTGTACAGGGTGACGGCGGACGCGGCTCCGGCCATCAACGAATACAGCGCGGAGTGTACGGGGGTGCTTATGTTGAAGTGCGACAGTTCTCCTTTGCCGGCCTGTAGGGCGATGTAGGCAATTTCAAACCCCAGCAAAATAACCACCGCGAGGTTGAACCACCGGACGGAAAAATCCGGCAAGTAGGCACAGTACCACCCCATGGCCCAGGCGTAGGTGAAGGTTGAAAAGGCAAATTTGAAGGGTTTGTACCAGGCGTTCACCCCCAGCACTTGGGTGGACGTGGTGCGGGCCAGCACCAAAAAGACGACCGCCAGCACCAAGCACGACCAACCAAAATAGTAGAGCGTTTCGTTGCGGAGCTTGAGTTCGGAGAGGAAGGAAAGCACGGGGTTGTATTTTAAAGGAGGAACAGAAGTGATTGATTTTGATCAAGTTGTACTGAAACGTAAAAACAATCCTTCTTCGCTAGCCAACCCGCGCAAGGTACAGAAATCGCCGGACGAACGAATCTACATTCGGTACGAGGAACCCCACCTGCCTCACTGGGATTGGGCGCCCCGATGTTCGGTTCGGGACTGACGCACGTACTTGCTTTGGTTTTTGTCGCCGGTACGCGTCCAGTAGCCTTGTTCCAGGCCCATCTGCAGGTCGCGGCTGGAGGAGGCGGTGCTGAGTTGCGGAAAGCACCGACGGTAGTCTTTGCGGGTAAATTCGGGGGTATCGGTTTGCCAGTAGATCAAAATTCGTTCTTCGGGCGTGGACCGTCGGGTTCGTAACTGGTTGCGGTGCAGCTCGTTCAAGCCCTGGAGCAACACCCCCAACTGGTATTCCACAAACGGCGCGGAAGAGCCCTGCCGGTCGCATTGCGCCAAAGCCCGGTAGTACGCCTCCGGATCGGCCGCCACGTGCGCCTCCACCGGGACGTG
>Ga0315906_10003920_pt1 | contig 19453 bp, 14 predicted proteins | sample LakEriMetagenome_4_FD_203526 | JGI IMG/M metagenome (GOLD analysis project Ga0315906, IMG submission 203526) | Freshwater fungal communities from buoy surface, Lake Erie, Ohio, United States - Buoy 2 MA122 | ecosystem: Environmental > Aquatic > Freshwater > Lake > Lake biofilm | place: USA... | reverse complement strand
TTCAAGGCTGGCACGGAAGGCGGAGTCGGACTCTTCCCAGTGGCCGCTGGAGGCAAAGACCTTGCCCAAGACTCGCAGTGCATCGGCGTTATTTGGCCGCTGGCCGATTACCGCCTTAATCTTTAGGAACGCGGCCTGCAGTTGGCCGGCTGCCAAGAGTCGATCGGCCTCGAGCACGCCTCGATCGAGGTCTGAATTGCAACTGGCTTCGCCGGCGCCCACTGGGTCTTCACCTGCCTGAATGGGCTTCTCTTCGATCACCAATGGTGAATATTTAGGAGCCAGAGAGCTGAAGCCTGTCAATGGGAAGCACTCGGCGCCGGCGCGTGCAAACAATACAAAAGGGGCGGCTTTCGCCGCCCCTCTGAAGTCACTGACTCAGCTGATTACGACAGCAAGCGCAAGGCCGACTGCGGCAGCGAGTTCGCTTGAGCCAACATCGCCGTACCGGACTGGACGAGGATGTTGTACTTGGCGTACTTCGCGCTTTCCGTCGCCACGTCCACGTCCTTGATGCGGCTGACCGAAGACTGGAGGTTCTCGGAGAGAACTGCCAAGTGCTCATTGGTCATCATCATGCGAGAGAGATCAGCGCCGATAGTTGCTCGATGAGTGGCAACGTTGGTGATCGCTGATTTGACGACTTCCAGCGCTGTCGCTGCGCTTCCTGATAAGGAGATGGCAGACCCAACATTAGCACTGAGCGAACTAGTTACTGAACCCAAATCGATTCCGACACTCGAAAATGCCGCCGAGGAATCTTGCTGAAGAACGGACAAAGTCGCAGAACTAAACAAATCAACCCCATTAAACTGCTGACCATCGATCACATCGATGTAACTATACAAAGAAGAATACTCCTTGTTGTACAGCGAAAGATCTGTGGCTGTTTTGGTTCCATCTTGCGCAAGGGTCGCCAACTCACTCATCCGATCAAGCGCCTTGGAAACCTTACTCAAATAACCATCTTGAGTTTGTTTATACGATATAGCGTTACCGATGTTCGACCGAGTCGCCTCAGTGCGATTAATCTGAGCGTCCATCCGGGAAGAAACCGCCAAACCAGCAGCATCATCCTGAGGCTCAACAATCTTTGCACCGGAAGACAAACGAGCGAGTGACTTCTGCAGGCTGGTGGTAGCATCTGCGAGGAAACGAGCACCGCGTGCAGCCGAACTATTTGTGTTGATGACCATATGACAATCCGTGTCGTAGTTGCAGGCCAGCATCCATGCCGACCGAAGGAAAAGGGTCCCTCAACCCCGTCAGGAAACATTCCCAACTACTGAAGCTATGCGGCAACCCCGCTGAGGCCTTAAGGGAATTTTCAACCCGAGCCCAAATGATCGTTTCTGGAGCGACGACCAAAACACCCGAACCTAGCCCGCTTTTTGCTGCACTAAGGCCCGTTGAAGTCTGATCCACTCATAGCCCCCCCTCAGCCCTCGTCGGCCTTGCAGACTAGCACTGCGGCTCGCCCCCATTCCGAGGCAGAAACGTGCTTTGCCGAGGCAAAACAGGCCATTTCACAAGGGCAGTTTGAGTCGGCACTGAGCCTTTTGGATCAAACCGAGGCCTTGGCGGGTCCCCTGCCCCGGCTCCTGCTGACGCGGGTCAACACGCTTCGACAAGCACGCCACTGGCCGGAGGCGCTGCTGAGAGCCCGCGAGCTGTTGGCCACCCACCCCAACAGTACCGAGGCCCACTTGGCCTTGGGTTTCATCCACCTGCTGCAAGGCCTCTGGCTTGACGGATGGCGAGAGCGGGAGTGGCGCTGGCAGCAGCCAGGGTTTCGGCACCTCATCCCCGCCGGCATTCCCATATGGGATGGAACGTCACAGCCCGACGCCCGGCTATGGATCCGCTGCGAGCAAGGCTATGGAGATTTTCTCCAATTTTGCCGGCTTCTGCCCGATGCAGCGGCCCGAGTTGGCTCGGTAGTGGTCACCGTGCCGACCAACCTCCAACGGTTGGCCCAAGCCTCATTTCCCAAGATTGAATTCCAACTCGAGACCGACTCGCCCACCGCCGACACCTGGATCAGCTTCATGAGTCTGCCGGATCGGTTGCGATGGACCCCACCGGACACCGCCCCTCCCCCTTATCTTCGGACCCATCACACCGCTCCGGATCGACCGGTTCGTCCAGAAGCTCTTATTCGCCGAATCGGGTGGGTGTCGGCGGGCAACCCCGACCACTTCAACGACCACAACCGCAGCCTTTCTCCCGAATGCCTCGGAGGCTTCCGATTGCCTCCTTCAATCCAAGCCTTCCGGGTTCAACCCGATGCCCGATTCACCGATGACCTGCCCTTTAAACTACTGCCTCCCGAGATCGAATTGACCGACTTTTCCGACACCGCGCGGTGGTTGGAGACTCTCGACCTGGTCATCACTGTAGATACTTCGGTGGCTCACCTTGCCGGCGGGATGGGCATTCCCGTCTGGATCCTCCTCCCCTATGCCCCAGATTGGCGCTGGGGCACCGACGGCGAAACCACGCGCTGGTATGGCTCGGCTCGGCTCTTCCGACAGCCCCAACCCAACGATTGGCAAAGCGTCCTGCAATCGGTGCAACAAGCTCTCGAGACCGGGGCGGCATGAAGCACACCGCTCCAGCAACCAATCGCCCTCGCTTGCAGGCCGATGCCCTGAAGGCCTTGACGAACCACGACTGGGTGGCCGCCACCGAGCATCTGGCCATGGCCCTGATCGAAAACCCCGCATGGGCTGATGGTTGGCTGAATCTCGGACTGGCTCGACTGCACCTTCACCAGCCTCAAGCCGCGATTTCGGCCCTCCAACAGGGCATCGGTCTCGATCCGAACCGCCCAAGAGCCCGTTGCACCCTGGCCGAGGCCTGGCTGCAAGCCGGTGATCTGGAGGCGGCAGCAGACGCAGGGCGCGATGAATGCCGGCGCTTCCCCGACATCTCCGACAACTGGCTGAGTCTCGGTCGCACGCTGGAGCAGATGGAACACTCTGAAGCGGGCAGCGCCTACGACCGTGCCCATCACTTGGCGCCCGAGAACCCCGACACCGCCTGGCATTGGGCCCGATGGCTCAACGAGCATCATGAGGTCGACGCGGCGTATCGCCTTCTAGAAACCGCCCGCGCTCGGCATCCCGAATCGGCTCAACTAGGGTGGCAATTCGCGGTCAACTGCTTCTACCGCGAAGACTGGATCCGAGGGCTCAATCACATGGATTGCCGGTGGCGGTTGCCCGACTTCCCGCGAGGTCCCAGCCCGGACGGCGTTCCCTTGTGGCAACCCGGCACTGAGCCGCAATCCCCGATTCTTTTGGAACCCGAACAAGGGCTCGGCGATACCATCCAATTCATCCGCTTCATTCCCGAGCTGGCCCGACGCGGACACCGCGTGTGGTTGGGATGTCCCAAGCCCCTCCGAACGCTGCTAGAAGGGTTTCCCGGAGTGGAACGACTCCTCGCCAATACCGCCGAAGCCGCCGGGGCTGGATGCCGACTACCGCTCATGAGCCTGCCCTCAAGACTGGGCATTACCGATCTCGCCGAGTTCTCAGCTCCGTATCTGAAAGCCTCGTGGCTCCAGAATAATTCACCGTCTGAGGTGGCTCAGTGCTCCCACGGCCGTCGGCGCATTGGATTCGTATGGCGCGGCAACCCTCAGCATAAAAACGACCGCCGCCGATCGAAGCCGATTTTGGAGTTCGCCCGCCATTTGCAAATCCAAAACGCCGATTGGGTGAGCTTGCAGGTCGGTGGAGATGTTTCTGGAGAACTCAACCTGCTGCGGACGCACCTTCAGTCCGTCGCCGCGACCGGGCGCCCCACACTGGATAAAGCTGCCGGTCTGCCGCACATCGAAGACGCCGGATGCAAGTTCGAAGACTTCTTGGACACTGCACGCGCCATCACGGCCACCGGCCACGTGATCACCGTAGACACAGCCGTCGCGCACCTAGCCGGTGCACTGGGGCACCCGACAACCGTGCTACTCCCCGACCCACCGGATTGGAGATGGGGACTCAGACTCCACAGGAATCCATGGTACCTGAAAACCCAACTCCATCGACGCGACATCGACAGCTGCGGCACAGTGCGGTGACCGGAGCAAAACCCACCGCCGAAAATCCTGAAATGTCGGCGGTCAGTGAACCCCAGTTCACCGACCCCCGGGTAAGCGCCTCTGGGTCAACCCGCGGTAGCGAGCCGCCTTTTCAAATCGGATGCCAAAACGGCCATCGTTCTTGCCGAATGAGCCCAAGTCCAGTTTCCGAGGACATGTTGGGCACCGAGTTTGGCCCGCTCTTTGAAAGGGCGAGGATCCAAGACCATCTCCCGCATCACGCGTGACAACTCCTCCAAATCGGGTTCCAGCCACCAGCCTCGATGGTCCAGCTTCATCCCACTGATGGAATTGCCGATGAATGCACGACGTGATGGCAGTCGGTGAACAAACTCATCGGTGGCGAAATCATCCGTTGCACCACCGCCGGTGCAAATCACCGGCAGAGCGCAGGCCATCGCTTCAAGCACCGGAAGCCCGAAGCCCTCGCCGCGGTAGGGGTGCACCAGACAGTCGCAAATCGTGTAGAGTCCGACCAGTTCCTGCTCGGGCAACTCCTGATCGAGATACACAATCTCCGGAGCAGCCGTATCAGCCTGGGCCGACCGGATCCGCTCGACCAAAGTCTGCCCCTGATAGACTGATTGACCTCCGAAGTCCTTGATCACCAAGCACACGTCGTCGGAACGACTGAAAGTCTTCAGGAAGGTAGCCAACAAGAGGTCCGCCCCCTTACGACCAATGGTGCCTCCCACAAAAAGGAACTTGAAACGCTTGCGCGTGGCGATCGGCGTGGGTGCGGCGTTGGGGTGGTGCAACCCCGGATTAAATCCGAGCGGAAGGATTCTCAGCTTTTCCGGTGAAACCCCAGCACTCAAATAAAGGCTGCGAACATATCGGCTGTAGCACCATATTTCGTGCACACCCCCCGTCATCTTAGCCCACTCCGCAGGGATGGAGCCGAATTCCCAAGGCTGGATCAGCACCCATGCCCCGCGTTGCGGTTTGTCCCAACGAGGCGGCCACTCATGCCTCACAATGATTTCTGTGGTCAGCGGCGCGTTGCGAAACACGCGCCGCACCACGCATTGAACCTCGGGAGGCAATGCAGTGCCTATCGGCGCAGCTGTACGACAAACTCCACCAGCTCGAATAGAAGGCTCCGCGTCCAACGCTTGCAGCAGTGCGCGATTCACTGAAGAAAGAGACCCCAAATCGAAAAACGAGCCATCGATCGCCAGCGTCGTCAGCGAATCTTCTTCCACAGCCCTAGACGCATGAATCTGGGTCACCGGTGCTGGCGCCAGGCCATACTGTTTGAGACTTCGCTCGATATGCTGCAAACGGTGTATGACCCGGTCGGCGACTGCCTCTCGATTGTAATGCCGGACCATGTGTTTACGCGCGGCTTGACCTTTGATACGGGCCTCCTCGGGATGAGTAAAAACATGGCGCATCAGAGTCCGCAAATGAATCTGCGAAGGGTTCGCCCATCGATGTCCTTTATAATGGGAAAGTTCGGGTTCAAGCCCTTGGGTATCGACCACCTCGTAGTCCAGCAGGTAGCTGTTATCCGGCGTCATGAACTCCGTATTGGCGCTCCAGTTTGTCACAATCACCGGCCGCTCCATGAGCATCGCCTCGTGCTGAGGGCGTCCCCAGCCCTCGCCTCGGCTCGGGGCCACGTAGCAGTCGCAGGCCAGATAAAGGCCCGGCAACTGATCGCAGGGCACCTGTTGGGCGATGAGTTCGATGCGCGGCAACTTCTTGCCGTCCAGACCCGTCGATGCAGTGAACGCTCGGATCCGTTGCCAGATCGCCTCAGTCGGATCCCAGCCGGGCTTGGAAAACAAGTAGGTGCGCAGCCAAAGGCAGACATCGTCGTCGGCCGAGAACTCGCGCAAATAAGCGGCCAACAACACATCCCACCCCTCGCGGGAGGACCACTCGAAAATGGACAGAAAGTTGAACCGGGCTTTGTTGGGCAACGAGTAGACCGTGTGCCGGGCTGGATCGAAAAACTCCGAATCCACCGCTCCTGGGATCACCACCAGTTTCGAGCGCTCCACGCCACTGGCCGCGAAGGTCTCGACATTGAATTGAGAGGGTACCCAGACCTCATCCATCCGATTGCAAGCGGCAACCCAATCGGGCGCGATGCGATCGGTCTCGAACATCGTGCGGCCAATGCTGTAGTCGGCGTCGGGGAGGCGGATGAAGAACCCTGCTGGGCCATGGGAGATACAGATGCCGCCTTGGAGCGAGACGAAGCGTTCGCTCATCTGGGACAGAGCCTCGCGGTCTGCAGCGGGTAGGTCTCGGGTGAATGCCTCCGACCGGATAGAGGAATTGTGACGGATTCCAAGGTTGCAGCGCTTTTCCAACGGCAATACAAAGTTCATCGCCTCGCTGGCATATCCGCTGGGGTTGAAAACCGGTGCTGACCAGCGTACAGCAAAAACTAGATTACACTGTTTAGGTGATTCTAAGTCAGATGTCACAATAACCTCAATTTCATAAACACACCGTCTTAAATATAATAACAATAAAAGACTAAATATAAATAAACCAAGACACACTCAAACATCAAAATTTCATTTACCTGCGCCTGCAACAAGGATAGTTAGACGGTTCCGTCGCCACCTTTTTACAATATTTCTGGCTACTATTTGATCGGGTTCGTCAGCCAACTAGTCCAAACGCCGAGAGTCAAATCTGCAGATCTACTCCAAGGGAATTTCCCCGCTTGAACCAACCCCCGAGTCTGCATAATACCTCGCAATTTACTATCTTCAAAAAGACCATTCATGGCATTTGCAACACCGCGATGGTCATTCGGTGAGAATTTCAAAGCTGCATCACCCGCAACTTCCGGAAGGCTAGTTGTGTTCGAACATATCACTGGGCAACCTTGAGCCATGGCTTCTAACACTGGAAATCCGAATCCTTCATAGTGAGACATGCAAATTAAACCAAGAGCGTAATAATACAGAACTTCCAAGTCTTCGCGAAGAATAAAATCGGTAAAAATAATCGCGTTCTTGAACTCGGTTTCCTTTAAAGACTTTTCAGTATAAGCCATATCACCATTTTTCCGGCCGACAACGACTAACTGAAAAACGTCGATTTTTCCAGTCAATCTGAGGGCCGAAATCACACCAGCAAAATTTTTGTGAGGATCAATAGCACCGACGTGGAGAAAAAACGGTTTAGTGATTCCAAACTTAAGAAGAATACTGCGGTCGTCGGAGCATGTATTGCTAGAATATTTTGACACAATAGTTAAACCCGCATAAATTGTATATATTTGCTGAGGGGAAAATAATTGAGCACGAATCAAATCTTCCCGTGTGAAATCTGAAATAGTTAGCAGCGTGGCTCTTCGCAGCTTAAGAGTTAGCAGTCGTTCAAGATACTCGATACGCTGACTCTCCGAGATGCGCGGAAAATAAATACGCAGCGGGGTAAGGTCGTAAAAAACTGCACACAATGGCAATTCGGGGAAAGCGTCTAATGAACTATCGGGACCTGCTGGAATCGTCATAGGATCCGGGATGAAATAAAGATCAAAATCTTCAGACCGGCAATCGCTGTCGATACGGTAGCTGATATTCGGCATTGAGAGCAATTCATTCAGTGCATCCGGTAGGCTCCCGTGTTTGCTAGTGAGAACAAAGTTAATCTCAGGAGCAGCCTTTGCCAAAGCTAGGACATGATGCCGTGTATAGTTACCGATGCCGCGTTCCATAGAACCACGACTAAAAAAAGTAAGGGCGTCCACCAACACCCGTCGACAATTTTGTGGAATTATACGGAGCGGGGGCTGTTTGCGGCAAAACTGACCGCGAAGTTTCGGCAACAGCTCACTCCAATTGGTTTGAACTTCATGCAATCGGTCAGCTCGCTCAAGTTGCCCGCTCGCTTCGAACTCAAGCTGTTTTCGCTCAAGTGTAGCATAAAGCAGGTTATCAGCCATTAGTGATGCTATAACTGGAGCAATTAAAGAATCTTCCGGAGGTCCTAAACTTAATTTTGTTGCAAATAACTGTGCGAATAAAAAATCACCTACACCAACAGGTCTCCCAATTTCTCTCGATAACGCTGCAGCTTGATCATCTACATTAGGCTTCGAAATCAGATGATCAATATGAAGAGGCAACCATGGACGTTCAAATGCATCGCTTCGAATCAAACCGTGACGCACATAAGTACTATAGGGGGTCTTTACCATGCTGAACAACTGAACGGTGGCGGACTCGAACCATGTGTTCTGAGTGCCAATAAACAGAAACTTTCGAGGTGCTGTAGCTTTTCCATCAAGGTTAATTTTCTCACGACGGGCAAAATCCATCAATACGCGGATCAGTGCAGCAGCGTATCGACCATGGCCCATACCAGCAGCAGGGACCGTGTAACCGCCCTGATTCGTGGTCTTGGGGAAATTTCCCTGCCAGAGATCAAAGCACATGATACCTGAATCTTGATACACGCTATCAATCGATACAAATTCGCACGAATCAACAAGACGATCCGGAATCCCAGCGCCAAGGCGGAGGAATTGTTCGTTAATCAAAATCTTGCCAGTATGGCCAAATAGTCTCCGAAATTGCGCGACACAAATAACAAGATCAACGTTTGCACCAATGTAACCGATGTTTAAATGCGGTGGGATCACGCTGAGATGATCGGCTAGGTACGGCAGCACGTGATGGACCGAATAAAGTAGCCCATGGTTCCACGCATCCACGTTCAATCCACTTGACAACATCGAAACCTTCATGTCAGGGAGCAACTTTTCCATTATTCGAATATAGCGAGCGGCCGGCTCGTCAGTTAGCCTGAACTCCTCGAATTGTTCACTAGGCATCCCCCAGTTACTCGCCTGTTCGGGCACCTCTGGCGTTAAGACATTTAAAAAAAATTTATTAAAATCATTAGATGTACTGTCTTGGGTGTTATGATATACAGAATTGAGCCGAGTGTGATCGCAGTGATAAGCGTAAACTTTGTCAAGTATATGATCTGTCTTTCCATTAACCAAGAACAAACGCTTGCACAAATTTGAATCTACGTGCCAACCGAGCACCATCTGCTCATTCATTCCGTGAATTCCAAACATCTGTTTCCGAAGAGCCAATTGAAAATCACCAGGACCATCAAAAAGAGTTTCAAAATTATTTTTTACCACCTCGTTTAGATGTAAACGCGTACCCCACCGATGGAAAGCTTTGATAATTGCCTCCGGATCTTTCCGGTCGGTTGATTCCCAAAGCATTTCGGGCACTTCAAATCGAGGCAACTCATAGAAACCGTCAGCCAAACTAGCACACACATCAGAAAGCGACCCCCCTTTTAGTGGAACGAACACCATGTCGGTATTTGTATTTAGAATCCACCGATTCTTGGGATTGGATCGGCGGATTGCAATATTGCGACAAAGAGGTTCAAGAACCTTGAATTTTGCCCCGTTTTTTCCTCTCGCATATTGTTCAGGACGAACACGAATAATTCGCAATATTTGTTTTGATTTTTGAGTTAACGTATCCGCAATTGACTCGGGAAATGTCGGCATATCATCCGGTGTGTTGCAGTCGACGAAGATGATTTCATCGTCGGGATGAGTGAGTACTTCGGCGATGCAGTTGAAGCTCAACGCGGCACGCTTGGGCAGGTTGTAGCCGTGGGAGTCGTTACGGCCGTAGACAATGACAGAGATCATTGGGGAGGATAAAGTTTATCTTTCTGCTGTGTATTTTTCAGGTCGTAAAGTAGGACCACGCCGATGTGCAGTTGGAGGTGAAATTCCCCAGCCCGGATGCGGGTCTTAAGCTCGGGGAGAGTAACAAAATCCACCTTCAGGCCCGCTTCGGGAATGAAAGCGGCATCTGGCTCGGTCGCTTCAACCACAAAGGCGTGCTGGCGGTTTTCCATTCTGCCAGTATCGGCAAAATAGGAACCCAGCGGCTTAATGGAGAGCACGCCAAGGCCTGTTTCTTCTTTGAGTTTGCGCCGGCAGGTCTCGAGGGGGATTTCTCCCGGCTCAAGCAATCCGGCGGGCAGTTCCCACGTGTATTGCTCTACGGCCGGACGGAATTGGCGGACGATCGGTATTTTGCCGCTCGGGGTAATCGCTAGAATTGTAATGTAGTCTGCTTGAGCTACGGCATGGTAGATGTGCGGTTCTTGGTCGGGCGAAAATTGGATGCAGTTTTCCGCCATGCGAACCCAGGGAGAAAGAATGATTTCCCGCCTCGAGAGCACACGGGCGGGAGGGTCATCGAGTTCGGGGATTGAGGTTGAGGCGTTCATGAAAAGAAATTAGCCTTGGTAGCGGTTCGTGATCGGCAGACGCCAATCTTTGCCAAACGCGCGGGCCGTGATTTTTGCGCCCGGCGGGCTTTGTCGGCGTTTGTATTCGTTGCGATCCACCAAGCGGGTGACTCGCATCACTACTTGCGGATTAAATCCTTTGCCGACGATTTCAGTAATGCTCCGATTGTCCTCGATGTAGTCGTATAGAATTGGATCGAGAACTTCGTATTCAGGGAGCGAATCACTGTCCTTCTGGTCGGGACGCAATTCCGCGGACGGCGGCTTTTCCAGCGTGCGCAGAGGGATGAGATCACTGCCCGCGCATTGGTTGCGGTAGCGGCTCAATTCATAAACCAAAAGCTTGGGAACGTCCTTAATCGCGGCGAAGCCGCCGGCGGTATCGCCATAAAGCGTGGAGTAACCGACACTGCCTTCACTCTTGTTGCTGGTGGTAAGCACCATCCATCCAAATTTGTTGGAGAGCGCCATCAACAGCGTGCCGCGAATGCGGGGCTGAAGATTTTCTTCCGCTAGATCGGGGGCATGCCCGTTGAACGCGGGTTGAAGCATGTCCAGGAATTCCTGAAATGTATTATCGATCGGAAACTTCAGGAATTGGACGCCAGAGTTTTTCGCGAGCAGTTCGGCATCTTCCAGACTGTGAAACGAAGAGTAGCGCGTCGGCATGGCCACTCCGGTTACATTCGCGGCGCCGAGTGCGTCAGCGGCAATTATTGCGGTCAGCGCAGAATCAATTCCGCCCGAAAGTCCCAAGACAACTTTCTTAAAACCGTTTTTCAGCACATAGTCACGAGTTCCGAGCACGAGAGCCTGATAGATTTCAGGCAACCGATCGAGCGGAGTCGAGAGTGTAGGAATGATGGTGGTTTGGGTGGTGACAGGCAATTCAGGGAGTGCGACGCGCGAGTAATCTGCGCCAGACGTCGTGTAGTGTTTGCGACGACGTGGGTCAGAAAGACGGGCGCGAAAAACTCGACTGAAATCCAAATCAGCGACGACTAAATCTTCGGCGAATTGCTGGCCGCGTGCGATTAGTTCGCCCTGCGGTCCGCAGATCAAACTTTGACCGTCGAAGATGAGTTCGTCCTGACCGCCGACCAAATTGCAGTATACGATGAACGCGGAATTGTCGGATGCTCGAGCTGAAAGCATGCGCTCCCGTACCGCGCCTTTCCGCAAATGATAGGGGGAAGCGGATAAATTGATGAGCAATTCGGCTCCGCCAAATCCAGCCTGTCCTTCAGCAGGGCCGCCGGGATACCAGATGTCCTCACAGACACTGACGCCGAAGACGGTGCCATTGCGTTGGAATACTTGCTTCTGCTGACCGCGACCGAAGTAGCGGTTTTCATCGAAGACGCCGTAGTTCGGAAGGTATTGTTTGTACTGGTAGCCTAAGAGCTTGCCGTCGTGCAAAACTGCGGCGGCATTGTAGAGATCATCGGCCGCATGAATGCAGCCGACAATCGCCGTTAGGCCTTTCGTCGCCGGTAAGAGGTCGTTGAGCGATCTGGCCGCGGCATTGAGAAAATCTGGCTTCAAGAGCAAGTCCTCCGGCGGATAGCCGGTGATGGCGAGTTCGGGTAACACGACCAGTTCCGCTCCTGCTCGACGAGCCTCATCGAGGCGCGCGAGGATTTTATCCCGATTGCCGTTGAGATCGCCGACCGTGCAGTTGATCTGAGCGATAGCGATGCGTAGTTGCATTTACGGGTGGGGGCTAGCGAGGCAGACTAGACTATATTACTTGTAGGCAGCTACAGGATTTGCCGCGGGCCTGCCTTACGAATTTGAAAGGCCGCTGTCTATTGCGGCGGCGTGATCCGATCAGTTGCCCCGGTGACGGGGATTTTTTTGACATGCTCGATCTTGATACCACCGAAAATCCCGGGGTGCCAGAGTTCGATTAAGCGTGTGGAGTTGGCGGCGTCATCGACGCTGCAGCCCGCTGGCACGTATTCGATCCCAGGTTGATTCGTCAATGTGCTCTGGAGTATACGCCAGAAGTCGACGACCATGACGGGATTCTCGTGACCGGCGAAATCCGCCACAGTTAGATTCTGAAATACTGGATCAGGGGTCGCCACCAGCACAACTTCTGCTTGAGCGAGACAATCAGCGAGGCTATCGAGCATGAGTATCTGACCGCGGAATTCGGTTTGAGCGCCATCGCGAGCCAACGGATCGTAGGCTACGACGCGAGCGCCAAGCTTGAACAACTGCCACGCGATTTCGATCGATTGGGATTCCTCGATGATGTGTGAGTGTGGTTTGTAGGCAAGGCCGAGGATGGCCACGGTCGTTCCGCGCTTGATCCGGCTCTTGAGGTGTTTGACGATTTTTTCCGGTATGCTGCGGTTCGAGCGATCGGTGGATTCCGAGACGACAGCACTAGTACCAAGCGCGCGGGCCATGAAAGCGAGGGCAACATTGTCTCGCGGGAAGCACGGGCCGCCGAAGCCGAGGCCGCCTTTGAGGTATTTGGTGCCGATGCGTTTGTCCGACCCAACGGCAGCAGTGACGACGTCCACGTTTCCTCCAGGGAGGCGTTCGCACATATCTGCCAACATATTGGCGAAGGTGATTTTGGTCGTGACGAAAGCGTTGACGGAAATCTTGGTGAGCTCCGCATTTTCCAAACTCATGCGTTTGCATGGCGCATTGTTCGCCATGATTTCGCTGTAGGCCTGCTCAAGAATGCTGCCGCAGCGATCATCAAATTCGCCAATAAGCGTGAAATCAGGATTGAGGAAGTCGCGAATGACACTGCCTAGAGCAATGAATTCAGGGCTGTAGCACAAGCCGAAATCAGAACCGCATTTTTTGCCGGATTCTTGTTCGAGGACTGTGAGTAAACAATAGCGCGTGGCACCGGGCAGCACGGTACTCGTCAGAACAACAACGTGATAACCCTGTTTTTCTTTAAGTGATTTACCTATTTCCTTAAAAGCCCAAGCAGCGTATTGCAGCGAGAATGCACCGCGATCGTCACTCGGGGTGGGGACAATCACAAATGTAATGTCCGAATTCAGGATGGCTTCCTCGTGGCTGCGGGTGGCGCGGATGCGGCTCTTGTTAGCCGAAATCATTTCTTCCAGATCTGTCTCCTGGACTGGAGCATGGCCCAAGTTAAGGAGGTCAACTGAGCGGTTGTTAACATCGACACCGATGACGTAGTGACCACGGCTGGCGATAGCAGCTGCCATACTAGCGCCTAATTTGCCTAGACCGACGATAGAGTATTTCACGTGTGAAGTTTTTTCGAATAAATTTATTAACAGGTTCAACGAGCGATCGCGGTAACACAGAGATGCCAACCAAGTCGGCGCTCCACGGCGCGGAACAAGAAGTTGGGCATCCAGCGCCAATACCATTCTTTGATGTACTGATATTTTACGTATTTCTCCACCTGATAAGGAAAAATGTGATCAATAAACATGTCTCTAACTTGGAAGCCGGGGCCGATCAGTTCTCTGAAATTTTTAGAATCGTAGGAGTACGTGACTGGACAACCGGTTTGTGCTTCGGAATAGCGAGCGATTAGTTCGTCCGCTTTCCAAAATTTACCACGACCGTAGGTCATGAGAATGCCAAGCACCTTCCACGAATGGCGGTTGTACACCATTAATTTAAGGGTTGTGCCAGGCTTAACAAAATGACGTTGAATTTGATCTATAACTCGCTCCGGGTGAGGTGTGTGATGGATGACTCCAAACGAATAAATGAGGTCATAGTGACCGGGGGGAATGACGCTCGACAGATGTTCAGCGTCGGCGTTGTAGAGTGTGACGCGATCAGCTAAACCAAATACTTCGACCCGTTGTTTGGCGAGTTCGATTGATTTTTTGGACAAATCAACGGCGGTCACTTGAGCTCCTGCGCGAGCGAAACAAATTGTTGCTGTACCGATGCCACAGCCAATTTCTAAAACTTTTTTTCCCTCCCATTTAGCAAATTCGGCAAAATCAGGAATGTGTGGCTCGACAAAATGTTTACGGGCTTCAACCTCATCAAAATATTGGCGACTGCCGACTGCTGCAGTCGAATGACGGAGATTACACGGCCGCGTGTCCCAATATTGTTTGACCGCTTCCACCGGTGTGTCCGCAAAGCTAGTTTTCATGGGTCCTTTCTGAATGCTTGGGTTGAAGTTGTCGCAGGCTGCTCAGCGAGTTTTGCTTTGACTTGGGCTTCGATCCACCAGTAGGTGCGGGCAAGGCCGTCTTCAAGGGATGTGGGCGGGGCCCAGTCCAGCGTTTTATTCAGAAGAGTGTTGTCGGAATTGCGACCACGTACCCCTTGCGGGCCGAAAATATGTCTCTTGGCCAGCTTGACACCGGCAATGCTCGAGACCATGTCAGCGAGTTGGTTGATCGTAACCATGCGGTCTTGGCCCAGATTCAGCGGCTGATGAAAATCTGAGTGCATCAGCTTTTGAATACCCACGACACAATCGTCGATGTAGCAGAACGAACGGGTCTGTTCGCCGTCTCCCCAGATTTCGATTTCCCTCTGGCCGGTGAGCTTGGCGTAAGCGACCTTGCGACACATAGCCGCTGGAGCTTTTTCTCTTCCTCCTTCCCACGTGCCGAGCGGGCCAAAAATATTATGGAAGCGAACAATACGGGTCTCGAGGCCAAAGTCTTCACGGTAGTGGTTACAGAGTCGCTCGGTAACGAGCTTTTCCCAACCGTACGCATCTTGGGGGAAAGCTGGATACGCGTCGCTTTCCTTCAGCGCCGTAACATCTGCTGAGCTTTGAAGATGCTCTGGATAAATACAAGCAGAAGAAGTGTACAAATAGCGATTGACACCATTGAACCGCGCTGCCTCGAGGGTGTGCAGATTGATCAGCGAATTATTGTAGAGAATCCGAGAGTGATTGGCTGAAATGAAGCCCATACCGCCCATGTCGGCTGCGAGAGCGTATACCTCGTTAATGCCGTGAGTGGCTTGAAGGCAATTATCCCAGCGACGCAAATCCAACACCTCGAATTCATCAGCATCGCTTTTACTGTATTCTGGCTTTTTGATGTCGACGCCGCGAACCCAGTAGCCTTTCTGCTTGAGGCTGCTAACGAGAAAACTGCCAATAAAGCCGCCGGCTCCGGTAACTAGTATTTTGGTAGGTGAATTCATTTTGTGACTATTAGATGAAAATTTTGCAGTCTTTTAAGCTTCCCACATGTGAATATGAGATTAACATTAGTTCAACTAACACATTGAATAATTTTATTTTAAATAAATATATAAGATTGTAATTTAGATTTTAAAGTAATAAATTTTAACCGGAATGCCCCGCTTTATAAAATATTTATTTTTATAAAAATTGAACTTCACCAAAATTTAAAGCTTTAAGTTTTGAATTATAATTTAGCATGGTTATTAAAATACCACCGAAAACTGCGTTTAATTAGTAAATAGTCGCCCTGTCATGTTAACTAATATCGCGCCTTCTATGTTTTTAATAGTTATAGTTTATGGTTTAAAATTTACAATTTTTGAGCCGTTAAATTTATAAAATCTTAACAATGTTACCGGTTAGTCATGACTGACCGTCACGCCGGTGTATCGGCGACCTGCGCCGAAAAAACACAGAATATCTGCGGCCAATATTTTGGTTGTGCGCATAATTTTATGATATTTAAATACCATGAAAGTCATTGGCGGAAGGATGATGCGTATTTGCCTCTATTGTTTAATTTTGATGTTTTTAAGTCCAGTATGTTTAAATAAAAATCTAATACCTTGAACCCATATTTCAGGCAAATTATTCCAAGTAAGTGCTTTCTGTCGCAAAAACTTTACCGCGAAGACTGTTTTACCAAAAGCATCTAAGCACTCTGAGTACGATTATATAAGCCGCAGTTCTGGGGTGGATTTTTTAAATGAATTATCGAACCATTTTATAGTTTCTTCAAAATGATTTTTGAGATAAAAAACCATCGGCTAAGATGGCCTCGGCAGCACCACTCATAGGATCTATTGCTGATGGAAAAAATATTGTTTGCTCTCGGCGAGAATATGCCTTTTGCACATCTTTCAATGCATATTGAGGTTGGCGTAGATGAATGAGAGCTCTACCTCGAACCAGCAATTGACCTAGGGTCGAGGCTGTCGCAAGGTCAGGTCGCTGGTCAAAACCTCCACAACCTTCTCATATTGTTTGTCCGCCAGCAGATATCCGGAATATTGAGTCAGCAGTGTTTCGCGAACTTCATCGGTGATGATTTGATTGGGTTGGGTCTCGGCGAGGTTGAGTGCCATGGCGTAGGCATCAAGGGATTCTGCTAGTCGATCCATGCGACGCAGTTCCAAGCCCAATTGCATATAAAAATAGGCTTCATTGGGACGCTCCTTGAGGACTTTGACGAGGAGCTCGTGGTTTCGCTGAAATTTGTTGCGTTCAGCGATGACTTCTGCGGTATAACCGTGATGAAGAATCAGCAAATCTCCCACGCTGATGTCCATCTGCCATTCCTTGGAAACCTTCAGGAGGGCTGTGTAAACACCCTCATGCACACATCCTTGGAATTGGATCGCTGGGATGTTGCGAAACAAGCTCGGGAGGATGGGCTTGGATACCTTACCTTGATGGGTGTCGATCAGCGGCAGGCGAATCAGGGCCACATTGTCGCTATTAAGCAACGCAGGGAGGGCTTGCTTCTCGGCCGGGCTCAATTCATCATCGGCATCCAAAAACAAGATCCAGTCGCCTGTAGCCAGGGCGATGGAGGCGTTGCGGGCGGCGACGAAGTCGTTGCACCACTCGAAGTGACCCACTTGGGCGCCATGCTCACGCGCGATTTCCAAGGTTCGATCGGTGGACCCCGTGTCGATGACGATGAGTTCGTCGGCGATGTCCTTCACCGAGGCGAGGCATTGCCCCAGAAAGCGCTCCTCGTTCTTGACGATCATACAAACGCTCAGTCGGGGCTTCCGGTTGGGGTCCGATAACGCCGGCCAAGCGATCGGGTTAGCCTGCTTCCGCTGTTTGCGGTGGGCGTTGAGCGTGCGTTCCAAGGCCGCAACCACCTGCTGGGCGGTGGTCCACTTGGGCGTGAGAGCCAGCGCTCGCTGGGCTGCCCTCAGGCCGGCCTCGGGGTCGCCAGCCGCCACGGCGGTACTGGCCATCTGGATATAGGCCTCGGGATGAAAGGGGCGGAGGGCAATGGCCTTCAGAGCCTCGTGCCACGCTTCCACGTAACGCCCGGCGCGCTCGGCCTCAACCGCTCGGACCAAAGAGCCGATTTCGGTGACCGGTGTGGGTGGAATTGAAAGAGGCTGGGCTTCCATGGCGTTGTTCCCACCGCCTCGGTTCTGATCATCCAGGCGTTGGCCGAGGCGGCCGACGATGACAGGGATCTGGGCAGTCGAAACAGTCCGCCGCAGCAAAGAATAGGCCATGCTGAGCCGGTGGCGGGTTTGGGGGGCATTCGGCTGGAGTTGGGCTGTTAACGGTCTTCGCCTTGCGGCGGGTTTGAGACGCCAGCGTCGCGGCAGGGGCGAGTCTTCTCGGTCGCGGTCTGCAGCGTCTGGCAGCCCAAGGAACGGAGGGTGAGACACCGTCCCTACCGGAACCAGCGGGCCTCTTGGCCCGAATCTCCACCACCGGCCCATCCGGGCCGGAGCCCCCCGGTAGGGCCCGAGTCTCTCGGGCCATTCCAGCCTAACCCGGCAGCCCAAGGAACGGACGGTGAGACACCGTCCCTACCAGATGCAGGGGGGAAGGACGGTGGGACACCATCCCTACCGGAACGAGCGGGCCTCTGGGCCCGAATCTCGACCACCGGCCCATCCGGGCCGTGGCCCGCCCCGATAGGGCCCGAGTCTCTCGGGCCATTTCCACCTCACCCGGCAGCCCAGGGAACGGACGGTGAGACACCGTCCCTACCGGATGTAGGGGGATGAACGATGAGCCACAGTCCCTAACGGATGCGGCTTCGGTGAAAGGTTCGGTCGGGGCCGAGCGAATAACTAGGGACATGGCCAAGCCGCTCAATCACGACAGTCCCTGGAAAGACGCCATCGACCAGTTCACCCGGTCTTTCCTCGAAGTCACCTTTCCAGATGTCGCCGCCGGCATTGATTGGTCGGTCCAACCCAAATCACTCGAGCAAGAACTCCACGAAATCACCCCAGCCTCCGAAATCAGGGCCAAGCGGGTCGACAAACTCCTCAAAGTCCGCCTCCTCGATGGCACCGACCAGTGGCTCTACATCCACATCGAGGTCCAGATGCACCACGACCCCGATTTGCCACGGCGGTTGTTCATTTACCACTACCGCATCTTCGACAAATACGGCGTCAGCCCCCTTACCCTGGCCTTACTCGGAGACACCAGCCGCAAGTGGCGCCCCACGTCCTACCACTACCAATCCCTCGGCTGCGGCATCACCTTCCGCTTCCGCATCTGCAAGACGATAGACTTCAAAGGCAAACTCGACGACCCGCGCTACCGCCACCAACAAGCCCTCTTCGTCATTGCCGCTCACCTAGGAACCCAACAGCACCGCCGGAACCCCCAGCAACTCAGCGACTATCGCCTCGAACTCTCCGTCAAACTCGGCAACGAAGGATACTCCCCATCGGAAATCCCAAAATTGATCCGCCTGATCGACTGGTTGATGCCCCTGCCCGACGCACTTAAGATCCAGTTCAGAAACCAACTCCAGCAACGCCTACCCGATACAGCCATGCCCCACATCACCCTCTTCGAAGAACTCGCCCTTAAAGAAGGCCTTGAAAAAGGCATCGTACAAAATGCTCGCGAGGCAATTATCGACGTCCTCGACACCCGGTTCGGCGAGGTGCCCGACGCTGTGCGCGAGCAGGTCAACGCCATCGGCAGCGGGCGAAATCTCAAAGATCTCCATCGCCGCGCGATCCTAACTCCCAGCCTCGAAGAATTCCAATCGGCTCTCTGACGGATGCCCCGGGGCCAAGCCGAGGCAATGGACGGTGAGACACCGTCCCTACGTGTGAACATGAAACTGAAACGACTAACCGGTGAAAGACCGAGTACGGTGCTGGCATGGCGCCGTGTAGCTGAAGGTAACTGCGTCGCTGAGA
>Ga0315906_10003919_pt1 | contig 19458 bp, 22 predicted proteins | sample LakEriMetagenome_4_FD_203526 | JGI IMG/M metagenome (GOLD analysis project Ga0315906, IMG submission 203526) | Freshwater fungal communities from buoy surface, Lake Erie, Ohio, United States - Buoy 2 MA122 | ecosystem: Environmental > Aquatic > Freshwater > Lake > Lake biofilm | place: USA... | reverse complement strand
GATATGTCTCACTGCGATACTCCAGAAAAATTATATAATTATATACCAGAAGAATTAAAGACAGTGTAAAACACATTATGGCCGTGCAACATGCAAATAGAGGAATAGTAAAGAAAGATTTACAGTTATATTATAACCGTGAATTTATTAAAAGTTTTAGGGGACAAGCTACTACAAATATTGCATATGCTACCAACAATTTTTTAAATTCAAATAGTAATTGGTGGGTTAATTCAGGGAATGCTGTTTTTAATGATAATGATACAAGTATTGATAAACCGATTATTTTAAATGTAGATACTTCAAATTTAAGAATATTTAGTTCAACTGTTACGGTAGTTGGAAATCAACAATTAGGTTCATCAATTATTCCCATTTCAGGAAGTACGCAATATTCGATGTCCATTTATTATTGGTTCAGTGGGACATCAATGCAAACACCTCCTTATGTAAGAGCTAATGTTAATAATTATGATTTAACTTTTTTTAGATATAATGGAGATACAAATTATTTAAATTGGCCAAGAAGGACTTGGATAAGATTAACTGCGACATTCACCACTCCAGCCAATGAAACAGGAGTATACATGAGTAGTTATACAGGTGATACTGCTGGTGAAAAACTTGCGTATTTTGGTTATCAAATTGAACAAAAAGCTTATGTTACTCCATTAGTTTTAGGAAGTAGAACAGCTAATACAATTGCTGCTGGTGGTGGTTTATTAGATATAAGTGGAAATAATTATAATATTGATCTTACTAGTTCTGCGATTGCTTTTGATAGTGGAGGATTTTATTTTAATGGAAATGCTGGAGGGCAACTTGTAACTCCAGTAGCTAATTCAGTGTTAGATAGTTTGAGTAATAATACTCATACTTATGAAATCTGGTTTAAATTATTAGGGACTCCTCCCGGATTATATGACGGTTATCTTTTTGGAAGACAGGGGTATCATGAAGGATTTGGGCATTATAAATCAACTCCAAATGCTATATATATTACGACATGGTATAATGATGCAACGAATGTGGTTTTAGGAGCAACTTTAAGTTTAAATACTTGGTATCACGGTATTTATATAGCAAATGTAGAAGAAGCCACTAGAAAATTATATATAAATGGAGCTTTAGTAGATAGCAATACATTAACTAAACAATTAAGACAATATACTTCTACTACTCCGTATTTTATTGGCGGAGGAGACGCTAATTGGCCATGCAATAGTATTATTTCAAATATGAAAGCTTATAATAGAGCTTTAACTGCCGCAGAAGTATTACAAAATTTCAATGCAAATCGTAAAACTTATGGAATATAAAATATGAGTACAGTAAATAATGGACCAGTAATAACAAAAAACAGTTTGGTGTTAAACCTTGATGCAAGCGCGAGAAGAAGTTTCTTGCCAAATTCTATTATTAATATGGACGCTTGGACTGTCTCATCTGGTAGCGTTGCTGGATATAATCAAAATGGTCCAACAGATGAAAATCAAAGAACAGCAACTACAAATCCTTGGGGAGATACAGATGTGATTTGGGGTTCATATCCAAATGGAAGTGGAGATGCTGATGGAGGTTGGTCTACAAATGGCTTCAACATAGATAGAACAAAATTATACAGATTTAGCGTTTGGATGAAAAGAACGTCAAGCACAACTGGAGGTACTGCTTATTTAGGAGGTACAGCATGGGATGCTTCTCAATACCTAAAAAGAACTGTTGATAGCGTTGACGAACCAAATCCATATTGGTATTATAATAACATATCAAGTTTCACGCAAAATGTATGGTATTTAGTTGTTGGACATTTATATCCTTATAATACCACTTATACAGGAAGACATCCAGATAGTGGTTTATATAATGCTGGAAGTGCAGTAAAAGTTGCAGATATCGGTGGAAATACTGTCGGTGGAGATTTTAAATTTAGCTCTACTTCTACATATGCATATCATAGAGTTTTTCATTATTATTGCGGAGATAATACAAGTAGATTACAATTCTATGATCCAAGAGTAGATTTAGTTGATGGAAAAGAACCAAGCATAACTGAATTAGTAAATTATTCTCCTGCACGATGGAGAAATTTAGCATCAAATAGTATAAATTTTTCTATTTCAAGTAAACCTACATATTCAACTACAGCAAAAGGTCTATTTAATTTTAATGGGAGCAGTACTTTTTTTACTTCGCCAGAAAATTCTTCTTTTAATACCGAAACATTTACAATTGAATGTTGGGCAAGAACATCAAGTGTAAATCAAAATGGTTTTTTCTTTGAAAAAGGAACAGTAAATTCACAATATGCAATTTTTTTAGAAAATCCAAATATAAAAATAAGAACAAATACGGCATTTAGTGGTTTGGCTGATTTGCAATTCACTGCCGCTTCTTATATACAGGCTAATGTGTGGTTTCTAGTAACTGCTAGTTATAATAATGGATTAAAAAGCTTTTATATTAATGGAGTCCTTTTGGGAACTCAAACTGTTACTGGTGGATTTACAACAAACGCAAATGGAATGTCAATAGGCGTTTATGGTGGTCAAACTGGCGGTAGAGGATATTATTTCAATGGAGATATTGCTAATTTAAGATTCTACAATAGAGTATTAACTAATGCAGAAGTGTCTCAAAATTATCAGGCAACAAAATCAAGATTCGGATTATAATTATAAAGGAATAAAATGCTACAATATAGCCCCAAAATAGTAACAGATAGTTTAGTGATGTGTTTAGATGCATCAAATAATAAATCATATCCAACAACAGATTTACCAGTGAAAGGCGGATTGGTTATGTGGATGGATGCTGCTGACGACTCTACTTTTAGTTATAGTTCTGGAACCACAGTGAGCCAGTGGAGAGATAAGAGCGGATTTAATTATCATATGGTTCCAGTTTCTGCTGGTCCAACAAGAAGTTCAGCTTTAAATTCAAGAAAAGTATTAACATTTACGACTGCACAAACTATTCAAAATCTTTCAATAGATTTAAGACTTGTCCCTTATACAGTGTTTGTAGTTAGTAGGTTCACGGGAGGTGCGAATAATAGAGTCCTGACATGTAACATCAATGCTACTGGCGTTAACTGGCTTTTGGGTCATCATGGTGGTACTGTTAATGATTATTATGCTGAAGGGTGGGTATATGATTCTGCCACCGCAGCAGATACGACATGGAGAATGTTTATGGGTGATTGGGCTAAAGTTCCTGATTTGGCTAGTTTTTATAGCAACGGCACTGCATTAGCTACAGACAGTAATGCAGCAAATGGAGCGCCTTATAGTTTAGGAATTAATATATATACAGCAGGAGCTTCTGAAACTTCTAATTGTGAAGTTGCTGAAATTATAATTTTTAATAAAAGAATATCAGACGCAGAAAGAAAACAAGTCCACACATATCTTGGACAAAAATGGGGTATATCTAATACTGATAGAAGTATAGTTGATTTAGCGGGAAATGATGATAATGGATTATTTGGCAATGGAACTGTGGCAAATATGCCAGCTTATGATTATTATAACAAAGGAACTTTGAAATTTGATGGTTCCAATGATTATGTGAGTGTAGGAGCTAACGCAATTCTTCGGGGTAATAGTATAAGTTTAGGAGTTTTTTTTAAGACTATAAATAATGGACAATCGGTTCAATTTATAGCCGGATATGGAGATACTGGTGTACAGGGTTATTGGTTAGGAGTAGTTGGCGGACCTATACGATTTTTTGTAGGTAATGGATCAACATCTCTTCAGTTAAATTCAGGCATATCTCCTAATAATGACCAAATTTACTATGTAGTTGGCACATACGATGGAACAAATCAACGAATTTATGTTGATGGCGTATTAATGGCATCTTCGACTTCTGTCAATGGAAGTCTGAGTTATACTGGAATGACTGATGGATTTTTGATTGGACAAGTCCAAGGATTTACTGGCGGTAGATACTTAACTGGAAACATATATGCTATGCAAGTATATAATAGAGCATTAAGTGCCGTAGAAGTTGCTCAAAATTACGAAGCTCAAAAGTCAAAATTTGCAAATACAATTGTACAACAAGGATTAGTATTAAATCTTGATGCTGGTAATCCATATAGTTATGCAGGAGCGGGAACAACTTGGATTGATGTAAGTGGAGCTAGTAGTGTGGCAGAGTTTGTGGGTGGTCCTGCTTTTAGTAGCGCAGATAATGGTACTATTTATTTTGATGGTGGTACATCTTATTGCGCAATTACACCATCTAATAATTTTGCATGGACACCATCAAGTATTGGTCTAAATAATATGACTATTGATTTGTGGTTGAAAAGTAGTGATTCAACAGGATATATATTATCAAAACCTTGGAATGGAAGCGGAGAATATAATTACTATCTATATTTTAATGGATTTTTTATAAATACAGGAAATCAATCTAACGCTTTTAATTTTTCAACAGTAACAACTGGTAATTGGATTAATTTAGTTATATTAGTGTCTACAACTCAATGGGGAGCTTATATAAATGGCGTACAAAATGTAGCTCTTGCAAATCATGGAATAACAAATAATACTCCTACATATGGAAATACACAGACGCAACTTACATTGATGACTTTATATCCATATGGTGGTGGAGGAAATGCTGGATTTTCTACTCAGGGTAATATAGGAAGTTTTAGGATATATAATAGAGTATTATCCGCATCAGAAGTTTTACAAAATTACAATGCTACAAAAGGAAGATTTGGATTATAACGGTGTAATATTTAATATAATTTATGGAAATCATAACAATCGAAACTCAACCAACCGCCGAAAAAAATGTAGCATTAGTAAGATGCCGATTTGGCGATATTAATTTAATGGGTATTAATAGAGGTATTTCTCTATGGGCAGAATTGTTTAATGCTAATGGCGGAATGTTTGATGGTTGTTATGTACAAATAGATGGGCCAGATTGGACAGAATGGCCAGCGGGTTTAACAGCAGAAGAAGATAGTGAATATGTTAATTCTATTATCCTTAGAAGACTAGGATTGCAAAAGCGTTTGAAAGCTCCTTTCTTTACTTCTTATCCAAGCTCTCAATCTGCGGTTGAAGAATCGAACGTTTCATTCAGCGGAATCGTTGATGGTTATCCAAAAGAATTTACTTATCAATGGTATAAAGATAATAATATTCTACCAAATGCTACTGGCAATACATATTCTATTGATAATGTAAGTAATGTTAATACAGGCACTTATTTACTAAGCGTTTCTAACAGTCAGGGAACAGTTAGTGGATCAGCTTTCTTGTCAGTCGTACCAATTTCTGCGCCAGTTATTACCGCCCAACCTTTCGATATAACTTTAAATTCTGGATATTTTGGTCAAATGTATGTTGTTGCAAACGGCGTTCCAACTCCAAGTTATCAATGGAGAAAAGATGGAGTAGATGTTGTAAGCGGAATTTATTCAAGCTTGGTATTTACAAACGTTCAACCAGAAAGCTCAGGTATTTACGATGTAGTTGTATTTAATAAGGGCGGATCAGTAATCAGTTCTGGCGCGATGTTAACGGTCACTACTGGATCAAGAATGGGAGATTATAATATTTTCGATCCATTGACTGCTTAAAATAATATATGTCTTCTACTGTAAATAGAGTAATATACGCTGGAAATACAGTTCTTGTTTCGGACTCGCCAGCAGCAAGTCCGCAAACAGGTAATTTTTCTGTCAAATTATTAGATAGAATACAATCAACAAGCATATCTATTTCTACAGAAATAAAAAGAAGCAAACAAATAGGATATGATACTTTTGCTTTAGATAACTATTTAACAAGTCCACAAGTTACTGCTGAAATTAGTTATGTTTTACAAGATAACTCTAATGATTTAATTTTAGGACTTAATGCTGATGGAACTTTTTTATACAGCAATCAAAATCAAACAGGTATAGATAAAAATCTATTTTTTCTATTTGACGTTTCTCAAGAAGGCCGCGATTTAAATTCTTTATCAAACTATACTGGTATTCAAGTTCTAGGTTTAGGAAACGCTCAGATATCTAATTATTCAACAAGAGCTTCAGTTGGAGAATTGCCAACTTCAACAGTTAGTTTTGTTGCTAATAATGTTGTATTTCAAAATTATGATGATTCTAAATATATACCATCGATAAATCCAAGCGGACAAAATACAAATTACAATTACAAAATTTGGAGCGGTATCTTTGATAAATCAAATTATATATCAGATTATACTGGTAATCTTACTTTTCCTAGACCAGGAGATATAGAATTGGTAATGCAGCAACCAACGACTGATTATGGTGGAATAAAGTTTTTAAGCTATACAGGTAAGATACAAAATTACGAAATCAATATTCCTTTTGAAAGAAAAGATCTTATTGGATTTGGAAGTAATTATCCATATTCTAGAAAATTAATAAGCCCAGCGATTGGAACTTTATCAATGAGTGTTATCTTTGATGGTTTCAATACAGGAAATTATTCTGGTTTATTGTTCTCGGATAGAGCATCTGATTTTAATATTTATTTAAAAGATTGTAATGGAAATATCAAAATAGCTTACGATATAGATGATGTTAAATTGGTTAATCAGAATATTTCTACTGAAATAGGTTCGTCATTTATTTTTGATGGAGATTTTGAATTTCCAATCGGTCAAAGTTATGGTTTCGCGATCAGCGGATCTTGTGATGTTTTTGACGTAAATGCTTCTAATTATTTAGACGTATTAAACATAACAGATTCTAATACTAGAAATGCTATTAACAATTTTACAGTAAATTTAAAAGAAAACAATCTCTGGGGCAAGATGTCTGGCATTTATCCGCTTATTGGAGATTCCGCAAATATAAATAAATACAATTTAAAAGACCCTAGAGATTTAGATGCATCTTTCAGATTAGGTTTTTCTGGCGCTGGAACGATTCATTCTTCTCAATCTGGTGTTAATTTCGCAGGATCAAATGACTATGCTAATGTGTTTTTTAATCCTTATTCTAATTTAACTGGATATCCAGTTCATTTATCATTTTTGTCTTTGGCTGATTCTCCTGTAGATAGTATAGATATTGGGTGTGTTCCTTTTGATTTGAGTTCTCCTCGACTTTTAATTTCGGCAGAATATAATTCTCCTAATGTTGCGCTTTTTGATTGTTATGATGTTGTTACAGGAAGAGTTTCTATAAATTCACCAAATAGTAAAGCTTTTTATACAGCAAGCAGAATTAATACAACTAGTGGATTTATGATGTTATTTAATTCTTCTACGACTCCAACTAATAGTTCTAGGGTGATAAATGATATAAACGGATCAATAAAACCTAATTTTAATATGTTTTTAGGAGCAGTAAATAAAGGTGGAACACCTTTTTATGAAAACGTATCTAATAGAAAATTTGGATTCTTTTCTGTAGGAGATGGTTTAACAAGCGGAGAATGCGTAAATCTATATTCTGCCGTTAAACAATTACAGTATGATTTAAATAGAAACTTAGACGTATTTTAAAAATTAATTGTTGCATTCTTTGTTTCAATTTTTTTAGGAATATCTTTTAAGTGTTTTTTGCCATTTGTTTTCTTTTTATAGTCATCAAAATATTTGCGTTTGAGGGGGTCTTCGCCACCGGAAAGCGCGGCTCTTCTATCAGAAAGTTCTGAAGAATAATCAAGAAGATCGCCATACTTGCCTTTCATGTTTCCAGTTTTGTTTACAAACGCTTTATTATCAAATGGATCAACAACTTTAGCGTCTCCTAGATTCACTTGAGGTACATCATAAATTCTCTCCCAAAAATCATCGTTACCACTCTCCCCGCGATATGGCTTATAATCTTTCATAGACATAACTATGTCTACGATCTTGCCAGTTTTTTTATTCTTAAATTGATAAACCATATCTATTATATAATATGTAGAAAAAATTAAAGCGCGACTTTCATCGCGCTTTATTGTTATTCTATTTCTATTTGCTTTTCTACTTTTTTAATTTGTGGAACTATAATGGTTAATAGGCCGTTTTTCATCTTAGCTTTAATATTGTCAAAGTCATACTTCGATCTTAGAAGGTAATCTTCGTAGCTAATTCTATATTTATTTTCTTCAACCTTAATCGCTATAGAATAATCTTCTTTAAAGATTTTTACATCTTCTTTAGATTTTCCAGCGAGTTCAACGTTGAATTGTAAACCGTCTTCTGTTACTTGATATTTATATACTAATTTATTGTACATAGTAATTATGCTGTAGCAAGAATCGTGCCAATTTTTTATAGCTTTTAAAGCGTCTAAAAAGACGTTTTAGAGAATATATGACACATGATACGTCACATCTGACTACTTATGGCACACAGTATTGTCTCAGTTGTTTTCTCATAAGTAAATTGTTTTTGGAGTTTTAGACCTTCTGTATTGGGAGTCTTTGCGTAAGAAACAGATTTTTGAATAGCGTTTTCCATTTCTTGATCAGTAATATCAAAAAACTGACCTTGATTAAAAGCTTGACCCTTCTTGAAAAAGATATCATCATAACAATCTTTCAAAGAAGATGGTTCAATAAGGATACAGTTATCCTTTGTGGCCCAATCTTTATGTGCTGTAGCGTTCATAACGACACTCCATTTACCGAGCGCAGTAGAGTTGAATGATGGAAGATTCCAGCCTTCACCGCCACTTAGACCTCCAAGATCAATATCAATACTATTAAGAAAATCGTTTACTTCACTATTTATTTGCATATAAGGAAGGAAGTTAACATTGTTGTAATGTTTTCCATCCATAATCTTTAACAGTTCATTTTGAAATCTGTTTTTGTCTAGAAATGGATTTGTAATAGCGCATGTTAATTGATATTCAGATTTATTACCAAAAAGCTTCAGCCAAGCTTTAATTATACGAGCGGTATTTTTTCTATTTTCAAACTTGCCCATTATTCCAAAATGAATTTTTTCTGGCAAATAAGTTCTATTGGTTACATGAAAATCAGTATCAAATCCAAGAGGAACATAAGTAACATTGGATATTCCATTTAATTCAAAAATACTTTTAGTATAATTTGAGCTTACAAATATATGATCCTGTAGGTTAAGCAGATTCTTTTCTATAGAAGTAACTTCAGATACTTCGTGGAAAGTAAATAAAGACTGATTCTTTGTATATCTTGTTTCGCTGCCAAAAATATGCCATAGCTTTAAGCTTGGAATATTCTTGTCAATCTTATTGAATCTATCGTTAGTGCATGATTGCAAATACTTAATGAAGTCGCGATCAATCTTGTCATACGCTTCTAATTCAGCCTTATCTCCAATTGGAAAAAAAGTTAAATCAATCTGTTTTTTATAAAGCTCTCTTAATATATTTACGCTTACATTTCCAAAAGATAAAGCATTAATTGGAGCGTTGATTAATAATTTCATATTTTGATCTTATGTTTTTAGAAATAGAATTCAATGCTGTATTATGGATATTTATGCATCCTTGTATACTTAGATTCATCACTTTGCTAATCTTTCTCCAAGGAGTCAGCTTCTTGTTTCCAGAGTATCGCATAGAAAATATTTTTTGTATACGTTTATCGGGATGTTTTGATATTTGTTCGTTGAAGTCTTTTAGTATTTGATCTTGAAAATTTATAACTGTTTGCTCGTAGTTATCTTTGATAGTTTCAAAATCATAAGTGTTATCATTTAGTTCTATATATTTTTTATTTTTATTAGACGCGTTTAAACACATCCATTTAGCCTCATTTCCCAAGAACGTAGAAAATTTGGTTCCACGATTTTCGTCGTATTTAAGAACAGAATTGTATATTGCATATTCTTTGTCGTTTATGATTTCATCTCTTAATGAATCGTTATTGCAGTTTTTAAGAAATGAATTTACTATATCTAGATAAATTCCTGAATGTCTATCTACTAACTGTTGTAAACATTCGTCTACTTTCTTTTTCTTTTTTATGCTGTTTATCAGATCTAAATCACTTAAAGTCTCCATATGTTGACCATCCTTTCTTAAAGAATAACTTGCTTAGATGATAATTGCAAGTTTCTTTTTCATCTGTGAACGTTTTCCATTTGATTATATGATCAGAGTTTCGTTTTACAATTGGATCGTTTAATCTTTCTTGGAAATTAGAGGGTTTTTGACCCATTCTGCTAAGATGAATCATAAATCCGCCGTTATCTTTGATCCATTTACACTCATTTTCATATCGAACATCAGTTATAACAACTATAATTTTATTGTTTATAGATGACTTAACTTGTTTTTCTATTTTCTTGATCCAATAATCAGGATCAATTTTTCTGCAAGTGTCAGTTCCCCAGCATACAAGCATCGGACGAATAAGATCTTTTTCAGAATTGTTTTCTGTAAAAGCTGAAATATCAAGTTTTTCTTTTAAGAATGGATCTAAATCTCTTTTTAGTTCCATTGCGAAAGAAATGTTCATCGCTGGAAAACCAGCTTTATTGAGTTTAGATATAAGGTGTTTTCCAAGTGTATCTTTTCCACATCGGGCCACACCTGCGATTCCGAAAATTAAAGGTAATTCTTTCAAGATGATTTTTTTTCTTCTGCGTATTAAAAATTGATGAGTTTTGTTCATTTTCTCTTAGGTTTCGCTCTCTAAGGTATACCTTACCGATTTGTTAAGGTTTACCTAAACTTTTTTATTAAGACTTAATTAAGACTTTTCGTATGATTTTCGTAAGAATTATTAAACTCTTTCGCTTCGCTTCAGAGTTTAATGAGGATTTTTCCCTTTGTCAAGGAAAAAATCACTCATTGTTTCCAGATCTTTAGCTAATTTAAAATAGCCGATGTCGTTTAAAATATTCGATGTGTTAAAAATAAATGTCTCTATTTCACGATTTTTAATTAAATCCACACTGATTAAAAAAGAAAGATTGGTTTTTGAGCCATTCTTTTTTATAATATTTTTTAAACCATTATTAGCCGCTTCTTCATAAGAAGAAGCTAAAACTACACATTCCATATCAGCGCATGTAACTATATAAAAATTATCTTGACATTTCGAAGTTCTAATCATAAAATCACTATACTCTAGTTATGATAACTGTCAATCAAAAATACATTGTCTTAGATGATTGTTTAGTTAAGAATGGCGGAACATATCTTACTTTGGATTCTATTCTAGAGTCTAGAAACGAAGATTGTTTTACTCTTTCATTTTCTACATTAACCAAGAATTTTATAGATTCTAATAAAGATAAATTATGGATTCTTGGAAATATAATGAAAGTCGTATTAGAGGAGAAAACAGAAGAATTATTTAAGATTTTAGAAGAATGTAAGTTTGTTAAACTAGAATTTGATTATAATTTTTGTCCATATAGATCTGAATTTGGACATGAAGTTTTTAAGAAACAAAAGTGCGAATGCCCTCACGGAACTTCAGGAGATCCTGTATTATCAAAGATTTATGATTTAATAGTCCCAAACTGTAAACATAGTTTCTTTATGTCAGAAAAACAAAGAGCAGTCTACTCTGCTCACTTGCCAATGCTTGATTTTTCTAAATCTACTGTTTTATCATCTTGCTTCTCGAAGTATTCATTAGATCTTTTTGAAAAGAATAAAGATAATATAAAAAATGATAAATATGCAATTTTAGAAGGATATGGAGGATTTCATAGTTTCGCGAAAGGTGTTAAAGAAGCCAAAGACTTCTGTGAGGCGAATAATTTTAAATTTGATATTTTGCCAAACCAAGATTACGAAAAACATATAGAAACATTATCTTATTATAAAGGTTTAATATTTACCCCTGTTATTCATGACACATGCCCAAGATGCATAATTGAAGCCAGACTATTGAATCTTGATGTTATCTGCAACAATAACTGTCAACACATTTACGAATTTTGGTGGAAAGATAAATCTAAAACTTTAGACTATTTAAAAGGAAGACCAAATTATTTTTGGTCTATCATAGACACTCTTTAATATGGAAACTTTAGCTATTTTAATACCAGTTAAAAATAACGCTAATATTGTAGCTAGAGCTTTAGATTCTGTAGTGAATCAAACCGCTTTCTTAAACGGAACTTTTAAATACCAGATATTTTTAATAGATAATGATTCTTCTGATAATTTAAAAGAAGTTGTCAGCAAGTATAAAAACTTAACTTATTTATCATGTAAAGTGCCAGGAATAGTAGCTGCTTTAAATACTGGCATTTTTTATATTATGAATTTGCCGCATATAAAATATATTGCCAGAATAGATTCTGACGATATGTGGTTGCCAAATAAAATTGAGATTCAATTTTCATATATGCTTGAAAATCCAAATATTGATATATGCGGAACAGCCATTAGATTTATAAGAGGAAGCACGTTTCAAGAATGGCATTATGGAGAAACCCACAATCAAATAATCGGAGATATGCAAATCGGGCAAAATCCAATAGCCCATCCATCTGTAATATATAAAAAGAACATTTTTTATAAATGTGGTGGATATGATGAAACTTATAAATACAACGAAGACTTGGACTTATGGATGAGAGCTTCAAAACATTTTATATTTCATAATATGCAAGAAGTATTATTGTATTATAATTTTGAAAGAAAAAGCGAAGCTTACCATGAAGAACAAGACAACAACGCAAAAAAATTAGAAATAAGAAATTTAAGTATACATGATCGCTTATCAATCAATAGGTAATAATGGAAGAATCGGAAATCAACTTTTTCAAATAGCTTCTACAATTGGAATAGCTATTGAAAACGGTCACGATTTTATTTTTAATGATAGTGAAATATTTAAATATCTTCCAAGATTACAAAAATATACTACCAATCAATTCAATAATATAAACAACACATATTTTGAATCTGATTTTTGCTATCAAGATGTAAAAACACCAACTTCTTCAAACATATTTTTGAGAGGTTATTTTCAATCTTACAAATACTTTGAAAAAAATAAAGGAACTATTTTAAATTTATTAGAGATTGACAATCCAGTTTTTAAAAATAAAACTAATATTAATTTCTCTAATAGCTGTTCGGTTCATATTAGAAGAGGGGATTACGTTAAAATAGGTCAAACACACCCCTTAAATCCACATCCTTTACAAACAATCGATTATTATAAACAAGCTATAAACATAATAAATGCTGATAAATATTTTGTTTTCTCTGACGATATAAATTGGTGCAAAGAAAACCTAAAAGACGAAAGACTTATTTTTGTAGATTATCCTGAAAAAAATTTAAATCATTTCAGTGCTGATTTATGCGAATTGCAACTCATGTCTTTATGTGAAAACAACATTATAGCAAATTCAAGCTTTTCTTGGTGGTCAGCTTATTTAAACAAGAATAAAAACAAAAAAATAGTAGCTCCTAAAATTTGGTTTGGCGATAAGTACATTCACACGATTTCTAAATTTGACTCTCAAAACATTTCGACATCTTTGATTCCTGATTCATGGATAAAATTATGATTAATCTTGAAAACACAACTTTTATAATTCCTTTAAAAATAGATTGCGAAGATAGAAAAAATAATTTATTTTTAAATTTAAATTATTTAAATTTTCATTTTAAAACAAATGTCATCATATACGAAAAAGGAAATTTTATTTATGAAAATAAAAATGAAATTATAAAAAAATATAATAACTTAAAGTTGGAATTTTTATTTGATAAGAATGAAAATGAAAAAATCTTTCATAGAACAAAGTATTTAAATCGTATGTTAGATATTGTTAAAACTCCAGTCGTTTGCAATTACGATATAGACGTTATTTTCGATGAATATATTTATAAAAAATGCGAAACTTTAATTTTACAAAATGAATTTGATATGATTTATCCATATGCAAAAGGATATTTTCAAATTGAAGTTCTTAAAAACGTAAGTATCGAAAGATTTAATCAAAAGCCATTTATTTTTGATCTATTAACCAATCAACCTAAATTCGATCCTGCTATTGATCACTGCCCTTTCAACCTTAAATACGCCGAATACGGACAAGCCATCTTTTTTAAGACTTCTGTATATAGAGAATCTGGAGGAGAAAATGAAAATTTTATTTCATGGGGACCAGAAGATCAAGAAAGATATTATAGATTCAAAAAATTAAATTATAAAATATCTTGGATGTCTAATAACATATATCATTTTGATCATGAAAGAGGTATTGATAGTGGATATTCAAATCCTTATTTATCTGGAAACGAAGATCTTTTTAAACAGCTAAAAAGCATGAATGAATCAGATTATATTTTTTATTACAAAAATCAAGACTATTACAAAAAATATAAAAATATTTATTTTAACAAATAAAATGAAAATAGGATTATTAATCATAGCGACCAATAAGTATATAAATTTCTTAGAATCGCTTATATCAAGTGCTGACAATTTCTTTTTAAAAGATCAAGAAGTTACTTATTTTATTTTTACAAATAAAGATATCGAAATAAAATCAAATAGGAATGTTGTAAAAATAAAAACTGAACACAAAGAATGGCCTTGGATGACTTTAGGCAGATATAAAATATTCACAGAAAATTCTTTAGAATTATCTAATATGGATTATTTATATTATTGCGATGCCGATATGAGATTTGAATCTGAAGTTGGCAATGAGATACTTGGTGATTTAGTAGCTACTCAACATCCTGGCTATTATGGAAGAAGAGGTTCTCCTGAAACAAATCCATTATCATTAGCTTGTGTATTTCCAAACGAGAAAATGCAATATTTCGCAGGAGGATTTAATGGTGGATCATCATATCAATACTTAAAAATGGCTAAATATATATCAAATAATATTGATGTAGATTATTCAAAAAATTTAATCGCTATTTGGCACGATGAAAGCCATATGAACAGATATTTTATTGATAATCCACCAACTAAAATATTATCCCCAAGTTACTGTTACTCAGAAAGCGTGAACATTCCATTTAAACGAAGACTTGTAGCTTTGGATAAAAATCATTCACAAGTTAGATCATGATTTCAATACTACTACCAGTATATAATGGTGAAAAATTTATTTCACAATCTATTGATTCAATATTGAATCAAACTTTTAAAGATTTTGAACTTTTGATTGGATTTAATGGAACTACTGATAATTCTATAGACATTGCTTCATCATACAAAGACAACAGAATAAAGATTTTTAATTATACTAACGAAAAAGGAAAAGCTAAAACATTAAATAAATTACTATCAGAATCAAAATATGAATTAGTGGCTCTTCAAGATGATGACGATATATGGTTAGATAATAAAATTGAACAACAAATACATTTTATAAATAATTTTGATGTCGTAGGCACATTGATAAAATATATAGATGAAAATAACAAAATAATAGGCGCTCCTAATTTATCTACGGATTCTTTTAAAATTACGCAATTTTCATTATCTGGCGACAATCAAATGGCAAATTCATCAACTTTGATAAAAAAATCATGCATTTTTGAAGTTGGCGGCTGGTCTGAAGATTTGGACAAATTAGCGGAAAACGGCATTCAACCTTGCGAAGATTTTGATTTATGGTTAAAGATGATCAAAAAAAATAAAAAATTTATTAATGTATCTGAATATTTAGTTCATCATAGAATTCATTCTGGCAGCAATTTCAACACAAAAAAATTAAATAAATAAAAAATAATATTGTAATAAATTATTAAAAATAAACTTATAAATTATTCAGGAATCTAGTTTTATGAAAAAAATTTTACATCAACCTTGGGGCGGTCTTGGAGATAACTTACAATACTCTACTCTTCCAGAAAGATTTTCTGAATTAGGCTACGAAGTGTATATATCAGACAAAAACGCTTGTAGAAATTTCGAAATATTTGAGCTAGTCTGGAAACTTAATCCATACGTTAAAGGAATAAGCAGTGAATCAGCAAATATTGGAGAATCTTTTTTTGTTAAAAACGTCGTTATTAAAATAAAGAATAATAAAACTGGTAAAATTGTAGACAAAGTTGCGTCTATGCATTCAAGATATAAAAGAGCTTATTCAAATAAAAGTATAATTTATAATCAAGAAGCACTTCACGGGTTTGATCCAAAAAACGAAACTCCAAAAATTTATTATAAACCTAAAACTATACACGACTTTCAAGATAAAATATTTATAGACTTAAGCGCTGTATCTAATACGCCTATTAAACCAAAAAACTTAGATGAATATCTGCAATACAAACATCCAAATCTTAAAATTATAATACCTAATTTTGATAAAAAAATAGACAATAAACAAAATATTAATTTTAACTATAATGAAGATATTAAAATTCAATCAATATTTCATTTTTGTGATTTAATTCATAGTTGTAAACATTTTTATTGCTGCCTAAGCGGTCAAGCAACATTGGCTTCTGCTTTAAACAAAAAAGAAACAACTGTTTTTATTAAACCTGAATGGGAAAATATAGATTGGGTGTTTCCAAATTTAAAATACGAAATAATTAAATAAAATATTATTGGACTATAAAATACGTTTTAAATTATCAATAAAATGGAAAATACTATATTATATACAGGGGGAACTTTTGATTTATTTCATTCTGGACATGTTAATTTTCTAAAACACTGCAAGAAAATATCAGATAAAGTTATTGTTGCTTTAAACACTGATGATTTTATCGAAAGATATAAAGGAAAAAAGCCAATAATTTCATACGATGATAGAAAAACCGTATTATTAGCATGTAAATACGTGGATGATGTTGTTGAAAATACAAATGGCGAAGATTCAAAACCATCTATATTAAGTATTTTACCAAATATAATAGCTATTGGTGACGATTGGGCTAAAAAAGATTATTACAAGCAAATGAATTTCACTCAAAAATGGTTGGATGAAAACGATATTACTCTTATTTATATTCCATATAAACAAGGAATATCATCAAGCGAGATAAAAAAATTAATTAAATGAAAATCGCTATTTGCTATTCTGGCAATTTAAGAACATATGAACACTGTGTTAAAAACCATTTTGAAATAATTGGCAATGCTGATATTTATATTTCAACATGGGATGAAATAACAGAATCTAATAATATAAACGATCCTTGGCATCATAAAATTAATTTAAATCTTCCCAAAAAAACAGATATAAATTATATTAATAAAGTAACACCAATTGGATTCAATATAAAGTCTATAAAAATTGATAATTATAGAGATTTTAATTTTAAAAGCTTAAAAAGCGATAATCATTTAAGCTATCAATATTTCAAAATAAAAGATTCTTACAATCTTATCGAAAATTATATTGAAAAATATGATTTTATAATAAGACTTAGACCCGATATAACTATAAAAGAAATAGCATTTGATAAAAACTATATTTTATTTAATAAATACATATGGTATAATTATGAATACAAAGGAAATCAAAATGCAATAAATGAAACGCTATGGATTTCAACCCCCGATTTAGCTAAAAAAACATCTTCTATATATGATAATTTAGAAAAAATAAACAATTCAATAAAAAATATATATGGTGAGGCGGTTTGTTATAAAAATTTAGAGATTGAAAATATTTTAAATAAAGTCAAAACTTTTGATTTTAAATATAACGTTATAAGATGAGTAAAACTATTACATATTCAGGAAAAAATATAGATTTATATAATCTTAAAACAGACGATATTGACATAATAGATATATCATATGGATTGTCTAACATTCCAAGATTTGCTGGACAAGTGCCATTTTATTCTGTAGCTTTACACAGCATAGAAGTATCTAAAATAGTCCCAGATCATTTAAAAATGTCAGCTTTATTGCATGATGCAACTGAAGCTTATATAGGCGATATAATAGCTCCCATAAAAAATAAAATGTACCATTACTTAGAATTAGAAGATTATATAATGTCAATAATTATAAAAAAATGGCAAATAAATCCTTACGATTCATTTGTAAAAGATGCGGATAAAAGATGTTTAGAAAATGAAAAGGTAAGATTATTTTATAATAACAACTTTAGAAACGAATGTCAAGAAAAAACAAATAAAGAATTTTTATATTTATATGATAAATATAAAAACACAAAAAAAGAAATATAATTTAAACAATAAACAACAACGCATTAAAAATGAAAATAGATAATATTTATTTACCATATAGTAATTTTTTATCAAACACAAACGATAGTTTTAAAAGCAATTCGAATTTTACTTATGTACTGGAGCATTTACCCGCAAATGATGGATTAAAATATAAAAAATTAATAAAACAAGAATTCGATCAAGACTTGGAATTTTACATTAATTTAATTGAAGCTAATGACGCAATAGGCAAACCAATTAAAAATGAAATAGATGGATATCATTTATCTCCATCAAATTTAAGATATATCTATCATGCTTTATTTATAAAATCTAAAATTCAAAAATGGTTTAATAAAACAAATTTAAAAATAATTGAAATCGGAGGAGGATATGGAGGATTGTGGTTTTATTTAAAAAATATAATAAATGACATTCAAATAGATTATTCTATAATCGATCTACCAAACGTCAACCAATTGCAAAAAAATTTTTGTAATAAAATGAACTTGAATGTTAAGATTGTATCTTGCTTTGATATTAATGATATAAATGAAAATTACGATCTTTTAATTTCAAATTATTGCATTTCAGAAGTTGGAATTGATAATAGATTAGAATACTTAAATAAAATCGCAACTAAATGCGATAAAAAATTTTATATATGGAATTCAAAATCATTTGAAGGATTAAATTTAGAAGAATACACGATAGAAGACGAGCGACCTCAAACAAATTTTGAAGGAAACAACAAGTTTATATATTCAAAAAATGAATAAATTTTATATAATCAACACTCCCAGTCTGCCAATTCTTGGAAATTTTTGGCACACTGTAAGAAAATTTTCATCAGGTTTTTCAAATCTTAATTTCGAAATTTTAATTATTAATAATGATGAGTCTTTTGATTCTATAAATGATTTAAGCGATAATTTTTTCTTTATTGGTAATCATGGGTTAGCTAAGGATAAATATCCTAAAACTATAGACAAATTAAAAGCTTTTCCAAATACTATTAAAATATTTTGGATGTTTCACGATTTCTTTTTTGAAAATAAAGATATTAATCTAGGAAAATGTATATTAACTGGCGAAGATTTTTTAAAAGAACCTTTACTTCCAATTCACAAAAAACGTTATGATTTTGAAAAATCAATAGATTATTTTGTTCCTTTGACGTTCTTAAGTTATATACCTATCGAAAAAATAGGAACTTTAGAAAGAAAAGAAATTTGGGACGCTCAGTTCGTTGGCGCTTATTATAAAAAAGAATGGACTTCTCAATTAAAAAATTGTTTTATAAGAAATACCGCTCCAGAAATAAGCGAGGAAGAAAGAATTAACTCTTTTCTATCTTCTTATATATCTCTTGGTTTTTCTGC
>Ga0315906_10003917_pt1 | contig 19468 bp, 18 predicted proteins | sample LakEriMetagenome_4_FD_203526 | JGI IMG/M metagenome (GOLD analysis project Ga0315906, IMG submission 203526) | Freshwater fungal communities from buoy surface, Lake Erie, Ohio, United States - Buoy 2 MA122 | ecosystem: Environmental > Aquatic > Freshwater > Lake > Lake biofilm | place: USA... | reverse complement strand
CCGGCCGGTGAACACGCGCTCCGGACTGAAGGCCAGGTGGAAGTCGGTGCCCGCACGGAGTCCGCTCCCGTCCTGGAGCATCGCGGCGAACCGGTTGCGGGTGGTCCCCACCGGGAGGGTCGTCTCGTAGCTGACGAGCGTGCCCTTCTTGAGTCCCTTGGCGACGTCCCGGGTCGCGGAGTCCATCCACCCGAAATCCGGCACGCCGTCACCGTCAACGAACAACGGGACGACGATCACCACGGCATCGGCACGCGAGACGGCATCGGACGTGTTCGTGGTCGCGGTCAAGTTGCCCGATGCAACGACTTTCGCGAGCTTCTCCTGGAGATGGGTCTCACCGGGGAATGGTTCGACGCCCTTGTTGACAAGGTCGACCGTGGTCTGGTTCACATCACATCCGGTGACTAGGTGGCCCTTTTCGGCGAACTGCACCGCCAGTGGCAATCCGATCTTCCCGAGTGCGACAACGGCTATTTGCATGGGCACACCTTACTTATTGGTCATCGTAGGATGAGAGGGTTCTGTGCGTGGGAGGTCGAGAGTGAAGGTTCTGAGCGTGGTGGGTGCCCGCCCCCAGTTCGTGAAGCTCGCGCCTGTCCACCGGGCCCTCGTGGCAGCCGGGCATGAGCACGTCATCGTCCACACGGGCCAGCACTATGACCATGACATGTCGGATGTCTTCTTCCAGGATCTCGGCATACCGGAGCCCGCACAGAACCTTGCCGTGGGTTCAGCATCCCACGGGCGCCAGACCGCTCAGATGCTTGACGGACTGGAGGAAACCTTTCTCAGGCATGCGCCTGAGTGGGTTCTCGTGTACGGGGACACGAACTCCACACTTGCGGCGGCCGTGGCTGCCGTGAAGATCCACCAGCCACTGGCTCATCTGGAGGCCGGACTCCGTTCCTTCAATCGCCGCATGCCTGAGGAGCACAACAGGGTGCTCACCGACCATGCCGCCGACCTGTTGTTGGCCCCGACAGAGGTGGCATGCCGCCACCTGGAGCGGGAGGGACTCGGCGACCGGACTGTCCTGGTCGGCGATGTGATGACCGACGTCTGTCTGGAGACGAGAACCAATGTGATGGCGGCACCACCCGTGATGCCACAGGGCTGGCCCGCGGACGAGACCGACACGTATGTCGTGTCAACCATCCACCGACAGGAGAACACGGACGATCCCGACCGGCTTGCGCTTGTCATAAGCCACCTTGCCGGATCGCGTCGCCAGGTGCTCCTGCTCGCGCATCCCCGTCTCAGGGCGAAAGCGAGAGACTTGGGAATCAACCTGGAACAGGGTGCGATACGGGTCTTTGATCCTCTCTCGTATCCCCAGTTGGTGTCGGCTGTTGTTCGTTCAGCTGGGGTCGTGACCGACTCAGGAGGACTGCAGAAGGAAGCCTTCCTTCTCGGCGCCCCGTGCATCACACTTCGCACGGAGACCGAATGGGTGGAGACGGTCGAACTCGGATGGAACACGATCGACCCCGAGTGCCGGACGCCAATTGATCAAGAGCTCGATCGGCATCGTGATCGGCCGGGTGTCGCACCGTACGGTCTTGGTGATGCTGCCCAACGGACAGTCACGGCCCTCGAACAGGGATTGATGTGACCCTCAGCGAGATTGACCGAACACGTCTGCGGGCGTGCAGTGCCATCATCACGAACAACCGCCGGGAACTCGAATGGGCGGTCACCCTGCCGGTCGAGACCCTCGGGCAGGACTTGATGCGCGAGGCAGAACAAGCTCTTGCCGGTGCGCCCGTGCCAGGTGAGCACGGAATCATCCGGATCACCAACTATCTCCCCTCTGTCGTTCAGTTCGTTGGTCAGCGGTCAGTGCTGCTCTTTCCCCGTGTCGCGCGCCGGCTGCTGCGGGTGTCGGGCCTTCACCACAGGATGTTCTGATGCCGGTCACTGCTGCACCGCATCCGAAGGTCCTGGTTATCCATGCACTCCGGCCGACGAGCCGTCAGACGACCATCGATCATCTGCTCAGCTTCCGTGAGCATCTTCCTCACTGTGACGTTCAGTACCTGCACTTCCAGCAGCCCATACCGCGCGAACTGTCCACAGTTGCACCGGACCTCTTGGTCGTGAACTACGACTACCTGAACTACCGCTTCTCTCCGCTGTGGCCCTACATCAGGAAACGCCATCGTGACATCGCGCGCCGTGCAGGGAACGTTGTGGCCATTGCCCAGGATGATTTCTGGGCGAACAGACTCCTGGACAACTGGTGCATGGACTGGGACGTCGACCGGATTCTCACTCCTATCGACAACGACCGTGAGATTCTCTACCCGCGATCAAGCAGAACAAAGGAACTACGGACAGGTCTCACCGGTTATGTCAGGTCTGGCCCTGTGCCTGTGACCGTCCCCCTGGTGGAACGAAGAATCGATCTTGGACAACGTGTACGGGACATGCCACCCCACCTCGGTCGTCTCGCACAGGCCAAGGCGAAGCAGGCCGTGGCTTTTGCCGATGCTGCACACAATGCGGGGTTCGTAGTTGATGTCTCGACACGAGTGGAGGACTCCTTCATTGGTCCCGCGTGGTTCGACTTTCTCGCTTCATGTCGCTTCACTGTCGGCATGAAGGGCGGAGCAAGCCTCCACGATCCATATGGCCTCATCCACGCCAGAGTGCAGGGCTACATAGCCAGGAACCCTGAGGCAAGTTTTGACCAGATAGAGGCAAAGTGCTTCAGGGGTAAGGACATGAAGCACGAATTCTCCGCAATCAGCCCTCGCTTGTTCGAATCCGCACTGGCGGGAACTTGCCAGATTCTCCAGAGAGACGACTACCTCGGCGTACTCCAGCCCTGGCGGGACTACCTTCCGCTGGAGAGAGACCTGTCGAACGTGGAGGAGGTGCTAGTTGCAATGCGAGATCTCGAGAGATGCCAGGAGATTGTTCGTAATGCACGGGCCGCCCTTGTCGATTCAGGAATCTTCGATTACTCCCGGCTGGTGGAGACTGCCACTGAGGGTCTCTTGGGCGAAGGGGACACCACGGACGACGGGTGGAGCTCTCTGGTCGAGTACCTGCGACGTTCGGCGAGTGTTTTCGCCGATGTGGGACCCGAGCTGCACGACGCTGCACTCCACTGCATAAATGAACTGGCGCTAAACAGGGGACGCAAGAAGAATCGGAGAAACTTGCAGGTACCTCGCGACGCAGGAAACGTGGCCGAAACACAGGTGATTGACATCTTGGAGCGTGTCGGAAAACAAGCATGGCTTGACGAAGTCAGCAGTGGCATGCAGTCCGACCCTGTTGCTATGCGGGCCCCGTGGATATGGCGACCAGTTCCCGAAGGAGATGTGCAATGAGGCCGGAGGAAATTGATTGTGACGTCATCATCGTCGGTGGCGGCATCGTGGGACTGGGCATTGGTGTCGGTCTCCTTCGTCAGGCACCTGACCTGCGGGTGACAGTGCTGGAGGCAGAGAATGCGCTGGCGGTCCACGGAAGCGGTCGCAACAGCGGTGTTTTGCACGCAGGTTTCTACTACTCGCCCGATTCACTCAAGGCAAGGCTGACTCGCGTCGGCAACGAGATGCTGAAGCAACTGTGTCATGACGAGGGCGTCGCACTGCACTCATGCGGAAAGGTTGTGGTGACGCAGAGCGATGAGGAGATTCCACGTCTGGACGAGCTCCACCGTCGCGCGATTGCGAATGGAGTCACTGTCGAGATGGTGGATGAGACCGGCTTGGCGCGACTTGAGCCTCTCGCGAGGACACGCTCAGTGGCGCTGTGGTCTCCCAACACAGCGGTTGCGAGCCCAGCTGGCGTCACCGACGCCGTGGCGAGGGTGTTCGAAAGGTTGGGTGGTGAGATCCGCACCGCTGCATCTGTGGACAGGATTGACGGCACATCGGTGATTCTCCGCGACGGGACTCAGATGACTGGCCGACATGTGGTCAACGCAGCGGGGCTGTATGCGGACAGGCTCGCGCACTCGGCTGGTGTGGGACGGGACTACGAAATGCTGCCGTTCAAAGGCATCTATCTCTACGGGAATGCGGCGGCACCGGCACTCACACGGCACGTCTATCCCGTACCCGACCCCCGGAACCCGTTTCTCGGGGTTCATCTGACGGTCACGGTCGATGGCCGTGTGAAGATCGGCCCCACGGCCATTCCTGCCCTTTCACGGCAGAACTACACGAAGTTCGGCAACATCAAGTTGAACGAGCTCGGGTCGATCTCCCTGTTGCTGCCGCAGTTTCTCGTGAGCCGTCACCACAATGGCCTTGGCCTCATCAGGTCAGAGGTGCCGAAATATCTTCGTGGTGTGCTCGTCCGGCATGCCCGGGAGCTCGTCCCATCGGTTTCGAAGGATTCGTTCACGGAGTGGACAAAGAGCGGCATCAGGGCACAGTTGTTCAACCGCCGGGAAAAGAGGCTCGAGATGGACTTCGTGGTCGAGGAGGGGGAGAACCAGACTCACATATTGAATGCGGTCTCTCCCGCCTGGACAGGTTCGTTGAGCTTCGGTGAGCACGCTGCTGCAGACGTGCTGACCCGGTTGTGAGAATCATCAGACCCGCCATACCTAGAATGACGAATAGAGAAGCCAAGGGGCGAGTGGAATGAAACTAGAAGGCAAGAGTGTGCTCGTGATTGGCGGTGCGGGCTTCATCGGTAGCCATGTTGTCGAGGAGCTCCTCAAGACCAACGTGGGCCGAGTGGTGGTGTTCGACAACTATGCACGGGGCAAGTTGAGCAACATCCGTGAGTCACTTGACGACCCCAGGTGCTCAGTGTTCGAGGACGGTGGTGACATCCGTGAGACTGATGTCCTCAATGCTGCAATGCACGGCATCGATGGAGTAGTGCATCTGGCAGCCATGTGGTTGCTCCACTGCAAGGACTATCCCAGGACAGCCTTCGACGTGAATATTGCCGGAACGTTCAATGTTCTTGAGGCATGTGTCAACAACGGAATCGAACGTCTCGTCTACTCATCGTCAGCTTCCGTGTACGGCGACGCGGTGGAGGTGCCGATGTTGGAGACGCACCCCTTCAACAACCGGAATTTCTATGGTGCGACGAAGATTGCCTGTGAGGCAATGTGCCGTGCTTTCAATGATCGATACGGCCTGAGTTACGTGGGTCTCCGATACATGAACGTGTATGGCCCTCATCAAGATCAGACTGCGGCATACACCGGCGTGATACCGATCATGCTGAACAAGATTGATGCAAACGAGGCGCCCGTCATCAACGGGGATGGGTCGCAGGCATACGACTTTGTGACTGCACGTGACACCGCACGTTGCAACGTGCTTGCGTTGCAGGCGGAGGTCGAAGACGAGTTCTACAACGTGGGAACCGGAGTGCAGACCAGTATCAAGGAACTCTGTGATCTCATCCTCGAACTGCGCCAGTCGGAACTCAAGGTGACCTACAACCCGTACAGCCCGGAGGACGCGCGCCGACTGGTGCAGAACCGTATTGGGTCACCTGACAAGGCCGCTAGGGACCTCGGTTTCACATACGAAGACGATCTCACGACGGGGCTCCTCAATCTCATCAAATGGCGCAAGAACAACAAGGGTCGTTACTGATGACCGAGCGCAAGATCCAGATCTCCCTTCCCAGTACGGGTGACGAGGAGTGGAACGCGGTACGGGGACCACTCGAGTCAGGATGGCTCACTCAAGGTCCGCAGGTGGCGGAGTTCGAGAGACGCTTTGCCGAGCATCATGAGGCTCGGCATGCCCTCGCGGTGACGAGCTGCACCACTGGGCTGCACCTTGTTCTTGCCGCTCTCGGGGTGGGTCCCGGGGATGAGGTCATCGTTCCGGCTTTCACGTGGGTCGCAACTGCGAACGTCGTTCTCTACTGCGGGGCCACACCGGTCCTTGCTGATGTCGATCCAGTCACTTTCAACATTGACCCGGCCGATATCGCACACCGAGTTACAGATCGGACCAAGGCCGTCATAGTGGTGCATCTCTTCGGATTGTGCGCCGACATGGACTCCGTGCGGCAGTCTGTTCCCGCCCATATTCCCATCCTCGAGGACTGTGCGTGTGCTGCCGGCGCAACGTACAAGGGAAGACCAGCTGGGACGCTCGGTGCCGCGGGAGTGTTCTCATTTCATCCACGGAAGTCAATCACAACTGGTGAAGGGGGCATGGTGACGACCAATGACCTATCCCTCGCTGAGACATGTGACCAGCTCCGGAACCATGGGGCTTCAATCTCAGAGGAGACTCGCCACCGTGGACCGAAGCCCTATTTGCTCCCAGACTTCAACCTGCTTGGCTTCAATTACCGAATGACGGATCTACAGGGGGCAGTTGGCTTGGTTCAGTTGACCAAACTGAATGCCTTCATCTCTGAGCGCGAGAGGTGGGCACTGTTCTATGCAGACAGGCTTTCGTCCATCCCGTGGCTCAGGATGCCGATGTTTCCCGCCGATGGACGGCACGCATGGCAGTCGTTCGTCACGTTCGTGGATCCTGAGAAGGCGCCGATGCCGAGAAACGACATCATGGAGAAACTGCAGGAAGCAGGAATCTCTACCCGTCCCGGTACCCACGCGGTGCATATGCTCGGTTACTACGTCGACCGCTTCGGCTTCAAGTCGAACGACTACCCCGGTGCACGTGCCTCCAATGATCATTCAATGGCGATTCCACTTCACAACAGGATGAGCCCCGAGGATTACGAATATGTCGTCGATGCGTTGATGGGTCTTTGACATGTGTGGGATCTGTGGAGCATTGGACCTCAAGGGAGGGGAGATCTCCCCGGTTCTATTGCGGAAGATGACAGATTCCATCGCTCACCGTGGACCGGATGGTGAGGGATGGTTCCGCGACAAGAACGTCGGCCTGGGACATCGGCGCCTCGCGATTCTCGACTTGTCTCCCGCGGGTCATCAGCCGATGATCACTGCCGACCGACGCTATGCGCTCACCTACAACGGAGAGATCTACAACCACACTGAAATCAGGGCCGAATTGGAGGCTCTCGGACATCAGTTCAGGTCCCGCACAGACTCTGAGGTGGTACTTCTCGCATGGGCGCAGTGGGGATCGAAGTGCATCACGCGGTTCAACGGAATGTTCGCCTTTGCAATCTGGGATTCCCTTCGTGAGGAACTCATCCTTGTTAGGGACCGTTACGGCATCAAGCCCGTCTACTACGCGGCAGTACCTGGGTTCTTCGTCTTCGGCTCAGAACAGCGGGCCATTCTCCAGCATCCCGCGGTGGGTCGCCGGATGGACAAGAAGGCACTGTATGAGTACTTCACATTCCAGAACATCTTCACTGACCGGACCCTGAATGAGGACATCAGGATTCTTCCGGCAGGCCACTACATGGTCGTCGATGGTCGGGACGGCTCCTCACAGTCAGTGAGATACTGGGACTTCCATTTCACCGAACCAGAAGGACCTGTTGATCCGCGAGAATACGAGGAAGAACTGGACCGCCTCCTTCGCCAAGCTGTGTCGCGGCAACTCCTCTCAGATGTTGAGATCGGCTCATACCTTTCCGGTGGAATGGACTCGGGGACGTTGACCGCACTTGCGTCCCAAGAACTTCCCTACATAAAGACGTTTACCTGCGGATTCGATCTTTCGTCGGCTTCCGGCATCGAGCTCGGCTTTGACGAGCGCGAACGAGCCGAAGCTATGTCAGCTCTCTTCAAGACAGAGCACTATGAGATGGTTCTCAAGAGCGGTGATATGGAGCGATGCATGCGTCAGTTGGTCTGGCACATGGAGGAGCCACGAGTGGGACAGAGCTATCCCAACTTCTATGCCGCTGGTCTTGCTAGCAAGTTCGTCAAAGTTGTGCTTTCTGGCGTCGGAGGTGATGAACTTTTCGCCGGCTATCCATGGCGTTACTACCGCGCCGCAGGGAGTAAGAACATTGATGAGTACGTGGATGGCTATTACCAGTACTGGCAGCGGCTGGTTGATAATCGCTTCCTGCAGAAGATGTTCGGACCCATTCATGAACAGACGAAGGACGTCTGGACACGTGACATATTTCGGGAAGTCTTCGATAGCCATGACATCGAACTGTCCACGTCACAGGATTACGTGAATCATTCGCTTTATTTTGAAGCCAAGACATTCCTTCACGGCCTCCTTGTTGTTGAGGACAAGTTGAGCATGGCACATGGGCTTGAGACCAGGGTTCCCTTTCTCGATAATGATCTGGTCAACTTTGCTATGCGATGCCCGATCACCCTGAAGCTGAGAAACCTTGATTCGACACAACGGCTTAACGAGAATGAGTTGGACTCAACCAAAGAGCAGTTCAAAGTCACCAGTGACGGTAAGCAGATTCTCCGTAGGGTGATGACCCGTTATATCCCAGAGAGCGTCACATCTGGTCCGAAGCAGGGCTTCTCGTCTCCTGACGCCAGTTGGTTCAAGGGCGAGAGCGTCGACTTTGTGCGCTCGAAGTTGCTCTCCAAGGAATCGCGAATCTACGGGTTCCTCGACCATGGAATGACTTCAGAACTCATCATGGAGCATCTTGACGGACGCGAGAATCGTCGACTACTCATCTGGTCATTGCTTAGTGTCGAGACTTTCCTCGAGGTGTTTGTCTGATGGTGAAGTTGTGACAATGACTAATCGCATCTTCTGCAGTCGGTGCATCTACGACGACAGAGTCCCTGGAATTCAGTTTGATATTTCCGGGGTGTGCAGCTATTGCCATCAAATCGACAGTCTTGTCGAGACGTACGGAACGGGGGGACCGAAAGGCAAGAAGATAATCCAGGAAATCATTGAAAAAGTGAAAAGAGAGGGTCGGGGGAAGAAGTACGATTGCCTTGTGGGCGTCAGTGGAGGTACTGACTCGTCCTACATGGTGCACATGGTTCGGGAGTGGGGACTGCGTCCACTCGCAGTTCACTATGACAACACGTGGAATTCTTCTGTGGCGACTCTGAACATCCAACGAGTTCTCCATCACTTTGACGTTGATCTCCATACCCATGTGGTTTCCAATGTGGAGATTGATGACATATTCCGCTCGTTCTTTCGTGCTGGTGTCGCCGAACTAGAAGCATCGACCGATCTCGGCTTTGCGTGGGTGTTGAGGGAAGCAGCGGCCGAATTCGGTATCAAATACGTATTCGAGGGTCATTCATTCGTCGAGGAGGGCATCAGCCCACTGGCCAGCAACTATTTTGATGGCCGATACATTCGTGAGATTCACCGCCGGTTTGGCAGTCTCCCTATGAGGACGTATCCGTTGATGACCCTTCCCCGGTTTCTGCGCTCCTGTGTCATCACGGGTGTCAACTTCGTCCGTCCGTTCTGGTACGTCAAGTACTCGAAATCAGAGGCCAGGGAGTTTCTGGAGGGGAACTGTCAGTGGAGCTATTACGGAGGACATCATCTTGAGAATCGAATGACCGCGTATCTCCATACAGAATATCTTCCTAGAAAGTTCAATACGGACTTCCGCAACAACACACTCGCAGCGCGTGTACGGACCGGCCAGATGGACAGGCTGGACGCGATCAACGAATACCTCGTTCCCCCGTCCCCCGATCCTGAGTTGGTGAACTACTTCAAGCGACGACTGCAGATTGATGACAAGGAATATGAGTTAGTGATGTCCCAGCGTCCTCGTCCGTGGACCGACTTCCCGACCTACAAGCGGCATTTTGAGACACTGAGACCCCTCTTCTATCTGCTCGCAAGAGCAAACAAAGTACCGATGAGTTTCTACCTGAAGTACTGCAGGAAGTGATGTCAAAGCATCTGGTTGTCGTTGTTGATTACGGCATGGGAAACACCGGTTCACTTGTCAAGATGTTCCGCAAACTCGACTGTAGCGTTATTGTCTCACAACGAGCAGAGGATCTTGAACGAGCAAGTCATCTGGTCCTTCCGGGTGTTGGGGCTTTTGACAAAGCGGTACAACGAATATCTGCCGTTGACGGCCTCCGCGAGCTGATTTCGGCGCGAGTGACTGAACAATCGGTCCCCCTCCTCGGAGTTTGCCTGGGAATGCAACTCCTGCTCGAATCAAGCGAGGAAGGTCCGGGCTCCGGGTTTGGTTGGATCAAAGGGCATGTCCGTCGCTTCCAAGACAGCACTGAGTTCCGTGTTCCGCACATGGGCTGGAACACATTGGATGTTTCACGAACTTCACCGCTTCTCAATGATGTCGACGATCTAGCACGTTTCTACTTTGTCCACTCCTACTTCGCTGAAGCAGCAGAAGTGGTCGATGTAATTGCCACCACGAGCCATGGCGTTGAGTTTGCGAGTGTCCTTGGACGCGGAAACGTCATGGGTGTACAGTTCCATCCCGAGAAAAGCCATAGCTTCGGGATGAAAGTTCTGAGGAACTTCATTGAGCTTTCCACATGCTAGTCCCGCGTCTGATCCCTGTTCTCTTGGTTCATCAAGGGAGTCTCGTGAAGACTAGGCGTTTCGGTGAGTTCATCTACGTCGGTGATCCCTGCAATACCGCCCGAATCTTCAACGAATTAGAGGTGGATGAGCTGATTGTTCTCGATATCGGTACGGCTCGTTACTCTTCGGATCCGAACTGGAAACTTCTTGGGGATCTAGCGGAGGAATGCTTCATGCCTCTGGCATACGGTGGGTCTGTCAAGTCAGTCAAGGACGCGGCACGTTTGTTTGAGATCGGATACGAGAAGATTTCGATAAATTCTGCCTGTTTAGACACTCCAGAACTCATTGACAATCTCGCCGCCGAGTTCGGATCACAAGCAATCATTGTGTCAATCGATGTCGACTCACGTCCATTGGGGTCTGCTTACGTCCGGCACCCTCGCACCGGGAAGTCCTCAGGCCATGCCCCGTTGGAGTGGGCGATTGAAGTTGTTGATCGTGGAGCGGGAGAACTTTTACTCACCGATGTCAGACGAGAGGGAACATGGAGGGGCATGAATCATGACCTGATATCGGAGGTCTCCGCAGCGGTTCAGGTACCAGTGATTGCCCATGGGGGTGCATCGTCGGTAGTCGATGTTCGGGATGCGATTCGTATCGGTGGGGCAACTTCAGTGGCGGTTGGAAATATGGTGGTGTTCCAGAAAGAGGGCTGTGGAGTTCTCGTTCACTACCCGACACGGACAGAACTTGACGAGGTCTTCGGTGACTAATCCATTCACATTTCAGTACCTTGAAAGCCAGATAGTCAGTGCTACAAAGTTTGGTTACAAGTTCATCCGGTGCGAGGACGCTCTTGACCGCAGCTCCGATGATCTTGCCAGATGCGTGATCATGAGAGTTGACATTGACGAGAGCGTCGAGAAGACCAACAGGCTCTTGGATATCTTCGCAAGGAACTTGGTGAAAGCGACTTTCTTTGTTCGGTTGCATGGACCGTACAACCCTTTCTCGTTTGCTAACTATGCGACTCTCCGACGAGTTCGGGACGAGGGGCACGAAATCGGTTACCACTCAGAAGTGATTGATGAGAGTGTTATCTGGGGAGAGGATGCTGAGCAGTGCCTGAAGAGAGACATTCACGTGCTCGAGGCGATGCTCGATGTACGAATCCTTGGCGTGGCCAGTCATGGCGGACGCACTGGCCTCAACAATCTCGACTTCTGGAAGACTCATTCACCAGTCGACTTTTCCCTCGGGTACGAGGCGTACGACGACTCAGACCGATTCGGCATTTTCAGACGCTCGCTCTACATATCTGATTCGGAATGGACAAGATGGAAGTGCTATCGAAACGGAGAGATTGTTTCTGGTGATCACCGTAGTCTTGTTGAGCACCTAGAAGAGTTGCCGCCACTTGTATATCTATTGATTCATCCTGAGACGTATTTCGGAAGTCATGTCTATGAATAGGTCTTCCGCAGGGGAAATCGTCGACTTTCTGCAGAAGCAGACGTACCGCAGTCACGTCGTCGGGGATGTTGAGCGGTCCGTAACTGAAATCCGTTCTGCATCGGATTCCAACGAATCATCGCTCTCGTTCATCCGCAATTTGAGCTACCTGGAGTCGGAGGTCCTCAGTTCACTGCGTGGGACTGTGCTTGCTCCGCTGGAGTCATTGTCATTCGTTGAGTCCAGGCCTCAAAGTGCCACTTGGATACTTGTAGAATCACCTGAGGCAGCGTTCTATGAAGCTCTCAGATGGTTGTTGATAACGGAACAGACACCGACAATCGATAAGAGCGCAGTCATTGATCCAAGTGTTGACGTGGGCAAGGGCGTTTCTATTGGCGCGTTGAGTTTCATAGGGCCGAATGTGAGCCTTGGCCACGCGGTTCGTATCGGTGCCGGGTGCACCCTGCGGCACTGTGTTGTCGAAGACTCTGTTGTCATTCAGGACGGAGTACGCATAGGCGGTGAACCACTGGGTGTGGTGAAAAGGCCTGATGGAACGTGGGTCGACCGACCGAGTCTCCGAGGAGTTCGCATTGGTAAGGGCTCGAGAATCGAGGACAACACAGTCGTTCAGCGGGGATTTCTCACCGATACTCACATTCAGGAGAATGTCCGTGTCGGACCGAACTGCTCCATTGGAAACGGTGTGACAATCGGGCGAGAAACATTGATTGCACAAAGTGTGGTCATTGCTGGTTCGGTCAAGATTGGTGAAGGATGTTCCATCTGGGGGAACGTGTCCATCCGAGAGGGCCGACTGATCACATCAGGCTGTACAGTCGGAATGGGTTCTGTCGTAGTAGAAGATCTCTTGGAAAACGCAACGTACGTTGGAGTACCCGCACGCAGATTCCGGTGAGTTTTCGTATGCGAGATATCGGCAGGAGAGAGCGGGGACCGGGCCTTTGTCCCTTGGTAGACTCCAGCCTATGAAGAGTAAGAAACCCCCGAACTTTCTCATTTGTGGATCTTCAGCATCGGGTACGAGTTTTCTCTCTTCAATTCTTCTCCAACACCCTGAGATCTACCTCCCACTCCCGATGCGACCGGAGCCGCACTTCTTCTACAAATCATGGGAGTACTCAAAGGGTTGGGAGTACTACCTGGAGCGCTGGTTTTCCTTAGTGCCCGATTCGGCAGTAGCCATTGGGGAGCGTTCGTCGTCCTACATGTTCGGCGAAGAAATCACGGCAGGACTGATTCGCCACTATCTTCCCAGCGCAAAGCTGGTGTTCATTCTGAGGAATCCAATAGAGAGGACTTGGGCAAACTATCGGTACACGGTGTTGCAGGGTCTCGAGAATCTCGGCTTCATGGAGGCACTTCTGAGGGAGAGTGAGCGAGTGAAGACTGCAAACGGTGTCTGGACCGAAATCCAACCGCATAACTACACGGGTAGAGGCTTCTATGCGCGCCAGTTGCGAGCATTCCTCAGATTCTTTCCCGAGAATCAGCTCCATGTCATCAAGTCGGAAGAACTCTCAAAGTCCACAGATATCGTTCTCAAATCGCTAACCAGCTTTCTTGGGCTGTCTGACTCAGGCTGGTCTTACGAGAGACCCGTCGACTTCACGAGCATGAATGTGATCGACCCCGAGAGGCAGGTTGAACTCCGGGGTCATTTTATGGAACGATTTGATGGGGTGATTGAAGCAGTCAGACTGCGACAGGATCTCGCCACATTGGCCCTCTCGCGCGACGATGAGGTCAAACTGAGGCAACTCGATGCAAACCTTTGCACCGATAAGTTTGAAATGCCAGCGGAGGCTAGAAACTATCTATCCCGAATCTTCGAGGCTGACCTTGGCATGCTGAAGGAGCTCGTTTCATTCGATTTCAGTGACTGGAACTGACGTGGCGGGTCTCGTCGTTTGGATTACTGGTGTCTCAGGATCGGGAAAGACCAGTACGGCCAAAGCGTTTGTGGAGTTGATGAAGAGTGAAATCCACCGAGACGTGCTCCATCTCGATGGGGACGAAATACGCGCAGCCGTAAAGGAGAGCGGACTGGTTGGCGAATTCTCATATGAACGGCGTGAACGTCGGAGATGGGCCGATCTCTACAGTGGGCTCGCCAGTCTGTTCGGACAGCAAGGGCATTGTGTGGTGGTCTCCACTATCTCAATGTTCAACGAAACGTATGAGATAAATCGACGCACACTGCCGAGGTACTTCGAGGTCTTTCTCGACGTACCGATGGCGACAGTAAGAGAGAGAGATTCCCGCGGCTACTATGGGGCAGGAGTGAGGGACCTGTCCGGAGTAGACATGCCGATTGACCGACCAGTGGCGGCAAATATGGTAATCACAGACCCGAGTAAGACGCCTGAGGAGGTCGCAGTCGTACTGCTGGACCAACTAAAGAAGGGGAACTACCTATGAGCGAAGTGAACAAAAAAAGTGGAGATTTCTCTGGTCTCGCTGCTGCATACTCCGAAGCCCGCCCCGATTACTCGATGAACGTCATGCGGGCAATGTCAGCGTTGATTGAGATTTCGCGCGGAGATATGCGAATCGCAGATGTGGGCGCAGGAACGGGAATCTGGACAAGGATGCTCGCAACTCTGGAACCGCGAAGTCTCGTAGCCGTTGAACCGAACGATGACATGCTGCACCAGGGGAGGATTGACTCTCACAACCTGGACATTCAGTGGTCGTCTGGTTCAGCAGAAGCAACTGGGCTTGAGACATCATCAGTTGACTGGCTTACGATGGCCTCCAGTTTTCACTGGGCAGACTTTGAGAAAGCCACTCGGGAGTTTTGCAGAGTAATCAGACCGGGTGGATGGTTCTCTGCATTGTGGAATCCGCGCAAGATCGAAGCCAACCCAATGTTCGTGAGAATTGAGGAAGAGTTGACTCGCCTGCATCCAAATCTCAAGCGGGTGTCATCGGGTCGTTCCGGAATTACCGAGTCTTTGGGCAGTCTTCTCGCAGAGAGCCCTTTGTTTGACGACGTTGTCTACATGGAATCGACGCACACTATCGACATGTCCCCTGCGCGCTACGCGCAGGCTTGGCGCTCTGTCAACGACGTACAAGCCCAACTCGGTGCAGCAAGGTTCTCGGAGTTCATGACCTTCGTCGAGCAGACTGTTGCAGATCAAGCCGTAGTAAGAGCGACCTATCTGACGAGGGCATGGTCTGCTCGGACCGTGCAATGAGATCTGTCTGACGATGAACCCGAGTCTCTCGTCAAAGGCTCAGACCCTCCAGTCGTTGAAGGGGCTGATCACAAACGCGCAAATACCAGACTTCATCGTTATCAGCGCCTCGGAGTTCCTAGCGGGTGATGGCCCATCTTCCGAACTTGTCCTCTCGGTCGTCGGGGATTGTCCACTGATTGTGCGCTCCAGCAGCATAGATGAGGATACTGCCACCGCGTCGAACGCTGGTGCCTATCTATCGGTTTCGATATCTGAAATTGCGCATCTGCGTGATGCAGTGGAGGCGGTCGCTTCGTCATACACGACGAATAACAAGAACGACGAGGTGATGATTCAGCGATATCTGCAGAACGTCATATTCTCCGGTGTGGCTTTCACACATGAGGTGGCGACAGCTTCGCCCTACAGAGCAATCAGTTGGTCAGATGGCTCTGACACAAGTGTGGTCACAGCCGGCAGAGGAGGTTCCATTTATCACCATGCAGCTGCATCTCCCTACGAGGCTCCAGAAGCGCTAAAACCTGTTATTTCGCTGATCGAGGAACTTGAGACGGTCTTTCCCGATGACCCACTGGACATTGAATTTGCAGTCACAAGCGATGCAGCAGGGGAGGTGCTTTGGCTCCTTCAAGTAAGGCCTCTCATTCTCTCGCGTCCCCGTGAGTCCGTCCAGACACAAAGACGTCGACTCGAAGACGTCGGTCTAGCGGTCTCGCGTTCAATCGGACCCCACCCTTTCCTTCTTGGAAGCCGAACGGTCTATGGCGTGATGCCAGACTGGAACCCCGCAGAGATAATCGGACTTCGTCCCCGACCTCTGGCGCTTTCTTTGTACCGGGAGTTGATCACCGATTCCATCTGGGCATACCAGAGAAATAACTACGGGTACCGAAATCTGAGGAGCTTTCCGCTCATGCGGCATCTCATGGGAGTTCCATACATCGACGTACGTGTCTCCTTCAATTCGTTCATCCCTGGCGATCTTGACGAGGAGTTGTCGTCACGTCTAGTTGACTTCTACCTGAACAAGTTGCTGGAGTCCCCATTTCTTCATGACAAGGTCGAGTTCGAGATTGTTCTGTCCTCATTCACGTTCGACCTCGAGCAGAGACTTGGCGATCTTCGCCGAGCTGGATTCTCTCTCGCAGACACTCGGCAGTTGTCCGTGAGCTTGACACGTCTTACCAACAGACTCTTTGACAAGGCCGTATCACCAATCAACACGGACATCGAGCGACTCGGGGATCTCTCAAGTCGACGAAGAGCCTTGTACCAGGGCACCAGTGACCCGATAGAGACGATCTACTGGTTGCTGGAGGATGGGAAGAGGTACGGGACGCTCCCGTTCGCCGGTCTCGCAAGAGCTGGATTTATCGCAGTTCAACTACTCCGCTCCCTCGTAAATGTGGGCGTCTTTAGCCAGGATGAGGTTGATGCGTATATGTCTAGCATTCGGACGGTCTCAAGCCAGATATCAGAAGATGTGAAGAGCCTCGACAAGGCTACGTTTCTGGGACTGTATGGCCATCTTCGTCCAGGTACCTATGACATTCTGTCGGACCGTTACGACGAAGCGCCTGACCGCTACTTCGATTGGACAAGTCCTAGAGAGACCACAGCAACATCTCAGTTGAGTGACTTCGAGCTTGATCCGGTGAAGAAGAGAGACATTGAGGCGCGTCTCATTGCTTCTGGCATTGATATCTCCGTGAAGGAACTTTTCGAGTTTATTCGTTCTGGAGTAGTGATGAGAGAGAGGGCAAAGTTTGAGTTCTCCAAGAATCTGTCGGATGCACTCCGTGAAATCACAAGACTTGGTCAAAAACTCGGCTATTCACGAGATGACCTTTCATTTGCCGATGTGACCGCTTTCTATGACATGTACATCTCGGGTTCGCGCTCGCCCGGCGATCTGGAAGCCTCGATTGTCATGGGTCGAAAGCGATACAGCGAGACGTCTCGAATCAGTCTTCCTCCGCTGATTGCACACGAGAGTGACGTGTGGTCGTTCGTCTGGCCCGAGACAACCCCAAACTTCATCACCCAGGGCTGCGTTGATGGCCCTGTTTCGACAGCCTCCTCGTCCCAACCGCTCGATGGAAGCATCGTCTTCATTCCGCACGCGGATCCTGGCTATGACTGGATATTCGCTCATGGCATCGTCGGATTGGTGACGGCCTGGGGTGGTGCGAACTCGCACATGGCAATTCGTGCAGGAGAAATGGGTCTGCCAGCCGTCGTCGGGCTTGGCGAGCAGCGCTTTACTGAGCTTGCGCGAGCGCAACGGGTGTCGGTTGACTGTGCAAATCATCGAATCTCTGCTCTGTCATGAGGAAGATTGCAATAACGCAACGTGTCACCTTCGACGATCGTACGGGGGAGACAAGAGATTGTCTCGACCAGCGACTCAGTCTGATGCTCCTCGGTCTGGGTTTTCTTCCTGTCCCTGTTCCGAACTCACTAGGCACCAACGCTGTTCCTGTTGACAGTTGGCTAGACGCGATGTCTCCGACCGGAATCGTCCTTTCTGGAGGTGGAGACGTAGGTGTTGATTCGGAGAAGTCCCGTGATGATGTCGAACGAGTCCTGATTGCTCGTGCCGTTCGCGACAGGATTCCCTTACTCGGGATATGCCGGGGAATGCAGCACATCGGATTGGTTTTTGGCGGATCACTTAGGATCGTAAACAATCACGTTAACTGCCAGCATTCGTTGTTGGGAGAGTACTCCCATAGAGTCAACAGCTATCACAAGTTTGCACTCTCGATGTGCCCTGATGGTTTTAGGGTTGTGGCCGAGAGTCCTGACGGCGTGATCGAGGCGATTGCTCACCGGTATCTGCCGATTCTCGGACTCATGTGGCACCCTGAAAGAGCCGACCCTATGAGTAGAGAGGATGTCGATGCAATCAGCAGACTCTTTGGACTTTGAAGCTCTCCTGAATGTCGCCAGATTTGCTGCGGAAAGAGCTGGGTCGTATCTGCTGACCGTTAAAGCCGACACGATGGAGTCTACGTTCAAAATTGACGGTTCGCCTGTGTCCGAGGCAGATATGCGGTCCAACTCTCTCATCCGTGAGATCCTAAGTGAGACTGAAATTGATGTCGTCTCGGAGGAGACACATGACCGACTGCCACCGGTGGACTGTTACTGGTTGGTGGACCCTTTGGATGGCACCAAAGAGTATCTCAGGGGCGACCCTCACTTCACGGTCAACATTGCGCTGATGGTCGAGTCAAGACCATTAATTGGGGTAATTGTTGCTCCCGCGCTTGATGAGGAGCACTTCGCACTTAATCTCGGATCGCTAACTGGAGAAACTGTGAATGTCCTATTTTCTCCGGACGACGAAGTTCGCATTGTATGCAGTGAATCGCATCCCGAGGGCGAGGAGGCCCTGTTTGAAGCGTCGAGTCGACCATTGAATGTGTGTCTGATGGGCTCGGCAATTAAGTTTGCGCGTGTGTCTGAGGGTGCCGCGAGCATCTATCCACGACTTGCTGGAAGTTCGGAGTGGGATACGGCCGCTGGTCAAGCTCTGATAGAGGCGACGGGTGGCGCGGTCCTCCAGTGGCCGACCTTGAGTCCACTCACGTACGGAAAGCCTCGTCGCCGCAATCCTGGCTTCATTGCTCATGGGAAGGGATGCGACGTGAAAGACTTCCTGTCGGTCGAGGCACTTAAGCAGGTCAGTCAATGAGAGGCTTGATTTTGGCCGCAGGCAGAGGGTCCAGGATGAACTCGCTGACGGAGCATCGACCCAAGTGTCTCCAGGCTTTACGAGGGCGGACTCTCTTGAGCTATCAGGAGGAAGCGTTGAGACACCTCGGTGTAGACCAACTGGGAATAGTCACCGGTTATCTGAGACAGACACTGCAAATGGATGGTTGGATTGAGTTTCACAACGACCGCTGGGCGCAGACGAATATGGTCAGCAGTTTGATGTGTGCGAGTTACTGGCTCAGGACTGACACATGCCTTGTTTCCTATTCGGACATCTTCTACTTCGGCAAGTACCTTCTACCCATACTTGACGCCCCGGGCGATATCGTCGTTGCATACGATCCGGACTGGTTGAACTTGTGGTCCATGCGATTCGGGAATCCCCTTGATGATGCGGAAACGTTCAGAATCGATGGAAACAATGTCATCCAGGAAATTGGCCTCAAGCCTTCTGAGCTGAGTCAGATAGGGGGTCAATACATGGGCATCCTGCGCTTCTCTCCCTATGCGTGGTCGGTTGTAGAGGACGTTTGTGCCTCAATAGATGATCTAGACAATCTCCAGATGACACAACTGCTACAGCGCCTGATTACTGATGAGCGAGTTGACGTTAGGGCATGGGCTTACCGAGGACTATGGGGAGAAGTTGATCATGAGTCGGATCTTCGACTTTATGAATCCAGTATGTTTGACTTTCCC